>JAEEGL015831942.1_pt1 | contig 31810 bp, 17 predicted proteins | sample 9134231 | NCBI WGS metagenome assembly JAEEGL01 (sample SAMN16246548, study PRJNA631951) | gut metagenome | biome: gut microbiome; feature: rumen; material: fiber-attached | host: Bos | place: Iran: Karaj | collected 2018-10 | reverse complement strand
TTAACCGTGATATCTTTTGACTTGGCCTGTGCAGTTACAGGAGTGAGCAGAGCCAGTGCCATAACAAATGCAAGTGACAGGCAAAGTAAACTCTTTAACCCCTTCATAAATGTGTTTTTAGTTTTCATATTCGTTTTTCTCCCTTAAATATTTTTTCACAATATTATATCACTTTATTGTGAGTTTGGAAGTGAGTTTTGTACTGTTCATTCCACCGGAAAAATTGTAGTAGAGATAGAGGACCTCACCTTTACTGAGCTTGATCTTGCCGGTTCTCTTTAAAGGACAGCGCTTCTGAAGAAAGTCCTTATCTGTGTAGGTGCCGATCCTAAGACCGTGCTTTTCATCTGCGCCCTTTGATTTTATGTCTACATAAACAATACTATTGGGGAAAGAGCTGCTGACCTTCATTGTACTTGCTATTCCATTTGCGAACATATTGTCGTTGGACTTGAGGTTGCTGACTGTTATGGTATAGGTCTTTGACTTTGGTGCAACAAATTTTAAGTAGCCGCTGTAGAAGGATCCTCCCCTCTTGAGTGTTATGTTGTAGGTTCCTGTTTTTACCTTTTTTGCACACTTATTTGCTTCAGCTGTGGATGTTGTAAAGCTGTGGTTGATTGTAATGTTCCTGGTCTTGGCCTGTGCTGTCACAGGGGTAAAGAGTGCAATTACTGTTGCAAGTGCAAGTGACATGCAAAGTACACGTGCAATTGATCTGATCTTGTTGCTTTTTAATTTCATTTTTTCTCCTCCAATTGAAACTTTATTGAAAACACACCTGCGGAATTATACAGGAAAAGGTGGAAACTTACAAGCACTTTTTTGGTTTTTTGAGTATATTATGGGATAAGATAGAATGCCGCTTGCGGCATTCTCGCGCCGAGTGCGGTTGCATTTATGCAACATTTTCCTTTCGCACGAGTGTGCATCCATAGCGGAGCGCTTTTTATGTAATAGGATGCATTTTCCTATTACATAAAAAACAGGTCCGATCAGTATTACCTGACCGGACCTGCCCATATGTGCGGTGGACCTTTCTTATTTGATTACAAGCTTTGTTGTGATTTTGTTGGATTTTCGCAGTGAATCGTCACAGTAGAAGCGAAGATACAGCATCTGATTCTTTTTGAGCTCTATTGTTCCGCTGTTTTTGGTGGGGGCCCAGCCGGACCTTTTCTTGTTGGAAATATCAAGGTATGGTTCCACATATTTTTTTCTCATAACTGAGGCTGCAGTGAGGTTTTTGGGGCTGTTTACGTCAGCAATCTCAGGGTAAATCTTACATTCTTTAAACATATTGGCATTGATCTTGAAGTTGCTGATCGTAATGGTATACTTACCGGCTTTTGGAGCCTTGAATTTAGCGTAGCCAGAGTAGTACATGCCGCCACTGACCTTCATGGTGATATTGTAGGTCACACCCTTCTTTACGGCGGTGGCTTTTTTCTCAGCCACAGATTTGGAATAAGTGTGCATCTGGTGCTTTAATGTGATGTTCTTGGCCTTGGCCTGCGCTGTGACAGGATGGAGCAGCGAAAGAACTGCTATAAGTGCCAGAGACATGCACAGTACGCGCCTGATTGTTTTGAAGTAACTGTTTTTAGTTTTCATAACCCTACCCTCCATAAGAAATTCTTTTGCAACATATTAATTATGGTTTCATTGGGGAGGGCGGTCAAGACATTTTTTAAGTCCTGTTTATAACTATTTGAAATGAGTGTTTTATAGCGGTATAATTGAAATTGGGGTACTTTGTTTTTTTGAAAATACATGTGCTTAACTGGAGGAAAAAGGTATTGAACAGGAGGGGGATCTCGAGAGCTGTAGTTCTTCTTTCAATTATAGCCACAGCACTTATAATTGCTATCGCAGTGCCAGTCATTCAGAGCAGAAAAGAGAGCATGGACAGCTCTTTGGACGACTTATACGTCAAGGCTGCCGAAGATGAGGCATATCTTAAATGGGTTCAGGACAACGAGCCCTTTTCAGCTATCTACGATTCAGAGAACAAGACATTTGTTGATAAAAGGACTGCGATGGTTACTGTTACACCCTATGGTACCAACAGGGAACACGAGGGAATGGTACTATATGTCCGCGTGGATGAGAGCGGCAATATTTCCACAAAATGGGTTCAAAAAGAAACTACTTCCGGATCTAAATAATGTCCGGGCACAAATGGGACGATAAATATAGTAATCAGCAAAAAATATACTGAGGAATGAAATTTTATTCCGGGGAGCGGAGAATGGCAAGAAAAAAAATAGGCGAACTCCTGATTGAGAAAGGCTTTATCACACAAAACGAGCTAAAATTTGGTCTTGATATGCAGAAGCAGACCCATGCCCGGCTGGGAGAAGTTTTTGTAAAGAATGAGATCATCACGCCGGAGGAGCTGGCCCAGACTCTTGGAGCACAGCTTGGAATAGAGTACGTTGATCTTACGAGACTTACTATTCCTCCGGAGTTCTCGGGGCTGGTGAGGCGCAATATTGCCAAGCAGAACCGCCTGGTGCCTGTAAAGAGACAGCAGGACACTCTTTATATTGCCATGGAGGATCCCCTCAATTATGTAGCTTTGGATGAAGTGAGAAAGGCCACCAATCTCAAGGTGGTAGCGCTCATTTCCACACCCAAGGCGATAGAGAGATCCATCAATACCCTCTACGGCAATGAGAACGCCATAAAGGCCATCGATGACTACAAAAAGGAGAAGGGCACAGATGACAAGAAGTCGGCGCAGGAGCCCTCCTACAGCAATTTCGACCTGGTCATCTCCTCAAATGCCATAAGCGGAGACGGCGAGTCTGCACCTACAATCCGTCTTGTAAACTCTATCATAGAGAGAGCTGTACTTGAGAGGGCATCTGATATCCATTTCGAGCCCAGAGAAAGAGAGATGGAAGTCAGGATGCGTATCGACGGAATAATGAGGCCCATCCTCAATGTTCCCAAGGACCTGGCACCTGCGGCAATAGCCCGTGTAAAGACCATATCCGGCATGGATGTGGCTGAGAAGAGAATACCACAGGATGGTCGTTTTGGAGTGACTGTCCTTGACAAGAATATAGACATGCGTGTGTCGACACTTCCCATTGCCTGGGGTGAGAAGGTGGTCTGCCGTCTTCTGGACAAGTCCAACACGAATATAAGAAAAGAGAGCCTTGGTCTAAGGCCCGATGATGTGGAGAAATATGAGAAGCTCATCCATTACAAAAATGGCGTGATGCTGCTTGTGGGACCCACCGGTTCAGGTAAGACCACTACCATGTACGCCATGCTCAATGAGCTTAACACCAAGGATGTCAATCTGGTCACATTGGAGGACCCCATCGAGTACAACATCGACGGCCTCAACCAGGTACAGATCAATCCCAAGATAAATATGACCTTTGCCAACGGCCTCAGGGCCATACTCAGACAGGACCCTGATATCGTATCCGTCGGTGAGATACGTGACGGTGAGACTGCAGAGATCTGTATGAGGGCTGCCCTCACCGGTAAGCTGGTCATGAGCACCATCCATACCAATGATGCCGTTGGATCCATCGACAGACTTATCGATATAGGAGTGGAGCCATATCTGATATCCGCCACCCTTCGAGGAGTTATATCTCAGCGACTGGTCAGGAGGATATGTCCATACTGCGGCGAGGAGTATACACCTACTGCCGAGGAGGCTGCTACCATTGGGGTTCGTATTGAGCCGGGAGTTAAGTTCAGAAGAGGAAGAGGCTGCCAGCAGTGCTTTGACACAGGCTACAGCGGACGTATAGCGGTCTTTGAGATAATGATGATGACACCAAGGATCCGGGATCTGATATACAAAAAGGCCGGAAGGTCGGCTATTGAGGAAGAGCTCAAGAGGCCGGAGAACAATTTCGTCTCCCTGAGGGAGGCTGCCACCAAACTGGTTTATCAGGGTGTGACTACAATCTCTGAGGTAGTGCGCATCACAAACGAGGGAGATTAAAACCATGATGACAATTGAGCAGATGGTAATAAAGGCGAAGGAAGACAATGCGTCCGATATACATATTATATGCGGGCTTCCTCCCAAATACAGAAAGAGCGGAGAGCTTGAGAACCTCGAGGAGTGCATCGTCAGCGAGCAGGACTGCATAGAAGTTGCAAGGAAGCTGGCCGGGAGCGATGCGGCCTTTGACGAGCTTATGAGCACGGGAGAGCTGGATGCTGCGGCCTTTATCGAGGACAGCAGATGCCGTATCCATCTCTTTAAACAGCAGGGAATCCCCAGCCTGGCACTTCGTATCCTGTCGGAGAAGATCCCGCAGCTTGATCAGCTGGGACTGCCTCTCGCGGTGCTTGACCTGCCCAAACTCCACAAGGGCATAGTCCTTGTTACAGGTGAGACCGGATCAGGTAAATCAACAACCCTTGCTGCGATAATTGACAACATCAATCACAATTACAAAAGACATATCGTAACGCTGGAAGATCCCGTAGAGTACGTATACAAGCCGGATCTCTGCGCAATCAACCAGAGAGAAATAGGAAAAGACACTGACAGCTTCGCTTCGGGCCTTAGGGCTTCCCTTCGAGAGGATCCCAACGTCATCCTCATCGGTGAGATGAGGGACAGGGACACGATAGAGACTGCCATCACTGCAGCTGAGACAGGACATCTGGTCTTTGGAACCCTTCACACCGGAAGTGCCCCGGATTCTGTCGACAGAATGGTCCAGGTATTTCCTGAGGCTGCCCAGCAGCAGATACGTCTTCAGCTCTCAATGGTGCTCCAGGCGGTTCTTACGCAGCAGCTGATACAGAAAAAGGGCGGCGGAAGAGTTCTGGCTGCGGAGTACATGGTGGTCACAGATGCCATCCGAAACCTTATCCGCACAGGCAACACTCCGCAGATTGCCAATGCGGTTGCCACCAGTGCAGATATCGGCGGGCAGACCATGGATCAGGCCATCATAAGGCTTGTACGCCAGGGGCTTATAACAAGGGAGAACGCACTTCATTACTGTGTCAACAAGGATTATGTCAGCAGGAACATGATGTGATTCAGAGATAGATATATATAAATGCAGGTATCGGGCTTGCCCGAATATATGCAAATGCAACAGGAGGGAGTATGAACAGCTACAAGTACACTGCGGTTTCTGCCTCGGGCGAAGAGATCCAGGGGATGATCGAGGCAGTTGACCAGCTGGAGGCTACATCAAGGATCAGGCAACAGTACAACGTTGTTCTGGCAATAGATGAGATCAAGGGAAGGGGCCTTGCGATGCCCGGCTTCCTCAATATTGATATAGGCGGTAGAAGACTGGATCCCAAGGCATTTACTCTCATGTGCAGCCAGTTTTCCACCATTCTGTCGGCGGGAATTCCCATTGCAAGGGCTGTCAAGCTCATCGGAGACAAGACTACGGACAAGTATCTGAAAAAGCTGCTCCGGGATGTGGCCGAGGATGTGGAAGCCGGAAGAACGGTGTCGGCATCCTTCCAGGACCATGGACATGATATCCTTCCGGTGACCTTCTGCGAGACACTGAAGGCAGGAGAGGAGGCCGGTGACCTGGCCGGGTCATTTGAGTCTTTTTACAGGCATTTTGACAAGCAGACCAAGATGGGAAGCAAGGTCAGAGGAGCCATGATGTATCCCACCTTTGTAATGTGCGTGGCGATAGTAGTGGTGATCGTACTGATGGTCAAAGTGGTGCCCACCTTCACGGCGGTATTTGAGGAGATCGGAAGCACACTGCCTCTGCCCACAAGGATTCTTATCGGGATATCGAGCTTTTTCAGGGATAATATCCTGTGGATAGTCCTGATCGCAGCAGTCATCATCGTTGCCTTTATTCTCTACAAGAGGACCCCCAAGGGCTCCATGAATCTGGCAATATTGCAGCTCAAGCTCCCGGTTTTCGGAAATATAGCTGAACTAAATGCAGCAAGTCTTTTTGCAAATACTCTGGCTACCATGATTGGCTCCGGGCTTCCTATGACCAAGGCAGTGTCCATAACCGGACAGGTCATGACCAATGCCCTCTACAGGGAAAAGGTGATGGGCATGGTGACCAGGATAGAGGAGGGCAGGACTGTAGTTGACTCCATGAGGGAGACCGAGGTGATGCCTGACATACTGACGGACATGGTTGGTGTTGGTGAAGAGACAGGAGAGATGAAGCACACTCTCGATGTCATATCACGGTACTATGACAATGAGCTGGAGCAGGCGGTGACAAAAGCCATAGCGATGCTTGAGCCCGCACTCCTTGTATTTATAGCACTGGTGGCAGGATTTATCGTTATTTCGATCTATATGGCCATGTTTACCATGTATGAGGGAATGTGATGACTGTCTACTATGGAGCATGTGTCTTTTTGCTGGGGCTGGTGTTCGGATCATTTCTGAACTGTACGGCCATGCGCATTGTCCGGGGAGAGAATTTTGTAAGGGGAAGAAGCCATTGCCCTCTGTGCGGCCACGAACTGTCGGCCTTAGAGCTGATACCGGTGGTGAGTTACCTGATCCAGGGAGGCAGATGCAGGCACTGCAAAGGGAAAATCTCTCCGAGATATATAACAGCGGAGCTTACTTTTGCACTGTTGTCGCTGGGACTCTATGCAAAGCTTGTCCTTCTTGACGGCGGGATATTTTCGGGAGATGTTCTGATCTTTTTCAGGGACTGGGTTCTGACGGGATGTCTTTTCCTTGTTTCCCTGACGGACCTGGAGAGCTGTGAGATAAGTGACGGAGCTCTGCTTTTCGGGGCCATAAACTTTTTTGTATTTGCTGCTATACAGCTCTTTGTAAAGAGAATTTCCTTAAGAGAAGTTGGGCTGTCTGTTCTGGCAGGGCTCCTTACAGGGGCAGTGATGCTGGGTATCAGCCTGATAATGGACAGGCTGCTTAAGAAGGAGAGTCTTGGCGGAGGAGATATCAAGCTCTTTTCCCTGCTGGGACTATATCTTGGATTTTTCGGGGCCTATGAGTTGGTACTCCTGTCATGTATTCTGGGGCTTGTGTTTGCAGGTATCAGAAAATGGATGTTAAAGGGTGCATCCGAGGCATTTCCCTTCGGACCCGCCATTGCATGCTCGGGCTATATACTTCTATTATTCAGTGATTTTGTTACAGGGTGGTATCTGTCATACGTTTTGCTGTGACAGTAAACAATATTAAGACTAGGTAAGGATGACGGAAATGGCTAAGAATGATGGAATTTTGGGAATAAGTTTAAATCATGGAAGGATTGCCCTGACAACCATGAAGGCTGGTCAGGTGAGCCGCACTATCTGGGAGGAGGTTCCGGAGAACATTGCCGAAGAGAGCAAGATCCTGGCCAAAAGCCTCTTTGCGGACTTTCTGCGGGAGAAGCTTAAGGAAAACGACATAAAGTGCAAAAAAGCTGCCTACATCATAGCTGATGAAGATATCTTTATCAAAAATATCAAGCTTCCTGTCATGTCTGACGAGCAGCTTCGGTACAACATACCCTTTGAATTCAACGATTACATTCACGGGGAGATGAAGGACTACATATTTGATTTCATAAAGCGCGATTCGGCTGCAGATTCCGGAAGGGAGCAGATAAGGCTCCTTGCCTATGCGGTTCCTGTGGAGACCATTGTGGGACTTCAGGAGACGCTGCAGATGGCGGGGCTGAAACTGGTCAAAGCTCTTCCTGAGACTGTGGCCTGCGAGGCGCTGCTGGGTCTTTTCAATAATCCGGAGGATGAGAGGTCCGGAAAGTGCTTCCTGGATATAGGCCGCAGGAACATCCGTATGATGATATTCAAAAATGGCGAGTACAGCCTTTCACATCAGATCGATATAGGCGAGGCGCATGCCATTACGGTCATTGCCGATGAGCTCGGGGTGGATATGCACCTGGCAGAGACGTACCTTAGGGCAAATCACAATGACTGCAACAGGATGACACCGGTTGTGAATGCCTTTAAGGACATTTCCCTGGAGGTCTTGAAGGGACTCAATTACTTCGAGATGTCCGACATGACCACAAGGCTTGGAGAGATCATTATATGCGGTACCGGAGCTCTCACGGAGCCTCTGGTTGAGATCCTCAGGGAGAGAATTGATAAAAAGGTTTCTACCATGGATGCGGTGTTATCCGAGTGCTGCAGTGATAAAGCCGTGAACGTTACCTATACATCCGTCGGACTTCTACTGGCGAAGGCACCGGGGATTTCCGGGGATGGAAGCTCTGCCCAGGCAGATAAGAAAAAGAAGGTCAACCTGAAGGTCCTGATACCCGGCATTGTGGCAGCCCTTGCCATCATAGGTGTGGTTGGCAAATTTGTGGTATATGACCAGTTTGCCCGGCTGAACAGGGAGATACACAAGACCAATGAGCTCTATGCACAGCTTGAGGAAAAGAATGAGATCATCAGGCAGTCCGGTGAACTGATGAAGGAGTATGCGCACTACACCTGGGATGGCATGACAGAAGAGGAAAAGGGAAGAGTTAAGAGGCTTGATACTGCCAAGCTGGTGGATTTCATAAATGATCAGGGAATGGATGTGGACAAGACCTCACTTTCAGACGCTGTTCTCACCATTAACCTCAAGGCAGCGTCCCTTGAGAGCGTCAGCAGACTTATCGAGCAGATAAATGATCAGGAGATCGTGGAGAGCACATCAGTCGTGTATGCCGCCACCAAGGATAACGATGGCAAAGCTGCGGATTCCTCCGAAGAGGAGACAAAGAAAGTATATACCAGGAATAATGTTGAAGCACAGATAAACATTTATCTTACTAATAATGAGGAAGAGGAGAAAGCGCAATGAAGATTCTTACAAGAGATTTTTCTTCCAGGGAAAAGTTCTTAATCGTGACCTTGCTGGTGATAATAATTGTTGCAGCATATTATCTCTTCGTCTACAGAACGGTTGATGACCAGATAAATGCTCATATCTCAGAGAGAGAGGCCCTTGAGAGCCAACTAATGATAGCAACAGCCCAGGTTGAGAGGTTGCAGGCAATGTCTGAGCAGATGGACAACGATACGCTCAAGAGCTATATGCCGAGCTACAATTCCAGCAAGAAGGAGCTTGATTTCCTTAACAATACTCTGGCAGATACAGAGGACTATATGGTCAACTTTACCACCCTTTCGAGGAACGGAGACCAGATAAGCAGGGGCTTTAAGCTCCAGTTCACAGCAGGCAGTTATGCCCAGGCTGAGGAGCTGATCAATACTCTGGAGGAGAGTGAGATCCGCTGTCTCATCGGTGATTACGTTATCAATCCCACAGAGGATAAGGGGCATCTTAAGAGGGGCCCGGTTCAGGTGGCTCTCAATGGAAGCTTCTATGAGACCATGTATGACGGCGTGGCCGACAAGGAGCTCCCTGCAGACAGCTCCCAGGAGTAAAAAACGTCTATAGATGGGGAAAAGTATGAAGAAATGCAGCATTAAGTGGTTGAAAAAAATAGTTATAGCAGCCGAGGTAATGGTGTTGGCTCTGGAGTCAGGGATAACTCCGGGGGCTTCTTTAGCGCCGTCTTATGTAAGTGCAAAGGAAGAAGACGGTTTGGAGGATTCAGGGGATAAAGACGATGACTCCGGCCATGAGGATGGCGGCGATCAGGAGGAATCCGGCGGCGATGGCGGCCAGGAAGAGGGCGGCAATCAGGAATCCGGTGGAGATAACGGCCAGGAAGAGGGTGGCGACCAGGAATCCGGTGGAGACTCCGGTGAGACTGAGAACCATGACGGAGAAGAAGGCGGAGAGTCCGACGGAGAGGGCGGCCAGGAAGAGAGCGGAGGCCAGGAAGAAGGCGGAGAGTCCGGCGGCGATGGCGGCCAGGAAGATGGTGGCGACCAGGGATCTGGTGAAAACTCCGGCGAGACTGATAATCAGGGCGGAGAAGAAGGCGGAGAGTCCGGCACAGAGGGCGGTCAGGAAGACAACAAGAACGGAGAAGAAGGCGGAGAATCCGGCGGCGAGAACGGCCAGGAAGGTAACAAGGACGAAGAAGAAGTCGGAGAGTCCGGCGGCGAGAACGGTCAGGAAGACGACAAGGACGGAGAAGAAGGCGGAGAGTCCGGCGGCGAGAACGGCCAGGAAGACGACAAGGACGGAGAAGAAGGCGGAGAGTCTGGCGGCGAGAACGGCCAGGAAGATGGCAAGGACCAGGAAAAAACCGGCGAAAACGGCGACGAAGATAACAAGGAAGACGGCGAAAACGGAACAGAAGACAATAAGGACGAAGAAGAGACCGACAAAGAAGAGGGCAAGGAAGAGGAAGAGACCAAAGAAACCGACAAGGAAGAGGATAAGGAAGAGGAAGAGACCGGAAAAACCGGTGATGAAAAAGAAGAGGACAAAGAGGAAGAAGAGGAAGAGGAAGAAGAGGACGAGGATAAGGACAAAGATAAAGACAAAGATAAAGACAAAGACAAAGATAAAGACAAAGATAAGGACAAGGATAAAGATAAAAAGAAGGATAAGGACGAAGACGATGAGGACGGCAAAGGATTCGGCATAAAGAGAAAGAAGTTAAAGAAGTTATTAGAGGAAGAAGAACCTGAAATAATCGAGGGTGAGCTGGTTTCAGAGGATGATACTGTGATGGTCTCCTTTGATGAGGACGCTGAAATACCCGAGGGATCCGAGCTTGTCGTACAGGAGATAACCGGAGGGGATGATTATGAATCTTATGTAAATACTGCGTTTGGTGAGACCGGCCTTGCATCCGATGATGTTGCTGGTCTTAAAGTGCTGGACATCTCCATCATGAAGGATGATGAGGTGATAGAGCCAAAGAGCAGTGTATACATTGACATAGATGCAGATGCACTCTTTGGAGAGGGGGCTCTGTATGCAGATGACGAGGTCATTGTGACCCACATTGACGGAGATGACGCGAGTGTCTTCGGCGCGGATGTAGTATCTGACGATGATGAGGAAGTTGATGACGATGCTGTCACAAAGAAGGCTGAGTACATAAGCTTTGAGGTTGACGGCCTCTCACCATTCGTATTTATGCAGCCCGTCAGCGATAAGTCAGTGACTGCTTCAGACGATGACGGTTTTGAGATTACAGCTGACTATGACAACAATTCAGGGATCCCTGCAGGAACAGAGCTTGTTGTAGGCGGATCGGACTGGGACAGCGAGGAGCTGGTAAGGTATCTGATGGAGGATGCCGAACTGTTTGATGAAGAGGTTTACGCTCCCCAGGCAATGAGGTCTTTTGACATAAGCTTTGTTGACTGCGAGTCCGGTGATGAGTATCAGCCCGATAAAGACATCTATCTGACCATAAGGTATCCCGAGGAAGATGTCATCGAGGGAACAGAGTTCAGACTTGTAAAGACCGGCGAGGAGCCCCAGGAGGCTGAAGCCGAGGTCAATGAAGATGAGCAGTCTCTGTCCTTTGAAACCTCAGATCTGTCAGATTATTCTGTAGTACAGCTGGCCCAAAAGAAAGAGCTGACTGCAGGGGATGGCAGTACATACGAAGTTACAGTGAATTTTGACAGTGCCTCCGGCATACCGGAAGACGCTGTACTTTCTGTGTCCGAAATCACAGAAGAAGATGACGGATACGACGAATATGTTGAGAAATCCTCAGAAGAGATTGAGGATACTCCCGGAACCGTTCAGGTGGCCAGGGCCTTTGATATCTGTTTTGTAAACCCTGATACTGGAGAGGAGTACCAGCCCACAAAGCCCATCCAGGTGAATATCCAGTTGTTGGACGACGACCTGGATGACTGCGAGAGTCTTGATGTGGTCCACATCCACGGCGACGGCGAGAAAGTGACTGATCTGGTCGACAGCACAGTAGATAATGATTCCATTGAGTTTGAGGCTGATGGGTTCTCGGTGTTTGTGGTTGTGAAGACGGTGAAGGCAGAAGCTCTTACTGCAACTGATGGTGAGAAATATCTTGTCACTGTTACCTACGATTCTGATTCCGGAATTCCTGCGAATGCAGAGCTTGTCGTAAACGAGATTCATGAGGACGAGGATGGATATCAGGATTATCTGGAAAAGAGTGCTGATGCACTAGATACAAGGCCTGAATATCTGGCTATGGCAAGAGCATTTGATATATGCCTTGTTAACCCAAAGACTGGGGAGGAATACCAGCCTGATAAGGATGTCAGGGTCAGCATTACACTGCTTAATGATGATCTAAGCAGTTATTCAGGTGTTGATGTTGTTCATATCACCGATGGAGATGGGGAAGAGACTGAGGTTTTGAATTGCTCCACAGAGGGAGATACGACAACATTTGATACAGATGGGTTCTCAGTGTTTGTTCTGACTGGAGAGACTCCTCTTGGGACATATATATTCTATGCTTACGATAACTATGGCAGCTACGTTGGCTATGATTTCTTCGATGATCAGGGAAACCAGGTTAATTCACAGGTAATCAAAAATGGTGAGAAGCTCATGGCGCCTCACGACTCACCGGTCAATCTCCAGGATCCTGAAGCCGAGTTTAAGGGATGGTATCTGGGAACTGGAGATACACAAAATCCCAATATTGGATCTGATGCAGTGCCCTTTGATTTCGACCAAGTACAGAATATAAGTGCAAGCGAAACATTTACACTTTTCGCTGTGTTTGCAAAATATGCCCACATCACCTTCCATGGACAGAATGAGGGAGACCAGGAACCCGTGCTGGAGGTAAGGCGTGCGGAACTTGGGACTTCAGGTAGTGCTACTGTAGATATATCAGATATGAAGGCAACCTATTACGGCACCGGCAATAAGAACTATGAGTTTTATGCATGGTCTGAAATAAACTACAATTCACCATTGAGTGGCACAGATGCGACTGACATAATTGATAATCCTGAGGCATACGTAGTTACTGGTGATGTTGACCTTTACCCTGTTTTTAAAGAGGTTCATTATCTTACATTCTCAAGTGCTCCATCGGGAAGCGGGGCAACCTACTATCCGCCGGTAGCGGTTCAGGCAGGAAAAGAGCTGTTTCAGAGTACAATAATGAGCAATTATATTCCCAAGCGGCCGGGGTATGATTTCCAGGGGTGGTATCTGGGGCAGTCAACAGATGATGCTGTTTATGGTACAGGAACTCAGCTGACTGATGCGGATGGAAATCTTCAGGTTGTGAATTTAGAGGACAAGATTCAGACATATCCTACAGTTGACCCTCCGTACCTGAGGCTTGGTTCTGATGTGACCGTATATGCAAAGTGGGAAGCCTCAGATGTTGACTACACCATTGTTGTATGGAGGCAGAGAGCAACTGATGCGGATGGCATTGGAGATGAAGCTAAGACATACGACTATGCCGAGAGCTTTACTGCTGAGGCTAAACCGGAAAAGTCTATAGAGGTTGTGACATCAGCGGGAAGTGTTGTGACTGCCGGAATTTTTGCCGATTATGAATCAATGCAGGTAACGAGCAGTTACAATGCTGCTCATTCGGATGCAACGCCTGTTACTGATGAAACGAACCCTTATAAGGGGTACACATTTAATGGATCCAAAACGCTTAAAGGCACTATCTGGGACAAGAATACCAATGCATACACCGGCACAATGACTGTTGCTTACGATGGTACAACAGTGATCAATCTTTACTATGATAAGGGGGATTCAGTATCACCAGTACCTGGTGAATATAAGATAACTTTTGACCTTTCGGATAAAAAGCCGGATGGAACATCCACAGGTCTTTCAAATCGTGAGGTTACAGTACAAAGTGGCACGTCAATTGCAGAGGCTCTGGCACAGGACTCATCACTTTCCAATGTGATTGATATCCAAAATGGCAGCATAACTCCAAAGAATCCGGCTGAGATTCCCGGGTATGAATATGGCATGTACGCAGATCCGGGACACAGTAAAAAACTGTTCTTTGATGAAAACAGCTATAACAAGTGTTCGGATTCTGCTGATAAAAAGGTACTTTATACATCCATGCCTTGCCGTGATCTGACAGTCTATTTTGGCTGGGAAAAGATATGGTATCTGATTAAGATTGACCCGAATTATGGTTCGCTGAACGGCAATGGTTCAACATATTTTTGGAAAGCCTATGAAAGTGATTACATTCAGGAATACACATGGGTGACCCGTGAGTATGAGGAATCTGAATCCGGGGAATACTATTATGTAAATCATGACTATGACTATGACAATAAGAATGGCAGCAGTGACAGACAGACTTACTACAGTAAGAATATAAGCGAAGCTACAAGCCTTACTACCTACAAAGAATCTCCCGGCACATATATGTATGCCGGCTGGTATCAGGTAAATGAAGATGGCTCTGAAACACCTTATGTATTCGGAAATCCTATAACAGGCGATACTACATTAAGGCTACACTGGAGACTCAATGGTATATATTATCTGCAGTACAATGCGGATGTTACCATTGATGGACAGCATCTAAAGGGGCGAATCAGTGATGATTCTGTTCTCCCTGATGAAGCCGGATACAGGGATCAGGCGAATGTTACACTCGGAGGCCGGGCTGAAGCACCCGATGAGTATACCTTCATAGGCTGGACCGTCCGCGGTGATGAAAGCGAAAAGGTATATTATCCCGGCGGTACACTTACGCTTCCGGGAGAATGTGCTGTGACTGTAAATGGCAAGAAGATTGTTTATCTTGATGCGGTTTACAAGAAGATTAAAACAGCAAAGATAATTTACAACGCAAATGGCGGAACAATTTCAGATGATGCAGATGCTGGATATCCATGTGATGAAAGCGGAAGTCAGACGCAGAATCCGACCGGAACTGTTGCGCGTGATGCAGATGCAGGAACAGTTACTCTGTCCGGTCTTGTTAATAATTCTCAGGTGAAACTAAGCTCCGGAGATGGATTTACTGCACCTGCTGATTCAGGAGCAGAACTGTCAGGATGGAATACAGAGCCTGATGGTAGCGGAGATCACTATGGCCTTAACAGCTTTAGTACAGAGACGGGTAAACTGTATGTTGATGTTGAAGAGCCTGTTACTCTGTATGCCGAGTGGAAGATAAAGGTTTATTTTAATAAAAATACCGCCGTTTATCCAAACGCTGAATTTGAAGGTGATTGGACTGATTACATACAAGTCCCTGTTAATGGAGAGTGCTATATAGAATCATTTTATAATGCCACGCTCAGTGAACCTAAAGGAACAGTGAAAGTGACAGATCCGTCCGGGCTATCCTTCGATTTCTGGAGTAAGGAAAAAGATGGTGGTCAGGAAAATGCCTTTAACTTTGGAAAAGAAAAGCTTACTGGGGAGCTGAGACTTTATGCCAGGTTTACGGATGCGGTAAAGGTGCCCTATCATGTGGTATCAACCAATAAAGAGGATTGGGATACATGGAAAAAGACGGACTGGCTTAGGCTTACAGCTACACAGCTTTCTTTTGAATCTGGCAATGCGGATGCATTTGGCGAGTATGTAACTCATGAGTCGGATTATAGTTATTCCTATGCCTGCCTCAGTGACAATAAGGAAAATATAAGTGAAAGCAATAAGATATTGTCTGCCTATGTCGATGCAGGCGTTGTTAATGTTACCCTTAAAAATGGAGATGTAACACAGGAGGTTATCCTTGACAGCGATGGGAAGGATGCTGGCGGCAGACAGATTTACCTTGTCTACTATATTCAAAATACTTCAGATATATTAACGCTGAGCTATGTCAAGGAAGATGCAGGCGGATTGCTCAGTTCCATAAGTGGTCAGGGAGAGAGTGGTGCTATTACTTATAATGGCAGTGCTTTTGATACTCTGAATGCTGCACTTCAAGACAGGAGTATTTTGAGTGATAAAACCGTCTCAAATGCCCAGACCATCACCCTTGGCGATTCTTTGGAAATCAGTCAGAATGTGTCAGATGATGTTTTCAACGCACCACCACTACTTGATGACGGAGAGAATACTCTTGGTCTTGTCTATGACTCTTTTGGAGTAAGAAACCAGGAAGATACGCCGACTTTATTACATAAAAGCGATATTGATATTTCCGGCGATAAGCTCTATATGCGCTATTTTGACGGAAGAAAGCAGTGGAGCAGGGATAATACAAATTGGACTAACTTTAGTGGTAATACTCTCTATGTTATGTATCGACCTAAGGGATACAAGCTTGAAATAACCAAAGCTGTGACCGGAGACAACACCGGGATCAGCACTGATGAGAGTTTTGAAGTCACCATAACATCATATGCTATCACAAGGACAAGTTACAACGTTGAGGGAACCGGTTACAGCACTGTGGATGCAACTCCAGCTACTGACAGTACTCCGGGCGTGATAAGGCTCACTGTCAAGGATGGAAGCGATATAATTATTTCCGGTCTTGGTAAGAGTATAGGAGATAGTGTTTACACTATTACAGAAAGCCATAACACCAACTATACATTGAAGGCTCGTGCAAAGAGTGATGAAGAGTTTACTGAAGTGGGTTCAAACGGGCTGTGGGTGAGTCTTACCGAGGACAGAAAAGTTGAGCTTCATAATGAACCACACGTGATCTGCAGGATTTGGGATGTATCTGCAGGTGCATATAAATCTTTCTTTACACTGAATAAAGCTCTGGATTATGCCAGAGACAAAATGGACGGCAGAGCTACCATCGAGATGTTGGTGGATTATGTAATGCCGGATTGGGATGCGTTAGAGATTCCTTCAGGTTTCGACATTGTTCTGAAGAGCAGTACAGATGACTCCCACAACCACACTATTTCCCGTAATGCTTCATTTTCTGATGGTTCCATGTTTACCAATTATGGAAAGCTTACACTGGAAAGTATTGCGCTGGATGGTGATCACATTCAAGTCGAAAGTGCAATGCTGCGCAATCTTGGTCAGCTTGTAATTGGTCAGAACACAGTGCTTGAAAATGCTTTGAGTTCAGGAACTGGAGCAGCCATTTATCAGGAGAGGGGAAGACTTGAAGTTAAGAATGGAGCATCCTTTATTGGCAACAGCGGCAGTGATGGCGGTGCTATCAGCGTCAGCTCCGGAAGCGTAAGTATCGAGGGCGGCACCTTTAGCGGAAATACAGCTACAAATGGAGGTGCGATCTATTATTCCGGAAGTGGTACCATGACTGTGTCTGGAGGCACTTTCAGTGGAAATAAGGCTACAAATGGAGGTTCTATATACTTTGTTAATGGCAACATAACTATAAGTGGAGGTGAATTTGCCGGTTCTGACGAGGAATCTGCTAATAATGGTGGTGCCATTTATTCTGAAAGGGCCACACTTACCCTGAGTGGCGGTACTTTTAATGGCATCAGGGCGCAGCAGAACGGCGGTGCGATTTATGCTGAAGCAGGCAACATTACTCTGTCCGGTGCATCTTTTACGAACAATACTGTGGTAAGTGGCAACGGAGGAGCAGTTTATTCTGCATCCGGTAATGTTGGAATTACAGGCGGCACACTAAGCGGAAACAGTGCGGCGATAAATGGTGGTGCTATCTGGCTTGGTACAGGCACAATGGAAATGAGTGGCGGTACAATAGGTGGCACTACAATAGATGAAGGGAATCAGGCGGCAAATGGCGCGGCGATTTTCGTCGGGTCTGGTTCTGCTACGCTCACTGGTGGCTCAGTCACAAATAACAATGCTATTGGAGGCGGCGCGATTGGTGTTGGTTCAACAGAGTCAAGACTAATATTCTCAAAAGTCGTGAAGGTTACAGGCAACATAAATAGTAGCCTTCCTGGAGACAATCAGAATTCCAATGTTTATCTGGATCAGGATTCCGATGACATTATAACAATAAGCGGTCTTGATGGTACTGCAGCCATTGGCATATTTGTTGCAGACAGCATGATGGATAAACATGGTGTGCCCGGTGCCAAATTTGGCTCATTTACCAATGATAACAACAAGGATAAAGTGACAAATGATCGAAATCCGGCGTTTGTTGTAGTGGCAGATAATTCCACCAAAAAGCTGTATTGGGGCAATGGGATTAAAGTGATAGTCCGCTATCAATCCAGGTCTTTCATGGGCAATGGTTTTCCTCCGCAGGATACAAATTACGAGACTAAGAAAACTATCGATTCCTATTATCCTGTTATGGGAGAAAATGGCTACATTGCTCTCTCTGCACTTGCAGAGGATTTATACAAATACCAGGATCTGAAACTTAACAAAACTGCTGCTTATGCCGGCTCATACATCCAGGACGTTTCGACTGAATTTGGAGATTATCTGACCAAGCTTTTCTGGGATCAGACAAACAGCAGGTGGATGCTGGTTGGGCACGATGATACGAATCAGGTGGAACTTGGAACACACGCTCTCATAATATACTATGCTGAGCCCGCCTATGTTTCCATAGAGAACAATACTGACATGCCTCTTACCGTCACAGATATTCTAATGGGAACAGGTGAGAATACGAGGAGTGTCATCAATAGTGCTGCTGTAGCTGGCTACGGCATGACATTTGCTAAAAACGGTGCAATCCGCAAGGAGCTGCTGCCGGTTGAGGCAAATGATCTTGTTCTTGCTGAAGGTTCTTCTGTTACACTGCTTATTCCTGGTGGGCGCAATACAGATTATATACTCACAGGTACATTTGTTACTGATGGTACAGCTAAGGAAGTAAAGCTTAGAAGGACAAATGCTGGTGGTAGTGGGCTTGATCCGGTAATGCTTGCAGTTAATGGGGACGGTGCTTTTGATGATTTGACTGGAAAGACCCTGAACAAAGCAGGGACTTATCGTATTATTTTTGGTGACGACAAGAGAATCTGCAAGATCAGAACCACTACCATAACAGGGGTTAATCTTGAAACAGCTGTGGCAGAAAGGGAAATCGTCGACTTTACGGTGGATGGTGGTGATACGGAGTATATCTTCTCATCTCTTACAAAAGCGATGGCTTTTGTCGAGAAGTATATGAAAGGTGCATCGTACAATAAGACAGCCAGCATCGAGATGCTGACTGATTATCTGCTGCCTGCTTCCGACAAGCTGAAGATTAATGAGGGGTATCATATAACACTGACAACAGCAACAACAGGGGTAAACAAATATACCCCCACTACATCCGGTGAGAGTAGAGCTACTATCAGCCGTGATCAGGAAAATACGGAAGCAATGCTGTCAGCTACGGGAAATGCTGATGATCCGGCAAGCACTACATTTACAGTTACTAACCTTATTATAGATGGTAAGAGCGTCCAGGGAAGCAGTGATGGCGGTGCTATTAGCACCATGAATTGCAATGTAGTAGTAGATAATGCAAAATTCCTGAATATTTATGCCGGCAACGGTGGTGCAATCTTTGCTGCTATTACAGATAAGAAACATGGAAAAGGATCATCTCTTACAGTAACAGACTCTGTGTTTCAATACTGTTATTCTACAAAGACCGGCTCTCGAGATGGCGGTGGAGCAATTCATGCCTATGTTGACAGCATGACTCTGGAAAACTGCACATTCACTTCCTGTGAGGCTGACTGGCAGGGTGGTGCAGTGTTCCATAAGGTTGAGCTGACAAATACTGCTGGAAATACTTCCTCAACGGTCAGAAACTGCTCTTTTACTAGCTGCAAATCTAAGGCTGCAGGAGGATTGGAACTTGGTTCTCATAATATTATGGTGACAGACTGTTCTTTCAATCACTGTGTTGCCACGGATCGAAACGGTGGTGGCTTTAATGTGTATGCTCTAAACAGCTCAGACCCTACTGTGGAATGTTATACAACAGTAATTGGCTGCTCTTTTAATGACTGTCATGTCACCGGGACGAATCCTGGTAATGGAGGTGGCTTCAGGAGCACTTCTACGCATACGACAATTATTAATACAACCTTTGATAATACATCAGCGAAGTATGGTGGAGCAGTAGCACTGTCAAATAAAAATGCTGTGAAAGCGGAAATATATGGATGTACCATGAACGATGCAAAAGCATCAGATTATGGTGGTGGAGTGTTTAGCAGTGCAAAAGAATTCATTATTGGAGATGGATATTATTACACTGATGATGATAACAATATCATCAACATAATTAAGAATGAGGATGCCTATGAGGATTTGTCAGGAGATCCAATCACTGATGAGTCTATCATCGGAAGAATCGAGTCAAGGCACACGGAGATTACAAAATGCTCGGCCGTTGGAAGAGGTGGCGGAATTTATCATACCAGAGATGCTGATGAAACTACTCTTACAGTAACAAACGCTGTCATCACTAATAACACATCTACAGGAAATGAAGGAGGCGGTGTAGGAATTTACCGAGTAAGGAATGCCACTTTCACAGGCTGCAATATTTCTGGTAACACAGCGAAAAAGAATGGTGGCGGTATATGGATAGGAGAGAATAATGTCGCTCGAAATCTGATAGTGGATAGTTCTTCAATCAAAAATAACTCATCCGGTGGTGTCGGTGGCGGCATTTATTCCTATGCGCATCTGACACTTAGAAACGCTACTACCATTACCGGGAATGTGATAACTGCCAGCCCCGATGATGCGTCTACGAATGCAGCCGGAGTTTTTATCACGAATGGTCGAGTACTGACAGTGGGAGAGGATGGAGCCTCAAACCTTGATTCCACTATGGTTAAAGATAATACAGATGGTTCAGGAGCAGCATCTGATCTGCGTTTATGGTGGAATAACAACAGATCTAGCAATGCAAGCAGCGTTTCGGTGCTTTGCGGTCTTGATGGGGAGATACGCGTTGTGAACCCCGGTAAGTCCATGCAGCAATTTGGAACAAGAGCAGAGGATACATTTAGTGGTTTCTCGGAGGAGAGTCATGTATTTGTTGCAGATTCCGGTACACTTTACGGTGTATATGACCGCGCAAATCTCACACATCTCATTTGGAGAGGAAGCGTTGTTTGCAAGATTACGGATGCAAACGGCCATCTGCTGTATCTGGATCCAGAATGCAAGGATCCGGCAGTTTTTGACCGACTGGATTATCACTCGAATAGCTCTGCTTATCCAAATGGTAACGGCAGCAGACTCAGTCCCTTCAGCTATCTGCGCCAGGACAGCCCGTTGCTGTATAGAAAGAATGGCACGGATCCTATCGATCTGACCCAGGAGGAAATCAGTGTAAAATTGCTGGTGGGTACTTATGAAACAGAGACATATATCACAACCGGTGCTTATACAGACCGTAAGTCCCTTACGCTGACTACTGCCAGCAGCACTGACACAGATGGGTATCCATATACTGGAAGAGCTGGAAGCTATGCAACGATCATCAGAGGATATTCTGATAATAAATCACTTATCAGCACAGGAATTAATCTGACCCTGAAAAATATTACTCTTGATGGCGGCTCAACAGACAAGAGCAGTCCGAAGACAACTACTGCCAATGGTGGTCTGATTTATGCTGCAACCGATGGAATAACTGTTTCCTTAATGGCAAATTCTGTACTTCAGAACTGTGCCATAAGCAATGGAAGTAGTGGCGCTGGAATCTTTGTTGACAAGACAGTATCGCTGAAGATTGCCGGTGGTGCAATCTATAACTGCAGTACTGCAAGTGGCAATGGAGGTGGCGTATTTAAGAATGGAGCTGCTAAGCTGGAATTCTCATCTGGAATAATATCAAGGTGTTCTGCGAAAAATGGAGGCGGCATATACTTCTATAATGGCGGAAATAGCAATGATCCCGGATTGACCATGTCTGGTAGCGCTCAGATTACCAGATGCAAAGCCACAGAAGATGGCGGCGGAGTGTGGGTAAACCAACAGAAGAACATGGTTATGACAGGAGGATCTATAACTGGTAATGAAGCTGGTCGTGCCGGAGCTGGGGTTTATCTTACCTACCATAAACAAACCAGATTTAATCTGTCTGGCCGCGTTACAATTTCCGGTAATACCTTCACTGCTGATGGAAATGCATGCAATGTCCAGCTGGGAACAGAGTCAGATAATTATTATAACGAATGGAATGCTGTCATCAACTCAAAGGGCCTTTCAAGAAATTCCTATGTTGGTATCTACGTTCCCGGAGTGGAGTCTGAGGGTGAAAATCCTGATACTACGGTATTTGACAGACATGGTATTAAAGGAAAACCTTTTGGAACATACGAAGGCGATACCAACTACCTCTATTGCTTTGTTAATGACAGAAACGGCTTAAAGGGTGGTCTTAAGAGTGGAGACTACGAACATATCTATTGGGTTGAAATCTTCTCTATTACAGTAGCCAAAACTGTAATAAGCGGAGAACAGTATGATCTTGAGGAGAGTTTTAAGTTTAAGGTTACTCTGTCAAAACAAGAGAATGGAGCGCCATATAACTTCTCGTCAACTGAAGACAATCAGTGCTATTTTACCTATGATAAGACTGATGGAGATGGAGAACCTGAATCAATACCGATTGAAAATGGCGTTGCAAGCTTTACACTAAAGAACGGTGAGAGCATAACAGTAAATAATCTTCCTGCTGAAATCGATGACGGTTCTAAGTTTTACTACAAGGTTGAGGAGATATTTGAAGGCGATAACGCAGATAGAAAAGATCATTATATAGTTTCAACAGCCCGTTCAACAAAGCCTGCGACAGAGACTGGAAAATTATATGTCCAGGGCTGGGTTGGTGAAAACCTAAATGAAGAAAACGTTACATCAAAATATGTATCCTATGCATATTTTGACAACATCAATGCTATTTGTAAGCTGACTTCGTCGAAGAACGGAGGAGTTTTACTCTACTACAAGGACGGCAAGACAGGCAAGCTGGTTCCTGCAGTTTACTCAGCACTTCATGTTTCTGATAATCAAAATGACAATAACGGTAAAAAAGGAACAGGTGCCTTTGATGTTGTCAACAAAATTGGAGATTCTGACGGCCAGGAACTGTATTACTGGAATGCATTTACCAATAAGTATGAGACCTATGAGCCTGCTAGTAACGAGACTCTGTATGTTGAGATGCTTGTAAATGAATACGAGCTTTCTGCAAAAGAGAGCGTTACCCTTGAAAGTGGAAAAGCTGTTACTTTGACAACCGCAGATCCTAATGCTGATGACGGATTCCCTTATGTTGGCGGCAGTAATACAACAGCTACCATAAAGAGAAGTAAGAGTGCGCCTGGTACGGATCTGAGTATGTTTACGGCAGATGGAAATTTGGCGCTGAATAATATCTGCCTTGATGGCAACAATATCACGGTCAAAAGAGGTATAGTACTGGTTAATAAATCGGGAAGTCTCACCGTAGAGACAAAGGCGACCCTTCAAAATTCACAGGTGACTGCCAAAAACGCTGAAAACGGTGCTGCTGTACGTGTTGATGGCGGAAAAATGACCATGACCGATGGTGTTATCCAGAATAACAAGACATGCGGTTTCGGCGGTGGAGCGATTAGAGTGGAGAATGGCGCTTCCGCTACTATTACCGGCGGTGAGATTATCGGAAACATAGTGGAAAATAAGGATGCCAATGGCGGCGCGATCAGTGTCAAATACGGAACCCTTATCCTTGAAGGTGGAGTCATCAAAGATAATAAAGTAATCGGGAATTCTTCTACACCTGAAGACGCAAAGGCACGTGGTGGTGCAATTTATGCAGAGACCACAAATAAAGGCCAGGGTATAGTATATCTGTCCAATGCAACCATTACCGGCAATACTGTTGACGGTAATGGAATAGGAAACAACAAGGCCGGCGCCGGAATCTATGTTGGAGAAAAAGCTGTTTTGTACATCTCTGGTAAACCCGTATTTGGTGAAGGTACTGATGCCAACACTGTGTCTATAAGTGGTTATAGCAGTAAGAAGAATGGCGGAGATTTGGTTTATACAGATAATAAGGTTCGTCAGGATATCTATCTTACTGAGAAAAATCAGAGCACTTCAGGAAATACAGCAGGGAACACACCATTAAATGCTCCTAAGTCCATGATTATTTCAGACGAACTTAAAGGCGATGAAGGCTCAATCTGGGTATGGGCAGAGAATGCTGAGCATTACAAGACCCTGACTCCTTTTGCAAAGCTGGACACAACAAAGATAACAGTAACAGAAGAAAACAGAGAAACTGTTGGAAAAATGTTCAAGGTGTTCCGCAATGCGCAGGACGACATTGCCACAGAGAACCCGTTAAACCAGGAGCCGAAATATCTCTATGGAATGCTTAAGGAGGGATATGTAGATTACGTATACTGGTACGGCGTTGAAGGCACAGCCCATGTAATGCTGGTCAAGGTGCTTGCTGCAAGTACTGGCTATCAGGGCTTATCAGGGAAAAAGTTTACTGTTTATACAGACGAAGCCAAAACAAATGTGGCAAAGGGAACGATATACAAAAACGATGGTACAGTGGATGAAAATCCCTATGAACTTAAAAACCTCGAGTCTGGTGCGAGTGGAGCATTCTTCATAGGAGATATGACTTACGGAACGTATTATATCGTTGAAGACGGAGTCGCAGGTTATTTCAAAATTACCATCGATAAAGGAGGCGTTGTGAAGATAACTGATGACACAACGAATCCCAAGACAACTGAGCCCGTAAAAGAAGTAACATTGAGCTCTGGAAATTGATATGAGCTTACATTAAAATCAGCATCTGTAGAAAAGGAGCGATGCCTATGAAAAACAAAATACTGAAAAAGCTTCGCTCCCAGACGGGTGCGTCAATCACATTTGCGCTGCTTCTCTTTCTGGTCTGCGCCGTACTGTGCTCAGTAATCCTTGCTGCAGCAACGGCAGCAGCGGGACGGATGAGCAGGATAGCGGAGACTGATCAGAGGTATTATGCTGTTACCTCTGCGGCAGAGCTTCTGAAGGACGTATTCAAAGCTGAGCCAACCGTATCGGTTGTAAAGGTAGAAGAGACACCAGTAACTACAACATATGTATCCGGAGTGCCACAATCAAGTGAAAAAGGTTCTACTGTTACCACAGTCTATTTAGTTAAAAAAAAGGGGGCAGAGATAAGTGCTGCCGATCTGGTATCAGCTAATGTGATGAATCCGGATATGATTGACACAATCCAGAAGGATGCAGCTGTAAAAGTTTATAATTATGTTGAGAATGGTACAGGATTACCATTAGAAAATGGGACAATATCTATAGCATCGGCAGAAAAAAATGGACTTGCAGTAGATGTTGTGGAGAAACTAGATGTGGATGGCAATATGACTCTGACGTTGCATAACAAATACAACTCCAAAGGTACGGAGAGCACAGCCGGCCAGCAGTTTACCATGGATATGCTGTTTGGAGTCAGTAAGGCTGAGACAACCAGGACAAAAACTGTAAATGAATCCTCCGAGGTGATAAGCGCCACGTCCCATAGAGTAAAGGGTAAAGAGACAGTAACAACTATTACTACACTTACATGGTCGCTGACAAGTATAAAGACAAATCTGAAAACCAACTGACTGAAGACAGGGCTGTCTTTCCTGAGTCGCAGATGCAAAGTCTTCAAGGGAGTCATTATGGTAGATAAGCTTAAGAAAAAACTTAATAGCAGATCCGGGGAATCCCTGACGGAGACACTTGTAGCTCTTTTGATATCGGCCCTTGCGCTGGTTATGCTGGCTGGGGCAATCACAGCCTCAATGAGAGTGATAACAAGAAGCCGGGAAAAACTGGATGAGTATTATAATGCAAATGAAAGTGTTGTTGCTGGTGGAACACAGCCTGGAAAAGTTTCAATATCAGTGGCAGGCATACAATCTAAGGATTATGATGTTTATTTTTCCACTAATGACGAATTCAGTAATACGCCGGTAATATCCTACAAATATACAGGACACTGATAATGGAACTAAAAACTAAGATTAAGAAAAAACTACATAGCAGAGCAGGCTTTTCACTGACAGAATTATTGTTGGCCGTATTGATCCTGTTAATGGTGTCCTCGATTGTTGTGGCCGGAATTCCGGCCGCAAGGGAGGCCTATGAGAAGGTTGTGCTTTCATCCAACGCGGATGTCCTCATGTCCACAACCATATCCATGCTTCGCAATGAACTGGGGACAGCGGGAGATATTGAGGTTAAGGAATCTGCAATAACTTATTACAACTCGACGAGAGGTGCCTACTCCAAGATATATAAGGCCGGGGAACGTGCAGACATAATGCTGATAAGATACTTTAACAAGGCGGCATTGGATACACAGGCATCTGATCCGGAATATCTTATATCAAAAGAAACAGCGACAAACAATCTGCATGTGACCTATGGTTCGGTGACCTACACACCAGCTACTGGAATAATCTGTTTTTCAAACCTTGCTGTCAGGCATGATAGTAAGACTCTTGCTTCCAGAGAGTCATTGTCTATAAGGGTCATTACAGAAAAGTGATTAAGAGAACTGCCTCTCAAAAATAATATCCAGGCAGAAATGGGTTAAAAAACTATCGTTTTAGGAGAGAGTTTTGCTTATGAGAAAGCTGAACAAAAAAAGCGGATTTACCCTGGCAGAAATGTTGCTGGTGGTCGCTATAATAATTATTCTTTCCGGAGTTGCCTTTATCTTTGTGACCAGATATATGCGCTCCCTTGGGCAGGTTGAGCGCGACGGCATTGCCAAGGAGATATTTGTCGCAGCCCAGAACCATCTTACCGCTGCTTATGGAGAAGGATACCTTGCTACTACCGGATTTGGAACACCGGAAGAGGGAAGCAATAATAAAGTATACTATTTTGTAGTTAACGGAAATATTGATGACACTTCTGTTCTTGGGCAGATGCTCCCCTTTGGCTCCATTGATGAGACGGTGAGAACCGGTGGTAATTATATTATCAGATATCAGAAGGACACAGGATTGGTGTTGGATGTCTTTTACTGTACCAAAAGCGGTTCTCCGGCCCGGTTTAATCATACTCTTGGTAGTTCTGATTACAGTACAGTTGTCGGTTTGTCCGGAGATGGTAATAAAACGGCACGAAGAAGTTGCACATTAGGAAGCGACACAGGTGCAATTTTGGGATGGTATGGTGCAGATAAGGCAAAAGAGCTGGAAGTCCTTGATAAGCCTCTTGAATCTCCGGAAATAGAAGTGATAAATGCCGAGAAATTGTATGTTAAGATCAAGAATAATCCTAACGCAGGTGTGAGCAGCGCCTCCATGAGACTTCTGATCAAGGGACTGAGCAGCGGCACGGAGCATTACATTAACGTGACAGATACATCCAAGGACATTATCTTGGATGACATCACTTCAGAGACTCTTCATTTTGCATTTCGAAGTTTTGACGATATGCAAGGTGGGCTGACAAATGGTTTTATTCCTGGAGAAAACATTAGCATTCAGGCGGTTGCATATGCAAAAAACGTTCTGGCCAATATCGCATACAGCAATAAAGTGGTCACCAACAGCTTATTTGAAGAAATCGGCGATTCAAACAATGATAATCGATTTGATACAGCCTTCATTGGTAATATAAGACATCTTGAGAACCTTGATAAACATATATCAAATTTTGCGGTGACGACAAATGGAGCAGTTGCGGATAGTGAGCAGTTTACTATAGCTACGGCAAAACAGACATCAGACTTTGGATGGAATGAGTTTACGACAAAGACTGGCGCTTCATCAGTTACGTATTCTTCGAATCCGGGGGCTTCTACGAATACATCAACTTCATCTTGTTACTATCCGATAAGCCCGGATTATGCGCTGGTTTATGACGGACAGGGACATAGCATATCTGATATAGTCGTAAAGAGTTTTCAGGATGCAGGAATGTTCGGTAAGATATCATCTGTAAAAGAGATAAAGAATCTTGAGCTTATAGACTTTAATATCACAGACGCCACAAGTGCAGGAGCTTTGGCTGGAGAGCTGGGCGGATGTACTGTTACGAATGTTCTCGCTAGAAACAGTGAGAGTGGAGCTACATGTAAAATTGCAGCAACAGGCAACGCAGGCGGTCTAATTGGAAAGCTTACAAGTGGAACTGTAAATTACAGTGCTGCAGCAGTAATTGTGAATGCGGGAACAAGTGGAAATGCAGGCGGTCTTATCGGCAATGCCAGTGGAACCATATCCGGATGCTACAGTGGCGGTTTAGTTGAGGATGTTGACGCTGCAGAAGGTAAAGTGACAGTCAGATATTCCGAAGAAGACTTTAATGTAACCGGAGCTACAGCTGGCGGTCTGGTGGGCAGTGCAAATAATACGACTATAAGTAACAGTTACTCAACCTGCTCTGTATCAGGAACTACTGTCGGTGGATTTGCAGGAAGTGCCGGCGGCAGCATATCAAACTGCTATTCAACAGGACTTGTGAATAGCACAGGGACAGCATTTGCGTTCCTTGGGAGTGGCTCGGCATCTCTTTCGGGAAACTATTATTACAGCTTTATAAATATGGTCGAAGATATTGGCGAAGAAGGTTCCGGTTCTAATGCCGGTGCAGGTGGTAATGGAAAAGACCCTGTCATGGTACCAATGAGTCCTATGGATGGCTATGAGCTTGGTGTTACAGACATGTCCGGTATCAGACCGCTCGACCTCAATACTGATGCCTATAACACATTCACAGGTGCCTATGCCAACTGGAAGGATGCAATTCCATATAATTCTACACTTGTAAAATTCTACGGAGGAAAGTACCCATTAAAGACCATAGGCGAGCTGGTCAGCACATTACCAGCCGATGATGGCTACGGAGAGCCGCTGTTTGTTTCTATACATTACGGCGACTGGCCATCACCTGAGGTGTTCTTCATCAATTCCTCTGGTTCGTAAAGCAAGATTGGGTGAAATCCTGCTAGAAAAATACCATGGAGAGCTTGGAATGAGCGGACTATAATGGTAATAAGAATATAAAAAAGTATTTGAGGAAACGGAGGATTATATAGACGTGTGTAAAGCTGTGGATGATTTTAAGTTGAAAGAGCAGGTAATCGGGGCAATACAAGGAATGCGAATCGCAGGATTGGCAGACAACGATATTATTGCAAATATAATAGAAAACTTTGGAGTTACGAAAGAATATGTGATCAAGTTGCTCATTCCTCAAAAGGTATAACTTGACTGACAGATAATTCTTTTGATTGATAGAGTGTTAAAAATGAGTGATGATTTTTGAGATTTTGTGATAGACAGAAATAATTAGACAGGAGGCAACAGCCGGTGGAAAACAATCTTTTAAATGATGTCATAAACTCATATTCGTTTGACTACAGGTATGCTGGGTGGAGCGAGATCAATGAGGATATTCTACAGGATCAGAACACTCCTTCTGAGATCCTGGACAAGCTCTATGAGGATAATAAGGACAACCTGCGCATACTGAGGGCACTTTCCGCACATCCCAAAGCTTCTGCGGCACTGATCAAGACTCTTTCAAACAGTATAAACGATGCCGTACGCTGGGGAGTTGCGGATAACAGCGCGACCGATCCGGATATCCTTGAGATACTCTCGATTGACAATGTGGAGATCATCAGATACCGCGTTGCAAAAAATCCCCACACTCCAACAAGGATTCTTCAGAGGCTAGCGGAGGATGAGAATACTCTTATCAGAAGCGGGGCAGCGTCAAATATTTTTGCACCGGAATCAGTTCTTTTGAAGCTCTCGGAAGACAAAGAGGAGAGTGTAAGGATTGAGGTTGCGGAGAACAAGAATACCCCCGCTGATATTCTTAATATACTCGCTGGTGATGTGAGCGGTGATGTCAGGGCCAAGGTCGCGGAGAATCCAAATGTCACGGAGGACATACTTTTAAGGCTGTCCAGTGACAGGGACATAGACGTAAGGGAAAGAGTGGCTCAGAATGAGAAGACTCCGGTGGCAGCATTAAAAAAGCTTTATGTTGACACTGAGGCATCCGTCAGAGAGTGTGTTGGAATTAACGACTGCGCCCCCCTGGAGCTTTTGGAGGCGCTCTCAGGTGATATGAAGCAGTTCATCCGCTCAGCAGTTGCCAGAAACAAGAGCACATCAGATGCAATACTGGAAAAACTTGCCCGGGACGGCGACGGATATGTAAGAAAAGCTGTCGCCAGGAATGATAAGACCTCAGAAGCTCTTTTGACTACTCTTGCTAAGGATACTGACTGGAGAGTCTGTGAGAATGTGGCTTGGAATCCCTCAGCCCCGCAAAGGGTTCTCGAATTCCTGTCCACAAGCACCGATACCTATCTGAGAAAGGCGGTTGCTCGCAACAGAAATGCTCCGCCACAGATACTTTTGCAGATGGTGGACGACAAGGAGTGGATGGTCCGCGAGAACGTTGCTGCCAATCCACAAGCTCCACTGGAGGCCCTCATGAAGCTGGCAGATGATTCCGACTGGCGTGTTGCCAAACTCATAGTAAGTAATCCCAATATGACCACTGAGGGGCTGAAAATTTTGGCAGGGCACTCAAATTACAGATTGAGATATGAAGCCAGGGTGGCACTGTTAAGAAAAGAGACTTTTTGACGATATAATATATGTGAAAAAATCTACTTTTATCGCCACAGTATCTACTTAAATAATTTGAAAAGAAAAGGGTGGAACGGTATAATTAAATGTAAGAAATGAATTAAAAAACGCTATATAAAAAAATTCATATTTATATTTCTATAAGGAGGAAATAAGATGAAAAAAATTATGAGCAAAATGAAAGAAAGAAAGGGATTCACACTGGCCGAGCTGCTGATTGTTGTAGCAATTATTGCAGTGCTGGTTGCTATTTCGATTCCGATTTTTTCAACACAGTTAGAGAAGGCAAGAGAGGCTACTGATCTTGCAAATGTTCGTGCTGCATATGCAGAAGTGACTACTGCCTTTATTGAAGACGGTCAGGGTCATTCGGCAAGTGTGCCGATTACAAGTAATACTTCAGATTGTAAGACTGATGCTAGTCAAAAAGTAGCTGGCGTTCCTGTTGAAACAATTCTTAAGGGTTCTAATCCTTGCACGGTTGAAATTGATAGCGATGGTAAAGCCACTATCAATGGAACGGTAGCAACTACTGGATATTTGCCTGCTCCTTCAAGTTCTACTACTACTCCAGGGTCTGATGGCTAATTTGCTTGACTTGATGTTTGATATTATACAAATAAGATTAACTATACCGCTATTCCTCATGTGATAACTGAGGGATAGCGGTTTTTTAGAAAGAACTTTATAAAATCACACTGGATGGAGTCATTTTACAAATTTAGGTTATGATGAGAACTATTTTGTTGAAGGGCTGCAGGGAAGTGGCAAGAGTACTCTGGTAAAAAAGCTTTTTTGAAAAGCATCAGGATTACAATGCGTTTAGCGAAGGGGATTGTTCTCGGGTCGAGCTTGCCTGGTGTGCTTATGTAAACAAAGATGAGTATCCTGCTATTCTAGACAGGTACAATAATATAAGAAAAGATATTTAGGAAAAGAGTCATGAGGAAGGTGACCATATGATTATCTGTTATACACAGATAACCACCTATATCCCCAGATTCCATAAAGATTTGGAGGCCTTTCACTATTTATAGTGGGTACCCATCAATATAGTATATCTCTATCGGTCGCCCTGGCACGTCGGCCCACCGCCCCATGGGACCCGCCGCTCGTGCCAATCAGGGCTCGGTAATAGGATCACTTAAGGAATAGGACGCGTTTTCATGTATCAATAGGGGCAAACATCAATTTGGGAAGGATACGTAAAACAAATAATATATAAACGATAAAAAGCATACATTATACGTCTAAAATCAACTTTTCCCCAAAAAGGATGGAAACTTCTTTTGCGCCTACGTCTATATATGAAAAAAAGCAAAAAAAGCAGTAAGAATACTCGACGATGACTTCTTTTTTGAAAGATGCCCATTTTAAAAATACTGCTTTGTTTATTGTTTTTAAGAAAAAGCCGTAAAAATGTAATGATAAGTAGGCTAAAAGCAAATGGTCAGGGGCAGTT
>JAEEGL010606423.1_pt1 | contig 31811 bp, 17 predicted proteins | sample 9134231 | NCBI WGS metagenome assembly JAEEGL01 (sample SAMN16246548, study PRJNA631951) | gut metagenome | biome: gut microbiome; feature: rumen; material: fiber-attached | host: Bos | place: Iran: Karaj | collected 2018-10 | reverse complement strand
GTTTTATCAATGAGACAGCTGATTTCGCCACTTTCCTCAAGACCACGCTGGCAGCGAATAACATAACGACAAAGAGCGTTATCTTCACCATCAATTCATCCCGCGTAGCGAACAGGGAGGCTTTTATCCCCGTAGTTAAGGAAAAGCAGATCCCCGGTATCGTTAAGGCAAATGCTTCAGACTATTTCCCGGTTGATATTTCCGGATATCAGCTGGCTCATTCAATACTTGACACGGTGACCGAGAACGGCAGTCAGCAGTACAAGCTGTTGGTTATGGCGGCACCGAAGCCCATGCTGGAGAGCTACTATGATCTGGCCAGAAAGGCCGGCCTTACCGTAGAGGCCATAGATTACAGTGGTAACAGTATCATTCCCATTATCAAGCATTCCATCACTTCTGAGCCCACCATGATCATAAAGGTGGATGAGCATATGACTCTGGTCACTGTCATGAAGAACAGGGCCGTGGCTCTTCAGAGAAATGTTAATACAGGTGCGGATGTGGTAGTCAGGACCCTGATGGAGAGCTCCTCCTTCAATAATCTGTCCTACACCGCAGCCATCAATACTCTCCGTTCGCAGAGACTGATCAGAAAGACCTTTGATCCCAATGCCGCAGATGAAGGCGATGAGAGAAACGAGGCCGATGATCTGCGTGAGGCAAAGCTGGAACTGACCGAGGCACTCAGAGGCCTTACCTCCAGTATCGTGAGAGTAGTGGATTATTACAATTCACGTAATGCCGATTCACCTATAGACAGATTTATCCTGACAGGTCTTGGCGGAGATTTCTCCGGTTTTGACAGGCTTCTTTCTCACGAGATAGATGCAAAGGTTGTGGCGCTTTCACATCTTGAGGGTGTGGCAGTTTCCCACAGCATGATGTCAAGGCGTATATCCTGGGGTGAATACATAGCATGTATCGGTGCTTCCTTAAGCCCCGTTGACCTGACGCTTCCCGATTATGCCAAGAGCGGCGGAAGAAGCAGGAGTGACAAGGCTGGCGGCAAAAAGGCCGGCGGCGGGGATGTCACGGTTGAACAAGTGGGTATCGTTGTCATGGTACTCGGTCTTCTGGCTGCGGTGGGCATGGCAGGATACAGTGTGTTTACGAATTACACCGAAAGCCTTCTGAACAGACAGCTGAAGGCGAAGGTTACCCAGCTGGAGCCCATCGAGCTGGTGTATACCGATTATCAGAATGCACAGCTTCTCTATGTGGATGCTACCAATATGTACAAGCTGACCCTTAACAACAACGAGGCTGTCATCGAGCTTATCGAAGAGCTTAAGAAAAAAATGCCCGCATCTATTGCTGTTGAGTCCCTTCAGACCGATGGCGAAGTGCTTACCATGTCACTGGCTGTGGACAATGAAGCCGATATAGGTGAGATCGTTCAGAATCTGCGTACCTTTGAAGTGATAAAGGATGTGGAATTCTCTTCGGCAGAAACCGAGGAAGACGATACCGGAAGGATCGTATGGAAGACCACCATTGTAGCCAGCTTTAAGGAGCCTGAGTCACCCTATACCATAGAGGATATAACAGGTGAGTCCGGCGACGTCCAGGCAGAAGAGCAGATTCAGCAGTGATCGGAGGTAGGATGATATGAATAAAAAACAGATACCCTTATTACTGGGTTTATTAGGAGTAGCGGCAGCAGTGCTTGTTTATGTACTGGTATTCAGCCCGACTAAGGAAAAAGTCAGCCGCTTAAGGGCAGAGGACCAGCAGCTCATGGCCAGGATAGCCGAATTGGAAGCTCTGAGGGATCAGAGAGATTATTTCATAGAAGAGACTGAAAAGATGTCCGCCAAGATCGATGAGATCTATGCCCAGTTCCCCGGCGGCGTGATGGCTGAGGATGCCATCCGCGAGGCTATGGATTTCGAGGACGGCTCGGCTGTCGAGAACAACGGTATAGCATATGATGTACCGTTGTCAGTGTACAAGCCCATAGGTGTTAGCGTGGAGAGTATGAAGGCCTCTACCGCAGATATGGAGGCTGACACTCCCGCTCCCACTCCCGATGCAGCTCCGGCCGGCGGTGATGTGGATTCCGTGGATGCGGAACCGGTACCTGCAGGTGGCGAGGAAGAGATAGATACAGGTTATGATCTCATGCAGCAGAATGTGATCTACACCTTCACCGGTGATCTGAACCAGGTGGAGAGAGTGGCCAAGGTAGTAAATGATAAGGATGACCGTGATGTCATTAGCAGCCTTACAATGGTATATGATGATTCGACAGGTTTGCTGGAAACAGAGCTGGATCTGAGTAAATATTATGTGACAGGACGTGACGACGTGGAGCATACTCCCGCATCCTTCAACGTACCTACCGGAACATCATCACTGTTCTCCACATATATCTCTTCTGCAGGATCGGCTGCCAACGGCGGTTCTTCCGGAGGAGGCGAAGGAACATCGGAGGGTAACGGTGCAGCGGCACCTCCCGCAAACTAATTAAATGTTTATTTCAGCCTTGCCGCACAGTCTGTGCGGCTTAGGCTGTATATATGGATGTAAATTATTTGCCATTTGGGACAGGGGATAATATCGATGGACCGGTCATGGCAAAAGAGTATAACCTTAGTATAAGCGAGGCACTCATGAAACGTATGATAAAAAACAATTTAAAAGATAACCGCGGTTTTTCGCTGGTGGAAGTACTGGTAGCTATGGTTATCATTGCTCTTGTGGTGGCACCTATTGCCGCGCTGTTCTCGTCTTCGGTGCGTATGAACATGGTTTCCAAGCGCCGTATGAACGCAGTGGGAATAGCCGAGGATACCATGGAGGCCATCAAGGCCAATTCCATATCGGATCTGTGCTACAAATTCCATGATCTTACCAAATTTGATCTGATCGATACGGATCTGTTTACCACAAATACTCCTGCGTCCAACGTACATGAGATAAGCACTTTTGCATTCGGGGCTTCAGGCATCAGCCATGTGATCTACCCCGGTGCCACGGATGATTATGATTTTGTACCGGATGCGGATGGTGACGGTACCCCTGAGAGCCAGTATTTCTATGAGATCGACAACATTCAGTTCCAGGACGGAAAGGAAGTATATGATGCTCTGGTAAAGGTAGATGCTACGCCTTACAAGGCTGCATCCCTTGCGGATCCCGAGCTTCAGCGTATCCGCTATAATTCATCCAGACTGGTGGATGTGGCTACCATCGCGGGAGATGAGAATTTCGCTTATCAGCAGAGTGATTCCATGGATACCCAGGGTTTTGCGGATCTTTCCATCGCTTCCTTTGACAGCACCCAGGTCAACAGGACGATCACTGTGAACATCGAACCCGGTTCAAGCAAGAATACATACATTGATTATGAGTATGTGGAGAAAACAAATCCTTTAAATACAAAGACCTACGGTTCGGTATGCGAGCCTTTTGTATCAGATGACACCAAGGAGATAAAGAATGTATTCCTTTTCTACAGAAGGGATTATGATTTCAACAAAGAGGATATCGTGATCAACTGTGATAAGACAACGGGCGGGAATGTGAATGTATATATAGTTAAGCTGGAACCCGCGGCCACAGGCCTGGATGACAGGGAAAAGGATTACAGAGTTACGGTGAATATCACCGGTACCGGTAAGGGCAAGATCAAAGTACTTACAAATATCGATTACAATCTGGCACATACTTTGGATGAGACCAAAACCGAGACTTATCCTCAGGGTACCTTTAAGTTTGCCGGTTCTCCTTTGGGACCTTCTACTTCTCCCAAAAAGGACGAGGTGGTCTTTGACCTGGCAAATACGACTTCGAAGGACAGATTCTATGACATACAGATAGACATCTATCGTCAGGATGACCATTCTACACCTATTTATACCCTGACCGGTAGTACCCAGGAGTAAGAGCAGAAAACGATTAAAATTGCGAGGAGATTATCATGAAAATATCGCAAATCTTCAAGGAAAAGTGGAAAAAGACGGATAACCGCGGTGCGGCCATCGTCATGACCATAGTGGCCATTGCCATCATAAGCGTGCTGGCGATCCTGGCTTTGTGGATAGCCTACATGAACTATTATATGAAGGTCACCGATATGAACGCCACGGATAACTTTTATACCGCCGAGGGTGTGGTAGAGCAGATACGTATCGGTCTTCAGACCGAGCTTTCTGACGCGTCCGGCAGGGCATACCGTAATGTTATGCAGAAATATGCCATGCTTGATGATGCGGAGAAAAAGGCGCAGTTCTTCAGTGAAGTTGAAAACCAGCTGAAAAACAGTCTTAAGAGCAGCGCATCCGATGAGCTTTACGATCTGTCAAGGCTTTGCAGATATGTGGATGCGACTAACAGTGATATTACTCCCGCCAACAGGTATAAGGCGTTTTACAATCTGGATATGAATGCAGCCGGCGATGTAGCCATAGTATCCGTAACGGATGGCCAGAGTGCGGCATCAACGGCTCAGGCCTTTATGGAACTTGACAGTACACATCATATCATTACGCTCCGTAACGTAAATGTGGAATATCAGAATGCCGGAGGATATGTATCGGTCATTAATACCGACTTCACCATGAAGGTTCCGGTGATCAATTTCGGCGTTCCTCTTTCCGATGCTGATTTTAACGTATTTGAATACTGTGTGATAGCTGACGATAATCTGGTGGCAAATGAGAGTTCCGATGCTACCTTTATTGGAAGCGTATATGGTGGAAACGGAAGCGAGATCGCGGGTGAAGAATTGCCCAGTATCGCTCATGACCATACCGTATTTGCAGACAGCGGTATAGTAGCTTCCAAGGGAGCAAAGATGAACTTCTATACCGGAGGTAAATATGTGATCTCCGGAAAACAGGTTAAGCAGCATCTGAATTCCGAATTCAATATCGGTCTTCCCGATGGCGGTGTCGCCGTGCTTCCGGAAAAGGAACTGGGATTCTGGGCACAGGATATATCCCTGGGCGGATCCACAAAGACAGATAACAATATCAAATTCAATCTGGCCCAGTATGCAAATGCCTTTGTGAGAGACGATCTTTCCGTGGACGGTCAGAGTTCCAATGTGACGATAGTAGGCGATTATTATGGTTACGGTTCGGGTCTTGGCATGGAGGGTGATGAGGATGACGGAAGTTCCGCTATCCTGATCAATGGCCGTAATACCACCATTGACCTGTCTCAGGCGCATGATATGCTGATAGCCGGACATTCCTATATTGGCACCAAGAATGCTAATCTGCCCTCGGGTCTTTCGACTCCCAATCCGGATATCCCCATGGGTGATTCCATAGCTGTCAGAGGTAACCAGCTGGCATATCTGGTACCTGTAAACGCCATGCCTGCAGAGGTTAAGAGCAACCCTGTCAGCTCCACTGCTTATGAAGCTTTTCTGACCGGATATACCGCAGCAGATAACTGGGGTGTAAATATGGCGGCATCCATTGGCGTTAAGGATGATACCGGAGTGGACCTGCCGCTGAGTCATTATAACTGTACTATACAGCGTGTATTTGCCCAGGGCCTGGGCGGTAATTACCTGGTTTATTACTATATGGTAATGGCTGACAGGGAACTGGCGCAGGATTTCTTTGAAAGATATTACAAGGTTGACAAGAATAAGGCTTCTCTCGAGAAGTATCTGGGCAGATATGTGACCCGTGATATGCAGATCACAGACTGGACCAACGTGGTCATGAAGGGTAATGCCCTGATCAGGACCGATGACGGTACCAATGTGGATGCAAACGGAAAGGTCATAGTGACCAGTGATATCAAACAGTCCACGCCCAATGTGACGGACAATGTGAATTATAAGAAGTCGGCGGAGTGGGAAAATTCATTCAAGTGTCTGGTAAATAACCTGAGTGACAATACCATGGGCGGTTATGACCGGGTATTTGACAATATCATAAATACCGAAAGAGTTGAGCAGTTCTTTGCGGATGCTGCCGGAACCAAGGTGTTCGACGACGGCAGTTCCTTTAAGGGCGTGGTGGCATACAAGCAGGATTATACATACAACGGCGATGCCAGCATCAGATGCATCATCTGTACCGGTGATATCACCATCAACTCAAACTTTAAGGGCACGGCCATAGCAGGCGGAAAGATCTATGTGACCGGCGGTTCCGCCAAGAAGATGGAGACAAACGATACCATCAGAAAAGAGACGGTTCAGGTCATGAACAATGTGGAAACTGCCTGGGGTACTGATTGGTATTATAAAGAATTTTTCAGAAACTATGTGGATGATTCCAGTGAGGAATCTCTGGAGCCTTCAGAAACAGATTTGAATAAGTTGGTGAACTATGAGAACTGGACAAAGAGATAATAATATAATAAAGGATAACAGCGGTCTTTCCCTTGTGGAGCTTGTGATAGTTATCGCCATAATGGCTGTACTCACCGGAGGCAGCGTCACTATAGTGGCAGGTATATCGAACGCCAGGGTCAAGAGCTGTGCGCAGAGCATCTATACGGATCTTAACAGGGTAAAGACGAATACCATGGCAAAGGAAAAGGGTACCGGCAGCAGCGATTACTATTTCGGACTTTACAGGAGTGGCGATGACGTGATACTCAAGGAGATGATAAACGGCGATGCCACCTTAAAGACCATAGCGGGCAAGGACGTGAGCGTACAGTATGCCGCTACCGAGGGCGGGACGAAAACGACCCTTGGTTCAGCTGAGATCACCTGTAAATTCAAGAGGAGCTCCGGCGGCGTTCTTTCCAGTGATTTTGCGGAGATCTTTGTCTTCAACAATCTCCATACCTGGAAGGTCACGGTTTACAAGGCTACAGGAAAGACGAAGCTGGAACAGGTTAATTGACGGTCACGTAAATTTTTGTTATCGGAAACGTATATATAGTGGTTGTTTTATACAGCACCAACCTTAAAAGGGAGCAGAATTATGAAAAAGTTCATTAAATCCAACAAAGGTGTGTCTCTGGTCGAGCTGATAATAGGTATTGCCATTCTGGCAGTTATCGGCTTTGCTGTCGCTACTTTTATGAAGAGCGGCACCATGAGCTATTCCAGTACCAGTAAGGAAGTGAACCTCCAGTACGAGGCGCAGCTGGTCACGAACCAGATCAATGACATCCTTACGGAGGCTAACGGTGATGTGTCCTATGATTCCGGAAACAAGACACTGAGCATAGTCACTTCCGAGCGTCAGACGGCAGGCGGCTCCAGCTCCACGAAGGTGGATCTGTCCTATATTGCCAAGTGTATCCGCTGGTATGATGCCGACGGGGCAGGCGTGAAGAAGGGTGACCTCTGGTATTATGAATGGGAGGTTGAAAAGTCTGTAGATGTTCATACCGGTATTGTTTCATATACGAACAAGCCCGGTACGGAGACTTCGCATGAACTTCTTGCCCAGAACGTACAGGCTTTTGATACCGATCTGACTCCCGATGTGGCAAAGGGTGATGATGATGATATCATTACTGTCCTTGTTACTTTCTCTGATGGTAAAAAGAACTTTGAATCCACGACGAATGTTTCTTTGAGGAATGCTCCCACAAAGAATGCGGCAGCCATCAGTATGCCTGAGCCACCCGGACCTTCATCTTCATCTACGGGATCTTCGTCTTCCACGGCGCCTTCGATACAGAAGATCGTGGTATCTCCTTCCACATATAACATGAAGCCCGGAGCCAGCAAGAGCTTTGAAGCAAAGGCTACGGGAAGCGGCGCTTTCGCCCAGGCATTTAACTGGAGCGTGGGCGGTAATACCAGTCCCGATACCAAGATAACCGGTAACGGTACCAATACAGGTACCCTGGTCTGCGGAGCTGACGAGACTGCCAGCAAGATTTACGTTTATGCTACCCATGTGGACCAAAAATCCAAGAAGGGTTCAGCCATAGTTTCCATTAAAGTGGTAGAGGGCGTCACCGTATCCAAGGTGAGCGGTTCATATGCCCAGAATGCATCACTGACACTTAAGGCCAGTGTGACAGGAAAGAATATATCCAGCAATACCGAGGATCAGGCGGTGACCTGGTCTATAGTAGAGGGTGCCAGCTACATATCCCATGTAGCCACCAACACCTTCAGGATCAGCGGCTCGGATGAGGCTGTTGGCAAAAAGGTAGTCATAAAGGCTACTTCTGCCATAGATACATCGAAGTCCGGTACCCATGAATTCGTTATCGTAGCCGCAGGCAACGGCGGCGGTGGCGGTGATGATCCCGAAGAGGTTAAGCCCAGGATCAAGTATAATGAATGGCCTGAGTATATCCCCAGAGGTGGTTCGGGCGTATTCAAACCGGTTCTTGAGAATGCAGCCGGATATTCCCTCATCTTTGAGGTGGAGATGACCGATGGGAATGGCAATGTGGTTAAGAAGGGCAATGGTTACACCTATAATGCGACAGGAACCCAGTGTACCGTGAATGTGCTCAAGTCCTATGATTTTGAAAAAGAAGGATATGTAAAGGTTTCTGCTTACCTGAAGAAGGGAACTACGGTATACGGTCCCGAGTCAAAGGTTGCAAAGGTAAAGCCCGTATCGGTGAAGATCAATACCACTGAAGGTACCTATAAGACTACCATAGATGATGTTAAGCTCTATTATATGCAAGGTTCAAAGAAGATATATTATGAGATCCAGGGTATAGATCCCGATTGTGTAGTCTGGGAGAGTGGAAAGAAATCTCTGCTCAAGGTAGCTACTTCCGAACCTGATATAAACGGTCACGGTACACTTACCATCTCGGCACAGAACGATAAGGACTTTGATTCTACTGAGGTGACCTCGCAGATATCTTCTACCGTGATGACCAGATTCAAGGTAAACGTGGCTCCCGGTAATATCCAGGTACATGATCAGGTTCCTACGCCCAATGTTGATTACTGGTCATATTTGGGAGATCCTTATGATGAGGAAGTCAGGGATGAGTGGACTCCGGTGAAGCTTACCCAGGCACAGGTTAATGAAGGAAAACATGCGGTAGGTGAGGCTTATTACGCTCCCTGTCCCGGTATGGCAGGTTTCTATTTCTATATCATGAAGGTGACTGCACAATATAAGGCCCCTGTATTTAATGATTATATGGTTATGGTCTATTCCATGCCGCCTTCAGAATCCGGTTGGGATATAACAGCCAATCAGCCCTGGTGGGGCACGGGCAATACGTGGAAATTCCCTTACGGACCGGAACAGAGTGTGGGATATAATATCTATGCTGTATACAATAAGGAGAAGGGTTACTGGTATCAGCCATAAGGGACTGAGTTGATCGATATTGGTATAGAACAGTAACTGTAAATGAGGTGAATCTGATGATCAAATTCAAGAACAAAAAGAGATTATATAGCGGTATCGCCGGGCTCATGACCGTGGCCATCGTCGGGACTTCCATATATTTTTCCGGTGAAAAGGTTATGGCCAAGGAGACCTTTCAGGGTATTACCGAGATAGTGGAGGAGAATTCAGAGGGTAACCCCTTCACTATAGTCGAGGTGACGCCCGGAAAAGCCCAGATGACCATAGATCCCAAGGATGGAACGGATCCTGTTACCCTGGATGTGTCCGTGGGTGAGATGGGCTATTATATCGAGGGCGCCGAGAATGCGAACTTCGGGGATAACCTGGGTTACTTTAACAGTACTGAGGGACGCTATATCTACGCCGACACCCTGATAAAGGCTGAGAACGGTGCTATTACAGGCGGAGCTCTTCAGAGTATCACCTCTTATGAAAACGATGGGTCCCTGCCCTTGTATTATATCCCTTATGAGGAGGATTACAACCTATCCGAGGCAGATCTTCAGGTCAGCGGAGACGAGATACCCTGGAGACAGGTGGAGCCCAGAGAGGGTCATGAGGAGCAGGTGATCACCCGTAAGGAGATGGTCACATCCCTTAACGGTCGCTTTGTCAAGACCTACAGCCCCCAAAAAACGACTTTGGAAGGGACTCGTGATGATTTCGTTAATCTCTGTCTGACATCAGAGGTCAGCGGAAATTATGCAGGAACCAGCATCCCTGTTGAGGTGGTGAACGGAGACGGGGGAGATTTTGATCCCTTGTTCGTATCTTCGGAAAAGAATGGTTATATGAATGCCTGGTTTGTTCCGAATGATGCCAGATGCGGATATTATGTGAATAATGCCATCAGGGTCGACCCTGAAACCGCGGAAGATACCTACGGCGGTATGGAGGGTACTTATATATATGAGAAGTGTTATAATACCGAAGGCGCCATGTTCTATCGTTTTGCCGGTAAATATGCGGATCTGAGACATATCATAACCGGAAAAGACGAAGAAGTCACAGGTGCTCCCGATGATACGGATGACATAGTGGATGATGAAGAAGGCCGGGAGAGAGTAGGCGATGATTCAGATGTGGAAGAAGTGGCTTCTGAAGAAGAGGTGGAGATAGAGGGGTCCGAGGGTGACCTTGATCAGGAGGAATTTACCGATTCATCCGAGGATGGCAACGCAGGTAATGACGAGTCACAGGATGTGGTGGATGACTCGGCGGATAAGGTGGTTTTTGAGGAAAAACCTGAAGAAAAGTCCGAGGATGAGAATACCGCAGAGGGTAACAATACAAGTAAGAAGAAGCATAAAAAAGGCAAAAAGAGTAAAGAAAAGAGCTCCGAGATAGAAACGGAAGCAAGAGCAATGCGTTCTTTCGCAGCACATGACGTGCCTTCGGATTCTGATGAAGAATCCGGGGATTCCCTTACGAAATTCCTTGAGGATGCAAAGGACGGACATGAGGATGATGAAGAGGTATCTGACGATTCCCAGATCGAAGAGATGGATGATTCCAGTGTTGAGGCAGAGGAGGTTTCAGGCATTGAAGAAGAAGTGAATGTCTCCGGTACGGAAGAGGATGAGGATCGTGTATATGAAGAGGACGTTATAGACGAGCTTCCCGAAGAGGATGTATCCGGCTTTGAGACCGATAATGCAGAAGGCTCAGGAGAGTATTATGTACTTGATTTTGCTTATGACAGAGAAAAGATAAATGAGACGACATATTCCATAGGAGGATTGGAATCGATAGTAGCCGGAACGGCAGCCTATGCCTTTATGACGCCCGGAATGATCATTAGTACTCCTTCGGCTGAGCAATTCATAGTTCCGAACTTTGCTCACACCGGTCTGTTCAAGAGCCTGAATGAGACGGATTTCCGTTATGTTTCCGCTCCCAGCAAGACGGATCAGGAGACCCAGGAGACCACCTGGTATGGAAATTACGACATGATCGATCCCGCGGCGGGAGAAGGCGGTAAGTACCGTGTCAAGGATGTGCAGATCTATTATAAGGGCGTATACGGTAACAGTAACTGGTTTACACTTTATGTATTTGACCGTGATACCGCATATGTTTACGACACCGATGGTACAAGGTACCCGACCATGTATTATTATTATGAGGAGACTACCGCGGATGAGCTTTATTCCATGGATATGGGGCTCTTGTATATCAATTCCGGAAAGGGCAATCTCCTTCCCCAGGACAGTGAATATGTAACGGTGTCCTGGCCCAATGAATTCGGTTATGGCAAGGCCAGCGGCAGTGAAGGCGAGATAAATGATATATCCTTTGACGCCATGTTTGACGCCATCCAGGCCTTTGCAAAGACGGATTTCCCCATAATGGCGGATTATGCCCTGCTGGGAGATGCCTATAACGATACTAATATCCAGCATCTGACCAAACTGCTGAACTTGGATGATGTATATCAGTTCGCGGAGTCGGTGAAGTCCTGGAGCCCCTCGGAGCTTGGCGGACTTAGCTTTGCCTCCGATTCGAACGGATATTATACCATGGTCAATGATGATAAATACAGCTGCTTCCAGCTGACACCCAAGAATCATCATGTTAACAGGAGTATATATATTTACAATTATTCCCTGTATCCGGATCTGATGATCAACGATCATTTCCTTTCCGTGGATCCTGAGTATAATTATCTCAGCGGAAGCGGCGGCTTTGATGAGATCTATGATGAGATCGATGCGGAGAATCGTCTGAGGGAGACCAATGCGGGTAAGAGCGGTTTTGCCGAGATACCCAAGGAGGTAAATGAGGCCGTAGCCATCAAGTATATCATCAGCTATGCCGGAAGAAGAGCGGCGTATGTGAAGGACGAGACCAATGTGCTGGAGATCCAGCCCAGGGCCGTTTATCAGGAAGTAAATGATAAAAAGGGTGAAGAGGGTAATCTTTACGTGGAGGAGAGAGATGGTGAGTATTATCTCATGAGAGTCTGCCCCGGCGAGGATGCCGAGATCTTCTTCTCAAAGAATGAGATCAATCTGACTTCCATGTCCGTATCTGAGTTTGTGGGTATGGATGCTGACCTTAATTCAAACTATGATCTTATTTACATCGGCTTGTCCAACACCCACTTTAATGTGGATATCGATGGCAGGACCGTGTTTAATGATACTGATATGGACGGCATGCTCTATGCCAATATCGGTGACAAATATAACGCCAGCTGTATCTTTGCAGGAATCCTGAGCCGTGAGTGGAATGACTGGAGCGAGGCTAACGGTTATACCGGTACCTCCCTCAAGTGGAACGGCAATTCCTGGGAGGGTTATATAGAGACCCGAGGCCCCGGAAACGATCTGAGCAAGCGTAAATATGATGCGCTGATGGATTTTGTGGACGGCGGTTATCCCGTGCTTGTGGATTATAACTGCTTTACCGGTCCTGATTCAGACTATAACGTATTTGACGGCAAGATAGGTGACGATCCCAAGAAGGGTTATATAGACAACTGTTCACAGATGTATAAGTTCCTTCATGATGCCTCCGATGAATACGGCATCAATGAAAAGAACTTCTTCAGGATCACAAAGAACGGCGGTCTGGACGCTGCAGTGGCAGGTCAGAAGACAGCCACAGGATACAACGGACTTTTCAACTGGTATATGCAGCTGCCCAAGCCCCTGCTTGACATAGGTGAGAACAGGGATGAGACTTATACCAATGCGGATAAGCACGGTGATTCCTGGTACTTCGATATTCCGATCAAGATCTACGATGACCGTTCTACTAATGATGATGAGACCTATGATATAGAGTTCTACATCGATAGGAATAATGATGGTAAGTATTCTGAGATCCCCTTCCCTACCTACAAGGATAAGGGAGAAAAGGTGGAGAAGAAGAGATATTCCATCAAGAAGGAAGGCTCCGACAGCAATGAAGGCCTCTCCGACGGCAAGTTCAAGCTGAAGAAGAAGAAGAATTACATGCTCACCTTTAAGCTGGATGAGAATATTCATGACGGCCCCATGGCCTACAAGGTCATTGCCAAGCTGAACAAGCCCAAGAGCAGCGATGATTACGATCTGGAGACCAGAATCGCCAACGCCAGAAGGGATGAGAAGATAGGCTGTTACTACATCGACAGGTCGGATGAGATCAAGTACATCAACGTTCTTCAGATCTATCCCGATGACGAATGCGGCTGGTACATGGCTGATACCTATGACGGAAAGCATACGAAGAGTATGGGTAACAATGCCGGTGGAGCAGCGGATATCGATAACTGGTTCCAGGGCGTGGCAGAGAATTACAAGGTTACCTTTACCAGTATCTCGTCTGCGGACTTCATAAATGTGATGTATCCTAACGGAAACTTCCTGAATGACTTTAACGTGCTGGTGCTGGGATTCAAGAAGGAGCCTATCGATATGCTGGTGGATGCCTATGGCAATTCCAATCCTACGCCTACCACAGACGATTCAGCTTCCGGAATTTCCGGTGATGCCCTCAAGTTAAAGGCAGCGACCTTTGCGGCGGATAGGGTTCAGGAGTGGGTGGAAAGCAAGAAATCCACTATCATAGGATCCAGCGTGGTAACCTTCATGAGCGGCGTTCCTTCGGCAGTTACGGCTAACGGCGGTGCTCTGGGTAATGCAGCGCCTAATCTGGCATGCGGTTATGATACCACCAAGCGTCTTCGTGCCTATGCCGGTCAGGACAGGTATGGTGCCTTTGAAAGACCCGGCTGGGGACGCAGCAGCAAGGGGCTGGGCGTACAGCTGGCCAAGGTCAGTGATACTTCCACGGCGAAACCTTCTGCCTTTGATGCGAATAACGAATACGGAGTCATCTATGCGCTCAAGCCTAACAGCAGGTCCAGTGACAAGGATGACCCTGTAGTTATAAACAAGATACACGGTCTGACCTACAATGTACTGAATGGTTATAATCCTAACGGTAACAAGAGCAGCCATAGTCTGAATCAGAAGGGCGACGGTCAGGTTACTCTTGAGGGTAATCCGGATCTGAAGGCTCACAGACTGAATGTTGGTTCCATAACCATGTATCCCAATAAGGTCACAAAGACGATGACCATTTCCGATGAGGTGAGGTTCCCCATGCTTCAGCTGGATCTTGAATCCGATGACGATCATGATTCACAGTCTGACGTATCCGTATGGCTGGCCTTCAGCTCGGATGATGACACAGGCGGATATTCGATCTATAAGAAGAACGGTTGGGATGCTCGAAACCAGTACTATATGTACACCAAGCAGAACCTGACTTACATCAACTGTGCGAAGGTGCCTCATACCACAAACGAGCAGAACCTGTGGGTTAACGCCATCATCAATACCTTTGAAGCAGGTGCGGGATCACTCAGTGTTCATATAGAGGAGCCCGGAACGGATGCAGACGGCAATGAGGTCTGGGAAGATATCGATACTTACTATCTGCCTCTGGAGACTACCCTGGCAGACGGTGCAGAGGGTGAGGAGGTTCCTCTTGATGATGAGTATCAGACCGTATACTTTAACCCCAGAGACTTCAAGGAAGGTGCAACCACGGTTCTTGCCAATATGTACTATATCTGTCCTGAGGATAAGGGCGGTACCTTTGACATATCCATCAACGATTATGTGAAGCCGCTTGAACTGCCTCTGACGAATGTGGGCCTGGCCGAGAAGCCTGTGATAAGCACAAAATCCGATATTCCGGTTTCCATTACTGCCTATGATGACGATGGACATCCGACAGTAAAGACTGAGCATTATGTGGGATATAAGCTCAATGACGCAAGCACCGGATACAGATATTCCATGGATGTGCCTCTGTCGCTCTTTAGTGCCATAGGCGATGACGCCAATGAGCTGACCATTTACGTAAAATGTACAGCTATAAGCGGCGGATCCAGCGGCGTTCAGTCTGTCATGAATGCATATGATTCCGTAAAGATCATCAAGACAGAACTCTTCCAGCTGGATTAAGGATCGGTCAGGATCCTCAATTGGAAATAAAAAGTGTTTAGATTTATCCCCCGGCGGTGTCCGGGGGATATTTTTTCGAATTTATACCCAAAAAATGTGAAAAAATGATTGAAAAATGCACGAAAAAATAAAAAAAATCGTTAAAAAATTGTTTATGTTGTAGTGTATGATCTTTTTTGGTAGAATGGAAATAAGCGCCCAATAAACATGTTTTTTGGGTATATTTTATGTAATGATATTATTTGGATAAAGAGAGGAGAAGGCTAATGAAGGCATTCATGGATCGGGATTTCCTGCTGGAGACCCCTACTGCCCAGCGTCTGTTTCACGATTATGCAGAGGTTACTCCGGTATTGGATTACCACTGTCATATTAATCCCCGTGAGATCGCCGAGGATCGTAAGTTTGAGAATATCACACAGGTATGGTTGGGTGGAGACCATTATAAGTGGCGTCAGATGAGGTCTAACGGTGTCGACGAGAAATACATTACCGGAGATGCATCGGACAGGGAAAAGTTTCAGAAGTGGGCCGAGACCCTGGAAAAGGCCATCGGCAATCCTTTATATCACTGGAGCCACCTGGAACTGCAGAGGTATTTCGGATATCATGGAGCGTTGAATGGACGCACTGCCCAGGAAGTATGGGATCTTTGTAACGCAAAGCTTTCTCAGGATGATATGACGGTCCGTAATCTGATCAAAAAGTCAGGTGTGACATTGATCTGTACCACGGATGATCCGGTGGATACTCTGGAGTGGCATGACAAGATAGCCGCTGATGATTCCTTTGACGTTCAGGTGCTTCCCGCCTGGCGTCCGGATAAGGCCATGAATCTGGAAAAGCCGGAGTATCTTGATTATATTAAGCAGCTCAGTGAGGTTTCGGGGGTTGGTATTGACAGCTTCGATTCACTTAAGAAGGCTTTGGAGGTCAGGATAGAATATTTTGCATCAAAGGGCTGCAGCGTATCGGATCATGCCCTTGAGTATGTGATGTATGAGCCCGCATCGGATGCGGAGATCGATAGCATCCTTAAAAAGAGGCTTTCGGGACAGGATATCAGCCGTCAGGAGGAGCTTAAGTTCAAGACGGCGTTCATGCTCTTTGTAGGCTCGGTTTATGCAAAGAAGGGCTGGGTTATGCAGCTTCACTATGGCTGCAAGAGAGATAACAACGAAAAGATATATAAGTCCCTGGGACCTGATACCGGTGTGGACTGTATCAATAATTATGCGCCTTCGTCACAGACCGCGGACTTCCTGAATGCACTGTTGATGACGGGCAACCTTCCCAAGACTATTCTTTACAGCCTTAATCCCAATGATAATGAGGCCATCGGCACTATCCTGGGCTGCTTCCAGGGTTCTGACGCTATAGGCAAGATCCAGCAGGGAAGCGCATGGTGGTTCAACGATCATAAGGTAGGCATGATCAATCAGATGACTTCCCTGGCAAACCTTGGACTTTTGGGCAATTTTGTGGGAATGCTCACGGATTCCAGAAGTTTTCTGTCATATACCAGACATGAATACTTCCGCCGTATCATTTGTAATCTCATCGGCGGCTGGGTAGAGAATGGGGAATATCCCGACGATCAGGTTTCCCTGGAAGCATTGGTCAAGGATATTTCTTACCGGAATGCCATCAGGTATTTTGGTTTCAGGCTGGATCCGGATCAGAAACTGACAGGGGATCGTAATGAGTATTAATTAATTTTTTAAGCATAAAGGTTAAAAAGAGTTAAGATAAGGAGGAAAAAATGGAATTATTAAATTATGAGGTGCTTGAGAAGTCAGGCTACAAGGGCTATATCAAGAAGGACGCGCCGGAAAAGGTGCTCCAGTTCGGAGAAGGAAATTTCCTGAGAGCCTTTGTGGATTACTGGTTTGACATGGCCAATGAGAAGGCTGACTGGAACGGAAAAGTGGTCCTGATGCAGCCTATTGCAGGTGGACTGACAAAACTCATCAATGATCAGGAAGCACTTTATACCTTATATCTCCGCGGTTCGGAGAAGGGACAGAAGGTGGACGACAAGAGAGTGATCTCTGTCTGCAGCAGATGCCTTAATCCCTATGAGGATTGGGACAAGGCCATCGAGGTGGCAGTGAGCGATGATCTGGAGTATATCGTTTCCAATACAACTGAAGCAGGTATAGTACATGATACCGAGAGCAAATACGATCAGGTACCTCCCGTATCCTTCCCCGCAAAGCTGACAGTGCTTCTGCATAAGCGTTTTAAGGCTGGCAAGAAGGGCGTGGCCATGCTTTCCTGCGAGCTGATCGACAATAACGGCAAGGAACTTTTGAAGTGTGTAAACCAGTATATCGATGACTGGGGCCTGGAGAGCGAGTTTAAGAAGTGGATAAATGAGGAGAACCTTTTCTGCTCCACTCTGGTAGACAGGATCGTGCCCGGACGCATCAGGGATGCCAAAGAAGTAGAGCGCCTGGAGGAGGAGAACGGTTATCATGATGAGCTCATAGATGTGGGCGAGTGTTTCGGCGTGTGGGTTATTGAGGGCCCTGAGTCCCTTGAGGCTCAGCTTCCCTTCAAGAAGGCCGGTCTTAATGTCCATGTAGTGCCCGATGTTACGCCTTACAAGCACCGCAAGGTCCGTATCCTTAACGGCGCTCATACCGGCTTCGTGCTGGGAGCTTATCTGGCAGGTTTTGATATCGTAAGAGACTGTATGCATGATGAAGTAGTCAAGGGCTTTATGAACAAGCTTCTGGATGAGGTGATCATCACCCTTAAGCATGAGCTTGACGAGAATGATCTTAAGGAGTTCGCAGCCGCTGTGGAGGATCGTTTCAACAATCCTTTCGTGAACCACGAGCTCATGAGCATCGCGCTTAATTCCACATCCAAGTGGAAGGCCCGTGATCTGCCGTCATTCCTTGATTATTATAAAGAATTCAATAAGCTTCCCGAGGCATTTACCATGTCGCTGGCCGCATATATCGCATTCTATTCAAATGATATCCAGGAGCGCGCCGAGGACGGCCTTGTATGCAAGAGGCCTGCAGGTAATACTTATAAGATCCAGGATGATTCCTGGGCTCTGGATTTCTTCTATGAGAGGAAGGATGCATCGGCTGAGAGTCTGGTACATGATGTGCTGACCAATACCCAGATGTGGGATCAGGATCTGACACAGATCGAGGGCTTTGAGGCAAAGGTGGTCGAGAACCTTAAGCTTATCCGTGAGAAGGGCGCAAAGGAGGCTTACGCCAGCGTACTGTAATTGCCGGAAGGCTATCTGTTGAGGAAGCTGATAAACGAATAAAAAACGAATAAAAGGAAATATAATATGGCAAATACAATACAGATAACACCTAATGATAACGTGATCGTGGCACTTTCTCCCATTTCAAAGGGGGAGACTGTGGAGGTGAACGGTGTCAGTGTGACAGCTCTGGAGGATGTGCCTCAGGGTCATAAGATGTCCGTCAGGGATATAGCCGAGGGCGATAACGTGATCAAGTATGGTTTTCCCATAGGTCATGCCACTGCGGCGGCGCCTGCAGGATCCTGGATGCATACCCATAATGTTAAGACCAATCTTTCCGGTGAGATGGAATATACCTATTGTCCGGATGTTCATCCCCTTGATAAGGTGGAGCCCGAAACCTTTAACGGTTTTATCCGTAAGGACGGCAGGGCGGCCATCAGGAATGAGATATGGATCATACCTACAGTCGGCTGTGTGAACGACGTGGCAAAGAAACTGGTAAATGATAATCAGGATCTGGTGACTGACGGTATAGATGGTCTTTATACATTTACGCATCCTTTTGGCTGCTCCCAGACAGGGGGAGATCATGCACAGACCAGAAAGCTTCTGGCAGCCCTGGTTCGTCATCCCAATGCTGCAGCAGTCCTGGTTCTTTCCCTTGGCTGTGAAAATCTTACGCATGAACAGTTTTTGGAAGAACTGGGTGACTATGATAAAGATCGGGTTAAATTCCTCACCACTCAGGAGGTGGAGGATGAATTTGCCGCAGCAAGGCCTCTCCTTGAAGAGTGCGCCGCCTATGCCCGTCAGTTTAAGAGACAGAGCGTTCCTGTCAGCAAGCTGGTGATCGGTATGAAGTGCGGAGGTTCGGACGGACTTTCCGGTATCACGGCTAATCCCACTGTGGGCAGATTTTCTGACATGATGGGAGCCAGAGGCGGCAGTACCGTGCTCACGGAAGTACCCGAAATGTTCGGTGCGGAGGGTATGCTCATGAACCGCTGCATCGATAAACAGATATTCGATAAGGCTGTCAATATGATAAACGGCTTTAAGAATTATTTCATATCCCATAATGAGGTGGTATATGATAATCCCAGCCCCGGAAACAAGCAGGGTGGTATCACCACTTTGGAGGACAAGAGCTGTGGCTGTGTTCAAAAGGGTGGTACGGCGCCTATCATGGATGTAATTGGCTATGGTGATCCGGTAGTTACTCCCGGACTTAATATGCTTTACGGACCCGGAAATGATCTGGTGAGCTCCACCGCCATGACGGCGGCGGGTGCCCATATGATCCTGTTCACCACGGGACGTGGTACGCCCTTCGGTGCTCCTGCCCCTACTCTGAAGATCGCCACGAACACCGCGCTGGCCACAAAGAAAGCCGGCTGGATCGACTTTAATGCGGGTACGGTGGCAGAAGGAGAGAGCCTGGATGATGCCGCTAAGCGTCTTTTTGATCTGGTGATCGAAGTGGCAGGCGGTAAGCAGACTAAATCCGAGGAAAAGGGCTTCAGGGAGATCTCAATTTTTAAGGATGGGGTTGTGTTATAAGCAGGATCCTCTATGCTGTGTCATTCTGAGTGAAGGGAAGAATCTTTGTATGGCACGGTATGATAATTTGTGTTTACTTTTGTTTTATATAAAGATAAGGAGAAAAAGAAATGAGTATGAATGATCAGATCGCGTCTTATGGTGTGGTTCCCGTGGTGGTCCTCAATGACGCAAAGGATGCTGAGCCTCTGGCACAGGCTCTGGTGGACGGTGGCCTCCCTGTGGCTGAAGTTACTTTCAGGACTGATGCGGCAGAGGAATCCATTAAGAGGATGACCGCCAAGTTCCCCGACATGCTGGTGGGAGCAGGCACAGTCCTCACCAGGGATCAGGTTGACAGGGCAATGGCTGCCGGAGCTAAGTTTATCGTCAGCCCCGGTTTTGATCCTGAGATAGTGGATTACTGTCTGGAGAAGGGGTATCCCGTGTATCCCGGAATAATCACTCCCTCAGAGCTGGCACAGGCTGTAAAGAGAGGGCTTGAAGTAGTTAAGTTCTTCCCCGCAGAGCAGTTTGGCGGTGTGGCTACCATAAAGGCTCTTGCAGCACCCTATACCCAGGTTAAGTTTATGCCTACAGGTGGAGTAAATGCAAAGAATCTTCCTGATTATCTGGGCTTTTCCAAGATAATTGCCTGCGGCGGCAGTTGGATGGTAAAGGGTGATCTGGTCAAGGCAGGAGAGTTTGACAAGATAAAGGAAATGACTGCCGAGGCAGTTAAGCTGGTCAAGGAGATCCGCGGCTGAGTATACTTATTACATGAATAATATGTCATTCTGAAGATGTTGTCATTCTGAGCGAAGCGACGTATATCACACCATGAAATGGTGTGATGCCACCCCGGCGAGGGGTTGCGAAGCAACAGGAAGAATCTTAAGTATTTTAAATAATAAACAAAGCTATTCATTGGTTTGATTTGAAAGAAGGAGAAGAGGAATGGATTTAAATTTGAAAAAAGAAGGAACCTACGCATTTGACGCTGTATCCCTGGGCGAAGTTATGCTCCGTCTGGATCCCGGTGAGGGCCGTATACGTACAGCCCGTCAGTTCCGTGCCTGGGAAGGCGGCGGAGAGTACAATGTGGTCCGCGGACTTCGCAGATGTTTCGGCCTCAAGACAGCCGTTATCACCGCCTTCGCGAAAAATGAGGTAGGTATGCTTATGGAGGATTTCATCCTTCAGGGCGGCGTGGATACATCCCTTATCAAGTGGATGGATACTGACGGGATTGGCCGTGTATGCAGAAACGGTATTAACTTTACCGAGAGAGGTTTTGGTATCCGTGGTGCCGTTGGCTGCTCTGACAGAGCCAATACAGCGATCTCAAAAGCTAAGCCCGAGGATTTCGATTTTGAGCACATTTTCGGTGATCTGGGCGTCAGATGGCTTCATACAGGCGGTATATATGCAGCTCTTTCCGAGCAGTCCTGTCAGACGGTCATCGAGGCTATCAAGATAGCTAAGAAGCATGGCACGGTTGTTTCCTATGACCTCAACTATCGTCCTTCCATGTGGTCTGCCATCGGCGGTCAGGCAAAGGCTCAGGAGGTCAATAAGGAGATCGCAAAATATGTGGATGTGATGATTGGCAATGAGGAAGACTTTACCGCATGTCTGGGCTTTGAGATCGAGGGCAACGATGCTAACTTAAAAGAACTCAATCTGGATGGTTACAATAAGATGATCAATGAGGCGGCTGCAACCTATCCTAACTTTAAGGCTGTGGCTACGACCCTTCGTACCGTGCGTACCGCTACCGTAAATGACTGGTCGGCTATCTGCTGGGCAGACGGTAAGGTACACAAGGCAAAGGACTACAAGGGACTGGAGATCATGGACCGTGTAGGCGGAGGCGATTCCTTTGCTTCAGGTCTTATTTATGGTCTGATCACCACAAATGATGCTGAGGCTGCCGTAAATTACGGTGCTGCTCACGGCGCCCTGGCTATGACCACCCCCGGAGATACCACCATGGCTTCAAAGAAGGAAGTTGAGGCTATCATGGGCGGCGCAGGTGCCAGAGTACAGAGATAATATAGGATATAGGTCTTAACTTTTAACAGCCTTTCTGCTATAATAGCGGGAGGGCTGTTTTTGTGTATATTATACTCTATGTATAATAACTTTCTGTTGAGCAGCTGAAAAAATGAGTTTGGAGAGAGGCTATGGCGGATACGATATTTGATGGTAAGACACTGATGATAACGGGAGGAACGGGTTCTTTCGGGAATGCGGTGCTTCGCAGGTTCCTTGATACGGGCATAAGTGAGATCCGTATTTTCTCACGGGATGAGAAAAAACAGGATGATATGCGCCATCATTACAACAATAATAAGATCAAATATTATATAGGTGATGTTAGGGACATACAAAGCGTCAGAAATGCCATACAGGGCGTGGATTATGTTTTTCACGCTGCAGCCTTAAAGCAGGTCCCCAGCTGTGAATTCTTCCCCGTAGAAGCGGTAAAGACTAACGTACTGGGTACCGAAAACGTGCTCACTGCCGCTATCGAGGCAGGGGTCAAGAAGGTGATCTGCCTGTCTACTGACAAAGCGGCATACCCTGTCAACGCCATGGGCACGTCAAAGGCGATGATGGAAAAGGTATTTGTGGCCAAAAGCCGTAACAGCAAGAATACGGTGATCTGCGGTACCAGATACGGTAATGTCATGTGTTCCAGAGGGTCGGTCATTCCTCTTTTTATAGATCAGCTTAGGGAAGGAAAGCCCATGACCGTTACAGAGCCGTCCATGACCAGATTCATCATGTCTCTGGAGGAGGCTGTGGAGCTGGTACTTTATGCTTTTGAGAATGCAAACCCCGGAGATATCATGGTACAAAAGGCACCGGCCTGTACCATTGAGGTGCTCTCAAAGGCAGTGAGAGAGCTTTTTGGACATCCTGATGCCGAGGTAAAGGTCATAGGTATAAGGCATGGAGAAAAAATGTATGAGACTTTGCTGACCAATGAAGAATGCTCCAGAGCTTTTGATGAGGGTGGATTTTACCGGGTTCCCTGTGACAACAGAGACCTGAATTATGATAAATATTTTGTTCAGGGTAATCAGGAACGGGTAAAGCTTAAAGAATTTAATTCCAACAATACCAGGATCCTTGATGTGGAAGAAGTAAAAGAGAAGTTATTAAAACTGGATTATATACATGAGGAGTTGAGGGAATTCGGTCTGGAGTAAAGCAAAGATGCAGAATGTCCGTTACGTCGGATCGGATACGAAAACATTATAAAATAACATAATGGATAACAGCACTATGGATATAAAAGAACAGGCGATATTGATTACCGGCTCCAAGGGCTTCATCGGCAGGAATCTTATCGCACAATTACATAACGAAGGTATAAATAACATACTTGAATTTGATAAGGATACAGATCGGGCTCTTCTGGAAGAATATACTAACAAGTGTGATTTTGTATTTCATTTAGCGGGCGTTAACCGCCCGAAGGATGATAAGGAATTCAAGGAGGGGAATTCGGATCTTACCGCATATCTGATGGAGCTTTTGAAAGCTAATCCCAAAAGACCCGGAGTCGCCATGACTTCCTCCATTCAGGCGGCGCTTTCAAATCCTTACGGCGAATCCAAAAAAGCGGGTGAAGGGGCAGTATTTTCTTACGGAGAGCAGACTGGGGCTCCTGTTTTTGTATACAGGCTCCCCAATGTGTTCGGAAAGTGGAGCAGACCGAATTACAATACGGTTGTTGCCACCTTCTGCCACAATGTTGCAAGGGATATCCCGATACAGGTGAACGACCGTTCAACGATGCTCAGATTTGTATACATCGATGACGTGGTACAGGAATTTATCGCTGCTCTGGCAGGCAGGGCGGCCTCACTGTCGGAAGGGATCATTTACGGATCGTCCTTTGAAGGCAGGTCGGACAGCCGCAGTGTTATGACTGAACCGGCACTCTTCCCTGAGGATGCAGACAGATATAAGGGGATCAGAAAGGTCTTCGAGATCAGTCTGGGAGGTCTTGCGGATATGATCGCTTCTTTTAAGGAAACAAGAAAAAACCTGTCCGTTCCCGATATGTCGGATGCCCTGACCAGTGCCATGTATTCCACTTACCTGAGTTTCCTTCCTGAGGATGAATTCGCTTATGATCTTAAAATGAACGAAGATCAGCGAGGATCCTTTACAGAGTTCATCAGAAATGAAGACAGAGGACAGGTTTCGGTCAATATATCCCATCCGGGCATCACAAAAGGGCAGCATTGGCATCATTCCAAGAATGAAAAGTTTCTGGTGGTGAAGGGAGAGGGACTGATCCGTTTCAGAAGGATCGACTCCGAAGAGGTGATCGAGTATAGAGTGAACGGACGTAAACTGCAGGTGGTGGATATACCCACAGGATATACACATTCAATAGTTAATATAGGGAATGAAGATATGGTTACCGTGATGTGGGCCAGTGAACCCTTTGATCCGGAGCACCCCGATACTTATTATATGGAAGTGTGAGGTTTATAATATGGATAAAAAGCTAAAGGTGATGACGATCCTGGGGACCAGGCCGGAGATAATACGCCTGTCCGAGGTGATGAAAAAGTGTGATAAGTACTTTGATCATAAGGTGGTTCATACCGGCCAGAACTATGATTACACTCTGAATCAGGTGTTTTTTGAGAATCTGAAACTTTGTGAACCGGATTTTTATCTTGATACTGTGGGGGCAGATCTGGGAGAGACTATGGGAAATATCATAGCAAGATCCTATGCCCTTATGGTAAAGGAAAAGCCTGATGCGGTACTGATCCTCGGGGATACGAATTCGGCTCTTTCCGCCATCAGTGCCAAGAGACTCAAGATACCGATCTTCCATATGGAGGCGGGAAACCGATGCTGGGACTGGAATGTATCCGAGATGATCAACAGAAAGATAGTAGATCATATCTCGGATATCAATCTTCCTTACACAGAACATTCCAGGCGTTATTTGTTGTCTGAGGGCATCGACGGAAAGACGATATTTGTCACGGGCTCCCCTATGAAGGAAGTGTTATCTTATCATAAGGACGAAATAAATAACTCATCTGTACTTAATGAGCTCGGACTTGAGGAAAACAGATATATTCTGGTGTCGGCCCACAGGGAAGAGAATATCGACCTGGAAGATAACTTTATGGCGTTGATGAATTCCATAAATTATATCGCCGAGAAATATAATCTCCCTGTAATTTATTCGACACATCCCCGATCGAGAAAATTCATAGAACAGAGGGATTTTAAATTTCATCCTCTGGTCAGGAATATGAAACCCTTTGGATTTTTCGATTATAACAAGCTTCAGATGAACGCATATTGCGTATTATCCGATTCCGGGACACTGTCTGAGGAAAGTGCCATGCTGAACTTCCCCGGAGTGCTCATACGCACTTCCACAGAGAGGCCGGAGGTGCTGGACAAAGGTACTGTGGTCATCGGCGGGATCAAGGAAGAGGATGTGGAGCAGGCGGTGGAACTGGCTGTTTCCATGTATGAGAATAAGGAGCCTCTGGCACAGCCCGGAGATTATGAAGATGAGAATGTATCGGTAAAAGTAGTCAAGCTGATTCAGAGTTATACTCATATAGTGAATAAGACGGTGTGGCTTAAATGAGGATACTGGTCAATGATATTGCCGCGTCAAAAACAGGCGCGCTGGCTATACTGATGGACTTTTATGAGTATGTAAGGGTTCATCATCCCGAACATGAATGGATATTTCTGACGGGAATAGACTGCATAAAGGAAGCTCCTTCCAATATTTCCGTGTATGTCATGGACAGGGTTAAGCGTTCCCAGAAGGACAGGCTGGTTTTTGATCTGATAAACGGCAGCAGTTTTATTGAAAAGTTAAACCCGGATATTATTTTATCCCTTCAAAATACTCTTACAAAAGGCGTGATCCGCAGGAAAACGGATCTGTATTCTGCCGATGGTACCCTTCTGGCCCATGCGGGGGATAGGGTTCCTCAGGTTTTATATGTCCATCAGCCTCTGGGTTTTCAGAAGATCAAGCGGTTTTCTTTTTTAAAAAATGAAGAGAGAGAATATGCTGTATACCAGTATTTGATAGGTTCTCTGATAGATGCGTCCGTGAAACGTGCGGACAGGGTCATAGTCCAGACAAAATGGATGAAGGATGCGGTTACGCAAAAGACAGGAAAAGCAGCGGAGAAGGTGTTCTGTGTGCTTCCGGATGTGGGGGATATGGAGGACTACAGGCTCAGATCCCCGGATGATTTTGACAGGACGCATTTTTTCTTTCCTTCGGGGGAGATCCTTTATAAGAATCATGAGCTTGTACTCAAAGCAGCCCGGATCTTAAATGAAAGAGGGCTCAAAAACTTTAATGTACATTTTACTTTAGCTTCGCTTAAGGATGTTACACTGAGGGAATACCACGACCCTTATGGCAATATTGATTATTCCGGCAGAGTGAGCAGGGAAGAGGTCCTGGAAGAGTATTCAAAGGGTACCCTGCTTTTTCCTTCATATATTGAAACCTTTGGCGTACCGCTGGCGGAGGCCAGGGAAACAGGGACCATGATACTTGCCTCGGACTGTCCTTTTTCCAGGGAGGTTCTTGAAGGGTACGAAAATGTCCGTTTTTTTGATCCCTTTAATGAAACGGAGCTGGCTGATCTGATGGAAAAGGTGATAAGCGGTGAGATAGCACCGGAAATCCTGCCGCAGCCGGATCAGAAAAATGAGAGGTACAGCAGCTATGGTAAGATCGTGGAACTTGTGGTTGGGGTTGTCAGTTGATTTACATAATTTGTTGACATAATTCGAGTAACAACACATTTTCATATTTATTTGGATATGAAAGAGCATTCCTGTCTAAATGACGGGGAGCCGATTACATACAGGGAATACACGGATTTGAATAAATTCAGATTTAAAGAGAATATCGGTTTGGAGAGATACCAGCTGTCTTATGCCTACTATGTGATGGTGGCCCTGTCTTACGTGGCCGCCATGTTTTCGTCTGTGATAAGGCCCGGTATCATAGCATCCTTGCTCCTATGTCTTATCTGGATCCAGATCTTTTCCATCCTTTATTTTGAGATGCGGGACAGGAGAATGGACTTTAAGGCAGTTTTGGGTTGCCTGAATACTATTGATATCCTGGCGCTTATGTATTTTGTTTATAATCTTCTTTCGGTCATTTGGTGTACGGCCTTTGGAATGCCTTTTTCCGTCTGGGCCGGAGAATTCTTTACCGGGATATTTACCATGATATTTTATGCCGCGGGCAGGATAGCGCGTGAAAGCTTCAGGGACAGATTTTATTCCTGGTTTATTGCGGCCGTTTATATCCTGGGGATCATAGGTGTGATCCTTTTTATCTGGGGACCCCAGTTTTATCTGGATTATCTGATGGGAGCAGATCTGATCTCAAAAGCAGATATTGCCACTATGAGAGTCAGGATGCATTCGGTCACCGGAAGTATCCAGCTGGGATATATTTCCGTTGCAGCCATGCTGGGAGCGGTTCATTTTATCATGAAGAGCAGAGGAAAAAAAGGGAAACTGCTGCTTCTGGGTGCCATGCTCTTTGCCTTTTTGAGCAATCAGCGCGCTGCCATGGTCCTGGCTATCCTTGTGCTGTTATATATCAATTATCTGGTGTTTTTTGTTTACAAACTGTTTGAAAAGAAATATTTCATAATGGAATGCGGAGCTTTCGGCGGTGCTTTTGTACTGATGTGCGTGATCTTTTCCTCCGCTGTCATGAAGGTATATTATCGCCTGGTGTCTTTGCCGGGAGCTATAGGGCAGAGATCGGATCAGTGGATCAACGCCTTCGCAAATATGCCCAGCTGGTGGATCGGTTACGGCCTGGGAGCCATCGGCCACAGGGCAAACGGCATTGCGAAGTATATGATAGCAGACGGCGGTCTGGCCAAGCTTTTTGTGGAGATGGGAGTGATAGGAACGGCCATCTTTGTTTATATGATGATACTTTGCTTCAGATATGCACTTAAGGATCTGAATGCCTGTGCCGCCGAATGCGGCATCCTCGCTGTGACGCTGCTTATGTCGGTGGGATCGAATGTGCTCACCTTCCAGCTGGCTACGCCGGTATTCTGGTTTGCGGCAGGCGTCATCGCCGCCTCGGGCCAATCCGGGGATGCGAAGCAACAGAAAGGATCCTGACAGTCTGAATAGAAACAATGAATTAAACTTTGAAATAATGCCTATCCGCATTGAATGATCGAAATATGAAACCCCTGGCACTTTATTTACCGCAATTTCATACCTTCCCCGAAAACGACGGATGGTGGGGAAAGGGTTACACCGAGTGGACTGCCGTTAAGAAAGCCCGTCCGCTTTTTGAAGGGCATATGCAGCCCAGGATCCCTCTGAATGAGAATTATTACGATCTGAATGAGGAAGGCGTAAAAACGCTTAAATGGCAGGCGGATCTGGCGAAAAAATACGGAATTTACGGTTTCTGCTTTTATCAGTACTGGTTCTGCGGCCGGCAGCTCATGGAAAAGCCCATGGAGATACTAAGGGATGACCCGGACATAGATATGAATTATTGTATCTGCTGGGCAAACGAAAGCTGGACCCGTACCTGGTACGGTCTGCAGAATGAGATCCTTATGGCTCAGGAGTATGGGACAAAAGAGGACTGGATAAAGCATATCGAATATCTGCTGACTTTTTTCAGGGACAAAAGATACATTAAGATCAAGAACAGACCGGTCCTTATGATATACAGAAGCTATGATATCATTATGCTTGATAAGATGCGGGAGGTCTTCGATGAGAAAGTCCGTTCGGAAGGCTTCGATGGGGTTTACATAATATCAGCAAAGACTGCCGGTGAACAGGATGAGAGAAGGGGTATCATTGACGCATATTATTATTTCGAGCCCGGATATTCACTGAAACACGGGCTGAATGTTGTCAAGACCCTGAGATACAATATGTCGGTGGCTGTCCGGTCTTTGTATAACAGAGTTTTCAAGACTCAGCTTCTGGAACGCAGGATACCCATAGAGTGGATATACTCTTCCATAGAGAACAGAGTATATAACAGGGATGAGATACCCGGGACCCTGGCGCGCTGGGATAATACCCCCCGCCGGGATCACAAGGGGCTGGTGTATTCGGGAAGCAGTCCCCGGCGCTTTGCGGAGAATTTAAAGCAGCTTCGCAGGATCCTGGATGCACGGGCCGGGCATTCGGTTGACATAACTCAGCCAAGTACTGAAGTGTTCACTGAGGAAAATACCGGAAAAGATACTGAAAGAAACGAAATAAGCAGGGGATCGTCAACGAATTTGGTTGACATAACTGAACTGGTCATAATAAATGCGATGAATGAGTGGGGAGAGGGAGCCATGCTGGAGCCGGATGAAAAGGAAGACTATGGCTATCTTGAATCGGTTTTGGAAAGTGTGAGCTGAAACAAAGTCTTTTTTGCTGCGATTCATATGCATATAGGAGCTTTGGGACATGAAAAACTGGAAATCTTCGGGCGTGGCGCTTTTTGTCCTGTTGTGCGTATTTTTAAATTGTCTTGGTAAATGGGTGGCTGAGTATTTTAAGCTGCCTTTATGGCTGGATTCCTTCGGGACGGTCATGACCGCTTTTGCCATGGGCCCGGCCTGCGGGGCAATAGTCGGTTTCACTTCAGATACGATCTACGGTCTTTATCACACTTCTGCGCTTATCTATGGTCTTACCGGTATAGTGATAGGGATAAGTGTCGGCATTGCCGCAAAAAAAGGCTGTTTTAACAGCTTATTTAATACGATGAGCGCCAGTGTGGTGGTCACTGTTCTTTCAGTCTGCGTATCGGTTCCACTGAATCTGATCTCATATCACGGCATGACAGGCAATGTTTTCGGTGACGGGGTTATAGGCTATCTGTATGAAAAAGGTCTTCCCCGTTTTATCTGTTATGTGGTCGGTGAGTTTTATATTGACTTTCTTGATAAGGTCATAACCATGGTCGTTATTCTGATCATTATCAGGATCTACCGGCTCAGGAGAGGTCCCCATGATGAAAATAAACAATCGGCGCCCAAAACAATGATGGGGATATTGCTTGTCATGGTCATGTCCACTGCATTTTCGAAGGAAACATACTGCGAGGCGCTTCTTAAGGATTTCGATTCCTATGTTCAGACTGTATACAGTACGGAAAACGGACTTCCCTGCGGTGAGGCGAACGACGTGGCCCAGACCAAGGACGGTATCCTGTGGATCGGTACTTATGCGGGACTTTACAGATACAACGGAAGCGAGTTCCGTTTTATGAATTATTTTGAATCCGTCAGAAACGTGAACTGCCTTTATGCGGATGAGGAAGGACGATTATGGATCGGTACCAATGACCGGGGCGTGGCCATTTGCATAAATGAAGAGGTAGTCAATGTCCTGGATACCATGAACGGTCTGCCTTCGGATTCGATCCGGAGCATTACCATGGGGGATGACGGAATATATTATATCGGCACTTCGGACAGCATGCAGATAGTTGAGCTGAACGGCGGGCTGAAGATGACTGATACCATAGATGAGGTCAAATATGCGCAGAACAGCTGCGCCGGGAGTGACGGATATGTGGCGGCGGTCACGGCGGTCGGTGAACTGTTTTTGCTTAAGAACGGAGAAGTGTCTGATAAAAGGACCAATCTTTCCGCACAGGAAGCCTTCATGTGCTGTTATTTTGACAGGGACGGGACGCTTCGCGCGGGAACATCTGCGGGAGGGATGCGCATATACGGGATAGAAAACGGAAAGCTTGTTGAAAAAAAACGTTCGCATCTTGAGAATTCATCCATGATAAGAAGTCTGTACCAGGATGAAGAGGGCGGGTATTATGTCTGTGCGGACGATGGGATCGGTTATATCAATCCCGGTGGTGCGTACAGAAAGATAAATACCGGCAATTTCCATAATGCCGTGGATCATATGCTGGTGGATTATCAGGGGAATCTGTGGTTCACTTCATCCCGCCTGGGGCTGCTTAGGATGTCGCCTGCATCCTTTTCCAATCTGTATAAGGTTTCCGGTATGGAAGAAAAGATAGTTAATTCCGCGTGTGAGTGGAAAGGCCTTTTGTATGTCGGGACGGACAACGGACTTGATGTGATAAGTCCTGAGAGAAGGACATATGTCACAAACAGCTATACAGATGAGCTTTCGGATGTGAGGATCAGATGCGTCCGTGTCGATTCTAAGGGTAATCTGTGGATCTGTACTTTCGGAAAAGGACTGGTCAGGATATCGGATTCCGGAGAGATAAAATATTTTGATGAACCGGGAAGCCGTGTCAGGCTGATCACGGAACTGTCCACGGGAGAACTGGTGGCGTCAGCCGATAATGGTATCATATGGCTTGACGGGGATAAGGTGACGGCTCAGATTCCTTACGGAAATGATCTGGGCAATGCTCTGGTCCTTTGCCTTATGGAAATGGATGACGGACGTCTGCTCGCAGGAACGGATGGTGAGGGGATTGCCGTTATCAGGGATAAAAAAGTGGAGCGGACTCTTGACCGCAATGCCGGCTTAAGTTCCGGGGTGGTGATGCGTCTTGTGAAGGACGGAAGTGAAGGCGTATTCATTATCACCAGCAACGGGTTGAATTATTCCGATAACGCTGTACAAAAGATCAGAAGCCTGGACAGTTTTCCCTATTACAACAACTATGACATGGAACTTACGGATGACGGACGGGCGTTCATATGCAGCAGTGCGGGTCTGTATGTAGTGGACCGGAAGGATCTGATAGCGGAT
>JAEEGL013545097.1_pt1 | contig 31815 bp, 32 predicted proteins | sample 9134231 | NCBI WGS metagenome assembly JAEEGL01 (sample SAMN16246548, study PRJNA631951) | gut metagenome | biome: gut microbiome; feature: rumen; material: fiber-attached | host: Bos | place: Iran: Karaj | collected 2018-10 | reverse complement strand
CCACTATTACCTAAAATAATTGCACCTGTTGGAAAGTCTGGCCCTTTAATATGTTGCATTAACTCATCTAACGTTATATCATGATTATCAATATATGCAACACACCCATCTATTACTTCACCTAAATTATGTGGTGGAATATTTGTTGCCATACCAACAGCAATCCCTGTTGTACCATTTACCAAAATATTAGGGAATCTTGATGGTAAAACAACAGGTTCCTTTTCAGATTCATCAAAATTTGGTGTAAAATCAACAGTATTTTTGTTAATATTTCTTAATAATTCAAGGGATATCTTTGATAATCTCGATTCAGTATAACGCATTGCAGCTGCACCAAAACCTTCTATATTACCAAAATTACCATGACCATCAACTAACATATATCTATATGAGAAATCTTGAGCCATTCTAACCATTGCTTCATATATAGAAGAATCACCATGAGGATGATATTTACCCATAACATCCCCAACTATTCTAGCACTTTTTTTATGTGGTTTATCTGGAGTATATCCTGATTCATACATAGAATATAATATTCTTCTATGAACTGGTTTTAAGCCATCTCTTAAATCAGGGAGAGCACGAGCAACAATAACACTCATTGAATACTCTAAAAATGAATCTTTTACTTCATTAACTATGTTATTTTTTTCTAATCTATCCATTTTTAAACCCTCCTAAATATCCAAATTATCTACATATGTTGCATTTGTTTCAATGAAATTACGTCGTGGTTCTACTTCTTCACCCATAAGTCTCGTAAATATTTCATCAGCTTCAATTGCATCATCAACTGTAATTTGTCTTAAAACTCTTTTATTAATATCCATTGTTGTTTCATTCAATTCTTCAGCATCCATTTCTCCTAAACCTTTCATACGGGCAACTTCTGCTCTTGAACGAATGTTTTCAGGTAAACTATTAATATAATCATTTAATTCTGATTCATTTAATACGTATTTTCTTGTCTTACCATGCATTATTCTAAATAATGGTGGTTGTGCTGCATATACGTGTCCTGCTTCAACAATTGGTCTAAAGAATCTATAGAATAAAGTTAATAATAATACTCTAATATGAGAACCATCAACATCTGCATCGGTCATTATTATTATTTTATCGTATCTTAATTTTGATAAATCAAAATATTCACCAATTCCTGTACCAAAAGCAGTTATTATTGTTCTAATTTCTTCATTTGCTAATGCCTTATCTTGACGTGCCTTTTCAACATTTAATATTTTTCCTCTTAAAGGCAAAATAGCTTGAGTCATAGAATCTCTACCTTTTTTAGCAGATCCTCCGGCACTATCTCCCTCGACTATAAATATTTCTGAAATTGTTGGATCTTTACTCTTACAATCAGATAATTTTCCAAAGAAATTTGTCGTTGCTAGGTCGCTTTTTCTTGTTGCTTCTCTAGCTCTTTTAGCAGCCATTCTTGCATTTTTTGCTAATATAGATTTGCCAACTATTAATTTTGCTTCCTCAGGATTTTCTAATAAAAATTGTTCATATCCTTCAGCAAAAACGCTATCAGCTAAATTTTTAACTTCTGAATTACCTAATCTTCCTTTTGTTTGACCTTCAAATTGTGGATTTGGATGCTTACAAGAAATTATCATTGTAAGTCCTTCTTTAACATCATCTATTGTTAAATTTTCATCTTTTTCTTTTAATATATTATTCTTTCTAGCATATGAATTTGTTACTCTTACTAAAGCTCTCTTAACTCCATCTTCATGTGTTCCACCATCATGTGTATTTATATTATTAACAAAAGAATATATATTGTCATTATAACCAGTATTATATTGAAGAGCTACTTCAAAAACAATTCCATCTTTTTCACCAGTTAAATGAATAATTTTTTCATGTAAAGGAGTTTTTTCTTTATTTATAAATCTTACATATTCACTAATTCCACCCTCGTATAAGAATTTTTCTCCTTGAGTATCTACTTCATCTCTATCATCTCTTAAAGTTAATTGTAATCCTTTATTAAGAAATGCTAATTCTCTTGTTCTAACTTTCAATGTTTCATAATCATATATTTCAGAATCAAATATATCAGGATCGGGTTTAAAAGTAACAGTAGTACCACTTCTATCTTTTTCACATTCTCCAACTACGGTTAATTTTTGAACCGTTTTACCACCATTTTCAAATTTTGTATTATATATTTTTCCATCTTTATATACTGTTACATCTACCCATTTAGATAATGCATTAACGACTGAAGCACCTACACCATGTAGACCACCACTTACTTTATAGCCGCCTCCTCCAAATTTACCACCCGCATGAAGAACAGTATAAACTGTTTCAACTGTTGAAATACCAGTTTTTGGATGTATACCAACTGGAATACCACGTCCATCATCTTTAACTGTTATTGAATTATCTTTGTTAATTATTATTTCAATATTTTTACAATAACCAGCTAATGCTTCATCAATTGAGTTATCTACAATTTCCCATACTAAATGATGTAAACCTTTCAAATCAGTTGTACCTATATACATACCTGGTCTTTTTCTTACCGCTTCTAAACCTTCTAATACTTGAATATCATTTACTCCATATTCATCTTTCATTTTGTCACCTTCTCATCTAAATCATATATTTTTGCTTTTTTAACTATTTTTTTATTAATATTCTTTAAATCAGTAGTAGTAATAAATATTTGAATATTTTCATCTAATGATTTAAAAATATTATTTCTATTTTTCATATCTAATTCACTAAATAAATCATCTAATAATAATATAGGATAAATATTATATTCTTTTATAAATATTTTAACCTCAGCTAATTTCATTGCTAGAACAATTAACTTTTGTGTACCTTGAGAACTATATTCTTTTGCTGAACTATTATTATAAATAAATGAAAAATCATCTCTGTGAACACCAAAATCTGTCATTCCAAGATTAATTTCTTTTTTCCTATTTTTCTTTAATATTTTTAATAATTTTTCTGAATCATTTATTTCATAATCAGATTCGTATTTAATATATAAATTTTGATTTTTAATATATTTACTAAAAATATAATTAATATTATCATTAATATAGCCTATATATTTTTTTCTAAATTCATATATCTTTAATCCTTCAGATACTATTTTTTGATCAATTACATCTAAATATCTATCATCTAAATTACTATTTAACATTAATTTTTTTAAATAATCATTCTTATTTTTAATTAAATTATTATAATTATTTAGATAATAAATGTATTCTTTATGTAATTGAGAAATTTCTATATTAAGATAATTTCTACGTGTATTTGGTGAAGATTTAATTAATTTTAATTCATCTGGTGATAATAATATAATTCTATATTGAGAAATAAAATCACTTAATTTACTTTGAATTTTATCATTAATCTTGGTTTTCTTTCCATTTTTATCAAAGTATATTTCTAGTTTCTTTTTAGGTCCATAATCAAAATAAGTAATCTTTAATTTATAAAATGATTGCCCTTCTTTTATAACAGATGTTTCAATATTTGTTTTAAAAGATTTAGCCAAACTCCCTAAATATATAGCTTCTAAAATGCTTGTTTTACCTATTCCATTTTTTCCAATTATGATATTTAAGTTAGTAAAATTTTCAAATACTTTTTTTGAATAATTTCTAAAATTAAGTAGTTCAATTTTTGTAATATTCATTTTAGACCTCATTTTTAACCTTAATTTTAATTTTTAATATTTTCTCGGTCACCTACACACATATATATTATATCATATTTATTTGATTTAAAAAAGGTATTTTTTTAATAAATACCTTTTTTTTCAGTTCTTTCTTCTAATATATATTTTAATCTTGTAGATCTTAATATTTGATTAGAAAGTGAACCATATGAAATATTAATTATCAATCTATTTCCATTTTTAAATATTATTTCTGATTTTTTTGAATTTACTCTATAATATTTATCTATTTTCTCAAGATTAATCCAAATACATTCTTCATTATCTGGTGAAGCTGTTGGAAAAAAAATTATTTTTCTACTTTCTTCGACTATTATAGGTGATTTGTGTGTTATTCCTAAAAGCTTTTTTGTTCCTTCTTTTCTTCCTATAAATGAACTACCAAAATATTCACAACTATGTTCCATTACTTTTAATACTGATTCATTAATAATATATTTCTCACTATTTTCTATAATTTTACAGCTATTTTCAGAAATTGGTATTATTGCTTGAGTATCATAATTAATTTCATAATCCATTATATTTTTCCCCCTTTCTTTAAATAATGGTTTCTACAATAACACAGACTGTTTGTCGAATTTTGTCGAATTTTGTCGTTTAATTACATTTTTTTATAAAAAAAAACGAATTACTTCGTTTTTAGTATGTTTTCATTGGTAAAATTAATTCAATTAATTCTTCATTTTTTAAATTTTTAAGTATTATAGGACTTATTTCTCCATTTAATAATATTTGAATATCTTCTTCTTTAAATACTTTTAAAGCTTCTAACATATATCTAACACTAAATGATATTTTAATATTATTTTTTGTTTTATTTTGAATATTAATTTTATCTTTTCCTTTACCTTCAAGACTTGTAGCGCTTATTATTAAATTATTATCTTTAATTTCAAGATCTACTATATTTTTATCTTTAGATTGAGTTAAGGATGATGCTGTATCTAATAATGAATAAAAATCTTTTAAGTTTGCTTGAACTTGATATTTAAATTCTTTTGGTATTGAATTATCAGTATTTGGATAAGTACCATTTAATAAAGATGTTTGAAATAATACATTTCCATATTTAAATAATAATTTATTAGAAAATACGTGTAATTCAACAACATTTTCATCATTGATAATTTTAGAAAATTCATTTATATTTCTTGCAGGTATTACTATATTGAAATTATCTTCAGTAATTTTATCTAGTTTTATATTATATTTAGATAATCTATATGAATCAGTAGCAACACATTCAAATATATCTCCAACTATTTTAATATTAACACCTGTTAATAAAGGCCTACTTTCTTGTAATGAACAAGCAAAACTAGTATTATTTATTATTTCTTTAAATTTCAAAGCATCTAATTCTAAAGGCTTCTTTTGTAATTCTAAATTAATATTAGGAAAATCTTCTTTATTAAAGCATGGAAAATTATATATTCCACCAGTTTCTGTTTTAAAAGATACTTCATTATTTTCAAAATTTTCTATTTCCAATATTCCATTTTGCAATTTACTTATAGTATTTAATAAAGTTTTTCCATATATAATTGAACAACCTTCTTCTTCAATAGAAATAATATTCTTTTTATCTATAAATGTTTGAATTGTAATATCATTGTCAGTAGCTGTTAAATATAATCCTTTCTTATTTAAATCAAATTTAATACCATTTAATACTGGAATAATATTTCTTGTGCTTAATGCTTTACTTACACAATTTAATCCTTCAATCAAAATTCTTTTTTCAATAACCATTTTCATTTTTCATTTCTCCTTTTTTATTAATTATTATTAATATTATTGTTAGTTTTGTTAATAACTTTATTTTTCTATTATTTTACTAGGTATTTTATGTTTATATAAAATTGTTTATATGTTAAATTTATTGTTCACATATTTTTTCTTTTAAAATTTTAATTTGTTCTTGTAATTGAGTATTTGTTTTAAGTTCATTAGAAATTTTTTCATGTGAATAAATAACAGTTGAATGATCTCTACCTCCAAATTCTAATCCAATTCTTTGTAAGCTTTCATCAGTCATTATTCTACTTAAATACATAGCTATTGCTCTAGCATCTGTAACATTTTTCTTTTTCATTTTACCTTTTAACATATTTGAATCTAATTTAAAGTATTTAGCAACCACATCAATTATTTTTTCAACAGAATTTGTTCTATATACTTTATTAGTAACATAATCTTGTAAGGCTTCTTGTGCAATTTCTAAAGTAACATTATCTATATTAAATGTAGCTTTATAAGCAACTATTCTTAATACAGATCCTTCTAAATTTCTAATATCACTTCCACAATTATTAGCAATATAATCAATAACATCTTCATTAATATCTAAATCATAATTATTAATTTTAATTTTATTTCTTATTATATTCTTTTTTAATTCGATTTCAGGAGGATTTATTGATTCTGTAAGTCCCCATCTAAATCTTGTTTTAAGTCTATCTTCTAAATATTTATAATCATCTATTGAAGTATCAGATGCAATAATAATTTGTTTTTCATTATCATATAAAGAATTAAATGTATTTGTAAATTCTATTTGTGATTTTTGCATATTTTCTAAAAATTGAATATCATCAATCATTAATACATCTATATTTCTATATTTTTTTCTAAAAGCTTCTAAATAAGATATATTATTTTCAGATTTATTTTTAGTATTTATTATAGATCTATAGTCATTTGAGAATTCTTCAGCTGTTATATACAATACTTTTTTATCTGAATGAGTAACAATATAATTACCAATAGCATGTAATAAATGTGTTTTACCTAATCCACTTTTTGCATATATAAAATAAGGATTATATAATTTGCCAGGATTTTGAGCTACCGATAACGCTGTACCATATGCTAATTTATTTGAATCACCAACAACAAAAGTATCAAAAGTATATTCAGGTTTAAAATTACTATTATATTTATAATTTGATATATTATCATCTATATCATCTAATTCATTATCATTATCATTTATTTTAATAACATCATCTTTTATTTTAATAATACTACTCTTCTTTTTAATTTTCTCAGTATCGTCTTGAAAAATATATTTAATTTCACATGTATCATTAGTTATTTCATTAAATATTTCTTCTATGATATCATTATAATTTTTTTTAATATTTTGAAGTAAAAGTTCATTATTAGGAATAATAATAGTTATTGTTGAATTTTCATAAGAATGAAACTTTAAGTCTTTAAAAATATAGTTATATGACATTAAAGATACTTTAGATTTAACTTTTGATAGAAATAATGACCAAATATCTGAATTATTCATATAACCAAATCCTTTCCCTAATCCTCTAATTAAATTATAAATCAACTTTTACCAATGTCAAAGTAAATAATTTAATTAACATTTATATTAACAATTTATAAACTATTTGTCCACATTTTTTTATAGATAAATAGTAATATAAATTATAGTTATCAACAATATCAACAATTTTATAAATTAACATAAAAAAATATGTTGATAACTTATTAACAAATTAACATAATATTGTTAATAGAAAATTCTTTTTTAAAAATTAAATATTATTTGACAAGTTAACATAATATAATTATTACTTATAAAATGAATGATTGTTTGACAAAAAATGAAAGATAATATATAATTTTTTCAGTTAGTGATGAAAGGGAGGAAAATATGAAAAGAACATTTCAACCTAATAATAGTAAAAAAAGAAAAACTTCTGGATTTTTATCAAGAAAAGGTGGATCAGTAATTAAATCAAGAAGAGCTAAAGGAAGAAAAGAATTATCAAAATAATTAAATTACTTTTAAATAAGTAATTTTTTTTATATAATATTTTTGAAAAGGAAATATTATGAATAAGAAATATATAATAAGAAAAAATGAAGAAATTCAAAAAATAGTAATAGCTAATAATAAAATAGTTGATAATTATTTTATTATTTATTATGTAAAAAACAATTATAAATATAATCGTTATTGTATAAGTGTTAGTAAAAAAATTGGTAAAGCAAATATTAGAAATCTTTTAAAAAGAAGAATGAAAGATATACTAATGAAAAATAATATAGATAATTCATACGATTATGTTATAATATTAAGGAACGGAATTATAAATCTTTCTTATAATGATATGAAAGATATAATAATAAAATTATTGAAAGGAGATAAATGATGAAGAAAAAAATAGTAATATTGTTATTATTATTAATAACTTTAACTGGTTGTACAAAAAGATTCACTATAGAAAGCGAAGATGGAAAAAATAAAAAACAATATGTTTCAAATATATTATGTAAACCTCAAAGTGAAGAATTACAAAATATATATATAGAAAATAGTGATAAATTATTGGTAGAATATAAAAAATTACCTAAATGTTCTAATTTAAAAATTAATTCTGGTGGATATGAAGGATTATGGACTTCAATATTTGTAAAACCATTGGCATGGGTTATTATAAAAATAGGAAATTTAGTTAAAAGTAATGGACTTGCAATCATGATTGTTGGATTCTTATTAAGAGCTGTAATGTTTCCACTTTCTAAAAAATCTACAAATATGAGTGAAAATATGAAAAAAGCTCAAAAAGATTTAAATAATTTAGAAAAGAAATATAAAGGCAAAGAAGATAAAGAATCTATGATGGCTAAGAGTCAAGAAATGATGCTTATATATAAAAAACATAATATAAGTCCAATGGCTGGTTGTTTATTTGCATTTTTACAATTACCTATATTCTTTGCATTTTTAGAAGCAGTTTATAGAGTACCAGCATTCTTTGAAAATAAATTTCTTGTATTCAATTTAGGAACTACACCAATTGAAGGATTTAAATCTGGTAATTATTGGTATATTATCTTAGTAGTATTAATTATTGGTGCAACATATTTTTCATTTAAAAATATGAATAATGGTGGAAATGATGAGCAAGCAAAGCAAATGAAGATGATGAGTACATTTATGATTGTATTTATATCTATAATATCATTTAGTTTACCAACATCTATTGCATTATATTGGATAGTTTCTAATGCATTTACAATTGTTCAAAATTTAATATTAAAGAAAGGTAAGTTGTAGTATTTATGGAGAAGTATAAATTTCAAGCTAAGAGTGAAGAGGGTTTATTAAAAAAAGCTTTAGATGAATTGAATGTTAAAGAAGAAGATGTTATTACAAATTTATATGAGGAAAAAGGTGGATTATTTAGTAGTAAAAAATATATATTAGAAGTTGTAAAACTAAGTGATGTAGCTGAAGTAGGTAAAGAAATATTATCAGAATTATTAAATGGTTTAAGTATTAAAACAAATGTTGAAACTAAGATACGTGAATCTCAAATTAAATATGAAATATTTTCACAAAACAATTCAGTTTTAATAGGTAAAAAAGGACATATTTTAGATTCAATACAAAATTATGTTAGACAATCAATATATAATGCTGTTGGATTATATGTAAATATTTTAGTAGATGTAGAAAAATATAAAGAAAAACAAAATTATTTTCTTGAAAAAAGAGTTAAGAAAATAGCAAGAGATGTAACATTATCTAAAATAGATGTTAAATTAGATCCAATGAATTCTTATGAAAGAAAAGTAGTGCATTCTGCTTTACAAGGTTTTAAATATATTAAAACTGAAAGTGAAGGAGAAGAACCAAATCGTTGTGTAGTTATAAAATATGTAGAAAATAAAGAAGATTAGAATAAAAATAATCTTTTTTTATTTTTTACATTATGTTATAATCTAGCGTGAAGAAAGGGAGATAAGAATGGAAGATACAATAGTAGCAGTTGCTACAACAATAGGGCAAAGTTCAATTAATGTTATTAGATTAAGTGGGAAAGACTCAATTAATATAGCTAATAAAATTTTTTCAAGAGATGTTACTAAGTTTAAAAGTCATACTATTAATTATGGATATATAATAGATAATAATGAAAAAATAGATGAAGTATTTTTATCAGTTTTTCTATCTCCTAAAAGTTTTACTACTGAAGATGTGGTAGAAATAAGTATGCATGGTGGTCAAACATCAGTAAATAAAATATTGGAATTATTGTTATCAAATGGTGCTAGGATGGCAGAACCTGGTGAATTTTTAAAAAGAGCTTTTTTAAATGGAAGAATAGATTTAACTCAAGCCGAGGCAGTAAGTGACTTAATTAATGCTCAAACAGAAGGCTCAAGAAAAATGGCATTAAAAGGAATAGATAAAACTATATATAATGTAATTAATAGTATTAAAGAAAAAGTGTTGTCTTTAATAGCAAACATTGAAGTAAATATTGATTATCCTGAATATGAAGATGCATTAGTAGTTACAAAAGAAATGATAAATGATAATAATAAAGAAATTAAAAGAGAAATAGAAGAATTATTAAAAAATAGTAAAAAAGGTTTATTAGTAAAAAATGGATTAAAAATAGTAATTGTTGGTAAACCAAATGTAGGTAAAAGTAGCATTTTAAATGCATTATTAGAAGAAAATAAAGCTATTGTAACAGATGTTAAAGGAACAACAAGAGATATAGTAGAGGGTAGTTTAATAATAGAAGGTATAAAAATAGATATATTAGATACAGCAGGTATTAGAAAAACAAATGATATAGTTGAATCAATAGGTGTAGAGAGAAGTATTGAAGCAATTAATGAAGCAAATTTAATATTATTTGTAATAGATAGTAATGATGGATGGACACATGAAGATAAAGAAATATTAGATAAATTAAATAATAAAGAAATATTAATTATATATAATAAAAATGATTTAAAAAATAATTATAGTGTTGAAGAACTAAATAAATATAATAGTATTAGTTTATCTAGCTTTGATAAAAATAAAATAGAAATTTTAAAAGATAAAATATCTGAGATATTTGATTTAAAAAATATTACTCAATCAAATTATGCATATATTTCAAATGCTAGACAAATATCATTATTAAATAAATGTCTAGATATTATTAATGATATAGATAATGCTGTTAAAAGTGATATGGAAATTGATTTAATTGAAATAGATGTTAAAAGATTGTGGGAATGCTTAAGTGAAATAACTGGAGAATCAAGTAGTGATGATTTATTAAATGAAATATTTAGTAAATTTTGCTTAGGAAAGTAGATGATAATATGAATTATGATGTAATAGTAGTTGGAGGAGGCCATGCTGGATGTGAGGCTTCTTTAGCTTGTGCTAGAATGGGAATGAAAACAATTCTTATTACAACAAACTTTAATAATATAGCTGATATGCCTTGTAATCCATCTATCGGTGGAAGTGCTAAAGGAATAGTGGTCCGTGAAATAGATGCTTTAGGTGGAGAAATGGGTTATTGTGCAGATAGAACATTATTACAAATAAAAATGTTGAATGTTAAAAAAGGTCCTGGTGTAAGATCTTTAAGGGCACAAGGATGTAAAGTTAATTATCCTAAGCAAATGTTTAAAACATTAAATGATACACCTAACTTAGATTTAAAAGAAGCAACTGTAAAAGAATTAATAATAAATGACAAGACAGTTTATGGTGTAATTACAGAAGAAAATGAAAAAATAAATAGTAAAGTAGTAATTTTAACAACAGGGACATATTTAAATTCAGATATTATGTGTGGTCATGATAAATATAAAGGTGGTCCACATGGAGAAAAAAATTCTATGTTTTTAAGTCCTTTTTTAGAAAAAAATGGTATTAAATTAATTAGACTTAAAACTGGAACACCACCAAGAATTTTAAAAAGTAGTATAAATTTTGATGAAGTTAAAATAGAATTAGGTGATGATGAACCACTAACATTTAGCAATTTTTACCCTGCGACATATGATATAAATAAACAATATCCTTGTTATTTAACTTATACTAATAAAGAAACACATAAAATAATAATGGATAATCTTGATAAATGTGCATTATATAGTGGAATGATTAAAGGTGTTGGACCTAGATATTGTCCATCTATTGAAGATAAAGTAGTTAAATTTAATGATAAAGAAAGACATCAAATATTTCTAGAACCTGAAAGAAGTGATGATATTGAATACTACGTTGGCGGTTTTTCAACAACAATGCCACACGAAATACAAGAAAAATTATTAAAAACTATGGATGGTCTTCATGATGTAAAAATAACTAAGTATGGATATGCAATAGAATATGACGCAATAGATCCTTTACAATTGAACTTATCATTAGAAAATAAAATAATATCTAATTTATTTACAGCCGGTCAAATTAATGGGACAAGTGGTTATGAAGAAGCAGCTGCTCAAGGATTAATGGCTGGAATTAATGCTGCATTAAAAATACAAAATAAAGAGCCTTTTATATTAAAAAGAAATGAAGCATATATTGGTGTATTAATAGATGATTTGATTAATAAAGGAATAACAGAACCATATAGATTATTAACATCTAGGGCTGAATTCAGGTTGTTATTAAGACATGATAATGCTAGTGTAAGATTAACTGAATATGGTAGAAAATTAGGATTAATAAATGATGAAAAATATAATATTTATTTAAATATATTAGATGAAATAAAAAAATTAAATGAATATTTAGAAAATAATTATTTAACTCCAACTGCTGAAGTAAATCAATTCTTAGAAGAAAACGGTTCTTCTCAATTATATGGAAAAACAAGTTTAAAAAATATTTTAAAAAGACCAGAAATTGAAATTGATAATTTATTAAAATTTTTAAATAAAGATGTTGATAAAAAAATATCAGATATGGTACAAATAGAAATTAAATATCAAGGATATATAGATAAAACAAATCAAGAAGTATCTAAAATGTTAAAATTAGAAACTAAAATGATACCTAATGATATTGATTACAATAAAGTACCTAATATAGCAACAGAAGCAAAGCAAAAATTTTCTAAAATAAGACCATTAACAATAGGGCAAGCTTCTAGAATCAGTGGAGTTAACCCATCTGATATTACTATGTTACTAGTATATTTAAAAAAGGAATATAATAATGAATAAAGAAGAGTTTTTAGATTATTGTAAAAAAATAAGTATTGATATTAGTGTAGATCTATATGAATTATTAAATAAATATTATGAATTGTTAGTAGAATGGAATAATAAATTTAATATGACAACTATAACAAAAAAAGAAGATGTATTTTTATTACATTTTTATGATTCATTACTATTATCAAAATATGTAGATTTAAATAAGAAAATAGAATTATGTGATTTTGGTACAGGAGCAGGTTTTCCTGGACTTGTTTTAGCTATTGTTTTTAATAATATCAATGTTACTCTTATTGAGTCTAATGGGAAAAAATGCTCTTTTTTGGAAGAAGTAGTTAATACTTTAAAATTAAAAAATGTTAAGATTATTAATGATAGAATGGAAATTTATAGTAAAAATAATAAAGAAAAGTTTGATATTGTCACTTGTAGAGCAGTAACTTTATTACCAATAATACTAGAATTGTCTATTGCATCTCTAAAAGTGGGTGGACTAATCGTACCATTAAAAGCTAATTGTGAAGAAGAAATATTATTAAGTAACAAAATTCTAAAAGACCTAAATTTAAAATTAAATAAAATAAATAATTATACACTACCAATTAATAATGCAAAAAGAACAATAGTTGAATATGAAAAAATAGGTCATACAAACCCAATATTTCCAAGAAATTATAATGTTATATTAAAAAAATATAAAGACAAATAATTCTTGATTAAATTAACAAAATAGATTACAATTGTAATAGGAATATAAAGAGGAAAAAGGGTATGGAAGAAAACAATAGTGAGAAAATTTATTATATACCAGTTGAAGATATTTTACCCAATAGGTTTCAACCTAGGTTAGCTTTCGATGAAAAAGAATTAAATAATTTAGCTAATTCTATTATTAAGTATGGGGTAATTCAACCCATTGTTTTAAGAAAAATATCCGATAAATATGAAATAATAGCAGGTGAAAGAAGATATAAAGCTGCTTGTTTAGCTGGACTAAAAAAAATACCTGCAATAATAAATAATACAGATGATAATACTAGTGCTGAAATAGCATTATTAGAAAACTTGCAAAGAAAAAATTTAACTGTTATAGAAGAAGCACAATCTTATAAAAAACTAATAGATAAAGGATTTACACAGGAAGATATTGCAAATAAATTAAGTGTAAGTCAATCTTCTATTGCAAATAAATTAAGATTATTAAATTTGCCTAAAGAAGTTAGGGATGCTTTATTATATAGTAAAATATCTGAAAGACATGCTAGAACATTGTTATCATTGGATAGTGAGGATCTTCAAAAAAGTCTATTAGAAAGAATTATTAATGAAAGACTTACTGTAAAACAAACTGAAGATGAAGTAAGTATGTTATTAATGAAAAAGAATTTTGCTAAGAATAATGTTGAAATACCAGAAGAAATTAAAAGATTCCTAAATCCAGTTTCAAATACATCCGTTGTTGATAATAATCCTATTGTTGAAAATACAAATGTTAATACAAATGTACCTGTTCCTGGAATAGATGAAGTATTAAATTTTGATATACCAAAAGTTGTATCTATAGCTTCAGAAGAAAATAATAATGTAAATAATCAATCATTATTTAAAGAAACAATTTCTTATGATGAAAGTATTAATCCATTCCAGGTACCTGGTGAAGAAGTAAAAGATATTAACTTAAATTATAGTGCAGTTAATAATGAAAATAATAAAGAAATAACTAAAGAAATAGAGAATCAAAACAATAATATTCAAAAGAATATTACTAAAGTAAAAGATATTATTAAAAATGTTAATAAGATAGATGGGGTAACAACTACAGAAAATGATTTAGCAGATAAGTATCAAATAATAATTGAAATTAATAAAAGTACTAATTAAATAGTACTTTTTTTATGATTAATAATTTGTTATAATTAATATATAGAAAAGAGGTATTTATATGGGATTAATTAAAGCATTAGTTAGTGCTACATCTTCTACTTTAGGAGATCAATTTAAGGAATTTGTAACATGTCCTTCTATTGAAAAAGATGTTCTAATACAAAGAGGAACATTAAATCATGGTAAAGGAAACAAAAATCCATCTGAAGGAGTAATATCTAATGGAAGTGGAATTGTTGTTCCTCAAGGCATGGCAATGATGATTATTGAAAATGGTGAAATAAAAGAATTTACTGCTGAAAGTGGAACATATACATTTGATACAAGTAGTGAACCAAGTATTTTTACTGGACCTTTAGGAGAAGGTATTATTAATACATTCAAAACAATTGGAAAACGTTTTACTTATGGTGGACAAGCTGCTAAAGATCAAAGAGTTTATTATGTTAATCTATTAAATATTGTTGGAAATAAATTCGGTTCTCCACAACCAAAAAAGATTACCGATGAAAAATATGGTATGTTAGAGGTAACATTCTTTGGAGAATATTCATTTAAAGTTGTAGATCCAATAATATTAGTAAATGGCGTAATTGGTGCAAATCCAAAAGACAGTGTTACATATGAAGAAATAATAGGAACTCAACTACAAACAAAATTTGTTGAAAAATTAACTCAAGCTATATCAGTTGTTATGAGAAAACATAAAGTATCATTTGGTGATATTGGACTTTATAATACTGATATTTCAGATGAAATGAATGTATGTTTAGATGAAGATTGGAAACAAAAATATGGATTAGAAATAACAGATGTAGCTATTGGAGATATTAATTTAACTGATGAGTCAATGACTAAAGTTAATAAAGTTGATGAAGCTGCAATATTCTCTAATAAAAATTTACAATCTGGATTAATGGCTTCTGCTTCTGCTGATGCTCTTAGAAATGCATCAAGCAATGCAAATGGTGCTATGATGGGATTCATGGGTATGAATATGGCTGCTGGTGCTGCCGGATCAATGATGAATGCTGCTAATCAAGGTTCAGATGTTCCAGGATATAATCCAGGAAATGCTCAACCAGAAATGGGAACTTTATTTAGTGGAGAAGCGCCTGCTGAAGAAAATAAAGATGTTAAATACTGCTCAAATTGCGGAAAGCCAGTAACAGGTAACTTCTGTGGCAACTGTGGTACAAAAGTAGAAAAATAAAAAAGCATTTATTGCTTTTTTTATTATGAATTATTAATGAAAAAGTTTAATTCACCATTGTATGATGGTTCTGTTCCTTTTTCAAAATAGCAAATAACTCCATTATTTGAAAGTTGCCCAGTAATTGGATTAATAATTGCTGATGTTATAGAACTTGGTATATCGTACCAAGTTTTATTATTATCTTTTATATTATTAATAGTATTAGCCCATATTTTTTTTGTTATTTTATAATCCGAACTATTTACTTTAGAATTATCATCGTTTCCTGCCCATACCATGACTAAATAATCTTTGTTATAACCAATAGTCCAATAATCATTTGATGTACTTCCACTTTTGACAGCATATTTTCCATTAATATCATTAGCTATGCTTAATAGAGTTGGAGAAGTATAATTTACTAAAGAATAATTATAAGTAGATGTTAACAAATTATTAAGTATAAATACATATGTATTATTTAAAATATACTCATTTTCATATTTGTATTCATATATTATATTTCCTTTATTATCGGTTATTTTTTCAATCAAATGAGGATTTTCGTGTTTTCCTTCATTTGCAAGAGTAATAAATCCATTACTATAATCAATAATGTTTATTTCATTTGTACCTAAAGCAGCAGATGGAATTTCATCAATTTTAGTTTTAATTTTAACTCTATTTATTGTTTTTGAAAGCATGTCTTGTCCTAAGAATAGATGTGTTTTCATAGCATAAATATTGTCAGAATATGCAATGGCAGCAAGCATAGATATTTCTTTATTAGCATAGACATTATTAGCATTTTTAGGTGAGTATGTTGTATTATCTAAATTAAATGTTGTTTTTTCACTTAAAAATGTAGATGATGCTGTAAAACCATTTTCTAATGCAGTGTAGTATAAGAAAGGTTTAATTGTAGATCCTACCTGTCTCTTAGAAGAAGTAGCTCTATTAAACTGAGATTTTGAATAATTTTTTCCTCCGGCCAAAGCCACAATCTGACCATTAGTCGGTTTTATTACTATAGATGCAACTTCCATACTTGTATTTTGCATTTCATTATCTATATTATTTTCTAAGAGTTTTTGTACATCTTTATCTAAATTAGTATATATTTTAATACCATTATTATCTATCAATAAATCTTTTAAAGAATTAATATTTTCAATTTCACTCATTACAGCATCTTTATAATAATTAATACTTGATAATTCATTTTTGTCATTTTTGCCATATAAAGTAATATTTTTATTAACAATATTATTCATTTCATCTTGGCTTATATACTTGTTTTTAACCATTGAATTTAATACATCTTTTTGTCTTCTTTTAGCATTATCAAAATTTGTTATAGGATTATAATATGTTGGGTTTTTGGGTATTCCAACTAATAAGGTGGCTTCTTCTAAAGTTAAATCAATTGGCTCTTTATTAAAATAATAATTAGATGCTTCTTTTATACCAGTGGTGCCTGATCCAAAATTAATAGTGTTTAAATATCCTTCTAGTATTTCATCTTTTGTATAGTGAGTTTCAAGTTCAATTGTAAGTAATGCTTCCTTAATTTTTCTTTTTAAGGTTTTATCAAATGTTAAATATAAATTTTTAACATATTGTTGAGAAATTGTAGATGCACCTTGCTTAATCTTTCCGCTTGTAATATTTATAAATAAAGCTTTAATTATTCTTAGGTAATCAAAACCTTTATGATTATAAAAATTTTTATCTTCTACAGATACTATTGCTTGTTTTACATATGGACTAATATTATTTAATTTAGCATAGTCATCATTTATTCTTTCTTCAAAAATATTATTAAGATATCTATCATAGTATGTTATATTATTCTTCGTATATATATTGAACTTTGGTGTGATAAAAGCATAAGCATAAAATGATAAATTAGCTATAATAAAAATGAAAATAATAAATAATAATAATTTAATAAAAAATATTGCTTTTTTCATAAAAATATACCCATTAGTTAGTATGTAAAAAAAATCAATAAAAAATACTTGATTTATTGAAAAAAATCAGTATAATTTTAATGGAAAGAAATAAAGGCTTTAAGGAGGCTAACAAAATGAAGTTTAAAACAATCAGTAAAGAAGATTTAGAGACAATGTCTTTCGATGATATTGCATATGTAATATTAAAAGAAAAAGGAAAAAAGATGAAAATTAGTGACATCTTTAAAATAATATGTGATGTTCTTAATTTAGGAGATGCTGCTTTTGAAGCACAAATAGGTGACTTCTTTGCATTAGTATCTACTGAAAAAAGATTTATTCAATTAGAAAAAGGTTATATTGATTTAAGAGAAAATCATACATCTGAAATTAATATTAGCGAAATTGAAGAAGAAAACGATGATGAAATAGTTGAAGGCGAAAAAGAAGATGAAGATGAAGAAGATGAAGATAATAATTACTATGATGATATAGATGATATGGATGATGACGGACCAGATGACGATTTAAAAGATTTAGTAATTGTTGATGAAGATTATGGAGATGAATCTGATTTATAGCTAGTTTTTCTTTATATTTAAATTGAAAGGAGAAAATATGAAAGAAAGATTAGAAATTATACAAGAAAGATATAACTATTTATGTAATGAATTATTAAAACCAGAAGTATATGGTGACTATAAACAAATGAATAAATTACAAAAAGAAAAAAATTCATTAGAAACAATAGTTCAAACATATAAAAAATATAATACTGTACTAGATGATATTGAAGCTGCTAAAGAAATGATGCATGATCCTGAAATGAAAGATTTTGCTAATGGAGAATTAGAAAAATGTCATTTAGAAAAAGATGAATTAGAAAATAAATTAAAAATAATGCTATTACCAAAAGATCCTAATGATGAAAAAAATGTTATTGTTGAAATCAGAGGAGCTGCAGGTGGAGATGAAGCCAATATTTTTGCTGGTGATTTGTTTAGAATGTATACAAAATATGCAGAAAAACAAGGATGGAAATTAGAAGTAACACATCAAGTTGAAGGTGAAAGTGGTGGCTATTCTCAAATAGAATTTATGTTAAGCGGCGAAGCAGTATATTCTAAAATGAAATATGAAAGTGGAGCACATAGAGTTCAAAGAGTACCTGAGACAGAATCTGCTGGAAGAGTACATACTTCAACTGCAACAGTTTTGGTTATGCCAGAAGCAGAAGAAGTTGAAATTGAAATTAAAGATAGTGATATTAGGGTTGATATTACAAGAAGTAGTGGTGCAGGTGGACAATGTGTTAATACTACTGATTCAGCTGTTAGAATTACTCATATACCTACAAATATAGTTGTATATTGTCAAGTTGAAAGAAGCCAAATAAAAAACAAAGAAAGAGCAATGCAAATTCTTAAGACAAGATTATATGATTTAAAAGAACGTGAACAACAAGAGAAACTTGGTAATGAACGTAAGAGTAAGATAGGTACAGGAGATAGATCAGAAAAAATAAGAACATATAATTATCCACAAAATAGATTAACAGATCATAGAATTAATTATACTGTTATGCATTTGGATAAAATAATGGAAGGAGATTTAGAAGATCTAATTCAAGCATTAATAACTGAAGATGAAAAAATGAAATTAGGAGAAGCAAATGCTTGAGAAAATAATTAGTTTAGGATTTTCTAAACCCGAAGCTCAAGAATTATTAAAAGTTAGTAAGAACATAGATAATGATATTGAAAAATTAAAAGAGGGTTATCCAATTCAATATTTGATAGGATATGTTAATTTCTATGGTTTAAATATAAAAGTTAATGAAAATGTATTAATACCTAGATATGAAACTGAATTTTTAGTAGAAAAGACTATTAATTATTCTAAAATGTTTAATAATAAAATTAAAATTTTAGATATAGGCACAGGATCAGGAGCTATAGCAATAGCATTAAGTAAAAAGATTAACTGTGATGTTGATGCAGTTGATATAAGTAATGAAGCTTTAAACGTAGCGTCTATAAATGCCATAGATAATAATTCAAATATTAACTTTATTCAAAGTGATTTATTTAAAAATATTAATAATAAGTATGACATTATTATAAGTAATCCTCCATATATTGGTGAAGATGAAAAAATAATGGATAGTGTTGATAAATATGAACCGCATCTAGCTTTATATGCAAAAGATAATGGTTTATATTTTTATAAAAGAATACTTGAAGATGCAAAGAATTATTTAAATGATAAATTTATAATAGCTTTTGAAATAGGATGTCTACAAGCAAATTCAATTATGCAAATAGCTCAAAACTATTTCAGTAATGCAAATATAATAGTAGAAAAAGATTTATCAGGAAAAGATAGATATTTATTTATAATAAATGAATAAAAATAATAAAAACCAACCAATATTAAAGTGAAAGGTTGGTTTTTAAATGAAAAAAATATTTTTAATTATTCTAGTAATATTAACTCTATTAGTGATTTCTAAAAATAATTATAATTTAACAAAAGATGCAATAAGATTTAGAGTTATAGCTAATAGCAATTCTGCTAAAGATATATTAATGAAGGAAAAAATAGTTAATTCTTTATCAAATATATTGTTTAAAGATCAAAATAATAAAGAAGATACTAAAAATTATATTATAAATAATATATCTAATGTTGAAAAAAATATAGACAATTTGTTTGAAGAAAATAATTATGACATGAAATATAATATTAATTATGGTTTAAATTATTTTCCAGAGAAAGTATATAATGGAATTAAATTTGATGAAGGAAATTATGAAAGTTTAGTTATTGAGATAGGTAATGCTAAAGGCAATAATTATTGGTGTATTTTATATCCCCCTCTTTGTATGATTGATGATAATTTTGATAATGAAAAGGTAAAATATAAATTTAAAGTAGTTGAACTTTTGAAAAACTTATTTTAATGTAAAAAAACTTCGATTTCATTGATAAAAACTTATTTTAATAGTATATTATTAGTAGAAGGGCATGTGATTTTATGTCAAAAATAATTATAAATGGAAATAAGGAATTATCTGGTGAAGTAAAAATAAGTGGCGCTAAGAATAGTGCAGTTGCTTTAATACCTGCAGCTATTTTGGCTAGTAATAAAAGTGTTATTTATAATGTACCAGAAATAAGTGATATAGATTATTTGCTAAATATAATGGAATTATTAAATTGTAAAATTGAGCATAAAGATGATAGTTTAATAATAGATTCATCTCATATTGAAAATAAGCCAATTCCTGAAGAAATGAGTGTACAAATGAGAGCATCTTATTATTTTATGGGAGTATTGCTTGCTAAATTTGGAAAAGTTGAAATATCATTTCCAGGAGGATGTAATATTGGTGCAAGACCTATAGATATCCACATAAAAGGATTTGAAGAATTAGGTGCTAAGGTTGAAATAGTTAAAAACAGATATACTATTACAGCAAAAGAACTAATTGGTAAAAAAATATATTTTGATTTTCCAAGTGTTGGAGCTACTATAAACATAATGCTTGCTGCAGTAGGTGCTAAAGGAACAACTATAATAGAAAATGCTGCTACTGAACCCGAAATAGTAAACGTTGCTTCTTTTCTTATAAATATGGGAGTTAAAATAAGAGGAGCAGGTACAAAAACAATAGAGATAGAAGGTAACAAAGAATTAGATAATGGTGTTTGTGAAGTTTTCCCAGATAGAATAGAAAGTGGAACATATATAATAATTGGTGCCTTATTAGGGAAAAATTTAAAAGTTAAAGGAATTATTAAAGAACATATTGAAGCTTTATTAATGAAATTACATGAAATAGGAATTGAATACAAAATTGAAGGTGATACTTTAACTATTTCTAAGTGTGAAAATATAAAACCTACATATATAAAGACTTTAGTATTTCCAGGTTTTCCAACTGATTTACAACAACCAATGACAACTTTATTGACACAAGCTCAAGGAAAATCAATGATTGAAGAAACTTTGTATGAAAATCGCTTTAAAAATACATACGATTTGAATAGAATGGGTGCAGTTACTAATGTTTTGTCATTGAGTAAGCTTGAAATAAAAGGCCCAAGAAAGTTAAAAGGTACTAAGGTTATAGCAACTGACTTAAGAGGTGGAGCATCACTCCTTATAGCAGGCCTTATTGCTGAAGGTGTTACTGAAATTGAAAACAGTGAGTATATTTTAAGAGGTTATGGTAATGTAATACAGAAACTTAAAAACATTGGTGCCGATGTAGAAATAAGTGAGTAATAATAATTAAAATAACTAGTAATATTTATTAGGTGATTTAATGAAGAAAATAAATATTTTAGTTATTTTTTTATTTGCGTGTTTATCTGTTTTTCTGATATATAAAAAATACTATAAAAAAGAAAATAAAATACTTATATTAGGCGATAATAATTTAATAGAAATAACAAATTATAATTATTTAAATAATCTTAAAAAGAATTATAAAAATATAAATACAGATTTTATTTCCAACTATAAAAAGTATTATGATATAGAAAACGATATCAAAAACAATTTATATATTTATAATAAAGGAAGCAAAATATATTTAAATCAAGAAATTAGTAATTCAAATATAATAATTATAAGTGCTAATAATTTTAATTATGCTTTTAGATGTGGTAAAAATAATAGAATAATAGATGAATACAATAATGAAAATTATATTTATCTAAATAATTTAATTAACACCATTAAAAGAATAAGTGACGCAAAAGTTATAATAATTGGTAATTATTGTACACATTATAATGAATACATATCAGATAGATTAAATAAAATGTATGCGAATATGAATTATATTAACATGTATGAGTTATATAATTCATATAAAAATGATGGTTATGAATGTTACATTTATAGAAAAATAGAGGAATTTATAAATCAAGAATAATAGAATATATGTATAGTTTATATGTTTAAATTTGAATTTATGCTTGATTTTGAAATAAAATATATGTATAATACTCAATGAAGTTATTTCTATAACTTATAAAAGTTATGGCGAGGAGGAATCTAAAATGAAAAAGGGTATACATCCTGAATTAAAAGTTTGTAAGGTAAAATGTGCTTGTGGTAATGAATTTGAGGTAAGATCAACTAAAAGTGAAATACAATTAGAATCTTGTCCTAAATGTCATTCTTTTTATACAGGTAAATATAAAACTGTTAAAACTGGAAATGTTCAGAAGTTTAAAGACAAATATGGAATCACTGAGTAATAGTGATTTTTTTCTTGGAGTGAAATATGGAAATAAATGGAGAAAATATTAATATAGAAGACCTATTTAATGAAAAATACATGCATAAAGAAGTTAAAAAAGGTATTTTTCTTTCTGATAATCAATTAGAAATATTAAAAATGAATGATATAGATATAGATCAAATATCAAGTATAGATGAATTAATATATATATTAGATGAAATATTGGATGATGATCCAGATAATATAGATTTAGAAAATGTTCTTAATGAAATAGTTGAATATAATTATTATGCAAATACTAACAAATAATTTTTAATAAAAACACATTAATTATTCACTAATATTTCACATTTTGATATTATATTGTAGTTAGAGGTGCATGAGATGAGAGTATTAATTGTAGATGATGAAAAATTAATTAGAGATGTTATAAAAGAATATTGCATAGGAAATAATTATGATGTATTAGAAGCTGAAAACGGTGTTGAGGCGATAGATAAAGCAAAAGACGCAGATATAATTGTAATGGATATTATGATGCCTAAAATGGATGGCTTTTCTGCATATAAAATAATAAAAGAAAAATATAATACTCCCACAATTATTTTATCAGCTAGAAATGAAGAATTTGATGTTTTAGCTGGTTTTGATTTAGGAATAGATGATTATATGACTAAACCATTTAGTCCTAAAGAATTATTAGCTAGAATAAATGCTGTAGTAAAAAGATATAAAGGTGAAGAAGATTTTTATATATATAAAGACTTAAGAGTAGACTTTTTAGGACATGCAGCATATATAGATGGTAAAGAATTATTATTAACACCTAAGGAATATGATTTGTTGGTATATTTCATTAATAATAAAGGTATTGCATTATCCCGTGAACAATTATTAAATAAAATATGGAATTATGATTATCTAGGAAATGATAGAACAATAGATACACATATTAAAATGTTAAGAAATAATCTAGGAAAATATAGAAATTTAATTACGACAGTAAGAGGAATGGGGTATAAATTTGAAACTAAAGAATAGTAGAATTAAAAAGTTTATAATAATGGGCTTGATGATTTTTTCAAGCTTTATTTTGTTGTTTGTTTTTCTAATTCAGATAGCCTTATTAAATCAATTCTATGAACTTTATAAAACAAGACAATTAGAAAGTATTAAACAAACTATATTAAATAGTGATGATACTAGCACTACATATCTTGAGGAAATATCATTTAATAATGGAATATGTATTTCTGTATATTCTAATGATTCTTATCAAACAATATCTAATACCTTTAATAAAGGATGTATTATTGGTGATAGACAAACTAGTGATAAATATGTATATGATTTTATTAGAAGCGGAAAAAATGAAGATTCAGTTATTTTATACAATCAAAGATTTGGTAATAAAACAATCATTAAATCTATTAAATTAGATGAAAATGAATATATATTTCTTAATACATCATTGCAACCATTAGATGCATCAATTTTACTATTAAAAAGACAATTTATATTTATAGTACTAATTACTTTAGTAGTAACTATAATAATTAGTTATTTTATATCTAAAATGATTTCTGATCCAATTGTTAAAATTAGTTCATCAGCAAAGAAATTAGCTAATGGTAATTTTGATGTATCTTTTAATACTAATAGTAATTTAGAGGAAATAAATGAGTTAGCCGAAACCTTAGAACTTGCTAGAATTGAGTTATCAAAAACAGATGAATTAAGAAGAGATTTAATGGCAAATGTAGGACATGATTTAAAAACACCATTAACAATGATAAAAGCATATGCTGAAATGACAAGAGATTTTGAAAATCAAACTGTTAAAAAAAGAAATGAAAATTTAAATATTATTATAGAAGAAACAGATAGATTGAATGTTTTAGTACAAGATATATTAGATTTATCCAAATTACAATCTAATACATATGAATTAAAGTATGAAGAATTTGACTTAAATGAATTAATTAGAGATGTTATAAGAAGATTTTTTATAATAATAGATAATGAAGGATATCAAATTATATATAATAATGATAAATCTATAATGATAAAAGCAGATAAGAAGAGAATAGAACAAGTAATATATAATTTAGTTAATAATGCAATTAATTATACAGGTGATGATAAAAAAATATATATTAATATTAAAAAACAAAAAAGGAATGTATTAGTTGAAATAGTAGATACCGGTAAAGGAATTGATAAATCTGAAATAAAATATGTATGGAATAAATATTATCATAATGAAAAAAAGCATAAAAGAAATGCAGTTGGTACTGGTTTAGGATTATCTATTGTTAAGACAATATTAGAATCACACAATTATAAATATGGTGTTACAAGCATTAAAGGAAAAGGTTCAACATTCTATTTTGAAATAGATAGTAAAGATGTGTTATAATTATAAAAACAAGGAGTTTTTATGAAAAAATATATATGTAGTGATTGTGGATATATTATTGAATGTGAATCGCTAGATGATTCATATGTTTGTCCTATGTGTGGAGCTATAAAAGAAAAATTTGAAATTGTTAAAAACAATTCATATGATAATTTAGATGCAGTAATTGATTCAGTTTTAGAAGATGCTCTAGAAGACAATACAAATAAAATAATTAATGATAATCTTGAAGATAAAAAAGTAAGAATAAGTGAATATAACCATTGTGTAGTTAGAATTCCAGAAAAGTGTATTAATTGTGGTCAGTGTAAAAAAACTTGTGAAAAAACAGTTAACATATCATATGATCTTAATGTGTGTAAAGAGCCAATATGTATTGGATGTGGGCAATGTATTTTAAATTGTCCATCTGGTGCTTTAATACCAAGATACTGTTATAAAGAGGTTAAACAAATAATAGATGCAAATGAAAAAATAGTAGTTGCATTACTTTCCCCAGCAGTAAGAGTATCATTTGGTGAGGCTTTTGGGCTTTCTAGTGGTGAAAACATGGAAGGTAAAATTGTAGCTTCTTTAAAAAAAGTTGGATTTGATTATGTATTTGATACTGCATTTGGAGCTGATTTAACAATTTTAGAAGAAGTTGCTGAATTTGCAGCTAGACTTTCCAATGGTGGAGCTTTGCCTCAATTTACTAGTTGTTGTCCTGCATGGGTAAAATATGCTGAAATATATCATCCAGAATTATTACCTAATTTATCTTCTTGTAAAAGCCCTATAGGAATGCAGTGCGCTATTATTAAGAGCTACTTCTGTGAACAAAAAGGTATAGATCCTAGTAAAGTAGTTACAGTAGCTATAACACCTTGTACTGCTAAAAAAATGGAAGCAAGAGATTATACTCCAAATATAGATTATGTTATGACTTGTAGTGAATTATCTATATTATTAAAAGAAGAAGACATAAATGTAAATACTTTAACTGATGAAGTATTTGATAATCTTCTTGGTGAGAGTAGTGGTTCAGGTGTAATGTTTGGAACAACCGGCGGTGTATGTGAATCAGTAATTAGAACATTACATAGAATAATGACAAAATCAAATCTTAAAAAAGAAGAACTAGTGTTTAGTGATTTAAGAGGATATGATGGCATTAAAGATGCAACTATTACTATAGATAAATACAAATTAAGAGTGGCTGTTGTACAGCAGATGTCAAATTTAGAAGAATTATTGAAAGATGATAAATATAAAAAATATCATTTTATTGAAGTAATGAATTGTAAAGGCGGATGTGTAGGTGGAGGTGGACAACCTTTATGCCCAATAAAAGATCTAGATCAATTTAGAGAAGAAAGATCTAAAGGATTATTTGACATTGATTTACAAAGAAATGTAAGATGTTCACATGATAATAAGGAATTAAAAATTTTATATAAAAACTATCTTAAAAAGCCTTTGAGCGAAGAAAGTTTCAGGCTTCTACATACTTCATATAGTGATAAAAGTAATTTATTAAAAGAGTAGAAATTGTAAAATTTCTATTTTTTTACATTTTTTTTAAAAAAAGTATTGACACATATAATTATATTTGATAAGATATATTTGTCCAATAGATAATTAGAATTATTTCTTGTAAGATTATTTATCTAAATTTAATTATTTATTTAAATAATTGTTTAAGATTTATATTTTAATTATTTTAGTGAAATAGTTCTATATAAATTTAATATTTATATTCAATGTAATATTATTTTTTAAATAATTATATTTATAATTAATATTAATTTATTAATTGTTTATATCAATTATTTATTCTATATATATAACTAACCTTATATATATAGTTATATATAATTAACTTTATATATAATAGTATTATTTAAAAACTTATAAATATTAAACATTCTTATTAATTTAAGAAATAGAATGCTTATCTACTAAGGACAAATGTTATAACGTTGAGAAAGCAAAACTCAAAATGATAAGATATTATGCTAAATACTGATAATATTTAGAGATGTTTATATTAGTAATATAGTTTAATTATTATATTTTCTGATATAAATGATTCATAATTGAATTTCTGAAACTCGAAACAATCACGTTTTATCAGAACTGATTGTTTTTTGTTGCTTAAAAATGATATTATATAGGAGGTGAATATTATGAGATATATTATTATGTTTGTAGTTACAATTGTAATATCTTTAATAATAATATTTTATCCTAGAAATTATTTATTAAAGTTTAAAGATTCTGTAACTATTGATTATCAAAGTATTGGCAAGGATGACTTATGGTCATATGATATAGATAACAATAACTTAGAATTATTAAATAGTTCAAATAATTTATGGAAATTTATACCTGCCAAAAATGGTAAAACTGTATTAACATATTATTATGATAAAAAAGAAGATGGAAGTTATAAGTATAAAATAGTTTACGAATTTACTATTAAAGGAAATAAAATTATATGGGTAGATGGAACAGCATACGGTATGCTTGATTATCCTAATCCATACTAAATATACATATTTTTTAAACAATATGTATATTTTTTTATAATTTTGTGCTATTATATATAGTATAGGAGGGTTGAAATGGAACCATATAAAGCAAATAAATTGCCAAGAGAATATAACTTTACACCTGAAATTTTACGTTTGTTATGTAATGCCAAAGAGGCTTATGGTGAGTATAAAGGTTATTTGAAAAATATGACTTATGATTATAGAAGTTTTCTTGAATGTTCATACGTAAGCGATATTTTTTATTCATTTAAAATTGATAATAGTAAAATAGAAAGCTATGAAATGTTTTTAATGCCATATAAAAATAAAAATAATGAAACTACTATATTCAATAATATTAAATTAGCACTTTTAAATGGTGTAACATATACTGGTCAAAATGGATTTGATTTAGCAATATTTAATAGATTAAATAAAATAATGATGAGTAATTGTTCTAAAAATAATAAAACTAAAGGTAGTGGACATTTAAGAAAAACTCAAACTTATATATTAAAACCAGGTTTAGCAGGATCAAGTGTCTCTTTTATACCTCCAGTTTATACTGAATTAAATGATCTAATGAAAAATTTATGTGATTATATTAATTCATGCACAGATGAGCCATTTATTGCTGAGGCTATTACTCATTTTCAACTAGAAAGAATTCATCCTTATGCTTCTGAAAATGGCAAGTTAGGTAGAACAATATTACCTATACAAGCTGCTTTCTATAGAAAAGAAGCACCCATATTATTTATAAGTGAAAGTATTGAGAATTTAAAAAATACATATTTTACATTACTTAGTGAAGAAGAGGATAATTTAGAAGCATTTATTAAATTTATGCTTGAATGTATTATAGATCAATGTAATAGAAATATTAAAAAGATTAAACAATTAAATAAAATATATCAAACTGATTTAGAAGGATTTAAAAAGGTAATAGGCGGAACTACTATTTATAAGGTATATCCATTTATAGTAAAGAAAATATGTTTTACCACTAATGATGTTGTTACTGAATGTAAGCTACATATTAATTCTGTTAACAAAGTTCTAAATAAGCTAGTAGAGCATGGATATCTTATAAAAGAAAAAAAGAAAGGAACTAATAGAGTTACTTTCTGTTATTCACATATGTTTGATGTATTTTCTAAATAATCAATGATTCCAATATAATAAGGTAAATTATTATTTATATTTTCTAAATAATAATGTGCCTTATTTTTTAATGCATTTAATTTGATTATTAATTCATCAAAATTCATTTTTTTAATTTTTATATATTTTTTTAATATATTATAATTTTTTAAGTAATTATACATTAACATTTTTTTAAAACCTTTTATATATAATTCAATATCATCATAATAATATGTTTTATTAAACAGTATGCTATTTTCTTTGTTATATATAGTAAGTTCAGTTATTACCTTTATTTCAAATTGATTTAACAATAGTTTTTCTTTTAAGAAACTAATATAATTATCTAAATTAAAAATAAATTGTTCTTTTGAATTAATAGTTTTTGATTTATGAATTAAGTTAGAATGTATTTCTATATTATTATTACTAATTTTATTTAATAAATATTTAAATTCTTGTGTATTACTTAAGGCTAATATATCTGATGAATTGTTAATATAATCATTTAATAAAATATCTTTAATCATCATTATCCTCTAGAAATTTATGTATTGGAATGTTTAATACTTTAGATATTTTATATAAATTAGAAATGCTAATACCTTTTTTAGATTTATTACTTTCAAGACTGCTGATATTAGATACAGAAACATTAATTAATTCAGCTAGTTTCTCTTGAGTCATATGGACTCCATTATTAGAATATAATTTTCTATATTTTTTAATATTTTTACCTATAATAACATTTAATATTTCTTGATTCATAATTATCACCTTCGATTATATATATTATAAATTAATAATTAATATTTGTATAGTATAGCATTACATTATTATATTTTAAAACAAGGTAAAATTAGTTTAGGTGATATATATGACTAAATTTAAAAGAGACTTTTATTTCAATGAAAATATAATAGAAACCATAGCTTACAATGTCATTAAATATAGAAAAATTAATGGCATTACTCAGGAACAACTTGCAATAGATATAGGTGTATCTCCTGAATTCATTAGAAAGTTTGAAAGTACAAAAGGTAGTGAAGGATTATCTTTACTATCACTTTATAAAATATCAATAGTTCTTAACACTTCAATTGAAAAATTTTTTGAAGAGTTAGAATCTAGTGATGAATAAAGAAATTATCTATTGGTACTTCCAATATTTTACTAATCTTATATAAATTATAAACGCTTATCCCTTGATAAGTGTTTTTACTTTCTAAATTTCCTATTAAAGAAGTAGATGTATTTATTAGTTTTGCAAGTTGACATTGTGTTATTTCTTTTTTAGTAACACTATATAATCTTCTGTAATATTTAATATTACTTCCTATGATGTCATATAATTTTTCTTCACTATCAAATTTAATGTCCTCTTCCATAACAACACCTAGTATTATTGTGCCAAAAATTGATTATTTTAACAATTTACTTAAAATGATAAAATATCAGTAAGAGTGATAAAATTGCTTTTGCACTAAGTTTTTCTTGAAAAAATAGTAAAAATAGTGTATTATTATTTGGACACGCGTATAGGGGTGGTAAAATATGGAAAAAATAATAAATTTTGCTGTAGTTGCTCATGTTGATGCAGGTAAGAGTACATTAGTAGATGCATTACTTAAACAAAATGGTGTATTTAGGGATAATGAGCAAGTAGTAGACTGTGTTATGGATAGTGGAGATCTAGAACGTGAACGTGGTATTACTATAACTGCTAAAAACTGTTCAATTAGATATAAAGACTATAAAATGAATATAGTAGATACTCCAGGACATGCAGATTTTTCTAGTGAAATAGAAAGAATTATTAAAACTGTAGATACTGTTGTATTACTTGTTGATTCTGCTGAAGGCCCAATGCCTCAAACTAGATTTGTATTAAAAGAAGCATTAAAAAATGGATTAAGGCCTATATTATTTATTAATAAAATAGATAAAAAAGATGCTAGAAGTGAAGAAGTGGTCAATATGACATTTGATTTATTTTGCGAACTTGGAGCTGATAATGAACAACTAGATTTCAAAATTATATATGGTATAGCTAAACAAGGTATAGCAAAGTATGATGAAAATGATGATAATAATGATATTACACCATTATTAGATACTATTATAGAAACTACAAAGCCATTTGAAGGCAATGAAAATGATCCTTTACAACTTCAAATATCTTCATTAGATTATGATGATTATATTGGAAGACTTGGTATTGGTAGAATTAATAAAGGTAAAATTAAAGTTGGTGAAACTGTTGCTATATCTAAGAATGATGGCTCTTTAACTAAAGAAAGAATTAGTAAGATGTTTATTAATGAAGGAATTAAGAAAAAAGAAGTTAATGAAGCATATTATGGAGATATTGTTATAATAGCAGGATGTCCTGAAATATCTATTGGAGATACTATATGTGACGTTAATCACATTGATCCATTACCTAAAATAGAAATTGAGAAGCCTACATTATCAATGAACTTCTTAGTTAATACAAGTCCATTTGCTGGTAAAGTTGGTAAATTTGTGACTAGTAGACATTTAAGAGATAGATTAATGGCTGAACTTGAACGTAATGTTGGATTAGAAATTGAAGAATTACCTGATGGAGACGGATTTAAGGTATCTGGAAGAGGAGAACTTCACTTATCAATATTAATTGAAAATATGAGAAGAGAAGGTTATGAATTAAGTGTTTCTAAACCGGAAGTTATTTAT
>JAEEGL017332857.1_pt1 | contig 31818 bp, 42 predicted proteins | sample 9134231 | NCBI WGS metagenome assembly JAEEGL01 (sample SAMN16246548, study PRJNA631951) | gut metagenome | biome: gut microbiome; feature: rumen; material: fiber-attached | host: Bos | place: Iran: Karaj | collected 2018-10 | reverse complement strand
TTCGCGTCGGTGTTTGTCACACCGCTGGTCGACGACACCATTGAGATTACCCTCGACCCGGCCCGTATCTCGTGGGACACCTTCCGCAGTGGCGGTGCCGGCGGCCAGAACGTGAACAAGGTGGAGAGCGGTGTGCGCGTGCGCTATCAGTACAAGGACCCCTACACCGGCGAGGAAGAGGAAATCCTCGTTGAGAACACCGAGACGCGCGACCAGCCCAAGAACCGCGAGAACGCACTGCGAAACCTTAAGTCGATTCTGTACAACAAGGAGTTGCAGCATCGCCGCGAAGAGCAGCGCAAAATCGAGGACAGCAAGAAGAAGATAGAGTGGGGTAGCCAAATACGCAGTTACGTCTTCGACGACCGCCGCGTGAAGGACCACCGCACCAACTATCAGACCAGCGACGTGGGTGGCGTGATGGACGGCGATATCGACGAGTTCATCAAGGCCTACCTGATGGAGTTCAGCAACGATTAATGATAGCACAATGAACACACTCACCATCGTCAAGGTATCGGGAAAAATCGTTGAGAACCCCGACGCGTTAAAGGTCTTCATCAAGCAGTTCAGCGCCATCAAGGGCCGCCGCATCCTTATCCACAGCGGCGCCAACCTGGCTGGCAACGTGGGCCAGAAGATGGGCATCCGCACGGCGCATGTCGACGGTCGCCCCGTGGTCGACGAGAGCACGATGAAGTTGCTCGCCATGGTATATGGCGGATTTGTGAACAAGCAACTTGTGACCCTGCTGCAGGGCCGCAATGTCAATGCCATCGGCCTCACCGGTGCCGACGGTAACCTTATCACCAGCCTGCGTCGTCCGCTCAACGATGTGGACATGGGGCAAACCGGCGAGGTGCGCAATGTGAATGCCAAACTGCTGTCGATGTTGCTCGATGCCAGCATGGTGCCCGTAATCGCTCCGCTCACACACGACGGCAAGGGTAACATGCTCTTCAACGAAACCGACGCCATGGCAGCCGAGATTGCCAAGGCGCTCGCCACACGCTACACCATCACCTTGGTGTACTGCTTCGAGAAAAAAGGCGTGCTCACCAACGAGCACGACCCCGACAGCGTGGTGCCCGAACTGCGGCGCACGCGCTACAAGACCATGCGCGACATGGGAATCATCAAGGACTGGTTTGTCAACAAACTCGACAACGCTTTCAGCGCCATCGACCACGGAGTGAAGCAGGTGTATATCACCAACGCCGCACAGTTGGGCGACTACAACAAGGGCACGAGCGTGCGATGATGGGCACGCTTTTTGCCATGTGCCTCGTGATTTGAATTTTTACCACATTTAATCGATTATAAAGAAATGAAAGTAGCAATCGTTGGCGCAAGTGGCGCCGTAGGACAAGAATTCATGCGTGTGCTCGATGAGCAGAACTTCCCCGTCGATGACCTGGTGCTCTTCGGCTCGAAGCGCAGTGCCGGACGCATCTTTACCTTCCGCGGCGAGGACTATGTGGTGCAACTGCTGCAACACAACGACGATTTCAAGGATATCGACATCGCTTTCGTGTCGGCTGGAGCGAAAATCGCTCTCGAGTTTGCCGACACCATCACCAAGCACGGTTGCATCATGATTGACAACAGCAGCGCGTTTCGCATGGCCGAGGACGTGCCGCTGGTGGTGCCCGAGGTCAACGGTGCCGACGCGCTCGACGCGCCACGCCGCATCATCGCCAATCCCAACTGCACGACCATCCTGCTCGTGGCGGCCCTCAAGCCGCTCGACGACCTCTCGCACATTAAGAATGTGCAGGTGGCAAGTTACCAGGCGGCCAGCGGTGCCGGACTCGAGGCAATGGACGAACTGGCGCTCCAGCAGAGCGAAATCGCACACGGCAAACTCGAGACCACGGTCAAGCATTTCCAGCATCAGTTGGCCTACAACGTGATTCCGCACATCGACGTGTTTCTCGACAACAATTACACCCGCGAGGAGGCTAAGATGTATCACGAGACGCGCAAAATCATGCACAGCGACATCCGCGTGAGCGCCACCTGCGTGCGTGTGCCCGTCATGCGCGCGCACAGCGAGGCCGTGTGGATTGAGTGCGAGAACCCCATCACCCCCGACCAGGCACGAGCAGCGCTGCAACTCGCTCCCGGCGTCGTCGTGCTCGACGAGCCGCGCGCCAACGTCTATCCCATGCCCAAGGACTGCACCAGCAAGGACCCCGTGTACGTGGGACGCATTCGCGAGGACCTCAGCAGCGACTACGGCCTGACATTCTGGATTGTGGGCGACCAAATCAAGAAGGGCGCTGCCCTCAACGCCGTACAAATCGGCCAATATCTCCTCGCCCACAAAAAGTAAGCGATTACACAATAGCAACAATAAAAACAATAGCACCCAATCGGGTGCTATTGTTTTTATATAGTCTCTATGATTGCTATTACGCAAAAAATCAGTTACTTATAGCGGTCGCTGATGTTGTATATAGCGGTGAAGATGTCGCGGTCAACCTGGGTGAGTTCCACGCCGCGGCGAGCCATCACGCGCTCGGCGATGGCAAAGAACGTCTCGAGTTTCACACCCTTCATGCCGCTGGCGCCGCCCTCCTGAAACGAGGCTACAAAGTTGCGCGGGAACCCCGTGCCGTGGATGTTCACCCCCACGCCAAGCACCGTGGCTGTGTTGAACATGCTGTTGACGCCCGTCTTGCTGTGGTCGCCCATGAAAAGGCCGCAGAATTGCAGACCGGTGCGCACAAAGCGCATCGCCTGATAGTTCCACAACTTAATCTCGCTGTAGTCGTTCTTCAGGTTGCTTGCCGTGGTGCCGCCGCCAATGTTGCACCATTCGCCTATCACCGCGTCGCCCAAGAAGCCGTCGTGGGCCTTGTTGCTGTAGCCAATCATGATGCTGTTCTCCACCTCGCCGCCAATCTTGCAGTGAGGGCCCAGCGTGGTGGCGCCGTACACCTTGGCACCCATTCGAACCAGCGAGTGCGGGCACATCGCCAGCGAGCCGCGAATGCAGGCACCCTCCATGATCTCGGCCTCCTCGCCAACGTAGATGGGGCCGTTTTTCACGTTCAATATTGCTCCCTCGACCACGGCGCCTTTTTCAAGAAACACCTGGCTGGGGTCGCCAATTACGGTGTTGGTGGCCGACAGCGGCTCGCTCTGGCGGCCAGCGGTCAGCCGCTCAAAGTCTTGCTTGAGCACCTCGTCGTTATGCAGAAACAGGTCGGGCAACTGCTTGATGATAAGCGGCTTGCTGCCGATGGGGTAGACCACCTTGCTATAGTGGCGGGCGTCGAAGTCGCGTGCGCTGCCGTTGAAGGCAATCAGGTCTTCGCCGGCCATCAGAGCCTCGCCGTCGGCCAGTGCCGCCACCTGCTTGGCCAACTCGGCCGTGGGGACCACGTGGCCGGCAATCAGCAGGTTGGTGCGGCGCGCTTTGAGTCGGTATTTCTCCTTCAGGTAAGGGACGGTGAGGTAACTCATCGACGATGCGCCCAGTAGCGAGCGCCATTTCTCCTCGATGGTGGTAATGCCGATGCGCAGCAGCGCCGTGGGCCGCGTGTAGGTGAGTGGCAGCAACTGCCGACGCACGTCGGTATCGTCGAAGAGGATGATGTTGCGTGATGTCATGGTAGCAATTCAATTTTAATAATAGGCTGCAAAATTACTCAAAAATCCACAAACACCCACCCCTCCCGCTCTTTTTATTTTTAATCCAACTTTTTTGCCCACATTTCTGCCATTTTACCCCCCGAATAACAGTTTCATGGTGAAAATGCGCCCTTTGAGTGAAAAAAATTGCACCATTGAATAAGCGTTTATAACTTTGCATGCGTAGAAAAGTATTTTGCACTGAGTAATGAAAAGATTCACTTTAGTAATGCTATCGGCTGTGGCCCTGGTAGCAATCATGGCTCAAACAATGAGCGTGTTCGTAGGAAAGGTTGTCTATCGTTATAACACCGAGCAAACCGGTAAGATGGAATACACCGACGCAACACTTACTATATTAAATAAGGTGTACGATGTGGCGACCATCGATTCGATTCTTGTCGCCGAAGACTCTATAGCCGACAACACCGTGCTCGTGACCTACGACGGCAACGACGCTCAGGTGGTTGTGGCCGGCAACATCGCCCGTTACTTGACTGTTAATGTCAACGGCGCGCACGTGGCCATCCTCCAGGCCGACGACTTGGCCGACGAGGTCACCTACACACTGCAGGGCTCGAGCAACAACGGCTCGTTCTGGATGGACGGTGAACTGAAGGCTTCAATCGTGCTCAACGGCGTCACGCTCACCAACCCCGACAGCGCTGCCATCAACATCCGCAACGGCAAGCGCATCTCGGTGGAACTGGCCGCTGGCACCACCAGCACCCTGGCCGACGGCGAGGGTGGCGAGCAGAAGGCTTGCTTCGCCGTGAAAGGACACACCGAGTTCAAGGGCGGTGGTACGCTCAACATCACCGGCAACACGGCTCACGCCTTCTGGGGCAAGGAGTATGTGCAACTTAAGAAGACCGTGGGCACCATCAACGTGCTCGGCGCTGTGGGCGACGGCTTCAACGTGAACCAGTACTTCCAGATGAACGGCGGCACTGTGAACATCAGCGGCGTTGGCGACGATGCCATCCAGTTGAGTTATGCCACCGACGACGACGGCAATATCGAGGTCGACACCGACAACACCGGCCAAGTGCTCATCAATGGCGGCACGCTTAACGCTACCACCACTGCTGCGGGCACCAAGGGCATCAAGTGCGAGGGCACCGTGAAGGTCAACGGCGGCACGCTGTCGTTCACCCAGAGCGGCGATCTGCAGAACACCGGCAGCGACCTTAACTACACCACCGCCATCAAGGCCGACGAGAACATCAACATCACCGGCGGCAGTATCACCGTGAACAACACCGCCAAGGGCGGCAAGGGCCTGAGCGCCGACGGCGAGATTACCGTCGACGAGACCACCGGCGCCACTACGCTCGACATCCACGCCAACGGCGCTGGCGGCACGGCCGACCTGAGCAACCCCGGCACCACGCCCACTCCCACGGGCTCTTACAAGGTGTATGTGAGCATCCCCACTTCAGGCGGCGGTTATGGCCCCGGCCAGAGCAGCGCTTGGACCAAGGTCTACCTCTATAAGAACGACGGCACCCTGGTGCAGCAACTCACCAACACCGTCACCCTGTCGAGCGGCTACTCGACAACGACATTCTACTACTACGACTTCGGCCATGCCGACTCGAATACCTACTACTTCAAGTCGGACAACTACACCAGCCGCGGCCAGACTTATACCATCCGCTCGACTTCGTTCACCGGCCCCACCAGCGGCAACGACGTGTACATGTCGATTACCAACAGTTACACCACCAGTGGCACCACCCGCACATATACGTGGAACGATGTCACCAGCACCTACAGTGGCTCGACCGACGTGAGCGAGGACAATGGCGAGAGTTACAACGCCGCTGGCCTGAAGGCCGACAGCAACATCACCATCGACGGTGGCACAATCACCATCAGCAACTCGGGCGACATGAGCAAGAGCATCAAGAGCAAGGCTGCCGTCAACATCAATGGCGGCGACATCACCCTAACCACCAGCGGTGGCATGAAGGTGATCAACAACGACGCCTCGTACTGCTCGGCCGTGAAGTGTAACGAGTATGTGCAGAGTGGCGGCTCGCTGAAGATCACCACCACCGGCGACGCTGCCAAGGGCATCTCGTCGAACAACGGCGTGACGGTCAACGATGGAACGCTTACGATCAACAACTCGTCGAAATATTCTGGCACGACCACCAGCCCCTACACCGCCAAGGGCATCAAGGCCGACGGCAACATGGCTCTGAATGGTGGCACCATCACCATCAACATGAGCGGCCAGGGCGGCAAGGGTATCAAGGTCAACGGCAACTATACCGAGGGCACCAGCGACGGCAACGGCCCCACACTCACCGTCAACACCACGGGCAACTACGTTAGCGGCTCGTCAGGCGGCTGGGGCGGCGGTGGCGGCGTCTCAGGCAGTTGCAAGGGCATCAAGGTCATGGGCACCATAGTAATCTATGGCGGTACTACCGAGGTGACAACGGCAACCAACGGGGCCGAAGGCATGGAGTCGAAGACCAGCATCGACGTTCGCGGCGGCAAGCACTACTTCAAGTGCTATGACGACTGCATCAACTCGGCAGGCAAAATCATGTTCAACGGCGGCTTGACCATCGCTTACAGCAACGGCAACGACGCTATCGACAGTAATGCCAACACAGCCGGTGCCGTCACCATCGGCAACGGTGTGGCAGTGGCTTACACCAGCGCTGGCGGTCCCGAGGAGGGCTTCGACTGCGACAACAACAGCAACATCCGCATCACTGGCAGCGGCATCGGCATCAGCGGTGGCGGCAGCCAAGGCGGCGGTGGCGGCTGGGGCGGCAGTTCAGGCTCCACCATCACAGGCGCTTCGCAAGGCTATGAGTTCTACACCGGCAGCATCTCGTATGCCGCAGGACGCTACTACACTCTGGCCGACGCAAGCGGAAACAACCAAATCACCTACAGCGTGCCCACCTCGTTCTCGAGCACTCTCTCGCTCTTCACGGCTCCGGGCATGCGCTCAGGACAAAGTTATACCGTGAAGTATAGCACCACCGCGCCCACCAACGCTACCACCGCATTCCACGGTGTGTACCTGGGCAGCACTCACCAAGGAACAACAACAGTAGTATCATCAACTGCAAAATAATAAGAGTAAAAACAACAAACGGGTTAAAAAGTGATATAAAATTGGACCTGGGCTGCTCGTGAGAGTCGCCCAGTTTTTTTAGCATAATAGCAACTATAGATTCTTTGGCGACTGTGGTGGGGTGGTGCGGTGGCTTATTTTGCCCTGGTTATTTGGCTGTGTGGCGTCGATGTGCTACCTTTGCAGTGAAAAACACAATATAAGATATGGAGTTTATCAAGACAGCAATTGAGGGAGTGTGGATTGTGGAGCCGGTGCGTTATGGCGACGCCCGCGGCTACTTCAGCGAGGTGTTTAAACTCGAGTTGATGCAGCAGCACATCGGACCGGTGCAGTTTATCCAGGACAACGAGTCGTTCTCGTCGCACGGCGTGCTGCGCGGCTTGCATTTTCAGAAGGGCGAGTTCAGCCAGGCCAAGTTGGTGCGCGTGTCGCAGGGCCGTGTGCTCGACGTGGCCGTGGACCTACGCGGCGACAGCCCCACCTTCGGGCAGCATGTGGCCGTGGAACTCAGCGCCGACAATGGGCGCCAATTATTCATCCCACGCGGCTTTGCCCACGGCTTTGTGGTGCTCAGCGACGTGGCCCAGTTTCAGTATAAGGTCGACAACGTTTACGCCCCGCAGGCCGAGGCCACGCTTCAGCACGACGACCCGGCGCTGGGCATCGACTGGCTGCTGCCGCGCAGCGAGCGCAAGTTGAGCGCGAAAGATGAGGGTGGCTTGTTGTTAAAAGATATTAAACCTTTTTAATTTGCCTTTATAACGCCCTTTTTTGAATCGCTTGAACACTACGTAGTTACAACGGGTGCGCTCAATAACACAACATCAGCGTACCCGTTTTTTCTGCCTTTTGAGCCCAAAACATTTGGCAGTTAGGAAATTAAGTAGTAACTTTGCAACACTTTTCGCGGGTATAAATGCGTTTATCGTTCGCTAATCAATTGATTTAGTGAGCGGTAAGTGTGTGTGAGGCCCAAGAAAAGCAACTAATTTAATAATTAAAAACTAAAGTAAAAAGCAACGTAAGATGCCAACCATTCAACAATTAGTAAGAAAAGGCCGTACTTCGCTGGAAACCACCAGCAAATCGCCCGCGCTCGACGCATGCCCGCAACGCCGCGGTGTGTGCGTGCGTGTCTACACCACCACGCCTAAAAAGCCTAACTCGGCAATGCGTAAGGTGGCCCGCGTGCGCCTGACTAACGGCAAGGAAGTCAACAGTTACATCCCCGGTGAGGGACACAACCTGCAAGAGCACAGCATCGTGATGGTGCGTGGCGGTCGTGTTAAGGACCTGCCAGGTGTGCGCTACCACATCGTGCGCGGCACCCTCGATACCGCAGGCGTGGCCGGTCGCACTCAGCGCCGCAGCAAGTATGGCGCTAAGCGTCCCAAAGCCGCTAAGAAGTAAAAATCGACTGTGACAGCAAGTCACGACCTTAGTTTTACTAACAACAATTCATCACAACACAGTTAAACACTTAGTTTTTGATTTTCTATTGGATGGAATTAACGGTTGAGTAAATGTGGCGCAGAGGCGCCACGTTGAAGAACAAAGATGCCAACAACCAAGCGGACAAAAACTACAATTCAACAAACAAAATGAGAAAGGCAAAGCCAAAAAAGAGGATCATCCTTCCCGATCCCAAGTTCGGTGACGTGCGAGTGACAAAATTCGTGAATCACCTCATGTACGACGGCAAGAAGAACACGTCGTATCGTATCTTCTACAGCGCTCTCGAACTCGTGGGCAAGAAAATGGCCAGCGAGGAGAAGGACCCGCTGGAAATCTGGAAGAACGCTCTGGAGAAAATTACCCCGCAAGTCGAGGTTAAGTCGCGCCGCGTGGGCGGTGCCACATTCCAGGTGCCTACCGAGATTCGCCCCGACCGCAAGGAGTCAATCTCGATGAAGAACATGATTATCTTCGCTCGCAAGCGCGGCGGCAAGACTATGGCCGACAAACTGGCAGCCGAGATCATGGACGCCTACAACGAGCAGGGTGGCGCATTCAAGCGCAAAGAGGACATGCACCGCATGGCCGAGGCTAACCGCGCATTCGCACACTTCCGCTTCTAATCCCCATCAAGAAACCACACATTACGGTTTTAGATAATAAATGGCTACCGACCAACAACTGAAATACACACGCAACATCGGCATCATGGCTCACATCGATGCCGGGAAGACCACCACGTCAGAGCGTATCTTGTTCTACACTGGGCTGACTCACAAAATCGGCGAGGTGCACGACGGCGCCGCTACGATGGACTGGATGGAGCAGGAGCAGGAACGAGGCATCACAATCACCTCGGCTGCCACCACCGCCTACTGGACCTACGGCGACGAGAAGTACAAGATCAACCTGATCGACACCCCGGGACACGTCGACTTCACCGTCGAGGTGGAACGCTCGCTGCGCGTGCTCGACGGCGCCATCGCAACTTTCTGCGCGGTGGGCGGCGTGGAGCCTCAGAGCGAGACCGTGTGGCGTCAGGCCGACAAGTACAACGTGCCTCGCATCGCCTACGTCAACAAGATGGACCGCTCGGGCGCAAACTTCCTGGAAGTGGCACGCCAAATGCGCGACCTGCTCGGGGCTAACCCATGCCCCGTGCAACTGCCCATCGGAGCCGAGGAGAACTTCAAAGGCATCGTCGACCTGATCGCCATGAAGGCTCTCTACTGGCACGACGAGACCATGGGTGCCGAGTATGAGATCGACGAAATCCCGGCCGAGATGCTCGACGAGGCGCAGCAAATGCGCGACGAGATGCTCGAGAAGGTCGCCGAATTCGACGACGAACTCATGGCGAAGTATTTCGACGACCCCGACACCATTGCACAGGACGACATCCGACGCGCTCTGCGCAAGGCCACCCTGGCAATGGAGATCGTGCCGATGTTGTGCGGCAGTTCTTTTAAAAATAAAGGTGTGCAGCCACTGCTCGACGCAGTGTGCGCCTACCTGCCCAGCCCCGCCGACAACGACGAGGTGAGCGGACACGCCCTCGACGACAGCGAGAAGGTGGAGCGCCGCAAGCCTCTCGAGAGCGAGCCCATGTGCGCGCTGGTCTTCAAGATCGCTACCGACCCCTATGTGGGACGACTGGTGTTCTTCCGCGTGTACAGCGGCCAGATTGCCGCCGGCAGTTACGTGTTCAACAGCCGCTCAGGTAAGAAAGAGCGCATCTCGCGACTGTTCCAGATGCACTCCAACCACCAGAACCCCATGGAGGTGATCGGCTGCGGCGACATCGGTGCCGGTGTGGGCTTCAAGGACGTGCGCACTGGCGACACGCTTTGCAGCGAGCAACACCCCATCGTGCTCGAGGCCATGGACTTCCCCGATCCCGTGCTCGGAATCGCCGTGGAGCCCAAGACTCAGAAAGACCTTGAGCGCCTGGGCGTGGGCCTGCAGAAACTTGCCGAGGAAGACCCCACCTTCCAGGTCGAGACCAACGAGGAGACCGGCCAGACCATCATCCGTGGCATGGGCGAACTTCACCTCGACATCATCATCGACCGCCTGCGCCGCGAGTTCAAGGTTGAGTGCAACCAGGGACGCCCGCAGGTCACCTACAAGGAGGCCATCAGCCAGGCCGTGGAACTTCGCGAAGTGTTCAAGAAGCAAACCGGCGGCCGAGGCAAGTTTGCCGACATCATCTGCCGCGTGGAGCCGGTGGACGCCGACTTCGAGGGCTCGCTGCAATTCATCGACGAGGTGAAGGGCGGCAACATCCCCCGCGAGTACATCCCCAGCATCCAAAAGGGCTTCCAAAACGCCATGCGCTCGGGCGTGCTCGCCGGATACCCGGTGGAGCAACTCAAAGTCACCGTCATCGACGGGTCGTACCATCCGGTCGACAGCGACCAACTGTCGTTTGAACTCTGCGCCATGCAGGCGTTCCGCAACGCATGCGTCAAGGCACGGCCGATACTGCTCGAGCCCATCATGCGCATCGAGGTGGTAACCCCCGAGGAGAACATGGGCGACGTGATCGGCGACCTGAACAAGCGTCGCGGACAGGTGGAGGGCATGGAGAGCAGCCGCAGCGGCGCACGCATCGTCAAAGCCACCGCGCCACTGGCCGAGATGTTCGGCTACGTGACCGCGCTGCGCACCATCACCAGCGGACGTGCAACGTCCACAATGTCGTTCTCGCACTACAGCGAAGTGGCACGGCCCATCGCCGAGAAAGTGCTCGCTGAGTGCATGGGACGCGTAGATTTATTGAAATAAACGATTTATTTTTAAACAATATGAGCCAAAAAATCAGAATCAAATTGAAATCTTACGATCACAACCTGGTCGACAAGTCGGCCGAGAAAATCGTGAGAACAGTGAAGGCTACCGGCGCCGTGGTGAGCGGACCCATCCCCCTGCCCACGCACAAGCGCATCTTCACCGTGAATCGTTCGACTTTTGTCAACAAAAAGTCTCGTGAACAGTTCCAACTGTCGGCGTTCAAGCGCCTCATCGACATCTACAGTTCAACGGCTAAGACCGTCGACGCTCTGATGAAACTTGAGTTGCCCAGCGGCGTGGAAGTAGAGATCAAAGTGTGATAACCGAACACATTCACAAAACAGAGAATTATTAAAACAAAAGAGTTTCTAATCAAAAAAAGTACACAGAAATGCCAGGATTAATTGGAAAGAAAATCGGAATGACATCCGTATTCAGTGCCGACGGTAAGAATGTGCCGTGCACTGTTATCGAAGTAGGTCCTTGTGTAGTTACTCAAGTCAAGACTGTCGAGACCGACGGTTACGAGGCTTTGCAGATTGGTTTTATCGAGAAGAAAGATAAGCACACCACCAAGCCCGAGGCCGGTCACTTCAAAAAGGCTGGAGTCAAGCCACAACGCCACTTGGCCGAGTTCAAGAATTTTGCCGAGCCACACGCTGCCGGCGACACCCTCACCGTTGAGTTCTTCAACGACGCATCGTTCGTCGACGTGATCGGAACCAGCAAGGGTAAAGGTTTCCAGGGTGTTGTCAAGCGCCACGGTTTTGGTGGCGTGGGACAGCGCACTCACGGTCAGGACGACCGCTACCGTGCACCGGGTTCGATCGGTGCCTGCTCTTATCCCGCTAAGGTCTTCAAGGGCATGCGCATGGCCGGTCAAATGGGTAACCAGCGTTGCACCGTGCAAAATCTTCAAGTGATCAAGATATTGCCTGAGAACAACCTCCTCGTAGTGAAGGGTTCGGTACCGGGCAGCAAAGGTTCAATCGTTTTAATTGAGAAGTAATGGAACTCGCAGTATATAATATCCAGGGTGTTGACACCGGTAAGAAGGTCACACTCAACGACGAGATTTTCGCCATCGCTGAGCCCAGCGAGCACGCAGTGTATCTCGATGTGAAGCAGTACATGGCTAACCACCGCCAGGGTACTCACAAGGCAAAGGAAAGAAGTGAGGTGTCGGGCTCGACGCGCAAGTTGGGTCGCCAGAAAGGCGGCGGCGGCGCACGTCACGGCGACATCAACTCGCCTCTGCTCATCGGCGGCGGCCGCGTGTTTGGCCCCCGTCCCCGCAACTATTCTTTCAAACTCAACAAGAAGGTAAAGGCGCTCGCTCGCCGCTCGGCCCTCACGTTCAAGGCTCAGAACAACCAGATCATGGTGGTTGAGGACTTCAATTTTGACGCCCCCAAGACTAAAGATTTCGTAAACATTGCTAAAAATCTTAAAATTGACGGCGTAAAGTTCCTTCTCGTTTTACCAGGTCAGAATAAAAATGTATTTTTGTCGGCTCGAAACTTGCCGAACGCAAGAATCATGACTGCTAGCGATATCAACACCTATCAAGTTCTCGACAACAAGATGGTGGTTGTTACCGTGAGCAGTGTTGATGTGCTTAATAATTTAAAATAATAAGGAGATAACAAGATGAATATAATGATTCAACCTATCGTCACTGAGAAGGCCAACGCCATCAGCGAGGCTGGCAACCGCTATTCGTTCAAGGTGTCTCCCGATGCCAACAAGTTCCAGATCAAGGACGCCATCGAGAAACTTTACGACGTCAAGGTGGTCGGCATCAGCACAATGAACTACGACGGCAAGCGCAAGCAACGCTACACCAAGAGTGGCATCATCCGCGGCAAAGTGGCTGCCTTCAAGAAGGCTGTCGTAACACTTGCCGAGGGACAAACCATCGATTTCTATAGCAATCTTTAATAAATAACAATGGCAGTAAGAAAATTGAAGCCCACAACACCGGGGCAAAGACACAAGATTATTGGTACCTTCGCCGACATCACGAAAAGCGTACCAGAAAAGTCTCTTACCGTCGGTAAACGCAGCACTGGCGGACGCAACAACGAGGGTCACCTCACCACGCGTTACCGTGGCGGCGGTCATCGCCGCAAACTGCGCCTGATCGACTTTAAGAGAAATCATGACGGTGTACCTGCACGTGTAAAAGCCATCGAGTACGATCCTAACCGCTCGGCTCGCATCGCGCTCCTCTACTACGTGGACGGTTTTAAAGCTTACATTATTGCACCCAACGGCTTGCAAGTTGGCGCTACAATTGAAAGCGGTGAGAACGTAGCCCCTGAACTGGGAAACGCGCTTCCACTCAGTAAGATTCCTGTTGGTACTTTAATTCACAACATCGAGTTGCGACCCGGACAGGGTGCCGCGATGGCACGCAGCGCCGGCACATTCGCACAACTCACCTCGCGTGAGGGCTCTTATGTGCTCGTCAAATTACCTTCGGGCGAAACACGCCGCATCCTTTCGGCTTGCCGCGCAACTATCGGCGTGGTGGGCAACAGCGACCACGCACTTGAGCAGAGTGGCAAGGCCGGACGTTCGCGCTGGCTCGGACGCCGCCCGCACAACCGTGGTGTGGTGATGAACCCCGTCGATCACCCAATGGGTGGTGGTGAAGGACGTCAGAGTGGTGGTCATCCACGCTCGCGCAACGGCCTCTACGCTAAGGGTCTCAAGACCAGGGCTCCGAAGAAGCAGTCTTCGAAGTACATCATCGAAAGAAGAAAGAAGTAATTTGATTAACACAATTCAATCTTTATGAGTCGTTCATTAAAAAAAGGCCCGTACATCAGCGTGAAACTCGAAAAGAAGGTCGACGCCATGAACGAGAGCGGAAAGAAGGCTGTGATCAAGACCTGGTCGCGCGCTTCGATGATTTCGCCCGATTTCGTGGGACACACTTTCGCAGTGCACAATGGTAACAAGTTCATCCCCGTTTACGTCACGGAGAACATGGTAGGTCACAAACTCGGTGAGTTCGCTCCCACTCGCACCTTCCGTGGTCACAGCGGCAACAACAAGTAATTGGGCCCGGGGACAACACAAAAATCGAAAAAAGAATTAAAACACAATGGGTAAAAGAAAAAGAATATCAGCTGAACAGCACAAACAGGCCCGCCAAGAAGTGGCTCAAGCCAAACTTCGCGGCATCCCCAGTTCGCCCCGCAAAATGCGACTGGTGGCCGACATGGTGCGCGGCGTGGAGGTGTTCAAGGCCATGGGCCTGCTGCACTTCTCCAACAAGCAGGCTGCTGCCGACGTAGAAAAGTTGCTCAAATCGGCTATCGCTAACTGGGAACAGAAAAACGAGACCAAGGCCGAGAGCAACATGCTCTATATCAAGACCATCACCGTCGATCCCGCTCCGATGCTCAAGCGACTCCGCCCCGCTCCGCAAGGACGCGGCTACCGCATCCGCAAGCGCTCGAACCACGTGACTATGGTCCTGGACCGTTTAACCAATAATGACGCAGAATAAGAGATATGGGACAGAAAGTAAATCCAATCAGTAACCGTTTAGGCATCGTTCGCGGTTGGGACTCCAACTGGTTCGGTGGCAGTAATTATGGAGATACACTGCTCGAGGATAACAAAATCCGCAAGTATCTCAACGTGCGTCTGGCAAAGGCAAGTGTCTCGCGCATTGTTATCGAAAGAACCCTGAAGATGGTCACCATCACCATCTGCACCGCTCGCCCCGGTATCATCATCGGCAAGAACGGACAGGACGTGGACAAACTGAAAGAGGAACTCAAGAAACTCACCAACAAGGAAGTCCAGATCAACATCTACGAGGTGAAGCGCCCCGAACTCGACGCCGAAATCGTGGCTAACAACATCGCACGCCAAATCGAGGGCAAGATCGCCTATCGCCGCGCCGTGAAGATGGCCATCGCGTCGACCATGCGCATGGGTGCCGAGGGCATCAAGGTGCAAGTGAGCGGACGCCTCAACGGCGCCGAAATGGCTCGCAGCGAGATGTTCAAGGAAGGCCGCACGCCGCTCCACACTCTCCGCGCCGACATCGACTACGCTCTCGTTCCCGCTCTCACCAAGGTGGGCCTGATCGGAGTCAAGGTTTGGATCTGCCGCGGTGAAGTGTACGGCAAGAAAGACCTCGCTCCCAACTTCGCCACCAACTCGGGCGAGCGCCGCTCGGGTGGACGCGGTGAGCGCCGTGGCGGTTTCCGCAACAAGAAGAACAATCGTTAAACACTAAGATTTTCACACTACTACAATGTTACAACCTAAAAGATTAAGATACAGAAGGCCTAGCGACGGGCATCCCCGCCAGTACAGCAAGCGAGGCAACCAACTCGCCTTCGGCTCGTTCGGCATCAAGACCCTGGAGTCGAAGTGGATCACCGCCCGCCAGATCGAGGCTGCTCGTGTGGCCGTGACACGCTACATGCAGCGCGAAGGCCAAGTGTGGCTGCGCATCTTCCCCGACAAGCCTTACACCCGCAAGCCTGCCGACGTGCGTATGGGTAAAGGTAAGGGCGACGTGGCCGGATATGTGGCTCCCGTGCACCCCGGACGCATCCTGCTCGAGGTCGACGGCGTGAGTTACGAAATCGCCAAGGAAGCACTCCGCCTCGCAGCGCAGAAACTCCCCGTGGTCACCAAGTTTGTCGTACGTCGCGACTATGATCCTTCACAGACAGTTTAATTTTTTATCCGCTACATCACATTATGAAAAAAGAAAATATCAAAGAGTTGAGCGATAAGGAATTGCAGGACCGTCTCGACGCAGTGCAGCGCGAATATGTGCAGGAGCGCATCCAGCACGTGATCGCACCGCTCGACAACCCCGCCAAGATCACCGCCGACCGTAAGCTCATCGCACGCATCAAGACTGAGATCCGTGCTCGCGAACTTAACATCAACAAATAATCCCCAACGACGATATGGAAGAAAGAAATTTAAGAAAAGAGAGAATTGGGGTTGTTTCCAGCAACAAGGGTGACAAAACCATCACTGTGACCGTGAAATGGAAAGAAAAACACCCAATCTACGGTAAGTTTGTCAACAAGACAAAGAAATACCACGCTCATGACGAGAACAACGAGTGCAACGTAGGCGACACCGTGCGCCTGATGGAAACTCGCCCGCTGAGCAAGACCAAGAGATGGAGACTAGTAGAAATCATCGAAAAAGCGAAGTAATTTACAGTTATGATTCAAACCGAAAGTAGACTCACAGTTGCTGACAACAGCGGCGCACGCGAAGTGCTCTGCATCCGAGTGCTCGGTGGCACTGGCCGCCGTTACGCATCGGTAGGCGACGTGATTGTCGTTACCGTAAAGAATGCCATCCCCGCTTCGGAGGTGAAGAAGGGGACCGTATCGCGCGCCGTGGTGGTGCGCACCAAGAAGGAAATCCGTCGCGCCGATGGTTCCTATATCCGCTTCGACGACAACGCTTGCGTGTTGTTGAACAATGCCGGCGAGTTGCGCGGCACACGCATCTTTGGCCCCGTGGCACGCGAACTGCGCGCAACCAACATGAAGATTGTCTCGCTCGCTCCCGAGGTTCTTTAATAACATCTAAAAAAAGGATTTAACAATGGCAATGTTACATATCAAAAAGGGCGATACCGTCTACGTGCTCGCTGGTGAAGACCGCGGCAAGACTGGCCGCGTGCTCAGCATCGACGCTAAGAAGAGCCGCGCCATCGTCGAGGGTGTCAATATGGTGAAGAAAAGCACCAAGCCCAATGCCCAGAACCCCCAGGGCGGCATCATCGAGAAAGAAGCTCCCATTCACATCAGCAACCTTAACGTTGTGGACCCCAAGAGCGGACGCAATCCCAAGCCCACCCGCGTAGGTTTCCGCGTGAACGAGGACGGAAAGAAAGTACGTTATTCTAAAAAGTCAGGAGAGGAAATTAAGTAATGACAACATTAAAGAAACAATACGACGAAGTGATTGCTCCGGCACTGATGAAGCAATTCAACTACAGTTCGCCGATGCAGATCCCCCGCCTGGTGAAAATCGTGCTCAATGAGGGTCTCGGCGACGCCACACAGGACAAGAAGATCATTGAGACCGCTATCAACGAGCTTACCACCATCACCGGACAGAAGGCCGTGCAGACGCTCTCGAAGAAGGACATCTCCAACTTCAAGGTGCGTAAGAAAATGCCTATTGGCGTGCGCGTGACACTGCGCCGCGACCGCATGTACGAGTTCATGGAGCGATTCATCCGCATCGCCCTGCCGCGTATCCGCGACTTCAAGGGCATCCCCGGCAAACTCGACGGACGCGGTAACTACACCGTGGGTGTGACCGAGCAAATCATCTTCCCGGAGATCAACATCGACACCGTGCAGAAGATGACCGGCATGAACATCACCTTCGTGACCACCGCCAAGACCGACGAGGAGGGCTATGCACTGCTCAAGGAATTCGGCCTCCCGTTCAACAGTAAATAATTTAAACTTCACACAGTTCAATTATGGCAAAAGAATCAATGAAGGCCCGCCAGGCCAAGCGTGAGAAGATGGTGGCCAAGTACGCCGCTAAGCGCGCCGCCCTCAAGGCTGCCGGCGACTACGAGGCCCTCCAGGCACTCCCCAAGAACGCGTCGCCCGTGCGTCTGCACAACCGCTGCAAGATCTCGGGACGCCCCAAGGGTTACATGCGCCAGTTCGGTATCTCGCGTATCGACTTCCGTGAGATGGCTTCGGCCGGTCTCATCCCCGGAGTTAAGAAGGCAAGTTGGTAATTCAACCACTCAATTCACACACACACTCAAGAGAGTTTTTCTAATTTTTTAAATATTGTTCGGGCTCAGTTAACGACGCTCCGAATCAATTTAAACAGTTAAAATAATGACAGATCCTATTGCAGATTATTTGACAAGATTGAGGAATGCGATCAAGGCACAGCACCGTGTCGTTGAAATCCCTTCTTCGAAATTGAAGAAAGAGATCACCAAGATTCTCTTCGATCAGGGTTACATCCTGAACTACAAGTTTGTGGACGACGGAACCCCCTCGGGCGCCATCAAAATCGCGCTCAAGTACGACGCCGTCGACCATGTGAACGCTATTAAGTGCCTCACCCGCGTGTCGCGCCCAGGTTTGCGCCAGTACACCGGTTACAAGGACATGCCCCGCGTGCTCAACGGACTGGGCATCGCCATCATCTCCACCAGCAAGGGCGTGATGACCAACAAGCAGGCCAAGGCTGAGAAAATCGGCGGTGAGGTTTTGTGTTACGTTTATTAAAAAAGGAGGGTATAGATTATGTCAAGAATTGGTAAGTTACCCATCACTGTGCCCGCCGGCGTAACAGTTGAGATGAAGGACAACGTGATAACGGTCAAGGGTCCCAAGGGCGAACTCAAGCAAGCCGTGAACCCCAACATCACCGTTGAGATCGAGAATAATGAAATCAAAGTCTCGCGCCCCAACGACGAGCGTGAGAGCCGCGCACAGCACGGCCTGTACCGCGCCCTGATCCACAACATGGTGGAAGGCGTGAGCAACGGTTTCAAGAAAGAAATGGAAATCGTGGGTGTCGGTTACCGCGCAACCAGCAACGGCCAAGTGCTCGAACTGGCTCTGGGTTTCTCGCACGCCATCTACTTGAAGATGCCGCCCGAGGTCAAGGTCGAGGCCAAGACCGAGCGCAACAAGAACCCGCTGATCACTCTGGAGTCCTGCGACAAGCAGTTGCTCGGTCAGATTTGCGCTAAGATTCGCTCGTTCCGCAAGCCGGAACCGTATAAGGGCAAGGGTGTTAAGTTTGTTGGCGAGGTTATTCGCCGTAAGTCTGGTAAAACGGCAGCAGCCAAATAATTAAGTAGAACATCATGATATCCAAGAAAGAAAGACGAAATAAAATCAAAGCACGCATCCGTGGCCGCATCAGCGGCACGGCCGAGCGTCCCCGCCTGTGCGTGTTCAGAAGTAACAAGCAAATCTACGCCCAGGTAATCAACGACCTCGAGGGCCGCACTCTCGTGGCTGCTTCGAGCAAGGGCATCACCGAGGGCACCAAGAGCGAAATCGCCGCTAAGGTGGGCGAGGCTATCGCCAAGAAAGCCATCGAGGCAGGCATCAACACCGTGGTCTTCGACCGTAACGGCTTCCTGTTCCACGGACGTATTAAATCACTCGCCGACGGCGCTCGTAAGGGCGGGCTTAAATTTTAATGAATCATGGTTAAGAAGAACAATAGAGTTAAAACTACAAGCGATATCGAGCTGAAAGATCGCCTGGTGGCCATCAACCGCACTACCAAGGTCACCAAGGGTGGTCGCACATTCACCTTCGCGGCCATCGTGGTCGTGGGCGACGGCAACGGCATCATCGGTTACGGCCTGGGTAAGGCCAACGAGGTGACCACCGCAATCGCCAAGGGTGTCGAAGCAGCGAAGAAGAACCTCATCAAGGTGCCCGTGCACAACGGCACTATCCCCCACGAGCAAGTCGCCAAGTTCGGCGGCAGCCGCGTGATCATGATGCCGGCAACCCCCGGTACGGGTGTGAAGGCCGGTGGTGCTATGCGCGCCGTGTTTGAGAGCATCGGTGTGACCGATGTGATTTGTAAGTCAAAAGGCTCGTCCAACCCTCACAACCTCGTCAAGGCCACCATCAAGGCCCTCGATGAGATGCGTGACCCCAAGACCATCGCACACTACCGCGGTGTGAGCCTCGACAAGGTGTTTAACGGTTAAAAAATCGAATACTATGGCTAAGATACAAATCAAGCAAGTCAAGAGCCGCATCAACCGCCCCGAGCGCCAAAAACGCACGCTCGACGCGCTCGGTCTGCGCAAGCTCAATCATGTGGTGGTCAAGGAAGACACACCCGCTGTTAGGGGTATGATTAACGCCGTGAGCCACCTGGTGTGCGTCACGCCCGTTGAGGAATAACTTTTAAATCAAGATTTATATTATGGAATTACATAATTTGCAACCCGCTGTAGGGTCAAACAAGAAGAAACGTCGCATCGGTCGCGGTCCCGGTTCGGGTAAGGGTGGCACGTCCACACGCGGTCACAAGGGCGCAAAGTCGCGCTCGGGCTACAAGCAGAAGGTAGGTTTCGAGGGTGGTCAGATGCCACTCCAGCGCCGTCTGCCCAAGTACGGTTTCAAGAACATCAACCGCGTTGAGTACAAGGCTATCAACATCGCCACCATCGACGAACTGGCTACCCGCCTGGGTGTCGAGAAGATTGGTGTGGCCGACCTCATCCAGGCCGGTTTCGTACGCCGCAAACAACTGGTGAAGGTCCTGGGTAACGGTACGCTCAGCCGCAAACTCGACGTCGAGGCCAACGCATTCTCGAAAAAGGCCGAGGAGATCATAACCGCGGCCGGTGGTCAAATCGTTAAAGTATAATTAATTCTCCAATGAAGTTAATTCAGACTATAAAAAACATTTGGAAGATTGACGACCTGCGCAAGCGTCTCACGATCACGTTCCTCTTCGTGCTCGTGTATCGCCTGGGTTGCCACGTGGTCATGCCCGGCATCGACCCCGCAGCACTCGAGGCCATGCGCCGCTTTACCAGCAGTTCGGGTCTGATGCAGTTGCTCGACATGTTCTCGGGTGGTGCATTCTCGCAGGCTTCAATCTTCGCGCTGGGTATCATGCCCTACATCACCGCGTCGATCGTCATCCAACTGCTCGGCATGGTTCTGCCGCAGTTCCAGAAGATGCAACGCGAGGGTGAGAGTGGCCGCATGAAACTCAACCAGTACACGCGCTACCTCACCGTGTTCATCCTCTTGTTCCAGGGTCCGGCCTATGTGCTCAACCTGCAATATCAGGTAAACGCAGCCGGTCAGCCCATGCAGATTGGTTTCTGGAACCTCGCGTTCCTCACCATCGTGCTCACGGCTGGCGCCATGTTCATCATGTGGCTCGGTGAGAAGATTACCGACAAGGGTATCGGAAACGGTATTTCCATCATCATCCTTGTGGGTATCATCGCGCGCTTCCCCAGCGCAGTGGTGCAAGAGTTTACTAACCGCCTCAACACCGCTCAGGGTGGTCTCGTGATGTTCCTCGTGGAGGTCATCATCCTCTTTGCCGTTACCGCAGGTGCTGTCATGCTCGTGCAAGGCACGCGCAAAGTGCCCGTGCAATATGCCAAGCGCATCGTGGGCAACAAGCAGTACGGCGGCGCACGCCAGTACATCCCCCTGAAAGTGAACGCTGCAAACGTGATGCCTATCATCTTCGCTCAGGCGTTGATGTTCATCCCCATCACCCTGTCGGGCTTCGGTGCCCGCTCCGAGGGCGCTGGCTTCTGGGCTTCGTTCGCTCGCACGTTCAGCGATATGGACGGCTTCTGGTACAACCTGGTGTACTTCCTGATGATTCTCGCCTTCACCTACTTCTATACCGCCATCACCGTGCGTCCTACGCAGATGGCCGAAGAGATGAAGAAGAACTCGGGCTTCATCCCCGGTGTGAAACCCGGTAAGAAGACCGCCGAGTATCTCGACTCTATCATGTCGCGCATCACTCTGCCAGGCTCCATATTCCTGGGTATCGTCGCCATCATGCCCGCTTTCGCGCGCTTGTTCGGCGTCAACCAGCAGTTCGCACAATTCTTTGGTGGTACGTCATTGCTCATCACCGTGGGTGTCGTGCTCGACACATTGCAGCAGATTGAGACCCACCTGATGATGCACCACTACGATGGCCTGATGAAATCGGGCAAGGTACGTGGCCGCACCCATTAAGTAACGTGAGGAGGCGAATAAGTTAAATGATTTATCTCAAGACCGACGAGGAAATAGAGTTGCTGCGTGAGGCCAACCTGGTGGTGGCCCGTACGCTTGGCGAGGTCGCCAAGTGGGTGGCACCAGGCGTGACCACGCGACGGCTCAACCAGATTGCCGACGAGTACATCCGCTCGCAAGAGGCAGTGCCGGGCTTCCTGGGCCTCTATGGCTTTCCGGCGTCGGTATGCATCTCGGTAAACGAGGTGGTGGTGCATGGCATCCCGTCGAACTATGCGCTGCGCGAGGGCGACATCGTGTCGGTCGACTGCGGCGCCGTGACCAAGGCCGGTTACAACGGCGACAGCACCTACACATTCTGCGTGGGTGAGGTCAGCGACGAGGTGCGCCGTCTGCTCGTCACCACCAAGGAGTCGCTCTACGTGGGCATTGAGCATGCCGTGCCGGGCAACCGCATCGGCGACATCGGCAATGCCGTGCAATCCTACTGCGAGCACCGTGGCTACAGCGTGGTGCGCGAGATGTGCGGACACGGAGTGGGGCGAAAACTCCACGAGGACCCCGAGGTGCCCAATTACGGGCGCCGGGGCACCGGGCCGCTCATCAAGAATGGCATGACCATCGCCATCGAGCCGATGATTAATATGGGCAGCAAAAACATTGTGGTTGAGCGCGACGGGTGGACAACCCGTACGCGCGACCGCAAGCCCAGTGCACACTTCGAGCACTCGATCGCTGTGCACCACGGCAAGCCCGACATCCTCTCGTCGTTCGACTACGTGAAGGAAGTGCTTGGCGACCGTTTCATTTGATCGACTTATTCAAACCTTACACTACACACACTTATATGGCAAAACAGACTGCAATTGAATTAGACGGAACCATCGTCGAGGCACTGAGCAATGCGATGTTCCGGGTGGAACTGGAAAATGGGCATCAAATCACCGCCCACATCTCGGGCAAGATGCGCATGCACTACATCAAAATCCTCCCTGGCGACAAGGTGAAGGTCGAGATGTCGCCCTACGACTTGACCAAGGGACGTATTTCATTCAGATATAAATAACACAACGCCACGCACCAGCGTGTGATGTGGCAACAATATTTCTCATTGAGTATTATGAAAGTAAGAGCATCCATCAAGAAACGCACCCCCGACTGCAAAATCGTCCGTCGCAAGGGTCGCTTGTACGTGATCAACAAAAAGAACCCTAAGTTTAAAGTACGTCAGGGTTGATAACTCAATTTATTTGATTAACTTTGCAAAAATTTTTAGAATAGAATATGGCAGTACGTATTGTTGGAGTAGATTTACCCCAAAACAAGCGCGGCGTGATTGCACTCACCTACATCTACGGGATCGGTCGCAGTTCAGCCGCCACCATTCTCGAGAAAGCCGGTGTGAGCGAAGACACCAAGGTCAAAGATTGGACCGATGCCGAGGCCGCCAAGGTGCGTGAGGTAATCGGTAACGAGTACAAAGTGGAGGGTGACCTCCGCAGCGAGACTCAGATGAACATCAAGCGATTGATGGACATCGGTTGCTATCGTGGCATCCGTCACCGTAACGGTCTCCCCGTTCGCGGTCAGAGCACGAAGAACAATGCACGTACCCGCAAGGGACGCAAGAAAACTGTTGCTAACAAGAAGAAAGCTACTAAATAATATTAAAGTATGGCAAAAAAGACAGTCGCAGCAAAGAAGAGAGTTGTTAAGGTTGACGGCGTAGGTCAACTTCATGTACATTCTTCTTTCAACAACATCATTGTGTGCCTCGCCAACGGTGAGGGACAGGTAATCTCTTGGTCGTCGGCCGGCAAGATGGGCTTCCGTGGCAGTAAGAAGAACACTCCTTACGCAGCCCAGATGGCCGCCCAAGATTGTGCTAAGGTCGCCTATGACCTGGGTCTGCGCAAGGTGAAAGCCTATGTGAAAGGTCCCGGCAACGGCCGTGAGTCGGCTATCCGCACCATCCATGGTGCCGGCATCGCCGTAACTGAGATCATCGACGTGACCCCGCTGCCACACAACGGGTGCCGTCCTCCCAAGAGAAGGAGAGTGTAATCACAATCTTAATCTTTTCAAATCATTCATTAATTAATTAGTCGAATCGATTATAGTGAATGGATTGCAACTTTCTTCAACCTCTCTTGCAATCGCGGCTGCACTATAGTGATTCTCGCATCACAACTTTAATTATTAGAAACAATGGCAAGGTATACCGGTCCAAAATCTAAAATCGCTCGCAAACTTGGTGAACCCATCTTTGGCGAGGACAAAGTCTTGGCAAAGAAGAACTATCCTCCCGGCCAGCACGGCCTGAACAAGCGCCGCAAAATGTCGGAGTATGGTACCCAACTTCGTGAGAAACAAAAAGCAAAATACACCTATGGCGTCCTGGAGCGCCAGTTCCGCAACCTCTTTGAGAAGGCGTCGAGCATGAAGGGCGTCACCGGTGAGGTGCTGCTGCAACTGCTCGAGCAACGTCTCGACAACATGGTGTATCGTCTGGGCATCGCCCCCACACGCGCCGCTGCACGTCAACTCGTGCTGCACCGTCACATCAGCGTCGACGGCCGCGTGGTCAACATCCCGTCGTACAAGGTCGACCCGGGTCAAGTGGTCACCGTACGTGAGAAATCCAAATCGCTCGAGGTCATCCAAGACGCTCTGGCTGGATTCAACCACAGCAAGTACCCCTGGATTGAGTGGGACGAGAGCATCAAGGGTGGTAAGTTGCTGCACCTGCCGCAGCGCGAGGACATCCCTGAGAACATCAAGGAACAATTAATCGTTGAGTTGTATTCTAAACAGTAAATTTCTCTATCCATGGCTATTTTAGCATTTCAGAAACCCGACAAAGTGTTAATGTTGGAGGCCGACAACACTTTCGGAAAATTCGAGTTCCGCCCCTTGGAGCCCGGCTACGGCGTCACCGTAGGTAACGCTCTGCGCCGCATCCTGCTCAGCGGACTTGAGGGATATGCCATCTGCAACATCCGTATCGACGGCGTGCAGCATGAGTTCGCAACCATCCCGGGCGTTAAGGAAGACGTGACCAACGTCATCCTTAACCTCAAGAAGGTGCGCCTCAAACGCATCGTCGACGATACCGAGAACGAGAAGGCAGTCGTCAAGGTTTCGGGCCAGGATGTATTTAAGGCTGGTGACATCGGCAAGGTGCTCAGCGGTTTCGAGGTGCTCAACCCCGAACTCGAGATTTGCCACGTCGACCCAAGCACCGGTTTCCAAATCGAGATTTCTATCAACAAGGGACGCGGTTACGTGCCCGCCGAGGAGAATCAGAATGTCAACGATCCCATCGACGTGATTGCTATCGACTCGATCTATACGCCCATCATCAACGTTAAGACCACCGTCGATAACTTCCGCGTCGAGCAAAAAACCGACTACGAGAAACTGATTATCGAAATCACCACCGATGGCTCAATCCATCCCAAGGAGGCACTCAAGGAGTCGGCTAAGATCCTCATTCAGCATTTTATGCTCTTCTCCGACGAGAAAATCGATATCGACACTACCGAGACCGAAGGCAACGACGAGTTTGACGAGGAAGTACTGCACATGCGTCAACTCCTCAAGACCAAACTTATCGACATGGACCTCTCGGTGCGTGCACTCAACTGCCTCAAGTCGGCCGAAGTCGAAACGCTCGGCGAACTCGTGCGCTTCAACAAGACCGACCTGCTCAAGTTCCGCAATTTCGGTAAGAAGTCGCTCAGCGAACTCGAAGACCTCCTCTCGAGCCTGGGACTATCGTTTGGAATGGATATCACGAAGTTTAAATTAGAAAAAGAATAATTAACGATGAGACATAATAAGAAATTCAACCACTTAAGCCGCAAGAAAGCGCACCGCGACGCCATGCTCTCTAACATGACCGCTTCGCTGATTCTGCACAAACGCATTATCACCACGGTGCCCAAGGCTAAGGCTCTGCGCGTTTATGCCGAGCCCATCATCAATCGCGCTAAGAACGACGACACTCACTCGCGTCGCATTGTGTTCAGCCACCTCCAGAACAAAGAGGCCGTTAAGGAACTCTTCCAGAACGTGTCGCAAAAGATTGCCGACCGTCCCGGTGGTTACACTCGCATCCTCAAGTTGGGCAACCGCTTGGGCGACAACGCAAGCATGTGCTTCATCGAACTTGTCGACTACAACGAGGCAATGCTCGAGGCAAAGCAGCAAGAGACTGGCGCAAAGAAGAAAACCACTCGCCGCAGCCGCCGCTCGTCGGGAAAGAAGGCCGCCGAGGCCGCCGCTCCCGCAGCCGACGAAACTACGCAAGTGGCCGAGTAATACGCTCGCAAAACGCCGAGAACCATCTCGGCAACCCATAACACAAGAGGGTGTGTCAATTATTTGGCACACCCTCTTTCTATAATCTATAGCCCCTAGAACCCCTAGAACTACTAGAACCTCTAGAACCCCTAGAAACCATCTCAAAAAAAGCCAAATAAATTTTGCTCATCGCTCGCTTAATCGTAACTTTGCCAAAAAGACTACCGATTATGCATCTTCATCACACATTATGCCGCTGCATGGCGGTGATAATTGCCTTTCTGGCCTTGAGCCTCACCCCGGCACGTGGGCAAGAGCCCATAGCGCTTGCTTACACCACCTATTATGCGTCGATGTTGCCCGACCCAAGCCTGGTGACACACATCAACTATGGCTTCGCCGAGGTGTATGTGCGCGACGGCGTGTATCAAGGCTTTAAGTTACAGGGCGCGAAATATCGCTTTAACCGCGTGGTGGCGCTGAAACGAAGCAATCCCGACCTGAAAATCTGCCTCTCGTTCACCCATACGGTGGTCAACGACGACAACTATCAGGACGGTGGCTTCTCGGCCATAGCCGCGTCGCCTGATGCCCGCCGGGCCTTCGCCCTCGACTGCAAAGCGTTTATCGAGGAGAATGGCATCGACGGCATCGACCTCGACTGGGAATTCCCTGGCCTGTCGTGGAGCGGCGCTGCCTGCGATCCAGCCGTGGATGTGGCGAATTTCACCCTGCTGCTCAAGCAGTTGCGCACCACGCTGGGCGACGATGTGCTGCTCACCTTTGCCGGTTATGCCATGGACCGCCAGCACAACACATCGGGCTGGCGATACATCGACATTACCGCAGCAGTGCCTTATGTCGACTTCATCAACGTGATGTGCTACGACCTCGACGAGGCGCCGCATCCGCATAACGCTGTGGTCGACGCCACTGCTTATATCGACTGTCAGCGCGCTGTCGAGAATTATCACAAGGCTGGCGTACCCTTCAGCAAGATGGTGCTTGGCATTCCGTTCTACATGCGTCATTCGTTCAGCACGTCGCCCACCGCGGTCGATTACCGCAAGTTGAGCCAACTGGGCAGCGACTACGTGGTCGACAACTGGGACGACCAGGCGCGTGTGCCTTATGTCACGCACAACGGCGCTTACTGGGGCTCCTACGACAACGAGCGGTCAATTGCCATCAAGGGCGAGTGGGTGCGCTCTCTGGGAATGTGCGGCCTGATGTACTGGGACGCGGCAGCCGACACCGACGACCACACCCTGGCTCGCGCCGTGTGGAACGCCACATGCCTTGCGGTAGATTAAAGATTAAAGATTATTGATGCCACATCGAGTGTTCGATTGCTCGAATGTCCGATTGCTCGAAAATTGATAAAAAGATATGCAAAACAAGGCGTTTGATTTGAGACGGAGCGTGCTGCTGGCTTTGGCGGTGCTGCTCGTGGTGCCCACAATTGCGGCGGGCTCGTTTATCCGCATTAACCAGTTGGGATATCTGCCCGACGACGTGAAGGTGGCGGTTTTCCTCAGCCACGACGACGTGAAAGTGGCCGCATTTCAGTTGATCGACACCTACACCGGCGAGGTGGTGCTCAACAGCGACGCCGTGATCCAGTGCGGCTCGCTCGACACCCTGCGCACCACGTGTCGCCTCGATTTCAGCGCCTTCACGCGCCCAGGCAGTTACTGCGTGAAGGCTGCCGGTGCCGTGTCGCCAACGTTTGCCATCGGTGCCGATGTGTACGACGGCACGGCCGACTTCATCCTGAACTACATGCGGCAGCAGCGATGCGGTTACAACCCGTTTATGCGCGACAGTTGCCACACACACGATGCCTATGTGCGGTACCATCCTACGCGCGAGGGCCAGCGAATCGACGTGCGCGGTGGGTGGCACGATGCCGCCGACCTGCTGCAGTACACGCCCACCAGCGCCAACGCCATCTACCAGATGATGCTCGCCTGGGAACAGTGCCCCCAGGCTTTTGGCGACGCTTTCCAGGCCAACGGCCTGCCGGGAGCCAACGGCATTCCCGACGTCATCGACGAGATTTATTGGGGACTCGACTGGCTCGACCGCATGAATCCCGCGCCCGGTGAGTTATATAACCAGATTGCCGACGACCGCGACCACATCAGCGTGAAACTGCCCGCCAGCGACCCGGTGGACTACGGCTGGGGCCCGAACAATGGCCGCCCGGTCTATTTTGTCGACGGCAAGCCGCAGCAGCGTGGAAAATACATGAACGCCACGATGGGCGCGGCGAGCACGGCCGGCAAGTTTGCCAGCGATTTCGCCATGGGGGCATGTGTGCTGGCGCCGTTTTATCCCGACTTTGCCGCAAAAATTGCCCAAAAAGCGCAGCCGGCCTATCAACTTGGTGTCGACAAGCCCGGAAACACCCAGACTGTGTCGATCGTCTCGCCTTACATCTACGAGGAGGATAACTGGGTCGACGACATGGAACTGGCCGCCGTGGAGTTGTATCGCTCAACGGGCAACAGCGACTACCTGCGCCAGGCGGTGGAATATGGTCGCCGCGAGCCCATCACGCCGTGGATGGGTGCCGACAGCGCCCGCCACTACCAGTGGTATCCATTTATGAACATGGGCCACTACCGTGTGGCCGTGGCTGGCGACGCGCGCTTGCGGTCGGAGATGGCGCGCAACCTGCGCAGCGGCATTGAGCGCGTGGCACAACGCGGCGCCGGGCATCCGTTCAGGTGGGGCATACCTGGCGTGTGGTGCAGCAACAACCTCACCACGGCCATGCTCACGCAGTGCATCCTCTACCGCGAACTCACTGGCGACGACACGTTCCGCACCATGGAAGCCGCCTTGCGCGACTGGCTGCTGGGCTGTAACCCCTGGGGCACGAGCATGATTGTGGAACTGCCGCGTGGCGGTGTGTATCCGCATCAGCCTCACAGCAACTATGTGTTTCAGCACATCGGCAACACGCCGGGCGGCCTGGTCGACGGCCCGGTGTACGCCACCATTTTTGGCAGCCTGAAAGGCGTGAACATCGAGCGCAACGATGCCCAGTTGCCTGGCGACAACTATCTCGACATTCAGCCCGGCGATGTGGTCTTCCACGACAATATGCACGACTACTCGACCAACGAGCCCACGATGGACGGCAGCGCCTCGCTTACCTTCCCGCTGGCTTACTATCAGATGCAGGGCCGACAGGGCCGCGTGCCACACACCGTGATGTCGCATGGCGGCATCGTGCGCGGCGACACCACCAGCAGGCGTATTTGCTTGGTTTTCACGGCCCACGACCACACCGATGGCGCCGACGCCATCATCGCAACGCTGAGCCAGCGCCATGTGCCGGCGGCGTTTTTCTTCACCGATGATTTTGTGCAGAAGAATGGTCAATTGGTGAGTCAACTTCACTCGCAAGGCCATTATATAAGCACCCACAGCGCCGCACATCTGCTTTACTGCGATTGGGAGAAGCGCGACTCCACGCTAGTGAGCCGCAGCGAGTTTGAGGCTGATTTGCGACGCGCTTTTGCCGGCTTGTCACCCTTCGGCATCACACCGCAGTCGGCGCCTTACTTCGTGCCGCCCTACGAGTGGTACAATGCCGAGGTGGCGTCGTGGGCGCGGTCGATGGGCCTGCAGGTCATCAATTTCACCCCGGGCACCCTCAGTTGCTTAGACTACACCTGGCCGGGCGTGGAGAGCGAGAGCGCCAACGTGTACCGCGACAATGCTTGGCTGTGGAACAAGATCATGGAGTGCGAGCAGTCGCAAGGCCTCAACGGGCATTTCCTGATGATACACATGGGCACCGACCCACGTCGTCCCGAGAAGTTCTATAACGAACTGCCACGCCTCATCGACACCCTCGAGAGCCGCGGCTACACCTTCGTGCTGCCCCAGCAACTGCTCGAGGGCGCCAAGCCAGAATAGGCTTTGCTATGTGGGGATGTGCGAGGGCGTGAAGCCACGCAGGAATTCGTCGGTGGTGATGCGGCGTTTTCCGGCCAGTTGCAGCGACAGAATCTCAATCCAGCCGTCGGCGCACGCAATGTGCATGCGCTTACCATCCACACGCACGCTGCCGGGCGTTAATCCTTGTGCCGGCACGGGCTCAGCAGTCTCAAAAATCTTCAGTTGGCGCGGCTCACCGTCGACGCCACAAATCTCGGTCCATGCGGCAGGGTAGGGCGATAGTCCGCGGATATGGTTGTAGACACGCTCGGCAGGCCACTGCCAGTGGATGCGGCACGTGTCTTTGAAAATCTTTGGTGCCGGGGTGGGCTCTTGGCCGGCCGTGAGAAGTTGATCTTGTGCGATGGGGTGCACGGTGCCAGCCTCGATGGCTGCCACGGTCTCGAGCACCATGTCGGCACCAAGCATCATCAGGCGGTCGTGAATCACCTCCACATTGTCGTGCCGGCCGATGGCGATTTCCTTCTGCTGGATGATGTCGCCAGTGTCGATTTCGTGCTTGAGGAAGAATGTGGTGACTCCCGTGCGTGTGTCGCCGTTCATCACGGCCCAGTTGATGGGCGCCGCGCCACGGTATTTCGGCAGCAGCGAGGCGTGGAGGTTAAAGGTGCCCAACGGCGGCATTGTCCACACCACTTCGGGCAGCATGCGGAAGGCGATGACGATAAACAGTTGTGCGTCGAGAGCGCGCAGTTGTTCTACGAATGCCGGGTCCTTGAGGTTGGTGGGCTGCAGCAACGGCAGTCCTTGCTCCAGGGCGTAGCGCTTGACGTCGCTCTGAAGCATATGGTGGTTGCGGCCGCCAGGTTTATCGGGGCTCGTGACCACGCTAACAATATTGTAACCTGCCTCGACGAGTCGTTTCAAACTCTCGACGGCAAAATCCGGAGTACCAAAAAAAACAATATTCATTTTCATAAACAAGTTTATGTAAATTCAAGATAACAGATAACAGATTACAGATAACAGATAATAGATAATAGATAACAGATTACAGATTACAGATTTTCACCAAATGTGTTGTCTTTTGCTTACGACGTTGATTTTGTGGATTTTAATGTTGCTGTAAGAAGTTTTATTATCTCACGGCAGTCATTATGTATACTCTCGTAAATCTTATCATCCAAATAATCGGTCTCATGCAAGATTTCAATCCAATACTTTGTTTCAGATGCTTCTTTGAGAGCAATGTGCAGTTTGAAGACAAAGTCTGGACGACTTTGGGCTTGCATGGCTTCGCACAGATTAGCCCCTATGCTTGTGCCACTACGTAGACATTGATTACTGAGAACATATTCTTTCTTCTCTTTTTGAAGCCATTTGCACATGCGCACAATACGCACCGCAAACGCCTTGCTCTTATCATATGTCACACTCTCCCTCATATCCGTAATCTGTGAATCCGTGAATCTGTGAATTCGTGAATCTGTTATCTGTAAAAAAATCTATAATCTCTAATCTATAATCTATAATCTACATTAGTCGTAACTGTAGTGCTTGAGCACTTGGCGGTAAGAGTTAAAGATTTTAGATTTAGATACGAAGCCTACGTAGCGCCCCTCCTCGTCGACCACGGGCAGGTTCCACGCGCCTGTGTCGTCGAACGACTTCATCACTTTTTCCATGGGTGTGCCCACGACCAGCCGCGTGGGCGGCGTGGCCATGAAGCGCTCCACATGCATGCGCCGGTACAGGTCGGTGCGGAACATGATGTTGCGAATGTCGTCGAGTTGCACCACGCCCAGCAGTTTGCCGTCGTCGTCGGTGACGGGGAAGAGGTTGCGGTTGCTTCGAGAG
>JAEEGL013414266.1_pt1 | contig 31820 bp, 17 predicted proteins | sample 9134231 | NCBI WGS metagenome assembly JAEEGL01 (sample SAMN16246548, study PRJNA631951) | gut metagenome | biome: gut microbiome; feature: rumen; material: fiber-attached | host: Bos | place: Iran: Karaj | collected 2018-10 | reverse complement strand
TTCATATCTTTTCTCTAACTATTTGTCTGCCATATTAACTTTTTTTTTATTTTTTTGGCTGCAGTCCCCAGTCATCCAAACTCAACTACTTCCAATATGCAAATATACGCATTTTTTCATAATCAACAAAAAAAAACATTGCAACCCCTATCCCCTGCAGCCTTGATTCCATGTCTCAACGTTTCATCCAAGCCTGCGCACCGGTTGCACTTCGGTTGTTCTACGGTCTGTAGTAGAACAACTAAACAACAGGTCATCAAACATCAACGAAAAAGAGGACGAAGCCTCGTCGGGCAGTGTTTCAACAATACAACAAAGCCTCAAAAGGAATATTTAGCAAATATTGTTAAAGTACAGTATATAAAAGTATTGCCACCCCCCATAGCATATCTTGATAATAGTTGTCTTCAAACGAAAAAAAAGTCGTATCTTTGCACCCGCAACACGACAGTCAACCTACTGAAAACAACAACCCTTTCAGGGGTGAGACATTTTTTTTACCACCCTGTCACTTTGGGGTCGAAATGTGGCTCTTATAGTGCGGAAATAATAATGATGCATCAGTTAAAACAAGAAACAATAGAATGAAGAAAACCTGTATCCTCCTTATGCTCGCCACCTTGATGGGTGCGTCAATGGCTCAAAGCCCTGCATGCGACACGATTAGCACTTTCCCCTGGGAGGCCGACTTCTCCGGAGGCATTGGCTGTTGGGAGCAGAGGGGCAACGGCTACTGGACAGCTGCCAACGCTCAGTCTATCTATGGGCAGCTGAACAGTGGCGTCACCTCGACGGGCTACATCACCATCACCTCGCCCGTCCTGCAGTTTGGCAATTCCACTAACGGGCTGCGCCTTTGGTGGAAGGACCAGCGCAACTACATGTACCCGAACTTGAGGGTTATGGTGTTGAAAGAAAACGGCACGCGCGACACCCTCTACACGGCCGATATGGGGTCTACACTCACGCAGCACAGCGTAAGCCTTACCGCCTATGCTAACCAGACGGTGCGCATTGCTTTCGAAGTGAGATTGTCATCGGGAGGCTACAGCTATCGTGGCACCCTCTCACAGATAGGCATCTATACACAATATGGGCCATTAGGGACGCTGACGGTTCCCAAAGTGGCGGCTGTCGGCGACAGCCTGCAGGCGGTGCTCAATCTCACACGCGGCCAGGCCCCGATAAGCTACAGCTGGCACAGCACCATGCTTGGCGACCTTGCGGGTGGCGACACCCTGCAGCTGGTCTATCCCATGGTGGGATGGGACACCCTGACCGTTACGGCCAGCAACTCATACGACACGCTGATACGCACGGCCGCGGTGCGCGTGCACGACTGCCAGGCTGTGACCGCCTTCCCATGGAGCGAGGACTTTGACGGCTTCGACACTGCGACATACAATGCTTGCTGGGCAATCAGCGGCTGGCAACACCTGAGCAATGGCAGCAGCATGGCGATTGTGGACGAGGATGGGGTAACCACAAGATACACTCAGCTAATGACTCCATCGAGTTCGAGCAATGGCAAGTATATGCTTTCTCCGGCCATAAGCATCCCTACTGTAGGTGTCGAGCACCTGCGGCTGTGGGTGCAGTGCCGAAGAAAGCCCGCCATACGCATCAGTCCTACGGCCAGCCTCGACACCTCCGACTATACCGACACACTGTGCACAGGAGCAAACACCACCGTCATGGAGTGGCATCTCTTCGACCTCTCGGCCTACGCGGGGCAGACCATCCGCGTGGGTTTCTTCAGGGATGGCTATCAGGCAAATATCAACTGTGTGCGCATGGACTACGACCTGTTGCCAGTACTGGAACAGATAGATGCGCCCGACCGAAGCCGCACCGACTCCACCATCGCTTGCAGCATCGAACTGCGGCGCGGGGCTCTGGACGGTCTGTCTTTTTTTTGGCAATCCTCGCTGACGGGCACAACGTTGATTGACACAGGATATAACGGAACGAGTGTGTTTAATGTGACGTACGCAATCGGTGGGTTGGACACCATCACCGTAATAGCGGCCAATGCCTATGGAGCCGATACAGCAGTGTGGGTTGTCGAGGTGGCCGACTGCAATCCGGCTCTTCTCCTGCCTTGGAGAGAAGACTTCTCGTATGGCTTGGGCTGCTGGTATCTGACAGAGAACGACCCATACTTCCAGTGGATGAGCAACTACAGCGGTTCGGGGAACAACAGGAATTGGATTGCCAGTGCGCGGAACAGCGCCACTGCCACAACATCCGATGCATGGCTTGTTTCCAAGGCTGTCACCATACCGGCCGACACGGCATTGGCAGTGCGTCTCTTCTGGAGAGTGGGTCTTTCGGTGGCAAACAATTCAAGCCTTTATCGCGTGATGGTGAGCACTGCCGCCGACCGTACCGACACCAGTGCCTACGTGGAGCTATATTGCGACACCAACCTGCTACCAGGCTGGGACAACATGTCGCAGCGCAGTGTCAGCCTGGCCGCCTACGCCGGGCAGACAATATACATAGCCTTCCGCTACCAGCCCGTTGTACGCCGCCCAGTCTCGTTGCTTCTCGACGATGTGGAGGTACGTGGCACGGTTGCACCCAGAGTGAACATTAGCGCCGACAGGAACACCTATTACGGCGACACGGCCACCTTTGTGGCAACCATAGAGGAGGGCATCCTTTCCGGCCTCACCTATACTTGGCATTCTTCCCTGCTGGACAGCACATTCGCAGCAGGCGACACCCTGCGCCTTTGCTATGGAGTATGGGACGGCTGGGATACCGTCACCGTAGTGGCCACCAACGCCCACGGTGCCGACACGGCAACCGTCGTGGTGCGGGCTGTCTATTGCACCGCCGCCGGAATACCCTTCTATGAACCTTTCGAGAGCGGCAGCACTCTCGCCTGTTGGCGCAAGTCGGGCTACTATTCGGTTCCCGAAACGGGCGATTGGAGAATAAGTTTAAGTTATGCAGACAACTCCCACCATGTGATAGAGGCCGGCACCTACTACTCCGACATGAATGCATGGCTTGTAAGCCCTGCCATCGACATCCCCGCGGGAGCTACTGGAGTGAATCTCAAGGTGAAAGTGTATGGTGGCTCGTCGACCACCAGCACTACATACCTCACCATCTTGGCTTCCACCACAGGTGCCGCTGACACCACATGCTTTGTCGATAATCTTCTGCACAATGCCTACTATCAGGAATGGGTGAATGAGACCCTTCCGCTCAACGCTTACGCCGGGCAACAAATCCATCTGGCCTTTGTGCATACGGGCGTCTCCTACTATAGTTATGGCATCGAACTTGACAGTCTCAGCATTTACTACCAATATCAACCGGAGGCGACACTCTCGGTCGGCGATGTTTTGGTGGACGACACCACCCGCTATGTTGCCAACATCAACAACTGCGTCACCACTGGCCTTGCCTACATCTGGCACTCGTCGCTGATGGACACCACGTGGGTGGACAGTTCTCTGGCTCGAATTTCAAATCTCGAACTTCATTATCCAACAGTTGGAATCGATACTGTCACTGTTGTGGCTGCCAATGCATACGGCGCCGACACCGCCACGATGGTGGTAGAGGTAATTGACTGCACTCCGGCGGTTCCATACACCGAGAACTTTGAAGGGGTGACTGCTACCGCCTACAATGTTGCTGGCTTCCCACCCAATTGTTGGACGACCTCATACAACGGCAGAAGCGCCATCTACATGCCGCATGTCGTCACCACCGGTGGCTACACCTGGATAAGCGACATACCCGACCATGCCCTTTTGATGGTAGTCGGCATCGACAATGGCACCCAGGCCGAAGTGGTGCTGCCCCGTTTTGACGACAGCCTGCAGAACCTCTCGATTGCACTGGACTATCGTTACGAGAATGCCGGTTATGGTACATTGGAGGTGGGCTATTACGATGATACAGTGTTCACTGTCGTGGATACACTTGCAGGTTATGCCTACAACTATCAGCACGACGCAGTCAACTTTGCCTCAGCCACTGTGCCTGATGGCCAGATAGCATTGCGTTGGAGCGCTAACGACTGGTGGGCTGTAATTATCGACAATATCACGGTATTTAACACCAGTTCGGATTTGTTGCTGCCACATGTAACCCTTGATGCTCCGACCACTGTCATTGCCTATGATACAGTCACCTACACCGCCACCCTGCAAGATAGCAGCTCAGAGGGTGTCAGTATCACATGGCAGTCCTCGTTATTGGATTCGACTTGGTACGCCGGCTCTATGCCTGCGGCCGCAAGCTGGGAACTTGTCTATCCGGTGATGGGTGTCGACACTGTCACCGTGACAGCAACCAACAGCCTTGGCAGCAACAGCGACAGCCGTGTCGTGACGGTTGTAGGATCGCCCCAGGTGGCCATTTCGGGATCCTCTGTAGTATCCACCTACGACACCAATGCCTACATCGCCAACCTCATGGCCGGCAGCACCGCCGGACTCAGCTACACGTGGCATAGCACCCTGCAGGACACCACCATAGTTACTACAGATAGTATAGCAACGATAGTTTACACTATCAGTGGTACCGATACACTTACCGTTGTTGCAACCAATCTCCTTGGCTCCGACACGGCCACCCTCGTGGTCAACGTGACATACGTGCCGCTGCCCGGCTCGCCGGTCGTCAGTCTGCAAGGCTATGCCTACGCCACTTTGTGCGACACCGCCTCGTTCGAGGTGATGCTCCTCGAAGGCGATACCACGGGTCTTACCTACACATGGCATTCGGCCAAGGCTGACCGCGGCGAGGCCACACTGCACCCTGAGGGCAACCGTCTCAAGGTGGCCTACTCTGCCATCAATTTCGACACCATCACCGTGGTGGCCTCCAACGTGCTGGGATGGCGCACTGCGACGGTCACCACCCGTGTCATCCTCTGCGAGGTGCGCGACACGCTGCCCTTCGTGGCCCCCCTCACCGAAGGGGGCAGCAATATCTATGCCCACTTCTTCGACTGGCAGAACGGGCGGATATGCTATCCGCGTGGCAGCAGATTCCGTTACAACTGGGACGGATGGCATCCCGCGGGCATCGGCCACCACTCAGGCCGCAACTGCATGGCGTGTAATGGTGCCGAATGGCTCATTTCGCCCCCCGTCCACCTGCCCGACAGCAGCAGCGACACCCTTGCCTGGAATTCCACCTCTTACTACACCACTTACCATGTCCTTTTGTCGCCCACCGGATAGGCGGTTAATCCTGACGAGTATATCGACCTGAGTTATTTTACCGATACCCTTTACAGCGAGACGGGCAACAGTATGTGGAACCGGCGCACCGTTGATCTCTCGGCATATGCGGGCAATACTATCCACTTTGCTTTTGTCCCTTCCGGTCTTGCCTCCGATGCCGAACACAACAACGGCTTCTATGTGGCCATCGACACCGTGCGCATCTGGGAGGGAGAGAACCACGACACCCTTGTCGGTCCCTGCCCGTCCATCACCATGTTCCCCTGGGTGGATACCTGCGAGCACAACAATCCTCCCTGCTGGATATACGCGAACGGTGATGATAATGGGGCAAGCCACTGGTACTGTGGTGGTACTGACTCGGGGAACTATTTCATGCGTTCCCCCTTGCCATACGGCTACGGCAACACTGCCGACAACTGGATTCTCACGCCCGCACTGTCCCTCCCTGTTGCAACAGACAGTATTGTTCCCAAACTCAGTTGGCGCACCTTTACCAACAGCAGCAATGCGCTCTACGAAGTGCGCATATCGCCTACGGGCATTGCTGATACCGCCGCCTGTACCGACCTTATTTACACCGAAAGCGGACAAAGCGACTGGAGTGAGCGCAACGTGAGGCTCGACCAGTATGCCGGACAGACCATCCGCATAGCCTTCCGCAATATCAGCACCGGCCGTCCCGGCGGCGGGTTCGACTATATGGCTCTCGATGACTTCCGGGTAGAACTTGTTGATACGTTGCAAGTGCCGCCTACCCCCGACACCATTTGGCGCACCATTGTAATTCTATGCGATAGTGCAATGGGTAGTGTCGATGGTGCAGGTGTCTATGAAGATAGCAGCGTTGTGGACATCAATGCCACACCCTACAATGGATTTCAGTTCCTTGGCTGGAGCGACGGCGACACCAACGCCTTGCGCACCCTGCTTCTCGTGAGCGACACCATGCTCACCGCCTACTTCGACAGCATCTCTACTCCGCCGACACCTCCCGACACCATATGGCGCAGCGTTGCAGTGTCGGTCAGTCCTGCCGGTGCATGCCAGCCTTACGGCAGCGGAGTGTATCCCGACAGCAGCACGGTGGTGATAGGCTACACGGCGATTGACACCTCCACCCTGGGAGGACATTGGCTTTTCACAGGCTGGAGCGACGGTCCTACGGACAACCCGCGCACCATCCTCGTCACTTCCGATACAGCCATCGTTGCCCTCTTCGAGTGGGTGGCCGACAGTGTTGGCATCGGGGATGTTCAAGAATCTACAATCGAAATCTATCCCAACCCAGCGCACGGGGATGTGACAGTCAGTGTCGGCTGTCCGGCTACGCTGTCGGTGTTTGACCTCAGTGGCCGCAAGGTGGTATCCCCCACGACTATCGGTTCGATATTTGTCATACCTTACCGCACTTTGCCGCGGGGGGTATACTTTGTGTGTGTTACAGGGGTTGAGGGGACGACGGTCAGGAAACTTGTGATGGAATAAGTCGTTGAAACGGCTCACTCATATAAAGGGGGCAGTTCTGCCGTGTTGACGGACGGATAGCGGGGTAGGCTATTCTACTGACGAGGAGTTGGCGGCGTAGTTGCGCCAGCGTTGCAGCGCCGCGGACATGTCGTCTGGTAGCGGGCTTTCGAAATGGACATGCTGGCCAGTGGAGGGATGTTCGAAGCCCAGTGTCTGGGCGTGGAGGGCTTGGCGGGGCAGCAGCCGGAAGGTGTTCTCGACAAACTGCTTGTAGTGCGAAAAGGTTGTGCCTTTCAGTATTCGGTCTCCACCGTAGGCTGCGTCGTTGAAAAGAGGATGGCCGATGTGACGCATGTGGGCGCGGATTTGGTGGGTACGCCCCGTTTCGAGGATGCACTCTACCAAGGTGACGTAGCCGAAGCGCTCCATCACGCGCCAGTGTGTGACGGCATGCTTGCCGCGTTCGGGGTCGTCGGTGACGTGCATCACGCGGCGGTCTTGGGGTGAGCGCTCAAGGTTGCCTACAATGGTGCCCTCCTCCTCGTCAAAGTTACCCCAAACCAAAGCGTTGTATTTGCGCTCAATGGTATGGTAAAAAAACTGGTTGGCCAGCATGGCTTGTGCTTCGTCGTTCTTGGCAATGAGCAGCAGCCCAGAGGTGTCTTTGTCTATGCGGTGTACAAGGTGGGGTTCGACGGGTTTGCCGTCGCGGCCCGTCTTGCCTTGAAAATAGAATAGGAGGCCGTTGAGCAGCGTGCCGTTGAAATTGCCGACGGCGGGGTGCACCACCAGTCCTGGCTGTTTGTCCACCACCAGCACATCGTCGTCCTCGTAGGTGATGTTGAAGGGGACGGGCTCTGGCACCAGCTCGATCTCTTGTCGGGGGTGAGGCAGGAGGACGCTGATGGTGTCTAACGGCTTGACTTTATAGTTCGATTTAGCAGGTCGGTCGTTCACCAGTACGCAGTCGGCTTTGGTGGCGGCTTGTATTTTGGTGCGCGAAACGCCTTCAAGCCGCATCTGCAGGTACTTGTCTAAACGCAGCATGGCCTGCCCTTTGTCCACCTGTATGCGGTGGTGCTCAAACAGTTCGGATTCGTTGGCTTCGTTGTCGTCCGGCTGTTCGGATAGGGGTGTGGGATTGATGGGGTCGGTTGTAGTCATGGGGGGTGAGGTGTGGCTTATTGGACAACGATTTTTTGGGCTGTGGCATTCCCGTGGCGGACCAGATAGAGCCCCGAAGGCAGGGCGGGAGTGGTGGTTTGCGACGGTCCGACGGGGGTGAGCGACTGGTAGACCATCTGCCCTTTGAGGTTGTAGATGGAAAGGGGTGCAGCCGTGCGCGTCTCTATCACAATGCGGTTGCCGAGAGTGTAGACTTGAGCATCGGGCTCTTGCACCTCTTGTGCGGCGAGGGTGGCACTGTGGCCAAAAGCCGGACGCAGCATGAGGGCACCGCGCAGTATGGTGGACTGCCATTCGGAGCCGGTGAGGTAGAAGATGTGCGACGAGGCATCGTTGTTGCGGTCGAACCCAAGGTTGATGAAGTCCGCAGAGGTCTGTTGCAGACCTACATATATGGTGCCGGAGCAGAGTACGGGCCCGTCAAGCAAGTAGCGCACGTAGCGGTTGAAACCCTCAAAGATGGGTTGACGGCGATAGTTGTCCTGGTAAATGATGTTGCCGGGGTGGCCGTTCTGGTCGTCCCACACGGTGATGAAGAAACGGATAGAGTTGTTTTCGTCAGCCAGGGTGTGGTTGAAATACAGGTGCACCGCGGTGAGTGTGTCTTCGGTGTTGAGGTTGAAACGGCAGGCCAGCTTGACGTTGGGAGTGGTGGAGGTGAGGCCGTAGCCGTTTTCGGGTGTGCCGTCGTCGTAGGCGTAGTAGTTGCCGAAAGTCTGGGTAAAGGTGATGGTGTCGTTCTGTGTATGTATGTCCCCTCCTACGCCTTCGCGCAGCACGTGGCTGATGGTGTAGTTGCTTGGCTGATGGGTCGAGCCCACGGGCAGGGAGATATTGAGTGCAGGCTTGGAATGTGCGGGAGCGGTCTGGTAGACGTGTCCACGCCAATATACGGGTGAGTTCTCCATGCCCCCGTTGTAGGAGGCGAGGGTTGAGCCTTGGTCATCGGTGACGGTGTAGCCGTAGGTGGTGGCCAGCTCTTGGGTAAAGCGGTTGGTGATGGTGAGGGGCAGCGAGTCACACAGCTCAGTGTCAACAAACTGGCGTGCAGGCATGGCTTGATAGTGCCGCAGGAGGGAAGGCGCTGGGTTGACAAAGGCCACATCGCGTGCAGCGGTGTCGTTGTGGGTGCGCCCATAGTTGAGGTATATGTAGTCGATATTCCATTGGTCGGCATTGCTCAGTATGCCTAACTTGTTGTTGCTCTCCAGGCTGCAGATGTTGTAGAAACGGAACTGGAAACCGCGACGGAAGTACTCGGTGTCGCGGATGGGTATTTCTTTGAATTGCCAATAGGAGCCTGTGTGGGCAAAGAGGGAGTCCGCAGAGCAGCCCTGTGTGGCCCAAACGCGCTCCCAGTGCTGTTGTGTGGGATTATAGAATTCGAGGATGAGGGAGTCTGGCGGCTCGGGGGTGTCGCCTATGCGCTCCCACATGTTCCCATAACCTCCGCCGGGGAGGTAGAAGAAACTGAGGTAGATGGAATCGCTTGTGGAAAGGGAGCGCGAATAGGGATGGAATACGGAGTCCATACGGATGGGACGGGAACTGAGTGTGTCGCCTGTGAAAAGCTGCCCAGAGGTGTAGGTATAGAGGAATCCCTCGGGGTCGAAGGCATCAAGAGTGACCATCCCGATGGTGGGAGGCAAGGGGGCATAGCCCTGGTTGATGAATGCGCCTCCGAGGTCCCAAAGGTTGCGGGAGAGGGTGGGGGAGGAGAAGTCGTCGAAGAAAGGCAGCTCGACGGGTGCGTTGTCCTTGGACGCGGAATGGGCGGGATGACGCAAAGGCAACAGCACCTCCTGTGCAGCAAGTGTGTTGCAGAGCAGCATGAGCAGTAGTATGGCAGCGTGTCGTAGCATGTTACCAGTCCCAGCCTTCGTCAAAATCCATGTCCTCCTCGGTGGTGTAGTAGTCCTCGTACTCGTCGTATGGGGTCTTGAAAATTTGCGTCGAATCCACTTTGAAGTTGGAGATGATGCGTTCCACATCGGCTTCGGTGGCGTCGCAGAACCACATCTCTACGGATGTGCCCAGAGGGTAGCGTGTGACGCCTGTGTAGTCGGGGTACAGCCTGTAGCAGACGGCGCTGTTGCGGTTGGTGACTTCGTCCCAGTGCTCCACCCCTACATTGAGCGAGGCGGAGAGGATTCCGCGGCGTGCTTTGGCCGGAGCCTGGCCAATGACGAAGGGAACACGGGTGCCTACAGGTTTGTCGCCGATGCCGACGGTGAGGTCAACGGATGCGCCCTGGTCCATCTTTTCGCCAGCATAGACCAGTTTGCCTTTGCAGGTGGCTTCGAGAATCATGTTGCGGTATGGGCTGTCGACAAACTTCAACCTGCCACAGCGCAAGCCAGCCGCTTCGAGTGCCGAGACGGCACTGCGCACAGTCATGTTTGACAGCTCGGGCAGCACCACGTCGGCGGGGGCATAGGTGGTCACCGTGACGTAGATCTTGCGGTGCGTTTTCACCATGGTGCCGGGCTTGGGGTCCTGCTGTATCACAATGCCACCGCCCTTTTCAGCGTCGTAGACTGAGTCGATGACCACGTAGGTGAAATGCAGCGGGTTGTCCTCCTTCAGCTCGGCAAGGGGCTTGTCCAAGTAGTCGGGCAGTTCATATTCTTTCCCCTGGCGGGCGATAGCTTTAATGAGCATGAAGGCGAGAAACACGATAATCACCGATATCACCAGCATATAGAGCAGGTGCTTGACGAGAGGGTGCTGTTTGAAGAAGTCTTTGTTCATAATTGTTTTCAATAACGCGGTGCAATGGGTTTTATTGTCCGTGGGGCAAGATAGTTTTTATAAAGGGTGGTTAAGGGACTATCTCCCCTTTGAGGGTGGCGGCTGTGCAGTCGGTGACTTTCACGTTGATGTACTGCCCGGGCTGCGCGTCGCTACGATCGAAGACGATGACCTTGTTCTGGCTGTTGCGTCCGAAGAGTTGTTCTTTGCTGCGGTGCGACTCGCCTTCCACCAACACCTCAAAGGTCTTGCCCACCTCCTTGCGGTTATTCTCAAGGGCTATCTGGCCTTGCAGGGCTATGATTTCCTCCAGTCGGCGCGTTTTCTCTGCGTCGGGGATGTCGTCCTGCAGGTGCTTGGCGGCGTAGGTGTCAGGTCGCATGGAGAACTTGAACATATAGGCGTAGTCATAACGCACTTTGCGGAACATTTCCATGGTCATCTGGTGCTCCTCCTCGGTCTCAGTGCAGAAGCCAGCAATTACGTCAGTGGTGATGGAGCAGTCCGGCATGTAGTGGCGGATGGCCTCGATGCGGTCAAGGTACCAAGCCGCATCGTAATGTCGGTTCATCAGTTTCAGCATGCGGTCGCTCCCGCTCTGCACGGGCAGGTGGATGCACTTGCAGATGTTGCTGTGCGAGGCCATTACCTCCAGCAGACTGTCGCTGAGGTCCTTGGGGTGCGAGGTGGCAAAGCGCACGCGCAGTAGCGGACTGATTGAGGCCACGCGGTGCATCAGCTCGGGGAAGTCGACTGGGGGTTGTCCCTCGGTGGTGTTTTGGAAACGATATGAGTTGACGTTCTGCCCCAGCAAGGTCACCTCCTTGTAGCCTTGCTCGAAGAGGCTGCGAGCCTCGTCGACGATGGTCTGCGGGTCGCGGCTGCGTTCGCGGCCACGGGTGTAGGGCACCACGCAGTAGGCGCAGTAGTTCTGGCATCCCCGCATGATGGAAATGTAGGCCGAAATGCCGTTGCTGCCCAATCGTATGGGTTCTATGTCGGCGTAGGTCTCTGTGGTGCTCAGCTCCGTCTCTGCGGCCTTGGTGCCTGTCTGGCGCACGCGCTCCAATATCTCCGGCAATCGGCGGTAGGCATCCGGACCCACCACAAAGCTCACATTCTCCTCCTCCACCATCAGCTGGCTCTGCAGCCGTTCGGCCATGCAGCCCAGTATGCCTATACGGAGGCTGCGGTGCCTGCCCTGCAGGGCCCGCAGTTCACGCAAGCGTTTGCGGATGCGCTGCTCGGCATTGTCGCGGATGGCGCAAGTGTTGATGAGTACATAGTCCGCTTCCTCAATGTCCGCTACAACCGTGTGACCTGACTTCTGTAGCAGGGAGGCGACTATCTCGCTGTCAGCAAAATTCATCTGGCAGCCGTAGGTTTCGATATATAGTTTCGACATCTGTCTGTGTAGTTATTCGATGATTAGTTTGGTAGCAGGTAATGCACCTATACGCACCACATAAAGGCCTCGGTGCAGTCTGCCGCTCACGCAGCGGCGTTGATCAGTCCCTTGGTCGGCGGGATGCTGGTAGACCTGTTGGCCTAAGACGTTATAAACCGTCACAGGCAGCGTGGCGGGAGCTTCCACCACCACTTGTCCGTCCAAAGTGTAGACGGAGGTGGCGGGTGCTGTATCGGCATCGGCGACCCCCTCCTCAGACCCGGGAGCAAAGATGGCCGTGATGGTAGTCGGCACCATTACGAGGAACGTGTGGGGATTCTCAGTCGCACCGTCACTCCATTGCACAAAGTGGAACCCCTCCTGTGGCAAGGCTCCCAGCTGCACCAATGTGCCGGCGGGGAACATCCCGTTGCCCGCAGCCGTGCCCATGGTCGGGTTGTCAGCGCGCACCGTCAGCGGCAGGTACGTTGTCGTGTCATACAAGAATGGCTCGTGCACCACAATCCAGAAGGTGTCCCGCTGGTCCGTGGGTATCCACACCGTGTCTCGCAGCACCACCCGCAGCGTGTCCACACTGGTGATGTAGGTGGTGTCGTGAAGGGTCAGCGTCACCGTGTCCCGCACCGTCAGCCATACAGTGTCCCGCAGCACTATCGTGTCCGTCACAAGCACTATGTTCTTTGACTCCCTCGCAGCATCTATGGGCACGAAATGCGCGTTCATCAGCATGTCGCTCTCCACGGTGATGGTGCGGGGATTGTCATGGTTTCCGTCCATCCATTTCTCAAAACGGTAGCCTGGGTATGGCAGGGCGGCAATCTCCAGCCGCGTGCCTTGCAGGAAAAAGCCGCTCCCCGAGGTTTGCCCGCGGCGCGACTCGTTGGCCACGATGGCCACCTCGTACAGCGGAGGCTGGTAGAGCATCGTGTCCAGCACCGTGCGCTCCATCGTGTCCGTCACGCCCCGCAGCAGCGTGTCCACCACGTGCACATACAGCGTGTCCACATTCACTCGGCTTAGCGTGTCGTGCACCCAAACACTCAGCGTGTCGTGCAGGACTCTCGTCAACGTGTCGTGCGCGTAGATGTACACTGTGTCGCGCACCACGGTGTCCGGTCCCACCGTGTCGCGTAGCAGCAAGTCGTCAATGTAGAGGTAATATTGGTACTCCGAATAATAGTTCAGCGCCACATAGCGGGCATCTGCCGGAATTGTCACCGTCCGTTGCTGCCATCCCGCTGTGGTCACGGCAATCTCCGTCACCGTGTCAGTAAAGGCCTCCGGTGTGCTTGTGGACCGAGAGCACACCACCCGCACATTCTCTGTATAGTTGTTCGAGCGGCGGAGCCAGAAACTCAGCTGCAGTGGATGGCTGTGCTGCAAGCGGGGCGAGATGAGGTACTGGTTGTAATCCGTCGCTCTGTTATAGCTCGAAAAACGGAAATGGTAGTAGCCCGCGTGCGACGGGGCGCTTGCCGTGCCCTCCATCACCCCCAGGCGCTCCTCGTTGCTCGTGCTTCTTGCCACCGTCGTCCAGCAATCCACGTCGCCGCTTTCAAAGCCCTGCGCCACGGGGAAGGAACCCACCGTCCCGCAAGCGCCCGCGCCGCGGGGGGTGAAGGTGAACGTCACCGACTCGTTGTTGCTCCCCGTCAGGTGGATATTCGTCAGGCTGAACGTCGTGTCCGCCATCCCGTTACACAGGTAGGGGTGCGGATTCGTCGACGGGCCGAAAGCCGTGCGCCCGTTCACACCGAACGACGCCTGGCTTATTGTCCCCTGCACCGTGTCGATGCTGCTGCCTGGGCGGAACAGCCACAACTGGTGCGGCGTGTTGTAGAAGTCGAAATCTGCATTGTCCGCAATCGGACGGTCGTTATAGCGCCACACCAGCAGTCCCCTGTTCGGGATGGACTGGTCGAAGGTGTCCGCCGTGTTGCGGTACTCCAGTATGTACCACTCGTGCGGCACCGCCGAAGCGATTTTCACTGCGTGGTTCGGCCCCGAGCCCAACGACTGCAGCGTGTACACCCCCGTGTCCACAATCTGAGGTATGCTGTCCAGCCAGCCAGTGAAGTGCAGCTTGAACAGCGAGTTCGTCTGCTGCGGTGGCGTGGCGTTGCTGTTCATCAAGTCCCAGCTTCCGCCAGGCGACACCGACGTGTAGTTGTCGTAGTGGTAGATGTCCGGGGCTCCCAGCGTGTGCGTCATCTCGTGGCACAGCGTGCTCACGTTGAAGTAGCTCTCCCCGCTTCCCGCCAACTGCAGGTTGTAGGTGAAGATGCGCTTCGTGCCGAGGTTCACCGTGCGGTCATACAGCTGCCACTTGTGAGGCCACAGCAAGTCGCTCCAGCCCGTGTACGAACCGCTCACCACAAAACACACGTTGTCCACCAGCCCGTCATTGTCCGCGTCCACGTTTGGCAGCGAGTCCACGGCGCAGTTCGTGTTCACCCACGCCACCGCATCCTGCAGCAGCTGGAACTCGCGGCTGCGACGTGCCGAATCGTTTGCATAGCCGCTGGGGTTCGTCACGGCATTGTAGGGCATGAAATAGTTGCGTGCATGCACATCCTGGTAGGACAGCACCGTCCCGTCTGTCGCAGCCTCCGGCAGATAGTGCGACCACACACTCAGCCTCCCGTAGCTCGACTTGTGGAAATAATTGTACAAAGACGAGTGTCCCGCCTCCGCATCGTTAAACATGCCGTCAATCGTGCTGAAGGGCGACGTTGTGCACACGCTCTCGTCCGCAAAGCGGATAAAGATCACCACATTGTTCAGCACCCCAGTGATGGCCGACCCGTCCTTCGGGGCGGCGGGCACACACGACTCAGGCACCGCCCACGCCCTGTGGGCAGCTGAAAGGTAACGCTGTGTGGGCATCAAGCCGCGCTTCAGCCCGGCCAGCTGTGGGTCGTCCACGCCGGGCACCAGTCCCGTGGCCCCCAAGCCTTCCGGCAGGCCGCCGCGCGCCCCGCCCTTATCCGTCATCACTTGCCTTGGGTCGCTGCAGGCATACACATACGCACCCGTCGCCGGGTGCTGTACAATCGTGAAGCCCTCGGCATCGTGCAACCACGCGTAAAACTCGTCGCCGCTTGCCAGGCAATGCAGCGTGTCGCCCCACGGCTGGACCACCGTCACAGCCGCGCGCCACACCGGGGCGGCCGAGCACCACACCGCCGCCACCGTCAATACAACCGTTAATAATAATTTGCGCATAGTAAAGAGACTATTTTTTTATTCGTTAATATCGTTGATTCGAAAAACTTGTGATGCATCAGTGCCCCTCGGCCGTGGCCACCAGGCGGTCATACCTGTCGTTCGGGCCGCGGTAGTAGACCCATGCCCGGTAGACGTTCGGCGTCTCGAAATGGTCGCCCTCCAGCGTGTCCGTCCTTCCCTCGCTCTCCCCAGCGGGGACAAACAGCAGCTGGTAGGAGTAGTAGCCCTGCTTCAGCAGCAACCGCAGTGTGTAAGCCTTCAGGTCAGGCCTGTAGGTCATGCGGCAGTGGTCGTCCAGACTCCAATTGGTCATTTCACCCGCCACATACACCCCTCCGTTCAAAAACGGGAAACGCATCGGCAGCAGGAAGTTCACCCACACATAGTCTGCCTCCGTCTGTTTATTGCTGCGGTCCCACACATTCACCTTGAAACCTCCGTTCAGCACCTGTTCGGCAATGAAATTCCCGCCGCTGCGGTCCTCAAGTGGTTTCAGCGTGGCGAACCACTCGCCACCGTACTCCTCAATCGCTGCCACATTGTAGGTCGCCGTGCGTATATTGCTGATGTCAAACCATCTGAACGTGTTTCCGCACGTGAAGATATTCTCCTTTTTGCGACGGTAGCACAACTTGCCCCCCTCAAAGCCCCCGAAGGGCAGCCTCCGCTCGTTGTCCCAACGGCCGTTCTGCTGCACCACCACCTCCAACCATGCTGGGTTCAGCGTGGGCGGCAGCATGTCGCCCTTGTAGTCGCGGTTCTCGGTCACCGTAACGTCCACTTCGCGCCGCTCCCTGATGCCGGCTCCGTCGTAGGGGCTCACCACATCCACTCTGGCCGTCAGGCTCGCTTCGGACACCCTGAAACGGCGGGTCAGCAGTATGCTGTCCGGCTCCTCTTCGTCATAGACTGTCACCACGTAGTTGCCGGACACAGCGAAACGGCTCTGCCCGTTGGGTATATACTGGTAATAGTGCACATAGTCCGTCATTGTGGTGAACGAGCTGCCGTAGCCCTCCACCTTTCCCTCCTCAAAACCGTTCATATACTCGTATGGCTGTAAGTCGTCCTTATGCCAGCGGCTGTCGCAATGGTCGATGCGGTAGCGGTAGTTCCCCGTCTCGGGCCCCAGCACGTCGAAGCTCAGCAGCAGTCGCTCGCCTCCCTCCAGCGTCACCACTGGAGGCTCCCCCTCCACACCGCCGCGGTTCAGCACCACCGTGCGCACACGCTCCATCCAGCTCGAATCCGGAATGGGTTGTGCCCCCGTCGTCCATGCCAGCCCCGCCAGCAGCACTATCAGCAGTCGGTTAATATGAAAGGAGTATCTGGACATCTTAACTTAATGTGTTAATGTGTAATTCTTTTTTACTCTTCACTTTTTAATTCCCAGGAACCCCTCCACGTCCCAAAAGTGCTCCGTCACGCGGGGCAGCTCCTCCAGCTCGTCATTCCACCACTGCCGTTCCTCCAAAGCCTTGACGGTCTCGGCATCGAAGCGGTACTTGACCACCCGTGCCGGCACGCCGACAGCCACCGCGTACGGGGGGATGTCCTTCGTGATCACCGCTCCCGCACCCAGCACCGCTCCGTCCCCGACGGTCACCCCGTCAAGGATGAATACATTGGCACCGATATACACATCGTTCCCGATATGCGTATGCTTCGTCTCCTCAAAAAGAGGTTTGTCTGTCAGTGAGATGCCGTTCTGTCTGGAAGTAGAGAAGAACATGGGGTGCGTAGAGACTCCCCCTGTGGGGTGCAACCCCTGCCCGCAGCACAAGTTTGGCCCGATGGAGCAGAACTTGCCAATTGTTGTGTTGGCCACCAGTGCTCCGCGCGAAAGGTAGCTGTAGTCGCCTACCTCCACGTGGTGCAGCACGTAGGGGTCCATCAGCCGCGTGTTGATACCCTCAGTGCAGTTCACCTTTTCCGACCGCACCAATGCATAGCCCGTCGACTTCCCGGCTGGTATCATCGGGGTGCCTAACACGCGCCCTAACAATCTCTGTATGTAATACTTTATCTTGATGCTCGCCATGATCCTTGATGCCCTACTAATTTTTTTATTTTCTTGTTAATAAGGTGATACAAGATATGCCCTCGGGACCAGTTGCCCCTTGACGACTCAAAATAGCTGAAATGGAAATTCCTATCGGCCTCATGCTGCACCTTCAGTTCCGTCGGGTGTACGAGGGGCAGTATGGGGTGCGTAGGCACATTGTCTATCAAGTTGCCATGGTCAGAGGGATGTGTGGCCTCCTCCACCGTCCCGATGTTGGAGGAGAGGTTCACGTTCGGCACAATACCCATGCCCCCGTGCAGCCAGATGGACATAAAAAACTGCATGTCCCAGCTGGTGCCTCCCACGCCGTCGCGGTGCACCTCGTCCAGCCTGTCGCACCAATACTCGCGCTCCAGCACCCCGCAGCCGTAGCGGCGCAGGGCGCGGCTCAGCCGACAGCGTGTCACCCCCTCATGCCGCAGGTCGAACAGCCGCCAAGCCCGCCGCCATGTGGCCCAGGCGCACAGGTTGCGGTTCATCATTGAGAAATAGTAGCTCTCCTTGTTGGGGCGCACCTTGTCCACATTCATGCTGGCGATGGCCATCACCCTTTCATTGTCGGCATAGCGCTGCAGCAGCTCTTCGGCGTAGGCAAAGAAGTCGGGGTGGGGCACCGCGTCGTCCTCAATCACAATGCCTTGTTCCACCTCGCCGAAATACCAGCTTAGCCCGGCGGCTGGACCGGGGCCGCAGCCCAGGTTCCGTGTCGCAAACCTTTCGTGCACCCGGGTGCGCGTGCCCTCCGTCAGCTCGTCTACCACCCCGCGCACCTCCGCCAGCTTTGCCTCGTCGTCGGGGACATCGGCTCGTGGGCCGTCCTGGAACACATACAAATCCTCCGGTTCCGCAGCCATAATGGCCGTCAGTACCCGCCGTGTGAAATCCGGGCGGTTGAAGGTGATAAGCAGTACAGGAGTCTTCAACATGGCAATATGAATGTGTTAATGTGTAATCGTGCGAATTCTTGAATCAATAAACTATTTTTCACATTCAGTTTTCACCCTTCTTCTTAAAGCCGAAGTTGGGCAGGTCCACGCTCCTGAAGGCCGAAAGGATGGGGTTTGAAGGCTGCGGAGCCTTGCCGTAGATCTCTGCTATCAGATTCTTGTACTTGTCCATCAGGATGTTGCGCTTAATTTTCAGCGTGGGCGACAGCAGACCGTTGGCAGACGTCCACTCGTCCGTCACCAGGCGGAAGCTCTTTATCTGCTCGTGGGCGGCAAAGTCGCGGTTGATGGTGTCTATCACCTCTTTAAACTTCTCCTTTGTCTGCGGCATGGCCAGAAGCTGTCCGTTGTCGCGGTAGTGCAGCTTATGCTTCAGTGCCCAATAGTGCAGGGTGTTGAAGTTGGGCGATATGATTACGCCGACGCTCTTCTCGTTCTCGCCCACCACCATGGCCTGTTCGATATATTCCGACTCGCGCAACTTGTTCTCCAACAGCTGCGGAGCGATGTATTTGCCGGCGGAGAGTTTGAAGATGTCCTTCTTGCGGTCCGTGATGCGCAGGTAGCGCGGCCCCGTGATGCCACCCACAAATTGGCCCACGTCGCCAGTGTGGAACCAGCCCTCGGAGTCGATGACCTGAGCCGTGTATTCCGGGTCCTTATAGTAGCCCATCATCACGTGCGGTCCGCGGGTCAGAATCTCACCGTCGTCAGCCAGCTTCACCTCCACGCCGCTCAGCACGGGACCCACGGTGCCAATGCGCACGTAGCCGTCGGCGGGGTTGTTCACCGCAATGACAGGCGATGTCTCCGAAAGGCCGTAGCCCTCGTAGATGTTGATGCCCGCAGCGGCAAAAGTGCGGATGATGCGGGGTTGGATGCTGGAAGAGCCGGTGATGACAATGAGTCTGTTGCCGCCGAAACGCTCGCGCCAGTGGCGATAGACCATCCGTTCGTAGAAGAACTGCGACAGTTGGTAGCCGAGTGATACCTTCTTGAACAGCGTGTAGTCATAGCGTGCACCGTGTTTGAAAGCGCGTGTGTAGATGGCTTTCTTGATTCCGGTAAAGTCTTTGCCCGCGGCATAGAGCTTGTCGTACACCATTTCCAACACTCGCGGCACGGCGCAGAAACCGTTGGTATGGGTCTCGGCCATGTTCTGCTGCAAGGTGCCCATGTTCTCGGCATAGTAGATAGAGACCCCTTTGAGCTGGAAGTGGTAGTTCATGCTGCGCTCGTACATGTGGTTGAGGGGGAGGAAAGAGAGCACTCGGCAGTCAGACTTCATGGGGTTGACACGCTCGTGGGCGATGAAGTTGCTGCAGATGTTGCGGTGGGAGAGCATCACGCCTTTGGGCTGGCCAGTAGTGCCTGAGGTGTAGATGAGGGTCACCCAGTCGTCGGGCTTGATAGTGTCCTTGAGGTGGGCTATTACGGGGCTGTTCTTCTCGCGGGAGGCGATGCCGGCTTTGAGGATCTCCAGCGTGCGCGGATAGCCCTCGATGGCGGCCAAGGTGTAGATCTGAGGCTTCACTTCCATGCGCTCCACCGCGGGCAGGATGCGCTTGAGGAGGATGTTGTTGGAGACCAGGACGAATTTGGCCTCGCTGTGGGTGAAGATGTGCAGGTAGTTGTCCGCGCTGAGTGTCGGGTAGACGGGCACATGAATCATGCCCGCAAGGGCCAAAGCCATGTCGATAAAGTTCCACTCCGGGCAGTTGGCGGAGATGGTCACCACCTTGTCGCCGGGTTGCAAACCCAGTTCCAGAAGGCCGCATGCCATGTAGTGGGCATATTTGTAATAGTCGTGAGTGCTGTATTTCACCCATTCGCCGCGTTCCTTGCCAGCAAGGATGTCCGGCTTGTCGGGGAATTTGGTGACCAGATGGTCAAGAAGGTCGAAAGTACGAGTAATTTCCATACTGCTGTCAATCATTAAAACCGTTCATTTTAAAAATGCAAAAATACAACTTTTTTTTCAATACGGCAGGTTCTTGAACTATTTATTAATGTTAATTAGTAATTGAAACGGGACGGCGTACCTGTTTTCTCTTTCCTCTTTTTACTTTGCATGTTGTTTCTATTTAGTTTCTATTTAGTTTCTGTTTTGTTTCTCCGTGGCTGAATAAATTGGGTATATGATGAAAAGATTGAGGGAGGAAGAGGTTTGCTTGGCCACAGGAAAAATATTTTTTATTGGTAGACTTTTTTTTTGTACTTTTGCAACTTTTGGATGGGTTGCCATCCGATGGTTTAATGATACGCAAAATACTGTGTAACAATGAATATCATAATAGCTGGCGACGGTGAGGTGGGGTTCCACCTTGCGCGTTCGTTGACTGAGTTGAACCACAACATCACGGTTGTGGACCCTGACCAGGAACTGCTGAAGCGGTTGGAAAGAGAGACGGATTTGCTGACGATAGCGGGTTCGTCGACATCGCCGCGGGTGTTGGGCGAGGCGAACGTGGGGGACTGCGACCTCTTCGCCGCGGTGCTGCATGAGGAGAGCATCAACCTGATGAGCTGCGTTGTGGCGAAAAGGATGGGCGCGAAAAGGACTGTGGCCCGCATCACGAATGCGGAGCTGCTGGCCCCGAAGCATCGCGACATGTTCCGCGAGGTGGGGGTGGACGAGCTGGTGTGCCCGGAGCGCATCGCGGCCAAGGAGATTACGAATCTGCTGAACAACTCGGTGGCTACGGAGTTTTTCGACTTCAGCGGGGGCCTACTGACGATGTATCTGATAAGGATCGACGCGGAATCGCCTGTGGCGGGGCACAGCGTGCAGGAGCTGGTGCAGCTGTACAGCTCGCTGAAGGCCCGCGTGGTGGCGATATTGCGCGGAGGCGAAACGATAATACCGCATGCGGGGCTGGTGTTCCAACACGGGGACCTGGCTTACATCATCAGCCGACCGAACCAGCGCGAGGCGCTGCAGCGGGCCGTGGGCAAGGAGGATGTGGCGGTGAAGAGGGCGATGATTGTGGGCGCAGGGCGCGTGGGCCGCTACGCTGCGATGACACTGGAGGGGAAGATCGGAATCACGCTGTTCGAGGAGTCGCGCAAACGGTGTGAGGAGGCTGCTGCCTTGCTGGAGAAGACGCTGGTGATCAACGGCGACGCGACGGACATCACGCTGCTGAAGGAGGAGGGACTGCAGGGAATGGATGCATTCATAGCCGTGACGGAATCGTCGGAGACGAATATCCTGACCTGTCTGCACGCCAAGAAACTGGGGGTGAAGCGGACAATTGCGCTGGTGGAGAACACTGGGTTTATTAGCCTGTCGCAGGATATTGGGATTGACACGATTATCAACAAGAAGCTGATAACGGCAAGCTATATTTCGCGCTTCATTGTGAAGGGGGATGCGGTAAGCAGCAAGTGGCTGAGCGGCACTAACGCGGAGTTGATAGAGTTCAATGTGGGCAGGTGGTCGCCCGCCACGCGGCATCTGATACGCGACTTGTCGCTGCCCGCAGGGGCGACGATAGGCGGCATAATCCGCGGGAACGAGACGATTTTCCCGACACGCGACACGCAGATTAAGGCGAAGGACAAGGTGGTGGTGTTTGCGCTGCCGAGGGCTATGGAGCAGGCGGCAAAACTGTTCAATTGATTAATAAAAAACAAATAAATTGGCTCGCACTCACACGGTTTTTAACCTTTCAGCTTTTCCTTTGTTCAACCCTTCGCTTTGGAGGGTGGTGGGGGTGCTGCTGCTTTACGTGGCTGCGGGATTGGCGGTGCCTGTGGGTGTGTCGGTTTACAGCGGCGACGGGATGCAGTTTGCCTTGGCGGCCTCGTGTTTGGCAATGCTGATGGCGGGTCTGTTTCTGAAGAACATTGTCGGGCGGAGGCGGAGAACCTCCGCGGGCGTCAATGGTGAGCGTTTGTTTGATTTCCAGTTCCCGCTTTCGAGTCTGCAGGGGGTTGAGAGCTATTGGCTGACGGTGTGCGTGTGGACGGTGCTGCCGGTGGCGGGGGCGTTGCCGTATTTGTTTACGGGGGTTTCTACGTCGTTGACGGATGCGGTGTTCGAGTCGGTGAGCGGTTTCACGACAACGGGGTCGACGACGTTTGCAAGGCCGGAGTGCCTGCCGGTGTCAATGTTGGTGTATCGCGCCATGACGCAGTGGGTCGGCGGCTTGGGGCTGCTGCTGCTGGCGGTGGCACTGCTGCGACGCGTGGGAACGGGCGCAGAGAGTGTGTATGAGGCTGAGTTTTCCGGCACGCAACAGCGACGGCTGCACCCCAGACTGGCAAGGAGCGTGCGTCGGATGTGGATGGCCTACGGCTTGATGACGGTGGCGATGGCAGTGGTGCTGTGTGTGCAGGGCGTGGGGGTGGTGGATGCGGTGTGCACGGCGTGCAGCACTGTGTCGACGGGAGGTTTTACGACGCACAGCGTGGGCAGCGAGCTGGCTGCGGGCAGGGGTGGAGTGATGGTCACGCTGACGGTCTTCATGTTGCTGAGCGGAATGAATGTGGCGGTGCTGTACAGGGTGCTGACGCTGCGCTGGCGCGGATTGTGGCGGGAGGAGGAGCTGCGGACGTATCTGCTGCTGTTTGTGGTGGCTGTGGCGGTGAGCACGGCGGCACTGGTGGTTGCGGGGAACGGCTGGGAGGAGTCGGTGCGCTACGGGGTGTTCCATATTGCGGCGACGATGTCGACGTGCGGTTTCTATACCCCGGCTCCGCCTCGGTGGCCTCTTGTGGTGGGGGTGCTGACGTTTGCACTGCTGGTGACGGGTGCCATGGCCGGAAGCACGGGCGGCGGCATGAAGCTGAGGAGGGTGATGATTATGGTAAAGTATATTGCCAATTATTTCACGCGGATGCTGCACCCGAATGTGGTGTTCCGAGTGAAGGTGGACGGACAGGTGGTGGAGAATGATTATATCAACAAGGTGTTTGCCTTTGTGTTCCTGTATATCGTGTTTATTGTGGGGGGAGGTTTTGTGCTGACGTTGTGCGGATGTTCGATTCCGGACGCGGTGTGTCTGGCGGCGGCTAATGTGAGCAATTTGGGTCCCTCGCAGCTGATCAACGAGCTGGGTGGGAGCCTGGACTATGCGCTGCTGCCTGATGTAGCGAAGTGGGTGCTCGCACTGCTGATGGTTGCCGGACGGGTGGAGCTGTTTGCACTGGTTGCTGTGCTCAGTCCGAGCTACTATAAGAAATTAAGAATTAAATAGTGAATAGTGACTTATACATTCAAGAATTAACACATTAACGCATTGACACATTCTTTTATCTGTTATGGATGATGTGAAGTATATACTGCGGTTCTTGGGCATAGTGCTGATGGTTGAGGGAGTGCTGATGTTGTGCTGCTTGGTGCCGGCGTTGCATTTCGACGACGGGACGGCGTGGAGCATTGCGCTGAGCGGTGCTTTCACGTTGGCTGTGGGGCTTTGGCTGAGGGTGACCTTCGGCGGGGCAAAGGCGTTAAGGCAAAGGCGGATGGCGTACGTGCTGGTGGTGCTGATGTGGGCGGTGCTGGCGCTGTTCGGCATGCTGCCGTTCCTGACCACGGGGACGCTGAGGGGTGTGGTGGATGCGCTGTTCGAGTCGACGAGCGGCATCACGTCGACGGGCGCGACTGTGTTCAGCGCGGTGGAGTGGCTGCCGGCGTCGGTGCTGTTTTGGCGCAGTATGACGCAGTGGTTCGGGGGCTTCGGGATTGTGTTGCTGGTGCTGGCGCTGGTGCCCAGGCTTGGGATTAACAAGTACAGCCTGTATACGGCTGAGGCGTCGGGCGCGGACAACACGGGGAAACAGTCTACAACTATGGCCGCCACGGTGAGGCAGACGCTGGGGGTGTATGTGCTGCTGACGGCGGTGTTCGTCCTGCTGCTGTGTAAGAGCGGCATGCAGCTGTGGGATGCGGTGAATGTCACGTTTACGAATATCTCGTCGGGGGGCTTTTCCATCTATAACAACAGTCTGGAGGGGCTGACGCACGGGCAGCAGTATATCGTTGCGGCGGCGATGTTGCTGAGCGGCGTGAACTTTGCGATGCTGTACAACTTGCTGACGTTCCATTGGGACCGGCTGCGGCACAAGCTGGAGCAGTTGCGCTTCTACCTGACGGCGGCGGCGGTGTGCTCGGCGTTTGTGGTGTGCGCGCTGGTGCTGAAGATGGGCTACGGCGTGGGCGACGCGTTGCGCTGCGGGGTGGTGCAGACGGTGAGTGTGCTGACGACGACGGGCTCGCTGGCGGCGGACACGTCGGGCTGGTGGGTGCCAGTGACGTTCCTGTTCGTGGCTCTGAGCATGTGCGGCGGCATGGCGGGCTCTACGACGGGCGGCCTGAAGGCGATGCGGGTGCTGATATTGGTGAGGCATGTGAGCAAGACGCTGCGGGACCGGCTGCATCCGCGGGCGGTGAGTCCCGTGCGGCTGAACGGGATTCCGGTGAGGGCTGAACTGACCACGAATGTGATGGTGTGCTTCTTGGTGTTCGGGATGGTGTGCTTTTTGGGCATCATGCTGCTGATGGTTTGCGGTATCAACGCGACGGAGTCCATCGGCGCGGTGGTGGCCTGCATGACGGGCTACGGCCCCGGACTGGGCACGAGTGGCGGCTTTGGGTGCTATGCCCATTTCACGGTTGCGGCCAAGCTGGTGTGCTCGCTGCTGATGCTGATGGGGCGGCTGGAGTGCCTGACGGTGGTTATCCTGTTCGCACCGGCTTTCTACAGGGTGAAGAGTGAAACTTTATAATAGATGAATTCATCAGGGTGAGGGGATGGGCGGAAGCCGTCCAAATTGCTTCCCGGTTTGTATGCAGTGTGGTTGCTCCATCCACCCCCCCCTTTCATAGTGATTTTGATAGTTGACAGTTTAGGCGGGTTCATTTTTTTATCGTCAAAACGGTCAGAACGCATTCAAGCATTAACACATTCACGAATCCTTTCAGTTTTCTATAATCAGTTTGCGGACGGTGTGGCTTTGCTGCCCTTGCAGGCGGACGAAGTAGGCTCCAGGGGTCAACCCGTCGATGAGGAGCCGTTGCGAGGGGGTGATGGTGCAGCTCAGCACGTCGCGCCCTGAGAGGTCGGTGATGGTGACGCGGAGGGTGTTGCCTTCCGCGGGGCTCCATCCGCCGACTGTGAGGTGAGTGCGACGTTTGGCAGGGTTGGGCGAAAGGATGCATTGCAGCCCTGAGGGCGAACCGACGGGCCGGATGCCCACTCTCTGCTGTGTGCGGAGGGTGAGGGTTGCGGGGTCGGAAGCTACGCTCTCGGTGCAGAGGGTGAAGAGGAGAATGTCGTATTCCGTGTTAGGCATGAGACCCGTGAGGGTGTGGCTGTTAAGAGAGGGTGTGATCTGGGTCCCCATTCCGGGTTCAAGGGGCGAGGGGCCGTATTCGAGCAGGTAGCCACTGTCGGATGGATAGGCATCCCATGTGAGTGCGATGCTTGAAGAGGTGACAGTGGTGGCTGTAAGGCCTGTGGGGGTGTGGCAGCTGCGGGTTGTGAACTGGAGGGTGTCGCTGGGCAGCCCCACGATCTGGCTGACTGTGCCGCAGAAGGCGCGCAGAGAGGCGTAATAGGTGGTTCCGGCTTGGAGGTCTTGCACGTCGAGGCTCGTCCCACGGACGGTGTGGCTCACGGCGCGGTAGCCTTCTTGCCAGATGAGGAGTTGATACAGGCTGTCGCTGCCCGCAGGTTCCCAGCTGAGGGTGGCTGAGGTGTAGTCGACACTGTCAGCCGTCAGGCCTTCAGGTGGGGGACAGACATAGTCGGCAGTGGTGAAGGCTGCGTAGGTCCAGTCGGAATAGCCAAGGCTGTCGGCAGTGCAGCTCCGCCGCAAGGATACGACATATTGCGTTGAGGGTTGCAGGCCTGTGAAGATATGGTTGCCTCCCGTGGCGGCAACAGGCGTGGCGGAGGGATAGATGGTGGCGGGCATTTGCATGTCGCAAGCTATCTGGTAGTCGTTCCCGTCGCCGCTCCAGTTGACGGTGATGCTCTCGTGGTCGCCCGTTACGGAGTCGATGGTGGGAGCCGAGCAGAGGGGCAGGGCACAGGTGTTGGTGTAGAGGCGGAGGTGTCCGCGATAGGGCGAGCCGTAGCCGCTATAGTTGGGCGAGGCATTACGTGCGCTGTCAATGTCTATGTCGCCCCAGCCGGTAAGGATGTAGCTGCGGTAAACGTTGTTGACCAAATCAGAATGAGTGTAGTGGCTGGCGTATTCAGCCCGCTCACCGCTGCCCCCGTCTCGTCGCAGCACAGCGACGAGGAGGTTCTGGTGGCCGTCCCACATAAAGGGGCGGTCGAAGCTGTGCAGCTGCCACTCGGTGGTGCCGGGGTGGCTGAAGTTGGCGGAGTCTATCACACGGACGAACCGGTGGCCGGCGTCGGGCACTATGGGGCCGGTGGTGAAGGCAGTGTCCGGCACGTTGGCAAGGTAGACGGATATGCGGCCTTGATGGTCGGCGGCAACGTTGTTGAAGGGCTGGAATGCCATGGCTGTGATTCCGCCCTCCAATCCTGCCAGGTCGGCGGAGTCGATAAGGGTTTGCACGTAGCTGTAGGGGGAGCCGTTGAAACCTATGGGCAGCGATGGGTTGCCGGTGGCGTAGTAAGAGCTGTCGCAGTTGTCGCGCCCTGTGGCGTCGGGGCATAGGGCGGTAGTGAAGATGGCAGAAACCCACTGGCCGGTGTCGTCCACGCCGCAGATGCTGCGCACGTGCACTTCACGGCGGTCAAGGCTCCTCAGCCCTGCAATGGTGTATTCATTGGTCGCAGTGGAGATTATGGTTCCCGCACCGGGGGTGAAACCTACGGGTCCGTATTCTACCTCGTAGTGCGAGGCTCCGTTGCACTCCCATGTGAGTGCCAGCGTGGTGTCCGTCTGCGGTACGGCGGGGTCGAGCTGCAGGTTGTGTATGATGCAGGTGTCGGGGACGCAGACAGCGTTCATTTCAAAGCCTTCGTAGGAGTAGAAAGGTATCCAGCCATGGAAATAGACTGTCAGCGGACCCGCCGAAGATTGCACAGGGCCGAAATTGACCTCGTAGTTGCTGTTTAATCCTGTGGTCCAGAGCACGGGTCCCGAAGTGCCGATGCCGTCGTAAATGGTCACTACCGAACTGCCCCCGCAATGGGAACGCCCGCTGAGGGTGACAAGGTGTCCGGCCATGTCGGGCAGGATGACCAGTGTGGAGGTTTGGTTGCTCAAGTCTCCGTTGGGGCCTCCGTCGTCATAGATGCTCACACCGCACAACGTCAAGGTGTCGTTGTGGTTGGCACGCATGTTCCAGGAGGTGGGCTTCACGGCCAAGGGACCTTCCCATGCTGAGGTGTCGCCCTTGGGACAGAGCACGCGCACCCATACGTAGTAATTGCCTTCGGGGGTGAGCCCGCCAAAGGTGTGGTGTGGCACAGAGAGGGTAGCCGTCGACGAAGTGGGCACCACATTAGACGATGTGTCGATGAAGACTTGGTAGCGCTCGGCGGTGTCGTGTTGATCCCAAGCCACGGTGACCGATGTGGCAGTGAGGCCAGAGAGTCTGAGGCCCGTGGCATTGGGGCAGGGGGGTATGAGGTCGACCGTCAGGTCGTCGATAAAGGCCATTTGGTGTATTGCAGGGGTGCTCTTCAGGGCTATATAGGCTCCCGTACCGACGTAGTTGCTGAGCGGGACATCGTAGCGAAGCCAATCGGTGTGGGTAATCACCACGGAGTCCACCAGGTGGAAGGTGGAGTCGACCGTTGGGTCAGTCATCACACCTATCAGGAGGGTTGTGGGATTGTAGTTCCAATAGGAGCTGCTGGCGTTGTAGGCCCAGAAGCTGAGCTGCAGTGTACGCAGCGGAAAGCGTGTGGCGTTGAGAACAGGCAGGATGGCGTATTGCTCGTCAGTGGAGCTCTCCCATCGCAAGGCTCGCGAGCCGGAGCGTCCGCCGTTTGTCACCATGGTGTTCATGTCCACATGTCCCCACCAGCAGGGCAGCTCGTTGGCATGCGGATAGCCACCGTAAGGGTTGAAGTCCTCGGAGTAGGGCAGCGAGTCAATGGGCGAGCAAAGAGTACGGAATTGTCGCACCAGTGACCAGTTGGTGTTAAAGCTGCCGCAATAGGAACGCACATATACGTCGTACAGGGTGTAGGGCAGCAGTCCGCCGAGGAAGAGGCTGTCTGTGCGTATGTCGGTGACGATATAGGTGGAGTCGATGGTAAAGCCTGATGGGCCGTAGGCCACTTCGTAGTAGACGGCGTCGCTGTCCACCCAGTGCACCACGGCTGCCGTGTCGGCAATCTGGTCTATGCTCACGGTCATGATGGTATGGCAGGGCATCACGCGGTTCACCTCTATGTCGTCAAGGTAGACGTACACACCCGAGCTGCCGCTCTTGATGGCGATGAGGCCGGAGGCGCCGGCATAGCTGTCGAAGCGTACCACTACGGGTGTCCATGCCCCCGAGTTGAGGAGTGTCACCGTGTCGATGGGGACGAAGGAGGTGATGTCCAGCGGGTCGGTCACTACGCCCACATGTAGGGTCTGGTTGCTGGAAGATTGACCATTGCGAGCCCACAGGGAGAGTTCAAGGCTGTCAACGGGAGCTTCGAAGGTGGGCAGTATCACGGTGCCGTTGTTCAGTTGCAACCCGTGGTCGCCGCTGTGGCTGCGGTTGGCTCCAAATGAGCCTCCTGAGACGATGGAGGGGTAGTTGTCATTCCAGCCGATGGTAGTGCGCCAACAGTCTGGCACACTCCAAATCCCTTCAAGCCCTTCGGTATAGGGGAGTGCCGTGGGGGTGCAGTTGGTGAAGAGGTGTTTGTCTACGTTGGTGAAGGTGTCGGTGCAGAAGGCTGTGAGGCGGACGGTGTAATGGCTGTTGGGATTGAGCCCGGTGAGGGTGTACGACGTGTCGCCCCACAGGGGGCCGCTGGTGTGCCATGCCGTGTCGCCGTCGGTGATGCAGTCCACTGTCCACAGGGTATCCTGGTAGCCGGGGCTCCACCTGACCTTTGCTGCCGTGGAGCCTATCGAGTCCATCCACAGCGTGGGTGCTGGGCATGTGGCCACTGGCGTGGGTGCTGGCTGTGTGTGCAGCCGCATGATGTTGCGCATGGTACCGCCATAAGCGATAGTCGTGGGGGTTACACTGGACAGGCGGTTGCGCGTGTAGCATGCTAAAAGAGTGCCGTTCTGGCTGCAATAGAAGTTGCCTCCCGTTGTCCCCCACGGGCAGTCCACGGCCACGATAAGGTTGCCGAGGCCGTTGTAGTGGAAGGCGGTGTCGAAGGCGTAGTGGTTCCAGCCCGCGGTGCAGGTCAGGGAGGTGACCGCCACCTGCTTGAATTGTGGACTGAAGGGCACCAGACTGTTCCCCATCCTCTCTACGTAGGTGTTGGCTAAATAGATGGTGCATCCTGGGCGACCAGTGCTGCTCGGCGTTCCGCAATACAGGTCGATGCCTGTGATCATGGCTTCGCCGTTCAGTTCCGTGCCCAGCACCAATTGTTGGGTGTAGCTGTTGAATCCGTTGAGGCACGGCATACGGTTGTCGAAGGAGACAAGCTGGCTGTTCGTTGTGTCGCCAATCAGGAGTACGCTGCCTGTTGGACTTTGGGCCTTGACGGTCCACACCATGGTCGCAACCAAGGTAAGAAGAAGGAGAATCTGTTTCTTCATGGGTTATTGTATTTGTTGTTTTATTATCGTTTTGAATATTTTGAGTCAATTGTTGGCTTTCGGTCCTTCTGCTCGATTGCAACCTCTCTTCCTGTTGACGTTCGGGGCAGCTTTTTCTTACATGCATTAACATTCTTTATCTCGACTACTCACCTCTGAAATTTCCAGCCCTCTGCTCTATAAGAGTCTTTGCCTCCCGTTTGGATACCCCCAACCGTGGATTTTTTTTGATTTATTAACAGTTCTTTGCTTCGACTCTCTCGACATAAAGACGTGAAAAATCAATTCTGTGACGCTTTTTTAACAGATTTTAAGCATTTTTTCTGTTTCAATCCTTCTTTCTGCTGATATTGCATAAGTGACCCAGACACTTTCCCCATTGCAATGGGGATAAATGTGAAACGGGTGTCTGCAGCCAGACCCTAAAGAAGCGGAGGAGCTCATCAGGACGAGCTCCTCCGCTATTGTTAAAGTCAGGGGAAAATGGTAGTTGCCTCAGGCGTCGAGCCCCCAGCTGTAATGCATAGGGTGCAGGTGCTCCACATGGACGGCTTCCAGCAGTTGGAAGAGACCGCGGAGCATCTCCTGCCCAAGGCGCGGGTCGACGGGGAACATGGCGTGGGTGATCGTGGGCAGGGCTCTGCTGCCGGACGGGCTGTTGCTGTCGGCATCGGCAAGGTCGTGGCGGATGTCGCGCAGGATGGAGAGGTAGAGTTTTTCCATCTGGTCGTCGGTCACCTTGACGAGGTCAGCATCGCTGGGGTCCGCGGCGGGCGGGAAACGCCAGTTGTTGCAGTCGCCGGCATGGAAGAGGGTGGTGCCGTCGCGGAGGGTGAGGAGGGTGCAGACTCCCACATCGGTGGAGTGGTAGGCCTTGAGCTGGAAATGAGGGGTGTGGACGCTCTCGCCAAAACGCAGCACGGCAAGGGGCAGACTCTTGTCGATGCGACGTCGGCGGACGGTGTCGTAGGAGGGGAGAATGTGCCAATTGGCGTGCTCGGCGCACCACTGGGGGATGTCGGGGTTGTAGTGGTCCTGGTGGAAATGGGAGATGATGAAGTAGACCTCTTTGCCCGCGGCCCTGTTCAGGAGGGTGGCGAGGAGCCCCTGCGGGTCACGCCAATAGTCGAAGACTATCAGGCAGTCCTCTTCTTCAGCCACGAAACAGCTGTGGTAGATGTAGTGTAGTTGCATGGTGACGATGAACTATAAATAATCAGATGTGATTATGCATTCAATTACTCGCGGCGGTCTGCCTGTAGAGGGGTGTTATATGCTTTTGGGAACAAAGTCCACGATGAGCGAATGCTCGTCGAAATGGATGTCCTTGAGGGTGATGCGGTCGAATACAGGGCTGAGTTGGCTGCTGCGGCCAAGGGCCAGCATGAGGCGGTTGCCGTCAAGGATGTCGAGGATGTCGGCTCCCTGCTGCTGCTTCTTGAACTGGCCGAGGGCGGTGCGTACCATGAACTCTACTCCGGCCCCGCCGCCGTAGGAGAGGAAGATGTCTGAGCCATTGATGCGGTCCACGTTGACATCGAGACCCACAGAGCCCATCAGGGGCACTTTGTAGGAGATACGGAGGGTGTGGGGACCGCCGTAGGCAAGGGGTAGTTCTTTTCCGGTCTTGTCAAGAATGAATTGTCCGACTTCGCTATAGGTGAGATTGAACTGCATGTGTTTTGTGGATTTTAAGTTTTTTTTCGCAGGAATAACGCTTAATTGGAAAAAAAATTGTACTTTTGCACATCGAAACATAAAACACAACGACTATGAAAGTAAGAGAACTTGTAGAAAAACTGAACCTGAAGGTGCTGTCCGGTGCCAACGGGTTGGACCGCGAGATAGAGGGTTGCTACGTGTCAGACCTGCTGAGCGACGTGATGGGCAACGCC
>JAEEGL014258733.1_pt1 | contig 31821 bp, 23 predicted proteins | sample 9134231 | NCBI WGS metagenome assembly JAEEGL01 (sample SAMN16246548, study PRJNA631951) | gut metagenome | biome: gut microbiome; feature: rumen; material: fiber-attached | host: Bos | place: Iran: Karaj | collected 2018-10 | reverse complement strand
GCTTCTTGAATCAGATGATTTGGAAGAAATTACTGAAGATGAAACTATAGAGGATGGTGCGGAAGAAGTTGAAGAACTAGAAGAATCCGAAGAGCTTCTTGAATCAGATGATTTGGAAGAAATTACTGAAGATGAAACTATAGAGGATGGTGCGGAAGAAGTTGAAGAACTAGAAGAATCCGAAGAGCTTCTTGAATCAGATGATTTGGATGAGGTTACTGAAATTGAACCTTTAGTGAATGAATCAGAAGACGGTGCAGACGAACTATTAGAACCGGATAATTTGGAGGAGATTACCGAAATCGAATCATTGGAAGGAGAATTGGAAGAAGTTGATGATGAGTCTTTAGAACTTGATAACCTTAAGGAATCATCTGAATCCATAAATGATAATATGGATGAAGAACCGCAAGAACTTATCGGGGCTAATGCGGATGCATCTGCAGAAAACAATCTTTCAGAAACTAATATTCAGGCATTGTTATATGGATGTTTTGAATATACTCCGCAAAATGTTGAATCAGATTTGGATGGGGTTTATGCGGCTCTTAAAGAATTTCTGTTAAAACAACATGATATAGACTGTATTAAGTTATTAAAACTTAAATATAATGATAAATTATCAATAAGCGAAATCTCTGCAAAGTTAGAATTATCAGAAGAAACAGTTATTCAGACATTGAGTGAGATTGCAGATATAGTAAAGGAACAGTAGGCAGGATGCTTTGTCCTAGATGCAAAAACGAAATTAAAGACAAATCACTAAAGTGTAGTATTTGCGGAACGAAAATAGGGATTTTATGCAGCGATTGCGGGCAATATAATGTTATAAATGCATCAAAATGTTCAAGCTGCGGAAAAGTATTGTTACGTATATGTAGCAAATGTGGTGCCGCAAATTTCCCGGAATCTCAATCATGCAGAAAGTGCGGTGCTTTGTTAGAAGAAGAAACTTCTTTAAAAGAGGAATTTGCTTCTGCTTTTACCCCTGTATATAATGCTAAATCATGTTCTCAGCAAAAAATTAAATCTCTTTTAATAGAGGGCATAAAAAGTATTGACTCAAAGATAATAACACTATCAGGAGAAAGCGGTTCCGGCAAGAATTTGGTTTTGCGTTATGCAATAAATGAATTAAAAGATGCAAAGTTAATATGGCTGATGGGAACTTGCTCTCAAATGACTCAATTATCTCCGTTCGGCTATTTTCAGGATTTATTGTTAAATTTTTTTAATATAAACAATTTTTGTCCCGATACATTACAGTTAAAGAGAAATTCAATCAAATTTTTTAAGCAGGATTTTCCTGCTTTAACATATGAAGAAACATTGGATTTGTTGAATTTATTATACCCTAATTCTACGGATGTATATGAAAACATATACTTTAATAAAGCTAAAATGTTTACCATCATGAAAAAGGTAATTACAACTATTGTTGAAAAAATTAAAGTGGTATTTATTGTCGACAAATTTGAAAATATAGACGGAATGTCCTTTGATTTTATAAAAGAGTTACTAAATGATGAATTAATTCTAAATCGTGCGAAATTTATATTTATTTGTACAGAGCCAAGGCCCGGTCTTGGTTTAATTACTGTCAGTGAATTAACAAAAGAAAATTATTTGGACTTGACGATTGCCCCATTTACTAAAATGCAGACATCTGAATTTTTAAAACAATACGAAGGAAGTTTTGATAAGGATTTTATAGAAACTGCTGAAAAAATTAGTTTTGGGAATCCTGCAAATATTGAGCAGATTGTTTTATTGCAAAATGATACGGTCAGATTGGGTTTAAAAGATATTAAATATAAAAATATTGAATCTGTTTTTGAAGCCAGATTAAAAATTTTAAAGCAAGAAAATTACAGAGCATATAGACTTTTATCGGCTATTTCTGTTTTGGGTGAAAGGGTTTATCCGGCACTTCTGGAATCTTTTGATAATATGACTCCCGATTCATTGGAAGCTAATATTAATTATCTTGTAAATACTGGTTTCATCACTCAAGTTAATAATTTATCCTTTGAATTTAAAACAACGGCTCTATGGAAAGCAGTTGTTTCCGTTGTAAAAAATGAATCTTTCTTTGAAGAAATCTTGAATTCACTTTATGATATTTTGAAAAGCTATCATCAGTCTTCTCCGGCACTGCTTGCGTATATTTTACAAAAATTAGGTGACAATACGGAAGCATTCAATATTTGGACTGCATTGATGAAAAATGCATCTTATATAGGTGATATAGGACTTTATATAATTACTCAAAAACAAGCTTTGAAACTTATTGAGAATAAAAATAATGAGTTTTATAAAAAAGTAAAAAAGAATATTTATACAAGGGTTGGGAAACTTCTGGAGCCAATTGACTATAAGGCTTCACTGGAATTTTTACAAAATGCGGTTATGATGCTTGATGATGATGAGGAAGCCGAACATATCGAACTTTTGGGATATATTTCTTCCTGTTCAATGCAGGCCGGAAACTATTTCGGTGTAATAGAATGTGCGGAAAATGTTTTGAATAAACTTCCTGAAACGATGAGTCTTGAAAAAACTCTTGTTAAATCTCGAATGGTTAAGCCTTTGTTGAGATTAGGAAATTACGGGCAGCTTATTAATATGGTGGAAGTCGAGTTATTTCCGGAAATAGAAAAAGTTTTGAGCAGAGGAAAAGATGTTCCTCAAATATGTATAAAAGATTTATTTAGTCTTTGGCTTGATATGTATTTTGATTTAGCGGAAGCTTTAACATTTCAGGGGGACAACAGAGCTTTTGAAGTTATACAGACAATATGTGAAATTATAGACAAAAACAAGAATACTGACCCTGTTATCTCCTGTAAAACATATTTGCTTTTGGCTTTGGCAAACACTCTCAAAGGAGATATAACTACTTCTAAACGAATTTTGGAAGACATATTAAAAGAAAATCCTCTTGATAGTATGGATACTTTTATTGTATCAAGATGGAATTTTATAGATATTTTGAATAAATTTTTTGAAAAAGATTACGTTCAACTTCAGTCGGAATTATTTAATGTTGTAGCTTATGCAAATAATATTAATGATAATTTTACTAAAAATATTTTAAAAACACTTCTTTCAGTAATATTTAAATCAAATAATCAGGCTAAAAAGGCATTAGAAATATTGGAAGAACAGGTGTCTTATTTTGCTAAAGAAAAAATTGCGACAGGTGTTTTGTTATGCTGGTATTTTATTGCAGAGATTAAATTAATAATAAAAGGAACCCAATTTGCCCTTGATATAGCAACAAAAGCTCTTGATATAGCGCAGGAACCAAATATAAACAATTATTATTTTATAGCCTTATTTAATAAGCTTATTGGTGAAATATATATTGCAAAACAGGATTTCGAGTCCGCAAAAGTTTATCTTGAAAAATCCTTGTTTATAGCGAAAAAGTTCGAGTTAGAATATATTCAGCTTCAAACATATATGCAGTGTACAAAACTATATCAAGAACTTGCTCTTCCAAAATCAAATTCCAGAAATACTTATATAAAGAAGGCTCTAAAGATATTTCAATCCGCAAAAAATGTATCTATTGTTTCAAACAACAGTGTTTATCAAAAAGCTATAAAAGAAGAATTAAGTATTTTGACATCTTTTTGTAAACTGAATAGTATCAATCTTAAACGTGATTCAAAATGATTTAAACATAGTCATCAGGATTACCTGAATAATCCTGTATAACTGCAGTTTCTTCAATATCACCGATATAATCTTTAGTGGATTCTCTGTATGCTAATGCTCTTTTGTTGAGTTCATCCATTGCCATATTGCCTGTCAATACTTCTATAACATCTCCGTTAGTATCAAGTATTTTTAATCTCGGAATTTCAACACCTTGTGGGGTTTTAAACCCCATAAGCATAATAGGACCGTATTCTCCGAATCCGTCTTTTATTTCAAAATATATTTCTCTTAGATTTTCATTATCCAGGCATGCAAGAGCAACGTTGTTTGAAGTTTCACGTTGTACCCAATCCTGTAGAGTTATTGTTTCTTCCAAAAGTTCATCTATTTGTTCTTTTGGCACGTGTATATTTCTAAAAAAAGGATCGCCCCCTTTGCCTACAGCTGCGGGATTGCCTTGTTTAGGAACACTAAATTGATATTGTGATTCGTCAATAATTTTTGGTTCTTCGTTTGTCATATTCTAACTCCTTATATGAAATATAACGGCATTTTTTGTAGAAACTTTAGGATTTTTAATAATATTGTTACAAAAGTTTACATGTAAAAATTTTCAGACCAGACCTTCTTTAAGAGCTTTTACAGCGGCTTGAGTTCTGTCATCAACAACCAGTTTTTGTATAATATTACAAACATGAGCTTTTGCCGTATGCTCACTTATTGTCAGTGTCTTTGCGATATCACTGTTAGATTGACCGTCAACTATAAGTTTTAATACTTCATACTCTCTCTGAGTTAAATTCGAGTGCCGCTCTCTGAATGCACTTCTGGAAAGCTGTCTTGCCGGTATTGTCCCGCAATTTTTATCCCTAATAAACGGTACAATTTTAGGGTCGAGCCACATTGCACCTGCTTTAATCATTTTAATTACATACATCAGAAAATCTGTTGCGATATCTTTTATTACATATGCGCTTGCGCCTGCTTGTAATGAAGACATAACTTCTTCTTCGGTAATATGAGATGTAAGTACAATAATCCTAATATTGTTATTATGTTCAAGAATTTGTTTTGTTGCTTCAATGCCGGATAAATCCGGCAAACCAATATCCATCAGTACAATATCAGGCTTTATAAGTTTTGATTTTTCAATGGCTTCTTTACCTCCGGATGCTTCTCCTATTATTTCCATCTCCGGATAGTCGCTGAATAATGATTTTATTCCGATTCGCATCAATTTTTGATCTTCAACAAGTAATATTTTAATTTGCATTTTAATTAAATCTCCCTATCGTAACGAGAATAATAAGAGAAATAAATTTATGACAATATTGCAAAAATAGAGAACTATAAGTTTATTTTTTAAAAAGTTAAACTTGTAAATAAATTTTTAAATATTTTTGTAATAAAAATAAGGGTAAATATAATTTAACCCCTGCCTGATATCATCTTTTTAATGGATTTTACAAATAATTACGGATGTTAAGATGTTAATACAGTGTACAGGAGGGTTTGAGTTTTGTACGCATACCGTCAAGAAGTCCAGAGAGCTGAATTATACGCAGTGCCGCAGCGTAAGGTAACTTCGCGTCCCAAAATTGCTCCCAAAATTAAAGCTGCAAGACAGAAAAACCCTGTGGTGGAGTTAGTAAGATTAATTGTAACTCTTACATTCCTGTTTGCTTTCGGTATTTTTATTTTTCCGACTTGCTTTAATTCATTAGTAAGACAAGTATTCTTCCCCGAAAATTTAAAGATTTCGACCGGTTACGAAAGTTCCATGTATGATAGAAACCCTGTATATGATACAAAAATAAATATTTACGGTATCGCATTTCCGATTAATAAATATGTTAATAACGGTATTTTTGGGAATAAGTTGTTGCTATATCCGACTATCCAAAAAACTCACAGTGAAATTACAACAATGTACCATACCGGAGAAATGCTTGAATTAAAAAAACAGTTGATAACTCTTTCAGGGCTGTACAAAAATATTAAACCAGCAATATATGTTTGGGAGTATGAACAAGGCAAGTATGTCGATATAAATGCAAACTCTTTGTATTCTGCTGCAAGTATAATTAAATTGCCAATTCTGGTCAGAATGTTTAAGTCAATTGAGGCAAATCAATTTACAATTTATGATGAAATGAAGTTTAGGGAGGTATATCGTTCTTCCGGCTCCGGTAATTTGCAATATGAATTGGCAGGAAATAATTATACAATGGATTATCTGGCCAAAACAATGATTCAGGACTCGGATAATTCTTCTACAAATATGATTATGGCAAAAATGGGCGGCATGGAAGATGTAAATGCCGGATTACGTGATTGGGGAATTTCGACAACTTATGTAAGAAATTGGCTTCCGGATTTAGAAGGTACCAATAAAACTACTGCCGCTGATATAGCCAAAATACTTTATAATTTAGATAATCCCGGTTTTTTAAATGTAAATTCGAGAGAATACATAATAGATTATATGAGCCATGTTAAAAATAACAGATTAATTCAGGCTGGGCTTGGAGAAGGTGCTTTATTTATACATAAAACCGGTGATATCGGAACAATGCTTGGTGATGCAGGAATTGTTTTTGCTCCGAATGGCAAGAGGTATATTGTTGTAATATTGGCGGAAAGACCTTACAACTCACCTCAGGGAAAAGAATTTATTGTAAGAGCTTCTGAAATTATATACAAGGCTATCGTTGGGTAGAATTTTTAACATACTTATTTATAAGAACATCCGACTATTTTATTTGTTTTATAGTAGAATTAGAAATAGGGATTATTTATGAAAAAAGTTTACATAGAAACAATGGGATGTCAGATGAATAAATCAGATGCCGAACGTATGTACGGTATGTTGGAGTATTGCGGATATTACCAAACGGAAAATCCAAAAGAAGCCGATATGCTTATTGTTAATACTTGTTCAATACGTAAACTTTCAGAAGATAAAGCATACAGTCAAATAGGTGTCTGGGGTAAGCGCAGAGGAACAAAGATAAATGAACATGGGACCAGGATATACAATGAGTATCCAAAGATAGTTTTTGCAGGATGTGTTGCTCAACAATACGGTAAAGAAGTTTTTAAGCGCGCGCCTTATGTGGATTTGGTACTTGGAACTCAAAGACTATATGAACTGCCTAATCTAGTTAAAAGGATTGAAAATGGTGAACGCATTGTATCTATAGATGAAACTCCCTACGAAGAGTCAGATATAAAAATTAATCGTGTCAAAGGTATTAATGCGTGGATTCCGATTATGGAAGGATGTAATAATTTTTGCACTTATTGTATAGTGCCTTATACAAGGGGCAGAGAACGTTCACGAAAGCCGGAATTAATAATTGCTGAGGCTAAAAAGGCACTTTCTGAAGGATATAAAGAAATTACACTTTTAGGACAGAATGTTGACTCTTATGGCAAAGATTTAGAATCACATCAAAATTTATCCTGTTTATTGCGGCAGCTAAATGCAATTGAGGGTAAGTTTAGAATCAGGTTTGTGACAAACTATCCGACAGATATTACGGATGAGCTTATAGATACAGTGCTTGAACTCGATAAGGTTTGCGAATATTTCCATATTCCGATGCAATCAGGGGATGATAATGTTTTAAAGAAAATGAACCGCAGATATGATTATGCAACTTATAAAAAAATATGCGACCATCTGCGTTCACGAGTAAAGGATGTAACTATTACCAGCGATTTTATTGCGGGTTTTCCCGGAGAAACTGAGGAACAATTCCAAAATACACTAAATGCTATGACAGAATTAGAACTCGATTACTCAAACACTGCGGCGTATTCTCCCAGAGAGAAAACTGTTGCGGCAAAATGGACGGATTTGTACATTCCTGAGATTGTAAAAACGGAGAGATTGGCAAGGCTCAATGAGCACAACAGGGAATGCTGCCTGAAATCAAATAAAAAGTATATCGGGCGTGAAATGGAAGTTTTGATAGAAAATTTTGAAGTTCGAAAGAACGGAAATAGAGTTATTACAGGAAGAACGAGAAATAACAAAATAGTTCACATACCTTGCGATAAAGATTTAATCGGTGAATTTATAAATGTAAAAATAACAAATGCAAGAACCTGGTATTTAAACGGAGAGATTGTATAGAAAGTTTTTATAGCGTGAGATTTAAAAATTTAACAACAGAACAAATAATTATATCCCTTGACCGTTTAACACGGTTTAAAAATACAAACGAAAAGTATATTAGGGTATTTGGGGATATAATTACAAATAATTTAACGGTCCCTCAGATTAAAAAATCCGATATTGAGAATATGGATTATACGGAACTAACCCATATTGTAGAAGAAATTTTTAACAAAAGTATTAAGGATATATTAGGTTTAAATAATGTTAATAATGATTTGACAATAAATAATATAATAAAAGATTATGAAAATAGTGTGTATATAAATGATAACGAAACTCAAAAATTGCTTAATAATAATATTTTGTATAAATATGCGGTTGATTTAATTCCGGAAAATTGTCCGATAAATTTGAAATGGTTAAAAACTATTGTTAATGATGAAGTCAATAATTCTAAAATTCTACCTGATTTAAGAGAAAAATATTGTCTTAAATATCCTATAGAAAAGATAGTTTTAGCGGAAGGAATAACCGAAGAAACTCTGCTTCCTGTATTTTCACGCTATTTGGGAAATGATTTTTATAAAAATGGGATTCAAATTATACCTGCTGGCGGTAAAAATCAAGTCGTAAAAATGTATTATAAACTAATAGAAGAGATTAAACTTCCGATATTTATATTGCTTGACAAAGACGGTGAGGAGAATATCAAACAAATAATCCCAAAATTGCGTAATATTGACAAGATTCACCTTGTTTCCTGCGGTGAGTTTGAGGATTTATTGCCTAAATCACTCATTGTAAAGGCTGTGAATAAAGATTTTGAAAACTTTTTATCAATAACGGAAAATGATTTACCGGCTAATATTCCTACAGTCGAAGTTTTAGAGGAACTTTTCAGAACAAAAGGATTGCACGAATTTAAAAAAGCCGAATTCGCAAAACTTGTAAAGGAAAATATTACCTCTGATTCCGATATTTCGGATGAAATTAGAAATATTGTTAAAGAATTGGGGTAAAGAAATATATAACAACAATCGACTTGAGAATTTTGAACAGAGATTATGGTAATTATTTTGGTGCAAAAAATTGCACCTACTTGCTAAAATGTTGATATTCAAATAAATATAAGTATAATTAGAAATATGAAAACCTGGAGAGACTTTTTATTAGAATCATATGATTATATTGATGAATTAAATGTTTTTGCTAATAATTTAATTACTATGTCATCTATAAAAAGAGAAGATTTTATTGTAGATGCTGGTGCAGGAATTGGTCTAATAAGTACTAACATTTTGAAAAATAACAACAATGCTAATGTTATAGCAATAGATAATGATGATTCATGTATAAAAGAGTTGAATAAACAAAAAGAGACTTATCCTAATTTTAAAATTTTTAAAAATAATTTAGAGAGTATAGAAATAGAAAATAATTCTATAAATAAGATTATTGAACGTGCTTCATTAATGCACAATAAAGAGAAATTAGTTATCTTAAAGGAATATTATAGAATACTTAAAAAAAATTCTCAGATATCAATGTGTGAATGCATCTGTTATGATAAATTGGACAGGTACTATAAGTATTTACCTATAAATACAAAAAATTATAATTTTTACAAAACAATTGAAGAAAAAGTTCGTAATGACAATAACGACCCATTAACAAACTGTGACTTAGATTCTTGGAAAAAATATTTAAAGGAAGCTGGTTTTAAAAATATTAATATAATTCAATTCCCGGATTTTGACTACTTCAAGATAAATAATAAATTATCTGAAGCAAATATTTTTTACGAAGATAAACCACACACATATTCTTTAAAAGAAAAATTCTTAAAATATATGACCGAAGAGCAATTTGATATTTATTACAAAACTCTAGAACAAAATATGATATATAAGATGTTGCGACATGATATTATAGGGTTATATATATTTGCTCAAAAAGACCCTAGTTTATTTAATTATATTAAATTAAAACTTAAGGTGTTATTTTTTATCTTATTTAAACAATTTCCTTTTGTTATAAAAAATACTATAAAAAAACCTTTTATAAAATTGTACTATGATATTAAATGTAATTCGCAGAAGTTTATAGAAGTAACACTAGGGTATAATCCTAATAAGTGAATAAGCATAGTTTTAATCCATCAACAACTCTTGGGTGCAATTATTGGGACAAAAAGTGCAAATTCGTGGACATTTTTGTTACCAAAATCGGACATTTCGGACTTTTGTACTCAATTCACTTCCGACCTTTTTAAATCGCCAAAAGCTGGATTCTTCGGCACATTGTGCCTCAGAATGACGGAATGAATTCCGAGCAAATGTCCTGAAAAAAGGTACAGAAAAACAGGTAAGTATTTAAATGTAAGAACTAATACTCTTTTTGAAGCACTAGAAAATGCGCCTGGCGCGATTCGAACGCGCGACCTCTCCCTTAAAAGGGGATTGCTCTACCGACTGAGCTACAAGCGCATAAATGCTATTCAATTATTTCGGCTATGACTTTTAGCCACAAGTATGATGTTAGCAAGAACAAAATTATGTGTCAAGTTTGAGGTTTTATGGATAATTTTATATTATAATTTATTTATGAAGAAAAAGATAAGTATACTTGGTTCAACCGGTTCTATCGGTAGACAGGCATTAGAAGTAATTGAAAAGCTAAATGACAAATTTGAAATTATTGCTCTTACGGCAGGACAGAATGTCGATTTGCTTAATAAACAAATAGAAAAATTTAAGCCGAAATATGCTTATGCCGATGATAAAGACACAATAATCGGTGCGGAATACAAAACTCTTGATGAAATATGCTCTGACAAAGAAAATGACATAATTCTTGTTGCGGTTTCCGGAAAAATCGGCTTAAAGCCAACGATTACCGCCATCAATAACGGCATAGATATAGCTCTTGCAAACAAAGAAACTCTCGTTATGGCAGGTGATATTGTTATTCCGCTTGCTAAAGAAAAAGGGGTAAATATTGTACCTGTTGATAGCGAGCATTGTGCAATTCATCAGTGTATTAAAAATATATTACAGGTAAAAAAACTTATTATTACTGCATCCGGCGGACCTTTTTTGCATAAATCCGTTGATGAAATGAATAATGCAACCGTTGAACAGGCGCTTGCGCATCCTCGTTGGAATATGGGTAAAAAAATAACAATAGACAGTGCTACATTGATGAATAAAGGGCTTGAAGTTATTGAAGCGCATCATCTTTTTGGAATGGATTATAAAAATATCGAAGTCGTTATTCATCCGCAAAGTATTGTTCATTCGGCAATAGAATATGTTGACGGAAGTGTTATAGCGCAATTAGGATTGCCAAGTATGCATATTCCGATTCAATATGCAATTACTTATCCCGATAGGTTTGAGGGGATAAAATCAGATAGTTTTAGTTTTTCTGATATAGCCAGATTAGACTTTGAACCTCCGGATTTTAATAAGTTTAAAGCTTTAAGAATTGCTTATGAATGCGGTAAAAACGGACACTCTTATCCTATATGTATGAATGCTGCCAATGAAGAGGCTGTGTTTGCTTTTTTAAAAGGTAAAATTAAAATGGTTGATATTATTAATATCGTTGAACAAATAGTCGAAACTCATAATATTATAAAAAATCCGTCTTTGGATGAAATTTTTAGCATTGATGAAGCAGTAAGAGTTAAAACTCAGGAAATTATTGGCAAATAGAAACTAATTTTCATTTTGGCGGTTCGCTATATTAACAGACTTATTTAAAATTTCTTTTGCTTTTTCCAGTTGCACGTCTTTTTTATAATTGCTTATAAAGAAATCAAAGTCACTTCCGATTTCTACATCAGGTTTTATTCCAAGTTTATTAATATCAACTCCGTTTGGGGTTAAATATCTTGCAATAGTTACGTTCAATCCTGTTTTATTTGGAAGCGGAACAACCTTTTGCACCAATCCTTTTCCAAAAGTTTTCTTACCTACTAAAATTGCTTTATGTGTATCTTTTAATGCACCTGAAAGTATTTCACTTGCACTTGCACTTGCACCGTTTACCAAAACAACAAGAGGCTTTTCAATTATGTCACAGTTAGGCATTGCATTTATTACTTTTTTATTTGCATTACGGTAAATAATTTCAACTATTTCACCTTGTTTTATGAACATATTTGCAATAAACACGGCATTATCAAGAAGTCCGCCTGTATTTCCCCTTAAATCAATAATTAACGAGTCAGTATTTTTTGTATTTTTAATTGCATCAAGAAATTCATCCGGTGTAGTTTCTCCCATGAAACTTACAATTTGAATATATCCTATATGTCCGTCCAATATGGAACTTTTAACATTTTTAATCTTTATTTCTTTTCTTTGAATCCGTTTTATAAGTTTTTCACCGTCTCTCAGAATCAGTAATTCTACGTATGAATTTTCAGGTCCTCTCACAAGTGTTGCAACATCAGAAACGTTCATTCCGTTAATATCTTTTCCGTTAACTTCGGTTATAATATCACCTTGTTTGAGCTCTGCTAAATCAGCAGGAGTTGACGGAATAACATTAAAAATTTCAATTTTTCCTGCATTTGAGTATATATTTACGCCAATTCCATATATTTTTGACGTAATGGAAGTAGTTAAATCCTCAAAATCTTCTTTTGTCATAAATTTTGTATAGGGTTCATTAAGACTCGCAATCATTGTATCTATTGCAACTTTTGCATCTTCTTCTGTATGAATTTTGTTTTGGTATCTGTATTTCCATCTGTCCCAATTTTGATGATTTAAAGTCGGATCGAAGTAGTCTTTATTTATAACTCTCCATGTCTTTTCAAAAAACTGCTGCGGTTGTAATACGCTTTCGTTATAAAAACTTTGTGATAGAAAATATGAATTTGCACGATTAAATGTATTCAAAAACATTTTATTAAATGCAAATAATATTATTAGCAATAGTAATGATAATAAAAAATGCTTAACTCTCATATGATAATTTAACATCAATTTTAATAGTATATCAACATCCTTTTTATGTATTCTGCATGGCGGATGTGAAATACATAATTATAAATATCAGTAAGTAATTATCTGTTTGCAATGTAAAATTTGTGTGAAATTAACTTACAAGCATTGATTTATTAAGAAATGTTACCAAATGTAAAGTATTTTTAAAATTGTTACAATTATCTATATTATAGCAGTAATGGTATATTTGAGGAATATAAATTGATAAAGTTATGATTTTTATTAAAGTTTTTCAGAAATATGCCGTAATAAATATTATGATAAAGTTGTTAAATATCAGAAAGGAGCTTTTATGGCAGGTATAGACGGGAATTTTAATTTTAAGTCGTATGATATTGATGGAAACAAAATATTATCGCGAGCCGAAGCGGACAAAGCAAGAGCTGACGGCTGGAATATATGGAACAATTTTACAGAGGCCGATAGCCACTTAGCAACTCAAGAAGGACTGGGAAGAATTATGATGACTCAGTCTTCATTATATCAAAATTATCTTGGTAAACTTACTGATGCGATGGAAAAATTGACCGGACTTCAAGGCAGATATTCCATGCAAGAATGGCGTGTAGGAGTTATATACTCTGATCCTGAAATGCAGGCAACATTGGAAAAGGCTAAAAAGATAGCAATTGAGGCTATGCGTAAAGAGGGAATTGACATATCTGATGATGCATTTGAGTTTGGAGAAAATGATAAAAAAGCAATAATGGAAATGATGAATAAAATTAATGACACAAATGCGCAACTTAAAGATTTAGGTGAGATGCCTTCATTTGGTCTGACTAAAAATCCTGCCGGACAGGTTAAAAAATCCTCTGAATCTAAGCAGCCTTCAAATATATCAATTGACCTCAGTCGTATACCAAGAAGCATAGACTATAGCAAATATAATGAGGAACTCCGAGAACTTGTAACTTCTCGTGATATTGATAACAGCAGAACAACTGTAGAATCGAATGAAGACGGGGATGTAATCAGAACCTTATATGATACAAACGGGGTTAAGATTTATGAAGCAATTCAGGACGATTATGGAACGTCAGTATACTATTATGATGAAAGCGGTAATCAAACTGTTCATGTAAATCGTGATGAAAACGGAGTGATATATCATATATCAAAATCCGAATATGATGAAAATGGCAGTGAGCTAGGGTACTCGTTGTATGGACCTGATGGCAAAATATCATATACATATGCTAATAATCAATTTGTAATGTACAATGATATTGGAGAAGTTTCCAGTTATCGTAAAGATGAAAAAGCAGATGATGGGTCAATGAAATATACTTACTATAATTCAAGTGGTGAACCGCTTTTTTATCAAGAATCAGAATACGGTTGGGATTCGGATGGATGGAAGGTTTTAAGTGAAAATTATTACTTAATGAACGGACAAGAAATAACGAAGGAAAAAGCGACAGTGCTTTTAGGGGAAATGCCGTATTAAATAAAAGTTGTACATTATTGAATAAGCTGTCTGAGATTAGACAGCTTATTTATTATTGAGCTTCATACCCCGGAGATGTTAACGGTAAATTTTTGTAGCCCGGATTTGAGTAAACGGTTTTCTTTATGTATTTATTTGTATAATTCCCTTTTTCAAGCAATTGTTTTAAAAGATTTTCTCTTGTAACCAGAGCCGATTCCAAATCGTTTGATTCAGGGTATTGTTTTACAAGTTCATCCCAAACGGTTGCTTCCATTGTCCATGCGTATGTTTCTTCACTCAAGGAATTATATTCGTCCTGATGGAGTGCTTCATGAGCAAGAAGCGCTGCAAGCGCTGCTGGCGGAGCTTCTTCATGTTTAGGATTTATGAATATAAAGAGCTTATTTTTCTTTTTCCAGCCGACCGCATCAAAACTTGCATAAGCCTCATTTAACTCAGACAAGTTACGAAAAGATATTTTTACCGGGTTTTGAGTAAGGTTATAGCCTAAAATGGCTTTTCGTGAATAATCGGCTGTTGTGTTTTTCATCATGTCTAATGCGACATATATAATCTCATCATTAGAAACTTTTTTATACTCTTTTGCTATTGTTTCAAGATATTCAGGTGTATATTTTTGCGGCAGACTTACATTATCAGGGATGTAATTAATTTGTGCCGCATAAATTTCGGATATACTAAAAGCCAAAATTGCAAATATTATCAGTAGTTTTTTCATACTTCTAATCCTCATTTATAATATTATATACATTTATTTTTAATAAAGTCAAAACAAAAAACGGGAATGTAAACAATGCACATTCCCGTTTTTAATATTAACAAACTGTTTTTATGCAGGTGTTGAAGTGATAACCTTGTCAATCAAACCATAATCAACGGATTCTTGTGCAGAAAGATAGTGGTCACGTTCGCAGTCTGCTTTTACTTTTTCGTAATCTTGACCTGAATTTTCAGCCATTATCTTAATTAAAAGTTCTTTCATTCTCATAATTTCTTTTGCTTCGAGTTCTATGTCCGTAGCTTGACCTCTTGCTCCGCCTAAAGGCTGATGAATCATTATTCTTGAATTTGGTAATGCCATCCTCTTTCCTTTAGCGCCTGATGAAAGTAAAAATGCGCCCATTGAAGCTGCTTGTCCTAAACATATTGTTTGTACATCTGCTCTTATGTGCTGCATTGTATCATAAATTGCAAATCCTGCCGTTACGCTTCCTCCGGGAGAATTTATATAAAGCATTATATCTTTTTCCGGATTTTCACTATCTAAAAGCAATAGCTGCGCAACAACTGTATTTGCTACGTCATCATCAATTTCTGTCCCCAAAAATATGATTCTCTCCCTTAGCAGTCTTGAAAAAATATCAAATGATTTTTCTCCTCTTGAAGATTGCTCAATAACTGTAGGAACGTAATTTAAAATTTCTTCTGTCATATAATCTCTCCTTGTTTACGTCTATTTTACAATAAATTTGCAATCAGTGCAATTATTTGAGTTAATATGTATGAATTTGAATAGCAAATTTATTTTTTACATGTTTTAATTTAAACAAATGATGTTATAAATGTAAGCAAAGAAAGGCGAAAAAATATGAATTTATCAATTGTAAGAAAAAGTGTAATGCCGTTAATGGCGGCAGGATTATTGGCAACAGGTGTATCTGCTTGTAATAATAATCAGCAAAAAGAAATAATGGAAGATGCAAGAGAAGCTGTTGAATACACTAAAAAATTTGGTAAGGACGGAGCAACCATACTTGCTTATTATGACGTTTATGATGTAAATGCTTTAGATTCAGTACAAAAAGAAGTTGATAGGAATACAGAACTTGCTTATTGGGATTTTGTAATTAACAGAGAAAATAATACAAGATGGGATTCTGTTTATTTTTCAAATATGATTGATAACAGAACAGAAACTCAAAAAGCAATTGAATATTTAAAAGAAAAAGCTGCCGGACCTGCTCCTACGGATATGGAGCTTGACAAGGCATATAGCAGACTTAAGAATAAACAGGAAAAAACCGTAACCGCAAAAGAACAGGATTCTATTGCAAAAATCAATATTAATGAATATAAGAGTGAACTTACGCAAAAGAAACTCTTAGAATTATTATATTCAATAAAAGAAATGCCAGAAGTAGATAAAGAAATTCAGAAAGCTGAAAATTAAGACTCGTGGTTTACTAATTTTTAATAAAATAAGCTATATTTTTAAATATGGCTTTTTTTTATCTTAAAGTATTTTATTAATTTGTTAATATCCGCTTTTAGTTACTTTTTCATAATCATTGTAATCTTTAGGTGTACTCAAACGCTCACTTGCGGAGATTCTCCATCCGCCTTTAAAAACAGTTGAAGTTCTGGTTGAGCCTTGCGGAAAATTCAAAATTGATTTTCCCTGATAACTCCTTATAACAGGTGCAATATATTGAATTGCGTAAGGTGTGTATGCAGGATTATCGGAATATGTATAAATATTTGAAATCTTGCCGAACTTATCAACATCAAAGGTAAATTTGAAAATAATTCCGTTTGGTAATGCCGGCATGCGTACATCTTGCATTATTTGGTTTTGCAAATTTGAACGCCAAACATTCCAAGCAATTTCTTCTTCCCGTTGAGTCAGAACTTTTGGTGCAGTTTGTGTTTGAGTTGTTTTTACGATTTGTGGTTTTGGTGGTTGTTCTTGTTTTATAACTGTTTGAGTTTGTTGTTCTTGTTTTCTTTCGGTTTTAACAATTGTTTGTGCCGGCTTAGCGACTGTTTTTACCTCAGTTTTAATTTGAGGTGTCGAAGGTTGTTTCTTAACAGTTTGTATCGGCTTTTGAATGGTTGTCTGTGTTTTTGGAATGTTTACAGTTTCTGTGGTTTTCTTAATCGTTTGTTCTTGAGGTTTTACCTGAATTTCCATTACGGGAATTTCGGTAGTTTCAACTTTAACTTCATTATCTGTTACAATTTTATAATCAGAATTATAGACCAATACAGACTTGTGCATTTCGGGTTTTATGGCACAAATACTTATTGTCGCAACAATGACTAATATTGCAAATATTTGTAAAAAAAACTTCATTTTTTATTATCCCAATTTGGATACCAATTCATCACAAGCAAAGTTTTCAAACCTTGTTTGGCTCAGCATAAATGTTTCGGCTATCAAAAGAGCTGTAGGAACAAGTGCTGCAAGCATACTTAAAAGCAGTCCGCCTAAATCTCCCCCGATTTCACCCATAAAGTATGATGCATTCATTGAGAACTCAATCAAAATAATTGACAATCCGATAATAAAAGACCTTCTCATTTCTCTGTTGAGTTTTCTAACTCCTTCCAAACCGTATATTTCTACACCATGCTGCAAATAGTTGCTGTAACCGTCATTTTTTATGACATTTGAGGCTTGAATTTTTTTACTGCATAAGAACCCGTTAACAAATGAGAAGAATGCAAAAATAATTAAAAATGTCGCCAATACCAAAAATACGGGACTTATTCTTAAACCGGAAATCCTTACCCAACCGGCAGCTTCAGGGAAACACATTGCTAGAGTGTTGGAAACACCATAAGCCAAAAACGGTGCCGTTAATATTCCCAAAAGGATTTCTCCCGCCGATTTTATTTGTAATCCGAATAATTTGTCTTTAATATTTTGAATCTTTGTTTTACTCATTGTATTTGCAAAACGCTCAATCCACTGTTGGTATTCCTTTATAACACGTTCAAAATCTTCTCTGTATTCATAACAATCAAGCTCTTTTCTTATTTCTGTATTATTGTTTTTAAAATATCCGCAACCGAGAGCTATTGTTGCGGCAGTACCGACAAAGAAAAGAGATACCAAAACAGCAAAAACAGGGAATGTTTTAGGTGATATATAGTACAGAACATTTACCAAATATATTGCTGCATAAAAAATTAATGAAAGCGATATCATAAATTTTTCTGCAAGATTAGAAACATTTGTTCCTTCTCCCAACTTATTTTGAAAATACAGAAATATACCTTGTTTTAGTAAAAGTCCTACTGCATAAACAATAAGAGCATAAATAAATATAAGTTTCATATTTGTAGGCATTTGAATAACATTACCGGCTTCATTAAGCGGTAAACCAGTCAGGTAATTTGATAAACCGAATGCGCAAATCAAAGATGAAAAGAATAGTGCAACATGAAGCAGTATCCCCGTTTTAGAATTCATTGAGAGTTTGTTTCTTAATGAATTAATTGGGGCTCCTATTTCTTTAATTATTGATACTCTTGCTGTTTCAATTTCTGATTTGCGTTTTTCAATCATCAATTTTGCAGCGGCATTTACATCATCACCATAAATTGCTTTTATATCGTTCTCTGTAATATTTTCCTCAGAAATTTCACGATTTACGGTTTCGCCTATTACTTTTATTGAAATAAACTCGTCAGAACCGTCAATCATAATCTTGCAAACTCTGTCTATATCTAATTTTGCAGGTAATGCTTTACCTTTAAACAAAAATTTTGAGTTATTAAATTGATTTAAGATGGCACATTTATTGGTCTTTGAATCATATTGTACTGTCAAAAGGAAGTCAAAGCCAAGATTTAATGTTAAATCTGCACCTTCTCTTGAACTTATATTAACAAGTTCTTTATTTGCAAATGTTTTTTCACCTTGTTTTGTGGTAATTGTAAATGCCATATATTTCTCCTTTAAATTATTTATCTTCCTATTGCTTCTAAGAAACGTCTTTTTGCTTTATCAACATTAGTTTCATTAGCAATTATAAGTTTTTTTTCTCCTAATATCGGGTTTAATTTGGTTTTTACCAAATCCAGTTTTTCCGGAGCAGCAAAAACAAACATCATAGATATTTCGGGAATGTATTCCTGAATATTTTTAACATTATTCGGCAGATTTTCCCAGTCAATTTGTTTATCAACAGCACCTTCGTTTTCCAAATCTCCTACAACGACAATAGCCGGAACATATCCTTCTTTTTTCATTGTTAAACAGTGATCGAATGCTTTTTTTAAGCCAAGACCGTAGGCAGTACCGTAATCTTTCGGGTCATATTTCGTAAATGCATCCAGCGCCTTTGTCATACCTTTTGTATCACTTGGTGAACCTTCATATATAAGATAAGATTCTTCCGAAACCTTTAATATTTTAATTTCATCTTCCGGATCAAGTATAGAGCATAGAGATTTCGTAAATTTTATTTCATCAGGAAGCATTTTTTGATTTGAGGCTGATGAATCTATTACAAATATTATTGCAGCTTTGTGAAAATCATCAATTTTAATATTTTTAAGTCCGATAAACAACAATTTGCCAATAAAAGCTATAGCTAATATTAATAATCCGATTATTATAAGTCTTTTGTTTGTCATATTTTCCCTCTTCTAATTATCTCGATATATTTACTGTTAGCGGATTTGTTAGTGTCAGTTCAAGTTCCGTAAATGATGGAATTTCGGCATCAACACCTTTTTCGGCAGCTGAATATATGACGGATGAACCTGCTCCTATACCTGCGCCAATAGCTGCAGATCTTGCGGCATGTCCGCTATCCGACAATACCCCGAAAAGTAATCCTAACAAAGCTCCAACTGCTGCAGATGAAATTGCACTTTTTGCAGATTCCGATACTTTTCCTTCATTTGAAACAACAAAATCTACTTTTTCTGTGCTAATATCATAAACCATATTTTCCGGTGTTACAATTTTATTAAAGTTAATTACGATTTTACCGTTCAAAGAACCATAAGTAGCGTTTCTTGCTTTTGTGAGTGTACCGTATACCAAACTTCCCTGCGGGATTACTATATTTCCGTTGTGTATTAAATTATCTTGCATTACGGCGATTATGGTGTCTCCTTGAGATGCAGTAGCTGTATTTATAGCATTTTGAAGATATACATTGAATTTTGTTCCGGCTTGCAGTTGTGCCACATATCCTGAATATATTTTCGGATTTTCTTCCGTTTGGTTTTGAATTTGAGGCTGAATCGGTGTCTCTTCCGCGAAAGTGTATTGCATAGGATTTCCCGTATTTTTAGCCAACTCATTTGCTATATCATCATATATGCCTATTATATTTTTATTAAAAGATTGTTCACATATAATGTTTCTGTTTCTGATTTCTCTAAGGATTGATTTATTTACTTTTGTATTTTTATCTGCCATATAATAATAAAACATATTATCACCGCTTTGTTGCAGAATTATAATTGCGGTATCATTGTTTGAAGCCGACACGGCGTAATACGGATTTTGTTTAATTATATTAAAATTATTATTTTGCAGGCTGGAATTGACTAACGGCTCAACTTCGGTTGTTTTTATGTTTTTGAAATAATACAACTCACTAAAAGCATAACATGAGTTTGTCATTGCAAAAAATGATAGAATAATAAATGCTAAAGATTTTTTCATTTTTGATTTGCCTCTTGTTCGATAACTGTCTGTGTAACCTGTTTAGTTGTCGTAACCGAACCGTCTTTATTGATTTTAAAAAGATATTCAATTGTGTTTAGCGAGAAAGGTTTGTGTAAATCCGGTTGTTCCGAGCATATCCAGATAGTTAATGCTGCTGCAAGAATCAGAATTCCAAAACCGATTACTTTCAATGTGAAACTCAGTATGCTTTTCAGAATTAAAAAAGCAACTATTATAACAACGATACTGATTAATCCTATGTTCATAATCTTAACCCCTCAATAATTAAATTATATCATAAAATTTTGTAAATATTCTATGTAAAAAAGACGACAGTTTATATGTCGTCTTTTTTAGTTTATTAAAATTGCAATAAGTGTCTATTGTTCGATTACAACTCTTTCAAAACCGTTTGCTTTGTTATTTAAGTATTTTACTACTTTTTCGCGGCTTTCTTGACCGTCTTTGCAATTAATACATATAATATCTCCAAAGTCTTTAGGTATTAAAAACATTTGGTTTTCCCCTTCGGCATAACCCGGAAGTAACTTTAATACTCCTTTGAATTTGTCTGTTCGTGCGACATAATCTGTGTATGATGCCACCGCTTTTTTGGTTTTAGGGTCAATAGCCATTGCTTTTTTTGCATAAATAGTGTTAGCAGAGAAGTTGGGTTGTTGACCGATTGAATTAATTTGCATATTTTTTGCCTCCATAATTAAATGTACAGAGGATATAAAAACGGTAAAAAAAAAATTTTGCTAGTATGTTAAGAAATATTAAAGAAAATTTATAAAATTACCAATTTTCGTCTTCTTTATTAGCATTAATATATTCTGACATAATATTTTTGAGTTTTGCTTGCCAATCGCTTGTTTTTTCAAGGAAGAAATCAGCTCCTCTTGATAGACATTGTTGTTCGATTTCTTTTCTTGGGGATGCGGTTATAATACCAATAACCGTGGGTCTATTCATAGCGGTTGCCATCTTTTTTAATTCTGTCAGAAGAATGAAACCTTCCCTCTCTGTCGGTATAAATAAATCCATTACTACATAGGTATAGTTTTTATATTTAAATTTACCGACTGCATCATATATTTCTTGTGAACAATCGACATCCATATTGAATTCGGAAAGTAATACCTTAAGTTGATAAGTGATTACTCCCAAATCATCTACCACCAATATTGCCGGAGAATTTGCATCATCTTCATTTTCTTCTTCTGTATTTGTTTTAGGTGCAGAAGTCGGATTTTTACCCGTGCTCAATTCTTTAAGGGTATTGACTATGTTTTTAAGTTGTGATTTCAATTCCGACAAATCAATATTTTGCGGACGTTTTGTATTGGTTATACTGTAAAACAGATCCAAAAATTCTTCATCTAACTCAATTAACGACATAGATATTCCCTCTTCATATATGTATGATTATATCATAATAATATTTAAAGGCAAATTGTTGTGTATTGTGAAATTTATATTAAATTTTTTAAATGATTTATAAAAATGTGATTTTAATATATAATATCCATATTATGAAAAAAATACTTTTACTTTTTATACTTTTAGTTTTGTCAAATCCGGTCGGAGCTTTTAGTTTTAATTCTCAGGAAAAAGCGGCTAAGAATGTTGTAATCAGCCAGTTTAAATATGCTAATAAATTTAATTTTGATAAATTTATTTCGACATTTGATAAGGATTATGTTAATTCGGACGGTTTTAATCTTGATGTATATTCCGAATTGGTCAAAGACATTTGGTCAACTTATGAAAATATAAAGTATGGCGTAAAAGTTAAAAACGTAGAAGTTGACGGTGATTCTGCAAAGGTAAATGTTACGGAATATACAAGTGCGGATTTGCCTCTTACCAAAAATTATACGGGAGAGCTGAACAGTGTTTCGGAAAGCACATACTATTTAAAAAAGACGGATGGTAAGTGGAAAATAATTTCTGATTCGGTTTCCGATGAAACTACGACTATGTTGTACGGGAGGGCGAAAAATTTAGATATAAAACTGACAGTTCCGACTACAATAGAAGCAGATAAGGAATATACAGCTTCGTTAGAATTTGTTACGCCGCCGAATATGCTCGCTATAGCATCAATTGCGGCTGACAAAGTTGAATATCCTCAGCCGAAAACAAAAGAAGTATTTAGGGCTATGCCAAAGGATAATATTTTGGAAAGATTATTTACTGCAAATAATGATAAAATGAATGAGTATGTGATAGCATCAATCGGACTTACTCAGACAGATATTCAGGATTTGAGTATAAAAATGAGTTTAACCGGCTTCGGTTATGTTATAAAAAGAGTGAATGTTGTACCTGCTGTTCAGGAAGAAGAGAATCAGAATGACAAAAATTAATAAAATTGTTTATTTTGTATTAACTTTAATTTTTTTCATATTTTTTGATTTCTATTTTTCTAATTTGTTATTAAGTTCAAGATTTAATATTCCGGATAATGATTTTTTAAGTATTATATTCGTTCAGAATACTGGTGCAGCATTCAGTTTGCTTGAAAATAATCCGATAACACTGATTTTATTTGCTGTTGCGGCAATATTACTGATTGTAATATACGGAATAAGAAATGTTGAAAAATTTTCAGCATTCGCTTGTTTATGGACGGCATTATTGATATCAGGCATCGGGTGTAACCTTTATGAAAGAATTTATTTCGGTTATGTAAGAGATTTTTTTAAGCTTAATTTTGTTGATTTCCCTGTATTTAATATTTCTGATATATTCATAAATATCGGTGTTATTGCGCTGATTGTTATAATAATTAAGAACAAGTATTTAAAAAAGTGATATGAAAATAATAATTGATGAACAATCCGATGGATTAAGAATTGATTTTTATCTTGCAGGTTTATTGCGGGATATTTCTCGTTCAAAAGTGCAAAAATTTATAAAAGACGGTCACATTACCATTAACGGTAAACAAATTAAGCCGTCAACAATATTAAAAGAATCTGATAAGGTTGTTGTTAATTTTGATGTTGTATCAGAAACGCCGTGTATTTTACCGGAAGACATACCTCTTGAAGTTGTGTGGGAGGACGAGAATATGACGGTCATTAATAAACCCTCCGGCATGCTTACTCATCCGACTGTACAGGAAACAAGCGGAACTCTTGTAAATGCACTACTTTACAAATACGGAAATGATTTATCAGATGTTAACGGTGATATGAGAAGAGGTATTGTTCACAGGCTCGATAGGAATACATCGGGACTGATTATGATTGCCAAAAATAATAAAACTCATGAATTTCTTGTTGATGAGATGAAAAACAGACATTTTACAAAAAAGTATCTTGCTATAGTAAAAGGAAATATAGACAAAGATGATTTAATTATTGATTCTCCTATAGGACGGCATCCCACACAACCTCATAAGCAAGCGGTAAGAGAGGATGGAAAAGAGAGTTTGTCGATTGTAAAGGTTTTAAAAAGGTTTAATACGGCAACACTTATTGAAGTTACGCTTGTAACCGGTAGAACTCATCAAATCCGAGTACATTTGTCATCAATCGGACATCCTGTATATAATGACACGCTTTACGGTTTTGGGAAAATGAAGATTAAAACGGATGAACAGGTATTACAAGCCTACAAACTGGAATTTACAAAACCGTTTACTGATGAGCGGATTTCATTAGAGATTGCTCCCGATGAAAAAATACAAAGGGTTATAGATTATTTATCATCTTATAATCCGTAAAAATTTGTACTTGTTTTTGCTGCTGATGCAACACCTTGACTCAAGAAAGAATTATACTGATTTTGCATTTGCGAAATAAGCATATCCATAGATTGGAATTGTCTTTCGAGTCTTGCTCTGTACTCTTCAATTGCTTGATTTGCCTTTTTAATTTTTTCATTCAATGATGTTATCTTATCGCTGTATGATTTATCGGCGGATGCAAAATATCCTGAGCCGGATGACAGAGCGTTAGCTACTATGTGTTCTATCTGCAATAATATGCCTTGATTTGACTCCGAGCCTACCAGCATGTTTTTGACGGCTTCAGCGTCTTTATTATAGCCGTCCATAAATTTTTCGGCATCAAAGTGCAGGTATTCAATAGCTGAAGTTGACGTATCGCTTGCGGTAATACTGTTGCCGCTGCTTGTTGCTATTCCGATTGCGGCAAGATTTCTGAATGTTGTTGCTCCCGGGAATGCGTTAACAAGCAGACTTCTGATTTGTTGTTTGATAAATTTAAGACTGCTCTGGTCTTTCAGTATGCCGGTAGAAGAAAGTTCCGCATCAACATTTTCTACAAGTTCGTTGTAAGCTTCAACGAATTGGCCGACTGCTTCGGTTACGGCTTCGGTATCCTGATTTACATTTACGGTTACGGAACCTGTATTTTTAAGGTTAAGAGTCAGACCTTGTATTCTGGAAATATCGCTGGTAATTACATTTGATGCGGATTGGAAGTTCGTTCCGTTAATGGAGAATTGCGCATTCTCTCCAATCTCTTGAGAATCAAGAGCAATTCTTGTAACGCTGACAGAGCCGTCAGGATTCCATTCGGAAGCGGTAAGTCCGAGAACATCGGTGAAATTAGAAGTCCCGGCTTCAATATTAACTATTGATGCACCGGTTGTACGAGCGGAAATAACAAGTTTGCCGTCAACAGAATCCCAGTATGCACTTGCATTTGCACGTTCGGACGAGTTAATTTGCGAGATTATGCTCTGAATAGTTGTATTGCTGTCTATATTGAAAGTAGCATCACCTATAACAAATGTACCTTCGGTTACATCACCAAGCCTAAACAAGTCTGAAGTCATAATTTTTGATGAGGCATTGACTTTATATAATTCTCTTGCACTTATTATATAGCCGTTTTCGTCTTGTGCGAATCCGCAGATAGAGGATATGTTTGAAGTATCGTTTGAAGAACCCACCTGAACATCAACGCCTTCGTCAGTGGAGAAGAATCTCAGTTTACCGTTCACAAAGTCAATATCGACATTATCAAAAGCTGCTTGGAGATTAGTTCTGAAATCGCCGAATGTTTCGGTGTTATCAATGCTGATAAGTTTCTTTTCGCCGTTTCTGTAGATTGAAAGCGTTCCTGATGAAATATTCAAAAGACTCATTTGCGTTTCGTAGTCAGCGTATTTTGCAACCGAAAGTGTTCTGTCCTCGATTGTTGTTGTCGTTTGGGTTACGGAATCGCTGCTTGCCGCAAATCCGCCCAAATTATCGCTAAAATGTAATCCCAAATTATCAAGCAAGTGGGAAGTTGTATGCTCCATATTAACGGTAAAGTCTCTGTTTCCGGTTTCGAGCCGCAGAACACCGTCAACTAAACTTGCTTGAACGCCTGCACGCTCAAATTTTTCGAGCAGTGAACCGAAAGTTTCATAGGAGGTAATATTAATCTCACTGTAATTCCCGTTAACGGTCAGGGCAAATATACCTTCAGAGAGGTTTTCTCCTTGGTCGTAATCCGAAAGTGATGTTCCTAATGTCGCAATAACTGTTGTAGAGACGAGTTCTGTCGTTTGCTGATATCCTGAATAGTTATACAGTGTTGAAGGAGCAACATCATTGAACAATTTGTCAACAACATTAGATGCTCCGGGGGCATCAATACTTTCAACGTACGAATCACCGCCGCCTACTATTTTGAGTATTGATTGACCGCCTTGGGTATCAAATATAGTATTTATACCGTAATTTTCAAGCGTATTCATAAAACTGTCGAGCGTAATATCGGTAGATGATAGTGTAACGGTATGAGCTATGCCGTTGCTGTGGATTATATAATCACCGGTTGTGATTCCGAGGCTGTTACCTTCTGCATCTCTGAGGTTAGCAAGAGTTGTACTTCTTGTAGCGGCTTCGAGTACAGTGTTATAGGTTGTTGCAGTCTGAGCCGAGCCTGTATAGTATCCGGGTTCTTCCCAAGCGGAGGTATCTAAACCGAAAAATTCAATAGCATTGAATTGTCCTCTATCATATTCTATTGTATTGTAGCCATCGTTTCTTATAACTAATTGTCCTTGATTATTGACGTATGATGTAAATCCGTAAACAGAGAGTTTATCCAGTATGCTACCCACTGTATCAGTTGATTTTACCACAACAGTTTCAATACTTTCATTGGTTTGTGAATTTTTGATTTTTAAAAGGCCATATGCACTAGAAAAACCGTCGATATTCTGTATTCGTGTATCTCTTGTTATTGGTAATGTAGCTGTCCATGTTACATCCATAGCGCCTGAGGTGTAGATATTACCGAATGTCCAGCTCGGGAATACGGTGTCAACAAGGTTAGAATACCCTTCTGCGCCGTTTGAATTAACAAGATAAGTGTCATCATTTGTCGTGTTAATTGTGATTTGGCCGTCAGAATTTATGCTTCCGGTGAGTCCGTAGCGTGCAAGGTCGGTGAATAAGTCGTTAACCGAGGTAGAAGCTGTAATTGTGCCTTCATAATTAATTCCGGCTGCGACAATTTTGTATTTGCCTGTTGTGATTCCCAAAGAATCGCCGCTTGAATTTTTGAGGTTAACGAGTTTTGTATCACCGTTGATTACGGTATCATTTCCTGTAGTATAAGTAAGTGTGTTTGACTCAGTATCTTTAACTTCTGTCCAATCTTCGATATTGAGTGCGGAGAGAATATTTGAGCCTTCCGCAACAGATGCCAGATAGCTGTCGCCTGTACTTGTAAAGTATATTCTGCCGTTAGCACTTCCGCCATAAACCATTTGAATATTATAATTACTTAATTGTGAAGCGAGTTCATCGAGTGTCGAGTTATTATCAATGTAGATATTATTAGCGATTCCGTTTTTGTAAGCCGTAACAGCACCGGAAGTTATACCGAGAGAATTGCCCAAGCCATCTTTAAGGTCTTTCAATTGAGTGTTTCCGAGGTTCAAATCAGTTGCCTGATATGTACTTCCGACAATATTCATTGCATTAAGAATATTATCTCCTGTGTAACCCGTAATATACGGAGTTCCTGATTCAATATTAAATATACCGTTAACAAGAGAAACATTCATGCCTGCGTCACTCATATCACCGATAAAGCTTGAGAATGTAGTGGAAGAATTAACCGTAACTGTTGCACCGTTTGATAGTGTCAGTACACTTTCTTGTGTGATGCCGATTTCTCCGAAGGTTTGGGAGAGTCCGACTGTTTCGTTACTAGGTGTAACGACTTCTTCCTCATCAATACGGGTGCCGACACTGTAGCTAAAGTCTTCGCCAATACTTATGTTTCCGAGTATGTTTGCGAGGTTGGAACTCATTGATTTAACATAATTTGTATCTTCACCGTCTCCGAGAGAGAATATTCCCGTCTCTTCGTTGTATGAGGCAGTGATACCGATTGCATCAAGGTTATCAATCAAATCTTGTATGCTGTCGGTAGTGTTGACAGTTAATGTATTATTATTTGTAATGATTGTACCGTTTGAAGCCAGACCTAATGTACTTAATGTAGTTGCGGTTGTTGCGGTGACTGTTGTTGTTTCGGTTACTTCGCCGACGTTTTGGAATGATACTCCGTACCCTGCATTGATACCGAGTGCTTCGGCGAGGCTCGGTGTTATGGATTCTATCCAGGTATCAGGGTTGCCTTCTATGCTGAATGTACCCGAAGCATCAATAGTGGCGGTCAATCCTGCGGTATCAAGTAAATCTATTACGTTTCCTATCGTATCGGAAGCGGAAACCGTAATTGTGCCGTTATTTGTCGTAATATATCCGTCTCCTGACATGCCGAGCGTGGACATTACGGTGGCCGTTGTTGCGGCTGTTTGTACCGTACCGTTTATAACATAGCTGTTTTCAAACCCGAACAAATCCTGCAGATTTTGTGACATGGATTCAATATAGTAGCCGTTTGCGATGCTATATTCTCCATCATTTTCTCCGAGTGTAAAACTTATTCCTGCAGTACCTTCGTGGTTAAGCTCACAAAGAATGCCTTTAAAAGTTAAATCAATCTGCATATCTTCAAGCGTATCCGTTGTGTGAATGGTAATGGTTTCGCCGTGGTGAGTGACGATTTCACCGTCTTCGGTCAAACCGAGTTGTGCGAATGTTGTATCAAGTGTTGGCTTTTCTGTAATTGTTTCGCTTGTTGATTCCGTGGTATTAACTTCGTATGAGTCGCCGTAGCCTGAATTTATACCGAGAATAGTTTCAAGGTTGGAAGATACAGAGCGGATATAATGACCTTCTTCGGGGGTAATTGTGAGCTGTCCGTTTTCAAATGAGGAGGTTAATATACGTTCTCCGTATGTAACCGCACCTGTTGCATAGCTGTCGGTTATGTTCCCTTTGTAGTTTACACCATTTACAATCTGTTGAAGCCTATGTGAAGAATGAATATTACCGGTTGAATAACTGTTTGTTATATTAGTTCCATCATAAGAATATGCTATTCCACAGACGATCTGGCTGCTTTCAAGGTTGCCGGATGTGTAACAGTTGCTTATAGTTGGACTATTCGCGCTTCCGCTAAACAAACCTGCAATATTTCTACCCGTAATATCGCAAGTTGAATAAGAGTTGTTTATACTGATACGTACATTACTAGTAGCGTGTCCGACTATTCCGCCGGCTTGATTTGATACTGTAATTGTACCTGTTGTGTAACAATTGTCAATAGTAGCATAAGATAGATAACCGTAATTGAAGTATCCGACAAGTCCGCCGGCTCGATTGGCTGTTATATCAATATTTTCTAATCCAAGATTCTGAATCGTGCCTGATTTCACAATGCCAAACAAGCCTTGATGATCGCTATCGCTTCGATTTATATATAAACCTGATATTTTGTGCCCGTTACCGTTGAAATTGCCGGCAAAAGCATTCGATGTCGTACCTATAGCAGTCCAGCCGCCGACACCGTCAACCGTGTTTGCCGCACAAACTGAGGTCAAATCAAGGTCTGTTGTAAGAACAATCGTTTTACCCTCGCAAGATTCGCCGGAATTAACCAGTGTTGCCAATTGTGCCAAAGCTTCCGAGCTTCCGATACCGATTGTTGTATAGTTTGCGATAGCACTCGCCAAACTCGCCGCGTCTGTGACGGTTACTTGTGCTGCAACAGTAGTAACTTCGGCTATAAATCCGTTGTTTGCGGCAGCCAAGTCTTCAAGCTTGACTCCGTTTATTGTTCCTGCGTTAGCGGATACCGTGTATGATTCTTCTTTAATATGTTCATATTGCATTGCGCCGAGCACATATCCGAGTGTATCTGTAGCGGAAACGGTAATTGTTCCCATATCGGTTACAATTGTGCCTGTAGCACCTGTCATGCCGAGTTGGGCAAGAGTCATATTAGCGGTTGCCGTTACTCCGCCTTCTGCAGAATATGAAAATCCTTCGCCGGCCTCTATTCCGAGGACAGAGGCAACCCCTGATGAAATATTTGTAATATAGTTGGTGTCACTTGAATTTCCGACGGTCAGATTTCCGTCAGAGAAGGACGCTGTTATACCCAAAGAACTTATTTTTGAAATAACCGAATTTATATCGTCTGTGGTTTGGATTGTGACGGTGTTTCCTAAGTTATTTACGATAATGCCGTTTTGGCTCAAACCTAGTTCGCCCATAGTGGTTGTACCTGTTGCGGCAATTGTGTCTGTAGTAGTATTCGGGTCTGTAACATTTACTTCATAAGTATCGCCGTAGCCTGAATTTATACCGAGAATAGTTTCTAAGTTAGAAGATATCGAGCGGATATAATGACCTTCTTCAGGAGTAATTGTGAACTGCCCGTTTTCAAATGAGGAGTTGAACATACGTTCTCCGTATGTAACCGCACCTGTCGCATAGCTGTCGGTTATGGAGTCGCACTGACTATCGTCACCGATTAGTCCGCCGACAAAATTTTCGTTTGTGCTATAGACATTCCCTGCGGCAAAACTATTATTAATGCTATGTTCAGTATATCCTACCAATCCGCCTGTCGCTTCGTCATTACCTGTGACATTTCCGGTTGCATAACAGTTATTGATATCATTGCATAAACCTGCCAGTCCGCCTATACATTCGTCGTTACCTGTTACATTACCGGCTGCATAACAGTTATTAATATCACCATTGGCTATACCTACCAGTCCGCCGGTGCCGTATCTGCCTGTTACATTACAATTTGCCCAATTGTAACTTATATGACCATATGACGCTCCCACCAATCCGCCTATACATTCGTCATTACCTGTGACATTTCCGGTTGCATAGCAGTTGATAACATTGCTGCTTGCTGATACTAAGTAACCAACCAGTGCACCTGTTTCTTTGCCGCCAGTAACATTTGCATCTACAATACCGACATTTTTTATGTTGCAGGAATTAAAATTATTATAACTAGCGATACCGAACAATCCTTGTCCATCCTCAGTTCTGTTGATATACAAGCCGGATATAGTATGCCCGTTACCATTGAATGTGCCAGTGAAATGGTTATCGCCGCTACCAATAGCAACCCATCCGCCATATCCTTCACCGTCAGTATTCGCGGCGCATACAGAGGTTAAATCAAGGTCGGTGGTCAAAACAATGGTTTTGCCTTGGCAATTCGTTCCGGAATTAACAAGTGTAGCTAATTGTGCTAAAGCTTCGGAACTTCCGATACCGATAGTTGTATAGTTTGCAATAGCACTTGCCAAATCAGCCGCATTAACAACTGTAATCTCGGGAGTATCAATATCAACTTCCGCTATAAATCCGTTGTTTGCGGCAGCTAGGTCTTCAAGCAAAACTCCGCCTATTCTTCCTGCGTTAGCGGAAATTGTGTATGATTCCTCTTTAAGATTTTCACCTTGGAGTGCGCCTAGTACATATCCGAGGGTATCTGTAGCGGAAACGGTAATTGTTCCCATATCGGTTATAATTGTTCCCGTTGAGCCCGTCATGCCAAGTTGGGCAAGAGTCATGTTGGCGGCAGCCGTAGCGCCGCTTTCTACCCCGTAAGAATAACCTTCACCTGCATCAATACCGAGAACAGAGGCAACACCTGCTGAGATGCTTGCTATATAGTTTGTGTCATTGCTGTCTCCGACAGTCAATACTCCGTTATTAAATGATGCGGTGATTCCTAAAGAACTTATTTTTGATATAACTGAACTTATATCGTCTGTAGTT
>JAEEGL011536739.1_pt1 | contig 31821 bp, 32 predicted proteins | sample 9134231 | NCBI WGS metagenome assembly JAEEGL01 (sample SAMN16246548, study PRJNA631951) | gut metagenome | biome: gut microbiome; feature: rumen; material: fiber-attached | host: Bos | place: Iran: Karaj | collected 2018-10 | reverse complement strand
GGTCCACCCGTAGGGTCTCTTTTTCCTCAACGAGATATTGCTTCCCGCCTACGAGGATAACTGCTTTCTTCATATTAATCCTTTAAATTAATCTCGTACTATTTTATCACACTTTATCTATTTTGCCAAGTATAAACAGGTGGAGAGCGGCAAGAATTGCGCCCTCTTCGATAGTTCCGGTTTCTGGACCGATAAAGTTGCCAGCCCACGAAAGTGGCATTTCTTCTATTTCTCTAATCAAGCTCTCATATTTTTTTGGGTCTTTGTCTTTTGATTCGGTTAAATCTTTGTAGGCCTCAGACAGTTTCTTAAAGATAGTGCCCGTATCACATAAGTATTTAGCCGGTTCGTACTTGAAGCCTTCTTTAACCTTTTCGATGATTCCCTTTTTGCCAGCCAGGATATCGTCGTAGGCCTCTCTGGTGGCCCGAGACAAGTATTCTCTTCGTTTTTCAATATAATCCTTTACTACCACGCTAACTGGTTTTTCTTTGGCGTCGCCACGGTCACTAAGCCAATCTAGCACTAATTCTGGGATTTTTACGCCAGTAGTTGCTGTAAAACCATTCATCCAGCCTGCAGCATAGTTTGTCTCCAAGATATAATATTTCTTCGTGTTTTTGTCGCGAATGATGTCTACGCCGGTGTATTCCAAGCGAGAGACTGCAGCCGTACGGCAAGCAATTTTGCTAAGCGCTTCAATGGTATCCTGGTCGTCCTCTTTTCGTCTAAAACGTCCACTGCTCCACGCCACAAAGTTATCTAGATGCTCTGGATCTCCAAATTTCCGCATGATTCCCACTGCGGTGCCGCCCATTACAAAAACGCGCCAATCGCATTCTGGCTCAATGTATTGTTCAATTACATAGTTTTGGAAATTGGTAATCTTATCTAGTTCTTCCTCGTTCTTGATCATGAAAATGTTTTTTCCAATAGTACCAAAACGATTTTTAAGAAGTATCGGGAAATGTACGCGTTTGCCATTGATATATGACATCACGTTTGCTTTATGCTTTGCCTTAAAGGTTGGCAAGGCATATTCTTTTAGCATCGGGTCTAGCAAAAACAGACCTTGCTGGAAATGTTTATCCGAAGTGCAAGAGCGAGCCCCTGCCGCATCCGCATTGATTACAACTTTGTCGTTCTTTTTTAAATAAAAAAGAAGGCGTTCCGATTCAGAATAATCGTTTTCAGAAAGAGCGCGATAAACAACAAAATCTAGGGGGATATCAGAAAAATCATACCGAGCTAGTTGATCAGAATTTAGCTTTTTAAGCTGCTGAAAGCCCCACCCCCGGGCTTCAGCAGCTTTTTTAAATTCCTCAACCATCGGCTGATTTAACTCGCGGTTTTCAGCAACCGTGAGAACACGTTTTTTCGTTTTTGCGGTCATTATTTCTCCGCTGGAGTGTTATCCTTTGGCTCTTCTGGTGCTTTTTTCTCGGCAGTTTCTTTGCCACTATTTGCAGCTTTTTCTTCGCCTTTTGCGGAAGCTTCTACAGTTGCGAGAGATTTCTTAGTGCGATAGAAGTAATATCCACCACCACCAATACCAAGAGCGATAGCAATTGCCATCACAATTTCTACTGGACCGGTTTCTGGGAATTTACATTCAGGAGCATCTGGAGTTTCCTCACAGTCTGTCTTTTTCTCGCCACAATCTACGGTAACAGTTGCATCGTCTTCGGCGCTACCATCAGTGTTGAATCTTACATTGATGATATTTTTCAAAGTCTTGCCACAATAGTCTGTGCCATCAGCAACTTGTGCTGCATAAATTATTTGCACTAAATCACCATGCTCAACAGTTCCAACATTGTAACCGCTGATATCAAGGATGTCGTCGATTTGTTTACCTGAGGTATTGTTATAGTCAAACACTGTGATGCTACCAATACGAAGTGACAAACCATCATCATGAGTATCTTTAAAGATTACGTTGGAAAGATTAGTATTGCCAGTATTTCTGAATTGGACTTTGTAGGTTACGTAGTCACCTGGTTTAACTTTGACATTTTCGCTCCAATTCTCACCGTCTGTTGAAACTTGTTTAGAAAGTTCGGTTCCCGTATTTTCTGCTACTAATGTGTAGGTAACGTGACCAGAGTATTCATCACAACCTGGGATGGTGCCAGCTAGCTTGTTGTAGCCAAGGAGAGCACCTTCTTCGGTAAATAGGCTTGATGGGAGTACTGAGCCGTTAGCTGCGCCAGCATTATGGATGGTAGCTGTACCAGTCTTGTAGCGAAGTACTACGCCATCAGTCTTGGAAGTAACATATGCTTCATCCCAGACTTTACCAATTTGTGGATTGTCTGGCTGTTCTGGTGTGACATAACTCCAAGAAAGGATGCCGCTAACCATACCTCTTTCGTTGGTATTAACAGTTGGAGGGTAAGCGGAAACTAGTCTAACGTTAGTAGCCATACCATAGCCGGTTGCGTTGGTATCTGAACCAGCATCGTTATGGAAGTAAATATATACTTCGTATTCTTTGCCTGGAACAACTTCTACTTCATCGCGGAATGGGTTGCCGGAGTTTGCCTCACGGATACGAACGAAGTTACGCTCATCGCCAATTGCTGAGTTGTTGGTAATGGAGTTAAACACTGCATAGTCTGCTGGTTGCTCCATAGTGTAAGTTGTGCGTTCTGGACCCCAAGCAGAGGCAGAACTAAGTGGAAGAAAAGCTGCAAGGGTAGCTGCAATTCCACCGAGAGTGGTTAGCAAATGTCTTTTGCTCATTTTTGCTCCTTTATTATTTACTCTTTTCATAATGTTCTCCCACTAATAGTCTATGTCGGCACGACCACCGGCGCCTAAGTTACTGTTATTCTCAGCCTCGTTTCGGTTTTCCTTTTCTCTTTCTTTAGCTTCTTCGTCTGCTTTTATACGTGCTTCCTCTTCTTCTTTTTCCTTTCTTTGTCTTTCGGCTTCTTCTTTTTGCTGTCTTTCGGCTTCTTCTTTGGCCGTCTTCTCTTTCTCCTCTTGGGCTTTTTTCTTGTCTTCTTCCTCTTTTCTCTTTTCCTCATCAAGCTTCTGTTGTTTCTCTTCTTCTTCTTTTCTCTTCTGTTCGGCTTCTTCTTTAGCTTTTCTCTCGGCTTCTTCTTGGTCTTTCTTTATCTTGTCTTCCTCTTCCTTCTTCCTTTGATCTTCTTCTTCGCGCTTCTTGAGCTCGTCTAGATCATCTTTGTCGTCCTCTTCGGTAGTTGGTGGGGTAACGTCTACGTCGAGCTCTTGTGGGTCGCCATCGCCCTTCTTGTTTGGATCATTCAAGCTGTCTGGGTTCTTTGGAGTATGTGGCTCATCGCCAGATGGTTCATCACCAGTTGGCTCTACGCCAGTTGGTTCTTCACCAGAAGGTTCCTCGCCGGATGGTTCTTCGCCAGTTGGTTCTTCACCAGAAGGTTCCTCACCGGAAGGCTCTTCACCAGAAGGTTCTTCGCCAGTTGGTTCTACGCCGGTTGGTTCTTCACCTGATGGTTCATCGCCAGAAGGTTCCCAACCAGAAGGAGTCTCTTCGCCACCGGCGCCAGAGTTAAGCTTCCATTCTCCGTTCTCATAAGAAATTGTAAGGTCGTTCCTACATTTCTTAAGTTCCATTCTCGTCCATTTATTTACAACGTTCCCATCTTCATCGAGTTCTTCGTATGTATATACAAACACCCATTCGTCTTCTCCAGTAGGGAGATGCATTGCTTCGATTTCGCCATTGCCGTTCACATAATGGTGGCTGGTGAGCCATTTTTTGACGAGATCTTTATACTCATCTGGTATGCTCTTCAAGATGTCTTGCTCTGCGTCTTTTAGGGTGATCTTTTCAACATTTATCCTGGTTTTATCATCGCTCTTGTTTTCAAGATCAAAGTAATCCATGATTTTATCAACGTAGTACTTCTGTTCCTCGCTACCTTGAGGAAGGCTTTTTAGATATGCAACGGCTTCATTGTTTGTCATTTTTTGGAATTCTGGAAGCCCCATCCCGTCTCTTAGTACAAAGAGAGCTTTTTCTGGCATAGCAATTGCGCCATACTTAGAAATAGCCATTTCCTCTTCTATTGTAGGGTTGGCTGGGTCTACACAGATTTCTTTATAGAGTGGATCTGGAGTCATAAAGTCGTTATCTATTGTACGACCCGTTTTATCCATGACAATTTGTTTATTTATCAAGTCATGGTGACAGCCTGTGAGGTTTTCACCATTAAACTCCCTGCCGCTCAACCTCTTATCAAGTATTTCGTACCCTGTATATGCTTCGAATTCTTCTTTTGCTTCTTCTTTATGTTCATAAATGGTGCCTGCGTATTGTTCAAAACCTTCAACAGTTGAAGGAAAACCTCTATCTCTCAAGTTGCCTTCAATATTCACTGGAGCTTTTTCGTTAGGATCAATTGGCACCATATTGTTGCTATTGTTGCCGATGCCCGCGTTGTTTGCACATCCAGTTAAGAAGTTTGCTATCGCCATACCAGCCATCACCACAACAAGGGTTCTATAGTTTACGAAGCCCTTATTGCTGCGTCCTTTTTCGGCAACCTTTTCTGGAGTAATTTCTTTTGGTTTGTCTCCAACACCTTCTTTGTTTAGCACTGATTCCTGATAAACTTGCTGATATTGCTCTGCAGCAGCGTTGGCAGCTTCTTGATCTTTGCCTTTGTTCTCCTGATAGGTCTTTTCTAGCTCTTTCATCTTGGTTTCAGCTTGAGCTACTTTTTCGTCAGGATTATCTCCGGTGCCTTCTTTGATATTGGTTAGTTGTTGGAAGACTTTCTGGTATTCCCTTGCAGCGGCGTTAGCAGCTTCTTGATCTTTGCCTTTGTTCTCCTCGTAGGTTTTTAGCAATGAATCAAGCCTTGCGTTTAATTCATTGATTGCGGCTTCAGCTGTTTTTACCCCGCGTTCGGCAGATTTTTCTTTTAAACTTTCTTTGTTTTCTGCGACACCGTTGTTGTCGCCTTCAGGTTGGCTGCCAAGATTAAACTGGCCCCACTGGTCTTCACCTGGATTACTATTCATGGAATATGTGTTACCGTTCCCGCTATTCATTGCCGCCTCCTAAGAAGCTCTTTGCATAACCTTCTAGCGCTTCTTTTGTGATTTGCTCGGTATCAACACCGGCCCTCTTGAAGAAATCGGCAAAGACATCTGGATTCTCTTCGTTATTCTCAAAGAGGTCATTGATTTCTTCAAGTTGTTCTATGCTTAGGCTACTATAGATGGCCATGTCTATTTTTTTGTTGACTTCGTCAATGCTCTGATTGCGAATCTCTTTAAAGTTTTCGGCAGGTTGCCCTGGATATTTCTGCGCGATTAGACCGTCAACGAACCGGCCCAAGATCTCGTGCTGGATAAAGTTATTTTCCATAAAAATAGTTTTTTAGTGTTGACCTTTCTGATTTAAGATTAGCATAAGTATATTGCGATTGTCAAACTTTTATTGCTTATTTTTAAAGATTTATGCCACGAAAAAACCGAACTAGTTGTTCGGTTTTTTCCGTAATTTATGGTTAATTCTCCTTAGTGGCCTATATCATGGCCATAAACATAACTGCAATTTCATATGCTACTTGTAAGTTTTGCATATGTCTAGGGTTATACCTTACATTGGCAAAGTCCTCCATTAAAGTTGATATTTTTTCACTCATAGTCTGTTAAAGTTCCTGTTTAATTTTTGTTTTTATAAGATTGATTAAGCTACTTCGGCAAGAGTTTTCTCACCACGATTCTCGAACCTTTGTCTAAGATCAATAGATTTAATCATTTCGATACTCTTCTTACTGACCTTATCAGGAGCGATATATTCCATCTCCTGTTTCTCGTTGTCCCCGTAGATGGCGTAGTCTACGTCATCATCTTTCCAGTTTGCGTTCCAAACTTTTGTTGGTAAATTTAGTGTTTCCGCCATTTTTTTGTTTTCCTTTTTGTTTTTGTTTTTTATTTGTTAGAGTTTTTATTTTATTTTCTAACTTGTTTTTAGTGTAGCACACTTTTGCGATTTTGTCAATAACGTTTATGCTTATTTTTTGTGGTTTTGTCAAATTAACAGAGACAAAGACACAAAAAAATAGCAGTAAAACTACTATCGAAGGACCTCCGGAGCCTGGCAAGGCGAGGATGAGCGCGAAAACCCCTGTGGCGACAGGGGTTTTCGACGCAGTCCGAGATAGTGGTTTTATGCTATTTTTTCTAGTGAGATTGTGACATTATCACCATTAATCTTGGCTATTTCGTCGTAAGCGAAGTTGCCGTTCAAATCGATACTGTCGGCTAAGACTTCTGCTTTGATGAAGTCTAGATGCTCTTCTGGGGCCTCTACGGATAGCGAGAGGCGGATTTTATCGCCAGGAGCAAGGCCGGCCTTCTTACGGGCTGCCTGGATAGCACGAACGAGTTCACGGGCATACCCTTCCCTCTTCAAATCTTCAGTTAAGGTCTTGTCTAGGAAGAGCTCCTTGCCGTTTTCTACAGTCTTTACATTTACCTCTTCAGCAATGATTTGCTCGTAGAATTCAGGGAGCTTTTCGCCGGCGTAGACTAGCTTTGAGAGTGGCTGGCGAATCTTAATCTGGTCTTCGGTTTCAGACTTCTGCATACGAAGAGCAAGTGCATCGGTGATGATTTCGCGGCAGCGTTTCATATCTTTTAAGATATCTTTATCATCGATCTCGGTAGTCTTTGGGAAGTCTAAGAGATGGACGGATTCTTCCTTGCCGGTCGTCTTCTGGTAGAGTTCTTCGGCCAAAAACGGTGTGAATGGTGCCATAATCATTGCAATGCGTACAAGGACCATATGAAGCGTCCAGAAGGCCTCTTTTTTGTCTTCCTCGTCTTCGTTCTTGCTAAAGCGCCTACGCGAGCGACGTACAAACCAGTTGGAAAGATCATCTACAAACGGCAAGACTCCTTCTAGGGCTTTTGGAATATTATATTCGGCCATGCCATTAATAATCTCGGCCTTAACCTCGTATAGGCGGGCCAAAATCCAGCGGTCTAGTGGGTTGTTTAGATCTGAGATCAGCTTACCGGCTGGTCTCCAGCCGTTCTCCGAATCCCAACCTTCTACTTCTGCATAAGTAGTGAAGAAGTCGTAGACGTTCCAAATCATCGAAAGCTTGCGGTTCACGTCAGAGACGTCCTTATCCAGGAGGGCGAAGTCTTCGCCGGAAAGCACTGGGGAGCTAAGAAGCAGGAAGCGGAGTGCGTCGGCAGAATATTGGTCCATAAGGATGTTTGGATCAGTGTAGTTGCCAAGAGATTTACTCATCTTGCGACCATCATTACCGGCAAGTGTACCGGTAGTAATTACGTTTTTGTAGGCATTCTTTGGGCCATTCTTGGCTTTTTCGCCAAAGGCGCCGATAGAGGCAAGGGCGGTGTTCACAGCGTGGACATAGTAGAACCATGCACGGACCTGGCCAACATATTCTACGATGAAGTCGGCTGGGTAGTTGGCCTCAAACTTCTCTTTATTCTCAAATGGATAGTGCATCTGGGCAAACGGCATCGAGCCAGATTCAAACCAACAGTCTAGGACCTTTTCGATACGGGTGAAGTGCTCGCCATCGATATCGAATTCGATTTCATCTACCCATGGGCGGTGGTAATCTTCTAGACGCTTGCCAGAGAGTTCGTAAAGTTCGTCATAGGAGCCAATTACTTTTACAGTTCCCTTGTCACCCTTCCAAACTGGCATAGCGGTAGCCCAGAAACGGTCACGAGAGAGGTTCCAATCCGGTGCGGCTTCGATATTTTTGGCGAAGCGGCCGTGCTTCAAATACTCTGGGAACCAGTTGATATTCTCGTTTTCTTCAAGCATCATTTCCTTTTGGCCTTCGATATCAAAGAACCATGACGGGAAGGCGCGGTACATGATGCGCTCTTTTGAACGTGGGTTAAATGGATACTCATGCTGGATATATTCAATCTTATAGATGATGCCCTTTTCTTCTAGGCACTTAGCAATAAACTTGTTGCCGGCCCAAACCTGGATGCCCTGCTCGTCTGTGTCACGAACGCCAAGATTATGGAGCATTTCCGCATATTCTGGTAAGTAGTAGCCGTTTTCGTCGAGAACGTCCACGAAATTGATTTCGTCTTCGTGAGTTTTAAAGAGCTCGTAGTCGTCTTCACCATAGGCTGGGGCGATGTGGACGATGCCGGTGCCTTCTTCCTCGCCTACGAAATCTGCAGTGAATACTTTGCAGGTAGTGCCATCTAGTGTTTCATATTCTAGGCCAGCAAGCTCGGTGCCTTTGATTACCTTTTCTGGTTTTTCTGAACCAAAGATTTGCTCAGCACGTTTAATAGCTACGACAAGCTTGTCACCATCTATATTATAGATACCGTAGTCTAGACTCTTTGACACGGCAAGCGCGCGGTTTGCCATCAAAGTCCAAGGGGTGGTAGTCCAGGCTAGGAGATAAAAGTCTGTAGTTTTAAACTTCACAAAGGCAGATGGATCGGTAACTACTTGGTAAGCATCATTATCCATCGTAACTTCGGCTTTAGAAACTGGGGTAGCGAACTTGGTATCATACATGAGGACCTTGCGGCCTTCATAGATTTTGCCGGCTTCGTAGAGCTTCTTAAATGCCCACCAGACAGATTCCATAAAATCTTTGTTCATGGTGCGGTAGCAATTGTCAAAGTCTACCCAGCGACCAACACGGTCGATAGTGCCACGCCATTCTTCGGAGTTGGCAACCATAGATTCACGAGCCTTAATGATGTAGTCTTCTAGAGACCATTTGGTGCCAATTTCGCGACGATCTGTAATACCAAGCTGTTTTTCGACGAAGTTTTCTGCCGGGAGCCCGTGGCAGTCCCACCCCCAACGGCGTTCACAATGGTAGCCGTTCATAGTCCAATAGCGAGGTACAGCGTCTTTTACGACGGAGCTAAGCAATGTACCGTGGTGTGGCAACCCTGTAATAAACGGAGGACCGTCATAGAATACAAAAGATTTGTCGACAGGACGATTCTCTACCGACTTTTCGAAGGTTTTGTTTTTCTTCCACCACTCTACGAGTGATTTTTCGTACTCGATGGCTTTCCTGCGAGTACCTGCTTGGTATTTCATATTGGCTCCTTTTATTATTAAAAAATTCCAATGCTTTCGCATTGGAACTCATCTAGAGCGGTACCATCCAATTTCCGGAGAATCCGGCACTTAATTCATCTCTTACGCGGACTCACGAGCGGTTCTAATTGGTTTCCCTTTCTTCCGCCAGCTTGCAGTTGATAGCTGCTTAAAACGCTTTTATTAGGATAAGTATACCATATTCAGTAGGATTAGCAAGATTTACATGCCAGTTGGTTGCTGTGGCTGCTCTGGAACAGTTGGCTCAGCTGGTTGGATTGGTTGGACTGGTTGGGCTGGTTGCTGTGGCATCGGTTGTACTGGTTGTTGTGGTTGCATTGGTTGCTGCATTGGTTGTTGTGGCATTGGGCCATAGTTTGGCTGCATTGGTTGTTGCATTGGTTGACCGTAGCCTTGATTTGGCATAGGGCCGTAGCCTGGTTGCATTGGAGCAACTGGGGTTGCAACTTTGTAGCCTTTTTGAGCAAGACCAGCATCGCCGGCTGACAAAATCATGATACCTTCAATAGCACCCCAAATAGCGCTTGCAGACATTACAAGACCGGCAATACCTGACAAAATACCAAGAATGGTAGCCCAAGTAAGAAGCGCTCTCCAGCTCAAAACATTTGGCAAAACTGCTCCGGAAAGGATTTCAATTAGAATACCAGCGCCCATCATACAGCAGTGTGCGATGCCTTTTTGCTTTTCACCTAGATACCAGTTATGCCCACCAAAAGCACCCAGAAAGATACCTAGAAGGCCTGCAGTTGTTGAAGATTTAACGTTTGAATTCATATTTCTCCTTAAAAAAGATAATGCTTATTTTAATAATAGACTTTCTGCTAGGCTTCGTCAAGAGATTAGCGAGCAATACAACGAATAGAGCCACTAAAGTAACGGCGAACTCCTCCGAATGTCGTGTTAGCAGAGCTGTTGAGGGTCCATTGGCCGCCGCTATAATCACCATCAAAGTAGTTGCGATAAGTACTCCCCCAATACTGTCCTACATTTCCTTGCCCATTGTAATGACCCTTGTAGTCTGACCACATTGTGCCAACATCTTGGGCTACTTGGCCAGCACGCACTATAAAGAGTGGCTCTCTAAGAAATGCTATCGTGTTAGAGTTGAGCCATCCGTATGCCGTCCTGATTATCCCAGGTTCATCCACGCCATCATCATTATTCGCGCCAGTGAACACCGGCAAGCGCCAGCCTTTTGGACAAATGGAATTTTCGGCTATACCCATAACGCTAGATGATGATGTAACTAACCCAGATGATTCGTTTGAAGCCGCTGATGCTGTCCAGTTGTAGACGTTACCAAGATGGCCATGCGTGCCATACAAACCACCAGGAGTAGTGCTAAAACTGTCTGGACAACTGCTGCTAGTACATATTTGATAAATGTCACCAAGGTCCGATGAGTAAGGTGAAGTGGTAGATTTTACATATGATTCTATGCTGCCGGTGCCTCTTATTGGCATGTAAGTAATTTTGCCGTTTCCGTCTACAGAGTAACCGTTCGTATAGCCTGCAGTTCCAGAAACATTAAGATCGGAATCATCAGATGTCATGCCGGAAACAGGGATATCATAATCTAGATTTTGACTCATCCAACATTTACCATCTTTTAGCTTTACAATCCAATAGGATTTAAAGTCGCGAAGATCAAGGACGTATGCTTCAGTACCAATCGCGGTAGTGCGTTCACAAACATTTTGCCCATCCACTAGGAGGCTGATGTCTTGTATTGCAAATCTAAGGTCTCTAGCTGGGATGCCATAATAATCAGATTCTACAGTAGCCTCAAAGTAGGTACCGTCATATTCCCCAGTATTTGGATCTTTGTGTGGTACATATAGACCTTTTTTGTAGGTGTTTCTACTACTATCCCAATAATTACCCTGATTATATACATAGGCCTGCTCAAAGGCAGCTTGGAGAGACCTGCCAGCATAGCCCGCACCTTGGCCAGTATCTTCTATCCATTGAGCATAGAGAGTAATCGTGCCTGCGGTGCCAGTTTGTGGAGCAGTGTAGGTATCCTTGTCGCCATAGCCAACACCGTTTCCGTTTGCCGCAGTGTTCCAGCCGTTAAATAGATAGTTTGCTTTTACAAAAGTGTTTTCGTTTAGCACCGTTGGTTCGCCTTGGTAGGCAAGTTGGCTAGACATAGCGCCAGAATCTGCGCCGTTGCCGTTAAATACAATGGTATCTTTTGGTGCATTTGGATTAACTACGGCTGTGAATGTAAGAGTGTTAGTATATGTGCCAGCCACAGTAGCGTTGTCTACTTTGGCAGCAAGAGTTAGCGAGTGGCTTTGGCTGTTAGTCGGGCCATCATATTCCCAAGCCGTGTCCGTATTGGTAAGTTTCACCGGGTTATAATCTCCAGTGGTTTTGTAGCCCCATTTGTTTAATGGAAAGTTTGCTTCTGTCGTAACAGAATCTAGTGTTGGAATATTTGCCGCCGCAACAGTGCTATGGAGCATCTCGGTTTGAGGCACAGATATCGTTACGACGTATCCGGTTGGATTGTTGGTGGCCACGCTAAAACCAATTTCAGAAGTGCCGAAGGCACTAGAAGCGCCAGGGTTTAATACTATGTTGGCAGAACCCGGGACGGTAAGCTGGAGCGATGCGGATGAAACGTCAATCGATATTTCAGCACCTTCTGCGGTGACTGTGTTTACAAAACAAAAAGAGATAGCTGCCGCCATTAATAACGTAGACAGAATACCTCTCTTTACCATAAGTATATTGTACCATATAATATAAGTATGAATCCAGAAATACTGCCAGAAAACCTGGAACAAATCTCTGAACTTCCTCATAATACTCCGGACCAGGATGCCCGTGACTATGTTCGCTATATTGAACAATCTGGCGAAACTGAGTACGTGTTAAATTTCATAAACGAAAAAATGAACACGGCTCCGGATAATTATGAGTCGATGGATGATTTTTTGGCGGCAAATCCAGGATACGAAGAAAAACTCTCAAGTATTTTGAGCCCAGAAGAAAAGCAGTCTCTTATAAACTATTCCGGCTCTGGTTTTGTTTGGATCAACTCTGTGGCGAGAGGTTTTTGGGATTACGATAAAATGGGTAAAAAGACGCCAGAACTAGAAGAATCCATCAAAAACGATACTAGAAATATCATTTCAGCTATCGATAAAGCGCCAGCCCCAGAAAAAGACTTTATGACGTACCGCGGCACAAACCTAGACGAATTTCGAAACTTTGGCATAGAAAACCTTTCTGATCTAAACAAAATGAAGGGGCAATTTATGCTAGAGCAAGGTTTTACTTCTTCGGCCATCGTTCGCGAAAGAGGTTTTGCTGACCGAGAGGAAAGCTCCCTCTGGGTAGGTAGCTCTAATATTGAAATCCGTTTCCATATTCCAGCAGGCGCTAAAGATGTAATCACTCTCTCGTCAAAAGAGACCTCTTATGCCCCAGCACAAACTGAAGTCTTAATGGCCCCAGATTCCCTTCTATATATTTCTGATGTAAATTTCGACAGCGAAAACCATGCCATTATTAACGCCTTGTTCGTTCCAGAAAACGTCTGGGACAAAAACAAACGTTAAATAGCGTAATATAATACTTCGTTAATAAGTGGGAGTTCGCGGCCTTTCCAAACGTTGTGGACCTCGCCATTGTTATCAATGGCTATAATTGTTGGATATTCTACAATGTCATAGGTTTCACAAAAACCAGGATTCTTGTCTGGATCCATAGTTTCTATTTCCCTGCCGGTTTGGCGACGAAAATTTTCAAGCCAATCCGTTACAGAACGCGTATAATCTTGGTTATCACGAAAAATACATACCACCCGCATTTTTTTATTTCCTTTTCTTTTGTTCTTTTAGGATGTTTTCAAAGTCTTCCAAAGTTTTGAACTCGCGGAATACTGACGCAAAACGAATGTAGGCTACTTCGTTTACTTCGGCGAGAACGTCCAACACCGCATCACCGATTTGTTTAGAAGTAATCTGATCTTTGCCGTGGGCGTACAAAATGTCTGTGGCGCGATTTACGACATCTTCTACTTCTAGTTCAGAATTAAAGAACTTACCAACGCTACGGCGAACAGCAAGAGCGAGCTTGTCGCGATCAAAAATCTCTTTGTTGCCACTGCGCTTCAAAACTGTTAGAGGAGGCATTTCGATGCGTTCATAGGTAGTAAACCTGCGGCCATCCGCAGATTCACGACGACGGCGAATCATAGTGCCGTCAACAGTCTCGCGGCTTTCTAGAACTTTACTATCCCCTATTCTAAAATTATGTTCTACCATCCGCACCTCCTTTTATATACTAATCTTTCTTTTTTCTGCGGAAACGTTCGCGAAGAGAAGGTGGTACATCCATCTCATCTTCTTCTTCAGCAGTAGGAGTCTCAGCTTCTGCTGGCTCGTTCTTGATTGAGTCCCACATATTGGACTTGTTTTCGTCTGCAAATTCTTTAGCTTCTGCTTCTGGCTTTTCTTTTTCTGAATCAAAGACTGGAGCTTCTGATACAGGAGCTGGCTCTTCTTCGTTGAAGTAGTTTGCGTCGAAACCAGTAGCGACAACCGTAACAACGATTTCGTCTTCGAGCTCTGGGCGGATAGATGCACCAAAGATGATGTTTGCATCTGGAGATACAGCACCAGTAATAACTTCGGCTGCTTCTTGGATTTCGCTCATAGACATATCGTAACCACCTGCTACTGAGAAGAGTACGCCACGTGCACCTTCGATTTTAACTTCAATAAGTGGTGATTCAACAGCTTGTTGAGCAGCAATCACTGCGCGGTTTTCGCCAGAAGCACGGCCAATACCCATAAGAGCAGAGCCGGCATTTTTCATAATAGCTTTAACATCGGCGAAGTCTAGGTTGATAAGTGAGTGCTCAGTAATGAGCTCGGAGATACCTTGAACACCTTGGCGAAGAACATCGTCAGCGATTTTGAAGGTCTCAAGAAGAGGGGTACGAGGATCGATAGTCTGGAGAAGACGATCGTTTGGAATAGTGATAAGTGCATCTACTTGGCGAGCAAGCTTGTCGATAGCTAGATCGGCATTTGCACGACGCTTAGCACCTTCAAATGTGAATGGTTTAGTAGCTACACCAACGGTAAGAATGTCTTTTTTGCGAGCTTCCTCTGCAACGATTGGGCCTGCACCAGAACCGGTACCACCACCAGCACCGAGGGTGATAAAGACCATGTCTGCACCTTCGAGTGCTTTGTCGATGGCTTCGCGGCCTTCTTCAGCGGCTTCACGACCTTTTTCTGGGTCACCGCCGGCACCTAGACCTTTGCCAATATGAACTTTAGTATCTGCACTAGAATGATGTAGAGCTTGCGCATCAGTGTTGATAGCAACAAATTCAACGCCAGAGAGCCCAACTTCTTTCATTCTATCGACAGCGGAACCACCGGCACCGCCAACGCCCACAACTTTAATACTTGCTGTACTTTCCACCTCAGTAGGTTTAATTTCTGGCATAATTATCCTCGTATGTTAATTAGTACCAGTATACAACAGATTTAGAATTTTGAGAATAGTTTCTTCAGGATATTACCAGATGGCTTTTTGGCTTTTGCGGCCTTCTTTTTTTTGTTTGAGATGGGCTGTTCGATGTGGCTATTGTCAGCGGCAAGTTCGGCAAGACCAACGGCTACAGCGTATTCTGGTTTTGTAACAGCGTCTGCTACACCGCCAAGATCTAGAGGAACACCGATTTTTACAGATGCCTCGAGAGCCTGCTTTGCAAATACTTCAATATCACGCATTTTGGCGCCACCACCAGTAAGGATGATTCCCTCAGGGAGGCGTTGATCATATTTAGCGGCTTTAAGTTTCTTTCTGATTTCGCCAAAGATTTCTTCGAGACGGGCTTTTACGACTTCTTCAACTTCTTTTCTTTCGAAGTTGCGTTCCATCTTGCCCTCTTTGCCAATTTTAATAATCTGAGATTTTTCGGAATTGAAATTACCAGTGACAAAGCGCTGCTTGATTTCTTCGGCCATGTCTGGGTCGATAGCAAGCACAATCGCGAGGTCGTTCGTGATGTTGTTGGAACCAGCTGGAACCACACCTACATATTGGAGGTCGCCCTCTTCGTATACAGCAACAGAGGTAGTAGTACCACCAAAATCGATGACGGCAACGCCGTTCTCTTTTTGACGCTCAGTCAGTACTGCTCTACCGGCAGCAACTGCGCTAGGTACCAAGCGTTCAGCCTGGACATCGGCAGCGGCAGTAGCTTTTTTTAGATTGTCACAGTTTGGAGTAAGTGCAGAAATAACATTTGCGCGCATCTCTAGTCTTGCACCAGACATGCCAAGTGGATCTTTGATGCCAGCTTGGCCATCTAGAGCATATTCTAGAGGGACAACATCGAGCACATCGCGATTTGCTGGAATGCGACCAGTAACAGCCACATCTTCTACGCGATCTAGGTCTACTTCGTCAATTTCGTGTTCTACTGTGCCTACGGCAATCATGCCTTCGGTCTTGGTAGAGAGAATTTGAGAACCATTGATGGAAACATAGGCGCTTCTTACATCATACCCGCCCATGCGCTCAGCCTCGCCGAGCATTTTATCGATAGCGCCAGCTGGGCCAGCAAGATTGGCTGGAACACCCTTGCGCATACCTGCAGATTTACCTTCATTGTAGCCAACAATTGTAAGTTGGCCGTCTTTTCCGACAGATGCAATAACGGCACGAACGTTTTCGGTGCCAACATCTAGACCGGTAACAAAGCGGTTCTCGTTATCCATAAGCGCATTATACCACAATTAATCAGGAAGTGTCAAAACTTCATATCCGTCGTGGGTGACGAGAATTGTGTGTTCGCAGTGGCAGCCGGTGGAGCCGTCTTTCATCTTTACAGACCAGTTATCATCTTTATCTACGTAGTTTGCTGGTTTGCCAAGACATGACATTGGCTCGATACAAATCGTATCACCTTCAACAAGCTTGTAGCCGTGGCCTTTTTTGCCATAGTTTGGGACTTCTGGCTCTTGATGCATCTCTTTACCGATGCCGTGACCAATGTAGTTCTCGATTACGCCGAGGTGACCCTTCCTTAGGACAGTCTCTACGGCATTGCCAATGTCACCAATATGGGCACCTGGTTTTACCTGTTCAATTCCCTCCCACAGAGAGGATTCGGTAACTTGAATCATCTTTTTTACGGCTGGAGAACCTTCGCCGCCTACAAGCATAGTGAAAGCGGAGTCGGTATGATAACCTTTGTAATAGATGACAAGGTCAAAGGAAACCTTGTCGCCTACTTCCAACGGCTCGTCTTTTGGAGCACCGTGGACTAGCTCGTCGTTTACCGAAATACAGATAGCGCCTGGGAAATCTTCTTCGAGCATATCATAGGATACCTTAGCGCCACGAGCAACGATTTCTTTCCTCACCCAAGCATCTACCTCTTTGCCGGTCATGCCTGGTTTTACGTATTCTTTAAGATCGCGGAGAATGCCGCCCATAATCTTGCCACCTTCACGCATGGCAGCAATCTTTTCATCTACCTCGGCCCTAGTGTTATTTTCAATGTTGATTTGTTTATTCACCATAGCTTTTTTCGATTTCTCCACCGTTTACGTCAGCTTCTTGGATTGTAGCATTTGGAGTCATAGTTTTGATCACATTAATTAATCGGTCTGTTACTGTGTCGATTGGGCCAACGCCGTCTACGCGCTCTACTGGAATATTTTTGGCATTTAACAGAGGTAAAATTGAACAAATATTTTGTTCAAAGATTTCAAAACGACGATCAATGGCTTCCTTTTCCTGGTCGTCTTCGCGACCGCGAAGCTCGAGACGATGGTACAATTCTTCTTTTGGAACTTCCAAAATAATGGCACCGTCAATCTTCTCTGCCATGTTGTCCATTAGCCATTTGGCTTGGTATTCGTCGCGTGGATAGCCGTCTAGAATCACATCAAAGCCTTCAGCTTCGGCTTTTTCAATTTGCTTCCCCATCAAGCGGATAACATCATCATCTGGAATGAGGTTACCATGGTTGATAGTATCATCGTATTCACCAGTATCACGGATTACCTGGCCAACAGAAAAAGTGCGCCAACCAAACAGCTCGGCGAGAGCCTTCCCTTGTGTTCCTTTCCCTGAACCAGCTAAACCAAATAGAATAATCATATTTTCTCCTTTACCATACAATTATACAACAAAAATACCCCCTTACGGGGATATTCTTATTTTAGTCCTAGCTTGATGCGCTCGGTCTTTTCGGCCTTGCGTGCTTCGCGGATGATTGCCTTTAAGCGGCGTTCGCGCTTAGAAATAGGTTTGCTAAAGCGCATTTGTGACTTCTTAAGAGGCATGATTCCACTCTGAAGGACTTTGCGGTTGAAACGACGAATAATGTTTTCGTTTGCTTCTCCCTGATCTTTTCTAGTAACTTTAATAGCCATATTGGTGTGTATTATATCACACCTCTAATAAAAAAACAATAGTATAGACGAGACATCGCTTGGCTAACGAGTCGTCGCCTACAAAAAACGAGACATCGCTTGCTTCGCAAGCTCTTCATACTTCCTCACTCGGGATTATTAAAGTAAACTTTAATAATTCCCTCGTTTCGTCGTATGACCGAACTACGTTCGCGTCTCGTCTGAATTCCAATTATTAATATAAAAAATTAGTCCCTTCGGGACTTATTTTTTATATTAATGGCGGATCCGACGAGACTCGAACTCGCGACCTCTGCCGTGACAGGGCAGCGCTCTAACCAACTGAGCTACGAATCCAGCACAATGTATATTATATATCAATATTCTAAGAAAAGCAAGGGGTTACATTCCTGGAATTTGGAATGCGCCAGGATTTGCCGCTTGCTGATTGTAGACCTGGTCTTGCATAGCAGGCTGGCCGCCCATTTCTACAGGGCTTGGTACCTCTGGAGCAGCCACTGGGGCTGGAGCAGGAGCGCTAAAATCTACTGGTGGGGTAGGAGGCATTGGCATACTCTCGCCATCCGGAAGTGGCATATAATTGATTTCTGGTACACCGTTTACTTCTGGGGCAGATGGAACCTCAGGGGCAAATGAGATTGCTGGATTATCTGTTACCTCTGGAGGGTTTACGATTGGAGCTGCGGCAGGTTCGGTAGAAATCCCTGCTTCGTTTAAGGCATCTTCTAGCATTTGGCCATACTTGTTCTCTCCTTCTGCAGCTTCTTCTGCAAAGTCAGCTGGAGGAGTAATAGTCATTTCTTCTGTTGGGGCCGCTAAAGGCTCTGGGGCCGTAATGGTTGGCTCTGGCAAGTTTACGACAGGTGGCAAAGTGGTGGTTTCTGGTTCGCTACTGCCTTCGATACGAATTGGAGACTCGGTGGCAACTGGGGTTGCTACGTCGCCAGCGGTAGAAAGACCAGCTGCAGCAGCTTTGAGATCATCTAACATATCATCTGCCGGGGCTTCTGCTGGAGCCTCTGCTGGAGTTTCTTCCGGTTCGCTAACCGGCTCTGCCTTAACTTCTGGCTCTTCTTCTGGTTTTTCCTCTACTTTTTCTTCAGCTTTTTCTTCTTCTTTTGGTGCTTCCCCACCGTCGAAGTGATCGATTGCGAGATTGGTTGGGTCTTTTTCTTCTACTTCTTCTTTTTCATCTTTCTTCTTTGTAAAGGACATTATTTCATTTTCAATTTCTGAAGTAATGTTCTTGGCGATAAGCTGTTGGTCTGCGCCAGATTCCATGAGGCGGGCAGATACACGCATCGTTTCGGATGTAGTGCTTGCATTTGAGAAGCTATCTGTAGCAGCAACGATACCGGTAAGGAACGCAGTTGCTTCATCCTTTTCGATAGAGATATCGCTTTTTACATTGTAAAGAAGTTTTGCAATCATTTCGGAGATAGAGCTGGCAGTTTTGTCGCTCCATTCGATTTCGCCAAGCTTGCCTGGCTTGCCAGTAGTGATGTTTACAATAACTGCATCGTGCATGATACGACCGTGCTCGCGAAGAGCTGAATCTAGATCGATACCATTTGCAACATCAAGTGCAAGTACGAGGTCGATATTATAATCACCATAAGAGAACCCAAGATCTTCTTCGGCAATACGAGTCTTGTATGGGGTAACGTAGATTTTAACATAGTCGCCATCTAACTTATAGCGGAGATGATCGGCTTTCTCTTTATTGAGCGCAATTACAAAATCTTGCAAAGAGTCAGCAGAACTCTCGAAGGTTTCGTCTGGTTTTAAGAATTCAAGAGCATTAGGTGTAGTGCCTGAGTAGATAGCAGTGGCATGTTTGCCAATTTTGTCTAAGTACAATGAAAGACCGATAGCAGCGGAAAGTTCATCAACTGATGGGTTTGAAGAAAGAGCAATCAAAATGTTTTGAGACTCTTCAATTTTGCCAGCAACCTGAGCGACGATCTCTGGAACGTCGTCCTCTTCCCTTTTGTTCATAGCTTTGTCCATTGCATCTGCAATTGGACCATCCGGAACTGAAGGAACAGCAGGAACAGCCGCTGCCAAAGGATCAGAAATAGGATCTGGAGTTATAGTTGATGTATCGTTTGTTGGTGTTTGTGTGTTGCTATCAGGCATATTAACCTTTCTTGTGACTCATTTTAACATAAGCGTCAAGATAATGCAAGAGGAAAAAGTATTTACTTTTCTAGAGAAAAGAGTTATAATAACGGGAAGCAAATAATTTTTAATGTAAATAGGAAGAAAATGCCGATTATCAAATCTGCCAAAAAGGCCGCTCGCCAAGCTGAAAAGCGCACCGAGCACAACGTAGAAATTAAGAAAGCCATCAAGGCTGCTCTTAAAGCTTTTCGCGCAAATCCAAATGCAAAAACTCTTTCCGCTGCACAATCTGAATACGATAAAGCAGTAAAGAAAGATTTGATCAAAAAGAACACCGCTGCACGTCGCAAGGCTGCTCTTCATGCTTTTGCAAAGAAAGCTGGCGTAAAGCTAGAAAAAGGCGCTGCAAAGAAGGCTGCTCCTAAAGCTGCTGCTAAGGCAACTGCCAAACCAGCTGCTAAGAAAGCCGCTCCAAAGGCTGCTGCTAAAACTACCGCAGCGAAGAAACCTGCAGCAAAAAAGACTCAATCAAAAGCCAAGGCTGAGAAGAAGTAGTCTTCATAATCATATCGAGTTTAGAGAGTTCGCGTAGAACTCTCTTTTCTTTTGTCCCCTGATTTTTGGCATAATCTTTGATTGCTTGAGATACTAGGAGGCCGAAAAACATCATTGGGTCTTGATCTTGTTTGATTTTATCTAGCATCTCCAAGGCTTTTTTGCCATCTCTTTTGGCGGTGCTATAAATATCAAATACTAACCCGAAGTTTTTATCTTCTGGGAGTTTGAACTCTTTTATTTCAACTTTATCTTTGATTTCTTTGTAAGTGACGCTGCGCTTGTCTAATTTTAGTTCAAAGATGATGACGTTATGTGGGGTATTTAGATATTCTCGGAGATGGTCGTAGGCTTCTTTGTTTGTGGAGAGGTCGCGGATGAGGATGTTTCTAGTATCGGCAAAAAGTGAGGCGCCCATAAAAACAGTTGGAAGATCGCCGGAGGTTAAGTCTAGGCCTTCGATTACTTCGTAGTTGTCTCCGAGTAACTTTTTTATTTCGGCGTTGGCAGTGACACGGTCGTCCCCATAAAAGATTTTAATCATCTTGCCTCCTTTGGCAGTTTGGACAAATATGAGTGCCGCGACCAGCGACACGGATTTTTACGATTTTGGTTCTGCAACGTGGGCATGGCTGGTTTTCCCTGCGGAAGACCTGGGCGAACTTCTCAAGATAGTCGCCTTTGGTGCCGTCGGCTTTAACGTAGGTTGCCATGGTGGAACCACCAGATGCGATAGAACGGTCCATGACCTCGGCGGCAGACTTTAAAAGTAACTCTGCTTGAGATTTCGTTAGTTTGCCGGACTTGGTTTCTGGGTGAATCTTGGCCTCATACAATGCCTCGTCCGCGTAGATATTCCCTAGCCCGCAGATGATGGACTGATCCAAAATCGTAGCTTTTATCGGTGAAGACTTGTGTTTTTGAAGCTTCTCATAAAACTCATCTTTCGTCATAGTCCAAGGTTCTTTAGCGAGTTTTTTGATAAAGGTATCGTTCTCTACTTCGCTAGTTTTAATGGTTTTAATAAAACCAAACTTGCGTTGATCGTTAAAATACAGAATGCCTTCCTTAAATTTCAAAATGACACGAGTTTGTTTATTTGGGAGTTTATCAGTAAAACTATCGCTCGGGTGTCCGGCGGCGTAGCGTTCTTTCCCGTCATAAATTAGCTGTCCGGTCATACGAAGATGAATCATCAAAGAATAGCCATTGTCTAAATCAAGAATCAGAGCTTTGCCAAATCTGCGGATGTTTTTGACAGTGCCTAGTTTCGGACTGCCCACAAAAGATTTGTCACACAAAATATCGATTTTTTCGATTTTTTTATTTACAATAAAGTCTTCTAGCCCACGTCGGATTGTTTCTACTTCTGGCAACTCTGGCATACTCTTTATTATAACATATCCACATTTAGTGTAAAAAAAGTATTGACATACACTATATATGGGGTTTATAATGAAAAACATAAAGGTAATACTAAAACATAACATAAGGAAAAACCATGAAGAAGATCATCTACAGAAACCCAAATGATGCCGAGAATTTCGATATGAAGCGTTTCATCAAATCCCTCAGCAAATACGCAAAAGTTTCTGAAAAAGAAGCATCCGAGGCTCTCGCAGAGTTTGACCAATACGAAACTATGCATGTTTCCTGCCTCGTGGAAGCTGGCATGAAGCTCATCGGCAAAAAAGCTGGTGAATGTGCCATGAAAGAATATTTCGAAGAGCACGCAGAATACTTTGATGAAGGTAAGTTTGAGAGGCTTCGCCGCATCACTGGTTATCTAGTAGGTACTCTTGATCGTTGGAATGATGCAAAGAAAGCTGAGGAAGCTGCTCGCGTAAAACACTCTGTAAACTCAGCAATCGATGACGCTGCTCGTCTCGCTGCACTCGAAACTCAAGCTATGGAACACAACGTTGCTTACGCAACACGTTAAATTAATTCTCTAGCAATTTACAGATGAGGGCCGTAAGGAGGCCCTTTTCTGATGGGTTTGATTCTGCAATCAGAAGAGCTAGCGCGGTAAGAGCGCGGTCACTGATTTTGGTTTCGCCATTTTCGGTGAGGTGATAATCATTAATAGTGAGGAAAATTACAAACAGTAATGCGCCGATGCGCTTGTTGCCATCATAAAACGGGTGATCCTTAATGACGAGATAAAGGAGATTGGCGGCTTTTTCGGCGATTGACGGATAAACATCTTTATCGTCGTAAGTTTGAGAGATGGCGCCGAGGCTAGATTTAAAGGCATCACCACGAGGCTTACCAAAGAGATCGTCACCTTTAACATTTTTCTTAAGTGAAGTGATAATATCGGCACAGTCGGATTCGTTTAGAAGTTTGATGGTGCGCTTTTTGCCTTTGGTGAAGGAGATGTGACCTTCGTCGAATTCTTGCAAAGCCTTGAAACTTGGAGAGTACTTAGTGATGACTTCGAGAATGCCGCCGGCTTCATCGGCAGAGAGATCTGAAGCGGCCACGAGGCGTTTAACGATACCAAGTGCGCCTTCGATCTCGTGGAGTTTTTTGGAATCGAGTTCTTTTAGGCGATGCTCATTTACGGCTACACCGTCCACCACATAGTGATGAAGAACCTTGGTGGCCCAAATACGAAAATCGGTAGCTTTTTTGGAATTCACGCGGTAGCCAACAGAGATGATGGCGTCGAGGTTGTACATTTTAACCTGATAGTTCTTTCCATCGGTGGCAGTATATTCCATTTTGGAATAAACTGAATTTTCGTTTAATTCACCGCTTTCAAATATGTGCTTTAAATGCCTTGCGATGGCAGGCTGTTGGACATCAAAGAGTTTTGCAATTTGAGCTTGCGAAGCCCAGATTGTATTTTTGGAAGCATCAACATTAAAGACGACTTCGCCTCTAACTGCCTTATAGATTTCTACTCCCTGTTCCATATCTTTATCATATCATAAGTACGTGCAAAAAATACACATACTGAACTTGTAAAGATTATTTACGAGTTCAGCCCTAGAGTTCGCCCCAGTTTTTGCCTTTGGAAATGTCTACAGCGAGTTTGATCTTTAGTTCTGGAGCAACAGACTCCATGTTTTCTTTAAGAACCTTAGCAACGTCGTCCGCGATAGTTTCGTCACACTCCACAATAAGAGAGTCGTGGACCTGCATAATGAGCTCGGCGCCTTTAGGAAGAGCCTTGTCTACAGCAATCATGGCACGCTTCATCAAATCTGCTTCGGTGCCCTGGATTGGCATGTTGGCAGCGGCGCGCTCGGCAGCCTGGCGGATAAGGAAGTTCGGTGATTTTACATCTGGAGTAGGACGGCGACGACCAAAGTAGGTTTCCACGTAGCCTTCTTCCCTGGCCTGAGTCAAAATACTTTCTAGTTTTTTCTTGATTGGTGCACGAAGCTCAAAGTAATTATCAATAAAAATCTTGGCTTCTGGCACAGTCATACCGGTAGCATCAGCAAGACCTTTTACGCTCATACCATACAGAATGCCGAAGTTGATAACCTTTGCTGCGCGGCGCTGGGTTTTGGTGACTTCGTTAATTGGCACATGGAAAGCCTCGGATGCAGTCTTGGTATGAATGTCGATATCGTTGTTAAAGTCGTCGATGAGGGCTTGGTCACCAGATAGAATCGCAGCAAGGCGAAGCTCGAACTGTGAATAATCTGCTGAGACTAAAACTTTGCCTTCTGGCGCAACGAATCCAGCACGGATACGTTTGCCCTCTTCGGTACGAACTGGGATGTTTTGAAGATTTGGATTAAGTGAACTTAGGCGCCCGGTAGCAGTAACGTTCTGAGTAAACGTGGTATGAATGCGACCGTCTTTATCTGCTAAGTCTGGCATTGGAGTAATGTAGGTAGAGAGGAGCTTAGCGGCCTCGCGATATTCGATGAGTTTACCTATAACTGGGTGCTCATCTTTTAGTTTATCGAGTTCCTTGGCGCCGGTAGAATAGCCACGAGTGGTCTTTTTAATTCCCTTGGTTGAAAGACCAAGGTCTGTGAATAATACCTCTGATAATTGTATTGGTGAATTTACATTAAACTCCTTGCCAGCCAGCTTCCAGACTTCTTTTTCAAGATTATTCACCGTGGTTTCATACTCGTCTTTCAGAGTCTTAAAGTAAGCGCGGTCGATTAGCATACCCTTCTCTTCCATCTTGTAGAGGACTGGAATAAGAGGCAAATCAAAATTCATGAGTACGTCGAGAAGTTTTGGTGTGCGCTCCAAAGTTGCGAGCTGGCGGCGATATTCTTCTTCGGTATCAACTAGTTGTGGGACGTCACGAGCGAGCGGATCAATCAGAAAAGCAGCTTGGCCGAGATCCCAGAAGGCATCGCCGGCAAGAATCTTCTTTGCAGCTTTCTCATCCGCATGCATTAGGTCTTTAATGCTCCAGTTGATATAGTAAGGCGTTGGAATATCCAAATTGACGCTCTCTCGGGACGCGTCGCCACCGCCCGTCGTTACGGGGGTGGCGCGCTCATTCTCGGCCGAGCCTGCGAAAAGCCCTCGAGTAGCGTCAAATTTGGATTCACTCTCACCTTTTATGTCATCTGGAGCAGTGAACTTGCGGATGAGAGAGTTGAACTGGAGTTTTTTGAGGCCGGCGATGACGCGGTCGCGGTTAAACTCAAAGTCTGGAATGTCGGCGAGGTTTACTGGCGCGTCAAACATAATTTTGGCTAAATCACGAGACATGTAGGCAGAGTCTTTCCCTGCCTCGAGCTTGGTTCTAGTTGAACCAGAAATTTGTTCAATGTTTTCATAGATGCCGTCTAGACTGCCGAAATCATTTAATAATTTCGCAGCAGTTTTTTCACCAATGCCTGGAACCCCTGGAATATTATCTGAAGAATCACCCTTCAAAGCTTTTAGATCTAGGAACTGGTTCTTTTTAATCCCGTATTTTTCTTCTACTTCTGGCACATTTATTTGTTCAATGTTGGTAAAGCCTTTTAGAATGCGCCACATGTGGGTGTTGTCATCCACAATTTGGAGCATATCAAGGTCTGAAGAAATAATGAAAGTTTCGTAGTCGCAACGACCGTCTTCGCCCATGCTTTCATCGGCCTGAAGGCTAAGCGTGCCGATAATGTCATCTGCTTCGTATCTATCTAGCTCTACAAAACCCCAGCCAAGATCAGAAATTAGTTCCTTTAAAACTGGGATTTGAGCATAAAAATCTTCGCCTGGTTTTACCCTGCCAGCTTTATACTCTGGATAAATCTCGCGGCGGCGGGCCCCCGATGTGTGTGAATCCCAAGCAACTACTACTTTGGTAGGGTTAAGCTTCTTTACGATTTCCATGGCAATAGCAGCAAAACCATAAATGCCACCTGTAGGAGTGCCATCTGGGAGGCTAAGCGCCCCCATTGCATAATACCCCCTATAAAATACTGATTTACCGTCTATTATGACTAGGCGTTTCAAAAGTCAATCTCCTTCAAGATTTCTGCGAGACGATTTCCAAGATCTTCTATGCTACCGTTATTCAAAATGTAATAATCTGCTGCTACGATTGGGCCACCTTTTTCGAGGTTCTCAATTTCGCTGCGATCACGTTCACGGATAGCGGCTGCGTCAAAGGCACGGCCAGGACGAACAGCTACACGTTCATAACGGAGATGTTTATCTACTACAATAGCTACAAAAGTAAGACATTTTGGGAATTCTTTTTTCAAGATTTTGTATTCGGTCCAGGTGTAAACACCATCTAGAATAATACGTTTTTGACCTGCGGCGATGAGATCTTTGGCCTCGGCAATTGCTTGGCGAACTACCCAATCCTTGCCTTCGGTTTCGCGGATCATCTCACGGAACTTTTTTTCGGACTCACCATCTTCGGTGCGTACGATACCGCGTTTTTCCATTTCTTTATAGATCATGCCACCAAAGTAGACCTTTGGATAGCCCTTTTCGGTAAGATAGTCTACTGCAACGGATTTACCACTGCCGCTCATACCAACGATTGCTAGAATTTTTACGTTATCCATTTTTTTATTATAGCACACTATCCCTGTGCTATAATACATATATGCGTGAATATTTTACCGTAGATGATCCGCTTGATGAAATAATTGCAAACACATTTCCAGACAAGAAGATTGAAAAGACTGAACATATTTTAACTGGGTGGACAAATATTGTAATTGAGGTTACTACCGATGATGGTGCGTATTTTTTCCGTTTTCCAAGAAACCCGTTTTGGTCCAAGATGATTGTAAAAGATGCGACTGTTTGTAATTTTGTAGACGGCAAGACCAGCTACTATACTCCACAAATGCAACTTCATTATGATTCAAAGAAACGTCCGTTCTCTGTCCATAAAAAAATTGAGGGCTATACCCTAGGTGATAGGATTTATCATTTGTCACATACCGCTCTTACCGGTGCAGCTTACGATGTGGCAAAGTTTATCAAAGAGCTCTCTAACATCGATCTTAAAAATGCTCCGGAAAAGGTGAAATATCCGCTGTCTGATTTTCTACACGAACTAGATTACGAGCATTACGAAAAACATATCGATGAAGACCACGAATATATCAAGGAAACCGAATTACAAAACCTCGTCCATGGTGATCTAAACCTTGGCAACGTACTCCTCGATGAAAACGATAAGGTAATTGGTGTGATTGACTTCTGTTTTGCCGGTACAGGCAACCCAGATATGGACGTGGCTAGAATGCTTTCTCGCCCAGTACCAAAAGAATTTGAAGAGGCCTTTTTAGCAGAATTTACCAACAAAGAAGAAATTAACCGCATGAAGACCGCATGGAAGCACATCGATGCTGGCTATGCAGACCACATCCGCACTCATTTCCCAGAAATTAATCTAAATCAGTTGTAAGATATTTGATTTTAGCATCGCGACGTTCGTCGTCATCTTTTTTAGGGAGTTCTTCCCTATTTGAGTATTCTTCAAAAGTAGGAATCACGTTTTTGATTGGGCCGTCGTAAACTGGGTCTTTATCGTAAACACTCCAAAGGATGATACGAGTGTCTGGAGAATTTGTGGCATAGAAGTCTAGAGCCTTAGATGTAGCACGGATAAATTCGAGCTCAGCTTCTTTTGTGTGACGCCAGGCACGGCCAGAAAGATACTGCTCGGTAACAGTTGGAGAAACAGCGATCATGAGAATAAGTGCTTCGTAATTCCCCGTCTTCAAAAGCTCCAGCAAGATGCCTTCCATTTCTGGATCGAGCAAAGTAACGTCTAGAACTACGTCATAGCCGCCTTTAATTAGCTCAGAAAGCGTGAGAAATAGCATGATAGTAGAAAACTCGTCTGTCATTTTGCGGAGGTTTTCATCGCCATAATAATCTTTGATTTCCTGGTAGTGTGGATGATAAGTAACAAAGCGACGAGCCGCCATCAAAATTGGTTCAAAGTTGTTTTTCTCGCAGTAAGCTTCTACGGCTGGGAGAATTTGGGTGGTTTTGCCAGAGCCAGAAAGGCCAGCAATACGAATAAAGCGGTGGTTTCTAGTAGCAGAAATAGTAAAATCTTCGACGACTTTCTTTAGAATACCTGGGTATTCAGCAAGGCCAACTTGCCATTCAGGTTTTACCTCACTTGGCCAGTGAGCTCTCATATAAGAGATTACTTTTACTAGGTGTGGATCACTTTCAGGCATTTTTCACCTTTCTTTATTTCAATAGTTTTAATATCTTTAAACACTTTGTATTCGCCTTCGGCTTGAAGTTCGATGGTAGCTGGGTTTAAGAATTCCAGCTTGTCTCCGGTGGTTTCGGTACCTGGAGTACGCACGAAAATAGCTTTCATCATAAGACGGGCAAGACGCCAAAAGTTGGTAAGACGGCAATTCTCGCTACGGAATACCTTTGGTTTTAGATAGTCATCGCCACCTTTCATTACGCGGCACATGGATTTGCCAGAAAGTGCACAGTAGTCGCTGATTTTAGACTTAGCCAATTTGCCATTCAGCTTAAATGGCGGAACAAATTCTTTTTTATGGCGGTTTTTGAAATACCATTTTGCGAGTGCAATGTAAGAGCGCCAAGAGCTTTTATGCCCTTTTTGCATATACTTTCTAAACTTTGGCTCATCAAAGAGCTCCACGGCTTCGGCGGTCATACCGATGGTGACATAGCAAGACGCATAGCGGAAAAACTTACCATCAATATAAATTTCTAGAGGATAGAGTTTTTTCGTAGTAGCTTTTTTGCTAAAGACATCTTCAAAAGTTTTAATACCAAGGGTACGCGAAAGATCGTTGAAATTGCCATATGGAAGTACGGCAAGCGTTGCGTCTTTGCCGGATTTCAAAATACCGTTAGATGCAATAATGCCAGTAGCATCACCACCAGCAGAAATTACAAGATCACCGTCTTTTAAGAGCTTAGCAAATTTAGCTGCGTTTTTATCAACGTCGGTAGGTTCAACTTCGTATTTTCCTACCATGTAGCCTTTTAGATCTTTTGTCTTTGACAGGACTTCTTTTTCAACATCAACAAAACGCGTTGAGCGTGGATTGTAGACAATCAAAAGGCGTTTCATTTATTAACCTATATTCCAGCCAGGTAGAAGCCACTTTAGTAGGACGTAGATTACGACATATGCGGCTACGCCAAGTACAATTTCAAAGAGGCGGCGCTTGGCTTTGCGAGTCTTTTCTTCGCTACCGCCAGCAGTGAGGTATTGAATACCAACGATAGTAATACCAATCACAGCTACAATACCAATAAGGCCGGTAAGGATATCTAGGACTAGGGTCAAAACTGCCAAAACACTAGAGCCAGAACCATTGTCGCACGAGCACCCGTCTCCAAGAATAGCCGTAGCGACACCCTCTGAACCATCAGGGCAAGTGCATTTTTCGGCAAACACTGGAGCAGCCATCATAAAACCGCTCATTGCAATTGCGATCATTGCTGTTAATAGTTTTTTCATATTCCTCCTACCTTAAATATTCGTGAAGTTTTTTGGTTTCTTTGTTCTTACGAAGTTTTGAGAGTGCCTTTGCCTCAATTTGGCGGATACGTTCACGAGTAACATCAAATTCGTTACCTACTTCTTCTAGTGTATGTGGGCGACCACCACCGATACCAAAGCGGAGACGGATAATCTTCTGTTCCCTCTCGGTAAGGGTAGCAATAATTTCAGAAAGTTGTTCTTTCAAGATTTGGTTTGCCGCAGAATCTTCTGGAGAGTCACGCTCTTCGTCTTCTACGAAATCGCCAAGTACGGAATCTTCGTCGTCGCCTTCACGGCCAACAGAAGCATCAAGAGATGCGATATCTTGTTTAATGCGCATGACATAGTCGATTTTTTCTGGCTCCATGTCTAGTTCTTTGGCGATTTCTTCGTTGGTTGGCTCACGATTGAGCTCTGCAGTAAGCTTACGGGTAGTACGAAGAACCTTATTGATAGTTTCTACCATGTGTACTGGAATACGAATAGTACGAGCTTGGTCTGCAATAGCACGAGTAATAGCTTGACGAACCCACCAAGTTGCATAGGTAGAAAACTTAAAGCCTTTTTCTGGATCAAACTTCTCTACCGCGCGAAGAAGACCAGTGTTTCCCTCTTGGATAAGATCTAGAAAATCTAGACCACGGCCACCATAACGTTTGGCGATGGAAACCACGAGACGCATGTTGGATTCAACCATTTTGTCTTTGGCTTTTTTGTCGCCTTTGACGATGCGAGCAGCAAGGTCAGCCTCTTCTTCTGGGGTAAGAAGTGGGATTTTACCAATTTCGCGTAAATATAATCTAACTGAGTCGTCTGCAAAAGCGTCTACGTTCTCGGCAGTGATAGCAAGCTCTTCGTCGGAGAGCTCTTCCTCATCTTCGAGATCGTCTGTACTTGGATCATCAAAATCAAGTGCTAAATCTTTTGCATCCAAAATATCATCATTTTTCAAGTTCATTACTGACAATATACACTAGAAACTAGGATTTTGCAAGTCGCGAATTTGGCGAAGCGTAGCTTCGTATTCGTCAGATTCTTCGTCGAGCTCATCGAGCTTCGCAGTTAGTTCTTTGATTCTCTGCCCTGTTTGTTCCTTGGTATATAGCTTCATTAGCTCGGCCGCTTCTTTTTCGTAATCTGGCTCTTTGATGCCTTCGTGTTCGCTATTAAATACAAATTCTAGGTCGGCGAGCCTAGCTTCGTCTTCTGGAACTTCAAACGGAATGTCCGTTTTGGTAATTCCACCAAAGACTTTAAGCGCGAGGAGACTATTCTCCATTTTAAGCATTTTGTCGGATTTTACCTCTGTTTTTGGCTTCTTTAAATAACGACGCGATGCAGCCTGTTCTAGTTTTTTGTTCAGACGATTGCCCTTTTCGCGAAGGACCGACACATCGACATCAAGCTTACTCGCCACCTTCTTTTCATAGCTAGCGCGCTCCACTTCGTCTTTTACATAACTAAGTAGCTTCAAGGCCACGTCCGAATATTGTTTCTTCCCTGGGGCGGTGCGGAGATTGAGATTTTCTTCGTACTTAGATAATAGCCAATCTACAGCTGGGACGCGTTCTTCGACGGCTGCTTGCCAGAGCTTTGGATCTTTTTGGATGAGTTCGTCTGGGTCTTTGGCTCCGTGATAATTTGAAATCACCGAAAGTGTAATGCCAAGGTCGCCAGCCAGCATAATAGCACGTTCGGTTGCTTTAACGCCAGCTTCGTCGCCGTCATAAGCAAGGCGGATATCAGAAGTGAGATTAGATAATATCTTTAGGTGTTGCTCGGTCATAGCAGTACCAGAAGTGGCCACAGCTTCTTTTACTCCAGCTTGGTGGGATGAAATCACATCCATATTCCCTTCTACAATCACCACATAGCCGTTTCTTCGAATAGATTCTTTGGCATGATATAGGCCAAAGATGAAACGCGATTTATTAAATAGAATTGTTTCCGGAGTGTTGAGATACTTTGGCTCGCCTTTGCCCAAGATGCGTGCTGTATAGCCAATTACATTACCATTCGTATCAATAAACGGCACCATCATACGGTCGCGGAACATGTCGGATTTAAAACGGTTAAGAAGCCCGGCATCATCTAACTCTGATTCAGTAAAGCCACGCTTTTTTAGCACTTCGAGAAGGGCTTTACCACTGGCTGGAGAGTAACCAATTTTAAACTCGGCTACGGTAGAGCGATTTAGATTTCTCTTATAGAACACATACTCACAAACTTCTTTGTTGCGGATAAGGCAGGCTTGGTAATACTTAGTAGCAAGCGCTAAAGCCTCTTTGGCACGAACTTTTTTCTTGGTCACATTAGGGTCGCCGCCACGGTATTTAGAAATATCAACACCAGCCTGGGCGGCTAGTTTCTCGAGAGCTTCTTTAAAGCCAATTCCCTCGACCTCCATCACAAAGCTAAAAATATCTCCGCCTTTATTAGCGGAAAAATCATGCCATATTCCCTTTTCCGGGGACACCATGAAACTAGGTGTCTTGTCTACACCCCAAGGAGAACGACCTTTAAGGTTTCGTCCCGCACGCTTTAACTCCACATACTGACCCACCACATCTTCCACCGCCAGTCTGGATTTTATTTCCTCCTTTAGGTCCTGCATGCTATAATTATAGCATATGGACAGTCAATCATATCTTAATGAGATTTCAATGGCAAACCGTCCAGCCAAG
>JAEEGL013762396.1_pt1 | contig 31823 bp, 27 predicted proteins | sample 9134231 | NCBI WGS metagenome assembly JAEEGL01 (sample SAMN16246548, study PRJNA631951) | gut metagenome | biome: gut microbiome; feature: rumen; material: fiber-attached | host: Bos | place: Iran: Karaj | collected 2018-10 | reverse complement strand
GGGGATGGATTATGTTCTCGGTGCTGTTGAAGGGCCGATGAGTCAGAAGTTCGCACCGGCGATTGTAAAGAGCGGTGCTGTTTATATTGACAACAGCTCTGCTTTCCGCCTTGATCCGGATGTACCGCTGGTAGTTCCGGAAATCAATGGAAAGGATGCTCTGGAACATAAGAAGGGCATCATCGCCAATCCCAATTGCTGCACGATCATTGCGCTGATGGCGGTAGCCGGCATCGCAAAGATTTCTCCGATCAAAAACATGATCGCCTGTACCTATCAGGCCGTTTCCGGGGCAGGACAGGCCGGCCTGAAAGAACTGGAGGACCAGATGGCAGCGCTGGCAAAGGGCGAGAAGCCAGAAGTCAAAACTTTTGCCACACAGATTGCGATGAACGTGATTCCATTTATCGATGCCCCCTACGGCAATGACTACACGAAGGAAGAGATGAAGATGCAGAATGAGGGTCGACGGATCATGCATGCTCCGGACCTGTTGGTCAACTGCACCTGTGTCCGTGTGCCGGTCATGCGCTCACACTCCATCGCCGTTACCATGAGAACCGAAGACAAGGTTTCGGTGGAAGATGCCAGGAAAGCTGTCGCAGCATATCCGGGTGTCCGTCTCATTGATGATTACGAAGGCCGCTGCTACCCGACCCCGCTAGATACCTCCGACCAGGATCTGGTATGGGTCGGCAGAATCCGCGAGGACCTGACCGATGAAAAGGGACTGACCCTTTGGTGCTGTGGTGACCAGATCCGCAAAGGCGCAGCTGCCAATGCGGTACAGATTCTGCAGTTCCTGGAAGAAAACAAATAATAATCAGACTGACACCCCGCCGAAGGCGGGGTGTCAGTGTATATTGCTTATCGTTTTTTCTGGAAAAAATCCTGAAGCAGGGCGCGGCTCTCCTCTGCGCAGAGATCGGGATAAACCGCGGGATGATGTCCGTAGTTTTCGGAGAACAAATCCACCACACTGCCGCAGGAGCCGCTGTTCTCTTCACGCGCGCCGAAAAACACACGAGGAATCCGGGCGTTGATGATCGCACCTGCACACATTGGGCAGGGTTCCAATGTGACATAAAGACTGCAGTCATCCAGACGCCAGTCACCAATGACGGCACAAGCCTCGCGGATAGCCTCCATCTCCGCATGAGCAGTGGCGTCGCGGGACGATTCCCGACGATTCCGCCCGCGTCCGACGATTCTTCCACCGGCATCCGTTATGACACAGCCGACAGGAACTTCGCCCCCGGCGCCGGCCTCCTCTGCAAGGAGGAGCGCTTCCCTCATCCAGTGCTCCCGTTCCATGAAAGACCTCCCGAAATGAAAAAGATAAAGACTCCACCCGCTCCTGCGGGTAGAGTCTTTGTGCTTCAGTGCCTGTAATACTCAGGCAAGTGCCGCGGTGATGATGGACATCTGATAGACTTCTTCCGCATCGCAGCCTCGGGAGAGATCGTTGATCGGAGCATTCAGACCCTGAAGGATCGGGCCATAGGCGGCAAATCCGCCAAGTCGCTGCGCAATCTTATAGCCGATGTTGCCGGACTGAATCTCCGGGAAGATAAAGGTGTTGGCATAGCCGGCAACCTTGCTGCCCGGGAACTTCAACTGACCAACGACCGGGGAAACCGCAGCGTCGAACTGCATTTCGCCATCAATGTCGACATCGGGAGCCTTCTCCTTCGCGATGGCGGTTGCCTCGCGGACGAGGTCAACATTGGCGCCTTTTCCAGAGCCTTTGGTAGAATAGGAAAGCATTGCGACTTTCGGATCCATACCGAAGACCTTGGCGGTCTTGGCGGTCTCGACAGCGACTTCTGCAAGCTGGGCGGCAGCTGAGAGAACAACATTCCCTTCCTTATCGAGCTTGTCCTGATAATCAATGTTGATGGCACAGTCGCCCATCGCAAGTATTTCATCGCCGCGTACCATGATGAAGCAGGAACTTACGAGATTGGCGCCTTTCTTGGTTTTGACCAGCTGCAGTGCCGGGCGGACAGTATCAGCGGTGGAGTAGGTCGCACCGCCGAGCAGTGCATCAGCCACACCCATCTTCACCAGCATAGTGCCAAAATAGTTGCCCTTACTGAGAGCGGCACGGCAATCTTCTGCGGTCATTTTGCCCTTGCGGAGCTCAACCATCTTTTCTACCATCTCATCCATGCCGGGATAAGTAAGAGGATCGAGGATCTCAAGACCATCGATGTCAAAACCGCCTTTTGCAGCAGCAGCTCTGACTTCTTCCACGTTGCCAACCAGGACAGGAGTGAGGAAACCGCCCTTCTTCAGACGGGCAGCAGCCTCCAGAATGCGAGCATCGGGGCCCTCGGTAAAAACGATCTTACGGGGATTGGCTTTGAGTATTTCAATCAGGTTTTCAAACATGCAGCTTTCCTCCAGTAAAAAAATAATTCACAACTTATACTCTACCACGCATGAATTGCTTTTTCAAGAGCGAAGGAGCAGAGGAATTAAAAATGTCTTATTTCAGTAGAGTTTTTATTTACAAGGATACCACTTCTGCGGTATAATACTTCGAATTAATGTAACCAGGAGCTGCCATGACGACACAGCAAAATATACGGAACTTCTCCATTATTGCCCATATTGACCATGGTAAGTCAACGCTTTCGGACCGCCTGATTGAGAAATGCGGCGCGGTAGAGGCACGGGTGATGGAGGACCAGATCCTCGACAATATGGAACTGGAGAAAGAACGCGGGATTACGATCAAAGCCCGTGCGGTCGGCCTGCACTATCAGGCACAGGATGGAGAGGACTACACTCTGAACCTGATTGACACTCCGGGTCATGTGGACTTCAACTATGAGGTCAGTCGATCTCTGGCAGCCTGTGAAGGCGCTGTTCTGATTGTCGATGCATCCCAGGGGGTGGAGGCACAGACCCTGTCCAACACCTATCTGGCGCTGGACAACAATCTGGAGATTCTACCCGTTATCAATAAAATCGACCTGCCGGCGGCAGACCCGCAGCGAGTCAAAAATGAAATTGAGGAAATCATCGGAATCCCCGCACAGGACGCGCCGGAAATCAGCGCAAAGGCAGGAATCAACATTGACGCGGTACTCGAGGACATCGTGAAGAATATTCCAGCGCCTTCGGGTGACCCGGATGCGCCGCTGAAAGCGTTAATTTTTGACAGCCAATACGACAACTATCGCGGCGTCATCGTCTTTCTGCGGCTGATGGACGGACGAATGGCGAAAGACACCGATGTTCTGCTGATGTCCACTGGTGCTAGGTACAAAGTCCTGGAAGTCGGCTATCTGCGGCCAACCACTCTGGAGCCCTGCGAAGTGCTGAGTGCGGGAGATGTCGGATATTTTACAGCCAGTATCAAGAATGTTGCCGATACCCGTGTCGGAGATACCGTCACCGAAGCATCCCGCCCGGCAGCGGAGGCACTGCCTGGCTACCGGCCCGCACGCCCAATGGTATTCTGCGGTATTTATACAGAAGATGGATCAAAATATCCCGATCTTCGGGATGCACTTGAAAAGCTGAAACTAAATGACGCTTCGCTCTCCTATGAGCCGGAGAGTTCCGTTGCTCTCGGCTTCGGTTTCCGCTGCGGCTTCCTGGGGATGCTCCACATGGAGATTATTCAGGAACGACTGGAGCGAGAGTTTAATCTTGAGCTGGTTACGACGCTCCCCTCGGTGATCTATCAAGTTGAGAAAACAGACGGGACTACTGTCATGGTGGACAATCCCCACAATTACCCGGAACCGGCATCCATCTCGGAAGCCTATGAGCCATACGTAAAAGTCTCGATCATTACGCCAAACGAATTCGTCGGGAACATCATGCCGCTCTGTCAGGACCGACGCGGAGAATACAGGAACATGCAGTATCTGGATACCAGACTGGTGGAACTGCACTATGAGATGCCGCTGAATGAAATCATATATGATTTCTTTGATACACTGAAAGCCCGGACCAAGGGATATGCATCCCTGGATTATGAGTTCTCGGAATATCAACCTTCTGATCTTGTCAAGGTTGATATGCTTCTGAACGGGGATCAAGTCGATGCACTGAGCTTTATCGCCCACAGGGACAAGGCTTACCCGAGAGCCAGAAAGCTAGCTGAGAAGCTCAAGGACAACATTCCGAGACAACTGTTTGAGGTTCCCATTCAAGCGGCAATTGGCGGGAAAATCATCGCCAGAGAGACGGTCAAGGCTTTGAGAAAAGATGTTCTTGCCAAGTGCTACGGCGGTGATATCACGAGAAAGAAGAAGCTTCTGGAAAAGCAGAAGGAAGGCAAAAAGAAAATGCGTCAGCTTGGAACGGTGCAGATTCCGACAGAAGCGTTCCTGGCGGTCTTAAAGCTGGATGAATAGGAGGAAGACAGAATGAGCGGGAAAATCAGACTGTTCTGGCTGATTCTGGCAGTCCTGTTTGCTGCCGCTGCCGGCTTTGCATGCTTCTACGCCGATTTGTTTGGCAGCATCTATAACCGTCCGGACGGGGATCCGGGTGAGACGGTATCTCAGTTTTTTGACAGTGTCCGTAACGGAAACTACATCTCCGCCTATTCCTGTCTCAGTGATTATCTGACTCTCGGGTTGGAAAAACAGCCCGAATCGGCAGAGGCAGAACAACTGTATGCAGCACTCCGGCAGAGCTACCGATATACCCTGGACGGGACCAGCAGTATCAGCGGCCGGGAGGCAACACAGCGGGTACAGTTTCATGCGCTGAATATTCGCAGAGCGGAACAGGCCGCGGCTGAACTTGTAAACAGCATTCTGGAAGAGAAAGTTGCCAGCTTACCGGAAGCGGAAGTCTATGATGGAAGCGGCGGATATCAAACAGGTTTGACCGATCTGGTCTATGAGGAGGCTCTGGGACAGGTTTTGCAGAATACGGAACCACTGTGCACAGATACCAACCTTGAGATTCGTTTGACCTACACAAATGGCGGCTGGAAAATAATAACCGACCGTAATCTGATGAGTGCCCTTATCGGCGGAGAGAGCTGAAAGGAGGGAGGAGACGGATGAGAGAATACGACCTGGAAGAAATACTGGCGGAATACTCCGACAATTCATCGGAACTTGACCTGCCGGATACGGAAATCGAAACGGAACCTTCAGAAACATCAGAGCAGAGGGATGAATTCAATGCTGAACCGGAGGAATCCGAAGAAGCAGCGAAGATCGAAAACCCCAAAGAGAAACCACCGGAAGCAGAGGAGGACTCCCAGTTGACACGGGTTTTCCGTGTGCCGGAGGCGGTCAAGCAGGAAAAGAAGACCGAACCGAAGCCGGAAGAAAAACCCGTTAAACAGAAAAAAAAGAAGAAAAGACCTAAAAAAGAAAGCTTCCTCAAAAAGCTGGGTTTCGGTACGTTGAGTCTGATCTTTGCGGTAATCTCTCTGGCGGTTCTGCTGTGGTCTTTGCAGAATCTGCATCCGGATACGACGGCTGCGGCAGAGTCGTCCAATAACCTTTCGAGCACCAGCCTGATCTCACGGCTGGATGCAGGTCTGAATAATGCCAAAGCGGACGCGCTCAGCGATATTGCTTTTATCCCAAAGCATTACAGCATTCCGGAAGGAGAAACAGTTGCACCCAGACCGCAGGAAGCAAACTTCGGAAGCGTATCCCCGTCTAACGCTGCAGCGGTCATGGATGTCATTCAGCTGGCGAGGGACTCCGGGCTGCTGGAAGGGCAGGATATGATCTTCAGGTCGGACCTGAACTTCGAGCCAAGTACGGACATCCAGTACTATTATGATGAAACGATTCTGACCATTCTCTGGAAGGAACTGATTGACGGAAACACGGTAAGCTGCTGCGAGGTAAAAGTTGCAGATGCCAGCCAGTTCCGTCGTAAACTGGTGGATGATAACTTCGGTTCGCCAAGAAAACTTTTTGCCACCTCCATTGCCGCAAGTGTCAACGCTGTGGTTGCAATGAATGCGGACTTCTACATGTTCCGCGACTTTGGCATTGTGGTTTATGACCGGGAACTCTACCGTTTTTCGGAGGATACCTATACCGGAAGCTATAAAAAGTATAACTGCACCGACACCATGTTTGTAACAGACCAGGGCGATTTTGTCTTCTGGCATCGCCTTCAGGAAGCGACGCCCGAGCAGATGAAAGCTTTTATCAGAGACAACAACATTCTCTTTTCCATCGCTTTCGGACCGGTGTTGGTGGAGAACGGGGAGCTGCAGGTCTGCGACTGGTATCCTGCGGGAGAAATTGACAGAGGCTATTCCCGTGCAGGAATTGGACAGAAAGACCATCTGCACTATTTCTACATGTCTTTGAACCATTCGGCACAGAAGGAAGCGCGCTGGACCGTAAATTATTTCGGAGAGAAAATGTATGAGCGTGGTTTGAAACAAGCCTACTGCCTGGATGGCGGACAGACCAGCGAGATCGTGTGGCGCGGTGCGCCTTTCAACTATATCGACTTCGGTGGTGAACGCGAGGTCAGTGATATTATGTACTTCGCTACAGCCATTCCGGAAACGGAGGGGACGCCATGAACGAAATAGCTGTTTTCACCGGAAGTCTGACGATCTATTGGAGTTCCATCATAATCTGCCTGGGGATCGCAGCAGGGCTGTGCCTTACACTGGCGCTGTATCCGATGGATCACCGGCACAATACGGCAGTCTGGGTGTTTTTTCCTATTGCTCTTGTAATCAGTGTGCTGCTTTCCCGGACAATTCACTGGTACAGCCATATTGAACAGTATAAGTCCCTGTTTTCTGCAATCACGGATTACAGCACCGGAGGGTACTGTATTCAAGGCATTATTCTCGGCGTTCTTTTTTCGGCGATGTTGGTGCGGCTGTTGCGTCTCACGCCGAGCACAGGAGAACTGCTGGATGCTGTTGCACCAGGACTTGCACTTACACTTGCTATGATCCGGCTGAGCTCTCTGTTCAACACCAACTGCCGGGCAAGAATTGTTATCACGGACAGTGCCTATCAAAGACTGCCCTTTGCTGTGTCCTGGACGGATGCTGCGGGGAATGTGGAATTCCGGCTGGCAACGTTTTTCCTGGAATTCATTGCGCTGCTTATTGTGACGGTACTTCTACTGATGTTCTACTTCCGACATCGGGAAGAAACGCTGTGGGAAGGATTTCCAAACAACGGAAATGTAGCCCGTCGCTTCCTGGTTCTGGTAGGCATCGTGGAGGTCATTGCGGATTCGACCCGCTATGACTCCGCGCTGATGCACTTCTTCCTGATCAAAAGGCTGAATCCTTATGCTTCCTTTATTTCCATTGCGCAAGTGTTTTCAGGTGTATGTATCCTGCTGGTCTTCATCCACTACATGCGCATCTCCGTCAAGGCTAACGGCTGGAGCTGGTACCATATTCTCGCGATCCTCCTCTTCATTGGGGCGCTTATCGGAGCCGGCTTCTTCGGAGAATACCGGGTTCAGCGAACCGCGCAGTATGTCCGCTGCTATATCTGGCAAGGTTCTTCCCTGTTGGTGCTCGCAGCAACCGTAATTGCAATTTACCGAACGTGTGTTGCGCGCGACTATGACGAATAGAATATAAAAGCGAAAAAGATCGACACTATTACGGTGCCGATCTTTATTTAGATATAAACTGGATGCTCGGGAACATAAAAGATATCAGCAGCTGCAAATCTTAAAAAACGATTAAAGAAGGGGTGCCTTCATGGATTCGTCATAATAATGTGGTACGATTACTAAAAGAAAACAGATGGTGTTGGGGGCGAATGAGAATGAGGACTCCGGTTGCAGCTTACGGGAAAAAAATCAGCCCATATCTACGATTGGCAGCGGCGATTGTATTTATCATTCTGGCAGCCCTGGCTGCAGGGAGAATTGCGAGCTGGCACAAACTCGATGAGAGCAGACGTCTGCTTACCCTTGTAAACCCCTGGAACCCGGTTTCGGAAACCGGCTATACCACTAAACTGGTAAATGCAGAAGATGGATTTCAGGTCGACAAGGCCTGTGCGGATGCGCTGAGGCTGATGCTGGCAGACTGCCGGGGAGCCGGGTGCCGGCCTCAGATCGAAACGGCGTACCGCAGCGTGGACGACCAATTGGTGCTCTATGATGAAGCAGTTCAGCAGCGTGTGGACAAAGGACAAAGCCCAGAGGATGCCGAAGCCGAAGTTGCAAGGATCATCGCTGAACCAGGACGCAGCGAACACGAGCTGGGGCTTGCGGTTGACATTGTCGATGCAGATCAACCTGTACTGGAGGAGCAGCAGGCAGAAACGCCGACGGGCCGATGGCTGGAGGAAAATGCATGGAAATACGGCTTTGTTCAGAGGTATCCGCGTGATGCGGCAGAGATTACGGGCTTCCAATGGCATCCCTGGCACTATCGGTTTGTCGGAGAAGACGTCGCGGGGAATATCCACGCCCTCGGCATTACGCTGGAGGAGTACCTCTCGCTCTTTTACAGCGATGAAGCAGCGGTTGTCTATGATCGTTCATAACCGGATTGTCTCAATCGGTTGACGAAAACGAAAAAGATGTTATAATAAATGACCTGATAAAATAAGAAAGGATATCATCTGTTATGGCAGACTGCAATCATGATTGCTCCAGCTGTGGCGCAAATTGTTCTGAACGTCAGCCGGAGAGTTTTCTCAAGTCATTGAATCCGTATTCCAGCGTAAAGAAGGTTGTAGCTGTTGTCAGCGGCAAAGGCGGAGTAGGCAAGAGCCTGGTCACCAGTCTGATAGCTTCCGAGATGCAGCGTCGCGGACATCGCTGCGCAGTTCTTGACGCGGATATCACGGGACCGTCGATCCCCAAATCCTTTGGCATAAGAGAGCACGCGATGGGAACAGGGGAGTACCTGATTCCTATAACGACGAATTCCGGGCTTCAGGTAATGTCTATTAACCTGATCCTCGAAAATGAAACAGAGCCCGTTGTCTGGCGTGGCCCGGTGATTGCGGGCGCCGTTACGCAGTTCTGGACTGACGTGCTATGGAAGGATGTTGATTATATGTTTGTCGACATGCCTCCCGGGACCGGTGATGTTCCGCTCACGGTCTTTCAGTCGCTGCCGATCGATGGAGTGGTTATTGTTACAACGCCACAGGATCTGGTGGGAATGATTGTGGCGAAAGCTGTCAATATGGCAGGCATGATGAACATCCCGGTACTTGGCGTGGTGGAGAATATGAGTTACTTCACTTGCCCGGACTGCGGAAAACAGCATGAGATTTTCGGGCCAAGCTGCGTAAACGACGTGGCAGAGGCATTTAATATTCCCCATACAGCAAGGATTCCTATTGATCCGGTAATCACAGCGATGGTGGACGCAGGAGAAGTGGAGCAAGTGAGCGGAGAATGGATTTCTGAACTGGTGGACAGCCTGGAAAAGGACCTGCCGCTCCAAGAGGAAAACTGACATTCGGCGCCTGAGAACAAGAGAAAAAACCGTGTAAACAAAAAACCCGCTTTCCATCGGACCGTGCAGGTGGCAGGAAGGCGGGTTTTGTTATTATTTTAGAATTGTTTCTGCGCCGGAGAAATCCACTTTGCCGTAATACCAGCCTGAAACGCCATTCCGTTTTGCAAGGAAACCACGACTAGTCTGCTCCACAATTCGAAGGGTATCCCCTCTGTGTACCGGGAGGACGTAGTCAGTTGAATCATTGCACTCAGTGACAGGATCTTCAGTAAAGAGATACTTTGTCAGAATGTCCATTTTGTAGCCGGTACGGATATGTCTGCAGAGGGAGAATTCCTCCCCCCGTTCCAGCACCTGAACCTCGCTGTCTCCCCAGCGAATATAGTAGGACCTGGAACCGGCCGCCTGATCCTCCAGTGCGGTTGCGGTCGGAAACGGATCATAGGCAACATACGAAAAAGCTTCGCTTTGAATATCCGGAATAATCAGACAGTTGAGCTGCCCGTCGTCTTTCAGACTGCATGCACCATCGATGCTGATGATTTTCCGTTCCCGGTCGATGATCGGGTTGGCACATACGATATCGTCCCCATAGAGCATCACCGGCCAGTGGCCAACCACCAGCCAGCGGTCAAAGTGCCTGTCTGTTTTTAAAAGCGCATCAACCCGATCAAACTCCGATGGGCAGTGCTCCTCCAACGGTTTTCCCGGTGTCATCCCGGCATGCGCAAAGACAAAGGGACCTGTGTCAACAGCATGTGGGACATGGGAGAGAAAGTCCCAGATTTCCGGATAAAAGTCATGGAACATCTCCTTTACCGGGCGAAAATCTTTCAGTGTCATGACATCAATGCCCTGCTCCAGACAGAGATCCCAGAGCAGGCCACTTCTCCGGAACTGTAAATACTTCAGGATATAGTCATTGATCTCATCCCGAAATTCAGGCAGATACATATCAGCCCAGTCATCACAATTGCCGCATACAAGATAGACTTCTTTTTCCCGGACCATTTCCATCAGCATCCGAAGAAGGCGAAGACTCTCATTTCCTTTTTCCAGAAAATCTCCATCAATGATGAGTACGTCATTGTCGCTGTATTCCGCCAACTGAAGAACTCCTTCAAAATACGGGATGTTTGCGTGAATGTCCGATATGACAAGAATTCGGCGTCCGGGTTCGATATTCAGTTTTTGGACTCTCGCCCGCCGGCTGCGGTCCTCCAAATCCCTGGAGGGATCCCTCGGCGCTGCTTTTCTTCGCGACTTTGAGGCCGGTATTGTCATTATGCCGCCTCCGTTTGTCAGGTTTTCCAACACTCTATATTCTTTTCATCTTTTTGTCAAGTCGGCCATCCGCTCATAACACAGACAAAAACCGCTTTTCGAAATTCTGCTGAGTTCTTCGAAAGCGGCTTTTTTGTTATATATTCAATTCATATTTTCCATTACAATTGATAATTGTGGTGTTTTTGTATTGCTGCACACGTTCGCGGGTTGGACCGTAGCGCTTGTGAACATGCCCGTGAATCAAATATCGGGGCTGCCAGCGATCCAACAGCGGGAGAAAGGCTTCAAACCCGCGATGGGCAAGATTATCTTCGTCGCCAAGTCCGTATACAGGTGCATGTGTCAATACTATATCCACTCCTCCGGCGCGCTTTAATGAAAGCCAGATTCTCCGGATCCTCCAACGCATCTGTCGCTCTGTGTACTGGTAGGGACCTCCGTTATAGTGTGGTGATCCGCCGAGCCCGAGAATGCGCAGCCCGTTTACCAGGACCAGCCGGTCGTCGATACAGTCGCAGCCTTCCGGTGGGTTGCGGTCATACGTCCAGTCATGATTTCCATGCACATACAACAGCGGGCGGTTCGCGACGGTGACGAGAAAACTGAGATAATTCGCTTTCAGATCTCCCGCAGACAGTATCATATCCACCCCGTCCAGATGACCGGGCCGATAATAATCCCAAAGATATTTGTCTTCCTCATCCGAGATGAGCAGCAGCCTCACAGCTGTCCTCCTTCTGCTTCCGGGAGCAGTTTTTTTCGATACAGGCCGAGAACACGCATGGTTTCTGCATATTCAGGACGGAGTTCTTCGTAATCAGGAATCCGACCGTCAACATTTTCGCAGAACCAGTCCATAGATAGAATTTCGTCAGGAGTGAAGGGTCGATCGCCGGTGTTACGGAGAACCTCATTCTGGTCGAAGATCCGCATCTGGAAAGGATGAATGGATCCGCGGCAGATTCCATCTCTCAGAATCCGACCGAGGCTGCTGACCCCATCCGGGAGAAAGGCGCTCAGATGTACATCAAGGACACCGCTGCCCATGCCCCACCAGTAATTAATTGCACGGCTGTCAGAAATGTCATTCCAGGCTCCCGTGAAAATACTACGGACAATTTTCTCATAGAGCTTCCCCCAGTTCCAGAAAGGGGTTGCAAGTGGCAGAAGGGAGCCGTCAGGCTGCAGTTTGAAGGTACCAAGCTCAAAGTCCTTCTGAACGGTACTGGGACTGACGAGCTCCCGGTTGGAGATAACCGTTATGCCTTGGTCGATCAACCTCTGTACGGGATCACCGGGCAGACACGCCCAATCCAGGTGAACTCTAACACGGGGATTGGTCATTCGGGCACCGAGAGCAAAGGCGTTCACGCTGGCAGGGGTTCCGAAAATGGGGTTATTCGCAACGTATCCAATCCTGTCGCCTTCCGCCATGATTCCTGCAATGGCGCCGGTGATGAATTTTGCTTCATAGGTACGGCCGTTATACATGCGGACACCAGTATACGGCTGAAATACAGCGCAGGTCAGGAAACGAACGCTTTTGTGAAGAGCAGCAGTTTTCCGGCAGGCGCTGACCATGGAGGCATCGGTTGCAAAGATGAGTTCTGCTCCATCTGCAATGGCAGCTTCCAACAGTTCAACATAGTCTCTGTCATCCCGGATGTAGGTCCGGATAGAAACCTGACTGCCAAGCTGTGTTTCCAAAAATTGTCTTCCGTCATCGTGTGCACGTACCCAAATACTTGCTTCCGGGGCGGTTTCGTAAAGGAAGGCAATATTCAGATGGTCGGGATGAGCAATACTCAGGATCTTGGAGAGGACACCTTTTCCTTTCTCCTCCGGCTCAGTGTTCAATTCGATGGCATTCTCGCTGACCTGTGCAAGAACATCCGGCCAGAGTGTATCCAGCCGTTTCGACAACTCCGAGACGGTCAGGTCTTTAATATCCGCAAATGAGAAAACCTGCAGCCAGGTCAGAAGTACTTCAGCGGGAGTGACTTGAGCCAGTTCTGCCTCATGCTTTTCCAGTGCGTCCAGGAAGTGTTTGTAACCGGCAGAAAAACTGCGGCGCTCCATGTCGCTCCAGACATGCTCCGGCTCAAAACCAAGCGCAGCCTGAAGCTTTGCATAGCTGCCGCGCTGGTGAAAATCTAGCCCGTACTGACCGGAGAGCGAGTAAAAGTGCATAAACTCATAGTAGAGCTGTATATCCGGATCTTCTGACCATTGGGGAATAACCCGGGTGACGTGCGCCGAAATGGAAGGGGCCAGGTAACTTCTGAGAACGCTGACCCGTTTGTTTCCCTCCTGCACGTAGAATCTGCCGAGAAACTCGTAGCAGTCGATAGCGTCCCGAATTCCTTCATTGCTCAGATGAGCATCGCACAGGCTGATCCACTTGGCGGCAAATTCGCTGCCCGCCTCCAATATCGGCATGAAATTTCCTGCGAGAGCGGCAATGCGCCCCGCAGATTTAGTGCCGATGATCCGGTCGGTCGGGATGTTGATGATGCCAAGGTTGGCATATCCGGCAATAGCTGACTCCTGCAGAATGTCATCCAGCACCAGAGGATATGGATACTCGCCGCGCAGAACCGCATTTTTAGCATATTTCTGTCCTGCTTTCAGGGCGAAGTTATATTGTTCAACCGCTTCTGATCTCATAAAGGGTCCTTTCGTATTCTGAAGTAGTGTATCGATGTCTTTCAAACGGACTAAGAGATATCACGAAGCTTACTCCATGTCAATCGGGAAGATGCACAAAAGGGTTATGGAGTATCAATTTAAAAGCCGGAACGAGAGTTAAGATTCAGAAAAACAACGGCGACGAGAATCAACAGAACGCCAAGTCCAGAAGAAAGTGTCAATGGCTCAGAGAAAACCAGAACTCCGAAAAGCGTTGCGACCATCGGTTCGACAGTTGCGAGAATGCCGGCCTTACTGGCTTCAACGGTGCGGAGGCCCAGTGTATAGGCAAGAAAGGGGATTACGGCGGTCACGATTGCGGTCAGACAGCAGAACAGGAAGAGCCCAAATGGTGAAGGCGCAGCTGCAGCTTTTGAGAGAAGCTCGGCTGGCCTGCAGATCATCCAGGAGCCGATTGCCGCGATCACAAAGGTATAGGTTGTCACTGTGTAGGGCGTGTACCTCCGCAGCGCAACAGAGCCAAGGATACTGTAGAGACCATATCCGATGCCGGAACCGAGGCCGAACAGCAGCCCGGCCACAGTCAGCCCGCCGCCGGAGATTCCGGAAACCAGTATACAGCCACCAAATGCCAACAGCAGCGCAAGGATTTTTCGAAGGGTTAGCTTTTCCCGGAAAAAGAGGATTGACATGAGCATGATCCAGATCGGTGACGTATAGAGCAGGATTGCTGCTGTCGAGAGGGACATCATCGTGATGGCGGTGAAGTAACAAACTGTGAAGAACAGGATACTCAGCCACCCCAGACCGAGAAACAACGGAAGATCTCTGGGACGGATGCGAAAACCACAGGGATCCTGAAACAGCAGAATTACGCTGAATACCAAAGCGGCCAGTGTGAGACGGATGGAGACGATTTGAATGGAATCGAAACCATAGGCATTCAGTTTTCTAACAAAGATGCCCATGCTGCCCCAGAATATTCCGGCCAGGATGATCAGCGCCGGACCGAGTGCATTTTTCCGTTTCATAGAGTGCTTTCATAGAGTTCCTGCTCCAGGACGCACTCGTTTTTAATGGTTCCGACAAGAGCCTGCAGCGCATCGATCACGTGAGGGCGAATATCTCCGCCGACCAGGACGAACATAATATCGTCACCTACACTCAGCTCTCCCTCGTTCAGCCAGACACGAATGTAATAGATTCCTTCCATCTGCCTGGCCTGTTGCACGGCCAGATCGACTTTTGCCGCATCATAGCGGAAAATCATCCCAGAGACAGGATTGGTGTTCTGATTCCCTTGCCGTACTTTTGCTTTTGCGGTCTGGCGCACAGTCCCGTTGTGGATCAGAAACATGCCGCAGCCTGCTGAAGCGGGGTCAGATTTTGCTTCTTTCAGCCATAGATCCATCGATGGAGATTCTTTTTTCATTTTCCGTTTTCTCCTTTACCGGATGACAACATTCTCCTCGCCGAGCATCTCCTGCAATTCCATAATGAGTCCCTCGTGCAAAAGACAGCGCGTGCCGAGTTTCTTGCGTTCTTTTTCGCACCAGATGACCATCTGCCCGCTGCCGGGGAACATGGTCAAGATCAGGGTGATTCGCCTGAGTTGATCTGAATTCTCGGATGGCACTTTGACAAAGAGTTTCTTTTCTGTGCGGGGAGAAACAGAATTGCCGAAAGGCAGCTCCTGTACAGAAGAAGACTGGTTGGGCGATATAGAGCTGAGCGTGTTCAGGTCTGACAGGGGACGAAGAGAGTCGACCATAATCTGTGCTTCTTTCTCGTCCCGGACAGAAATCCTGCCGCGTACAATCACCGTTTGATTGTCGACGATATAGGAACCGCAGAGATCTAGGGCTTTCTGAAACACGATGAGTTCCAAGCTCCCGCTGTCATCCTCCAGCTGAACATAGCACATGAGGGAGTTGTTCTTTGTTGTGCGGGTCCGATGTGAGTTAATCACACCGGCAATGGTGACAAGCTGCCCGTCTACATAGTCTCTCGAAGCTGCTTCGGAAGAAAAAGCGTTGAGAATTGAGCCGATAGAAACAGCACCGGTGCGGCGGATTACCGCACGATATGCATCCATGGGATGCCCACTGAGATAGAGACCTGTCATCTCTTTCTCCATCGCCATACGTTCCTGTGGGGTATAGTCCTCCATGGACGGAATGGGAAAACTGTCCACATTGGTCTCAGAGACTTCTTCATTCTCCCAGGCGCCGAAAAGGTCGAGCTGACCGGAGAGGTTGTCCCTGCTTTCGCGGCTGATGCTTTCCATCATGGACCCGGCAACCGTGACAAGCGCTTTTCGGGGATAGCCAAAGGAGTCAAATCCGCCTGCACGAATCAGGTTTTCGACTGCACGGCGGTTGAAGTCCCTGCCGTTCATACGGCGCAGAAAATCTTCAAAACTCCGGAAACAGCCGTTCAGGCGGCGTTCTTCTTCTAACTGGGCAACCGCATTGCGCCCGATTCCCTTAATAGCAGCAAGACCAAAGCGTATTTTTTGCCCGGAAACCGAAAACCCGGATTGAGATTCATTCACATCTGGTGGAAGTAGCGCAAGACCGAGATCTCGGCACTCACCGGTATATTCAGCTATTTTCTGACCGTTATCTAAGACGGAGGACAGAAGCGCAGCCATGTACTCGCCGGGCCAGTGCCTTTTCATGTAAGCTGTGCGATAAGCGACAATTGCATAACATACTGCATGTGCCTTGTTAAATGCATAGCTCGCAAAGTCCAGAATTTCGTCATAGATGCTGTTGGCGACAGACTCCGACACTCCGTTTGCAACTGCACCGACAATCCCACGTTTCGGATCCCCGTAAACAAAAGCAACACGTTCTGCGTCGATGACCGCGTGCTTTTTTTTGCTCATGGCGCGGCGAATCATATCTGCCTGACCGAGTGAAAAACCCGCAAGTTGACGGAAAATCTCGATAACCTGCTCCTGATAAACAATACAGCCGTAGGTGACTTCGAGAATTGGACGAAGAAGCGGGTGTTTATACGTAACATGCTCCGGATGCTGTGAACACTCAATAAAACGGGGGATACTGTCCATAGGGCCGGGACGGTAAAGAGCGACAATTGCCGTGATGTCTTCAATACTCTTCGGGCGCAGTTGCATACAAACACCGGTCATTCCCGCACTCTCCATCTGGAAAACCCCCATAGTCTGCCCGGCAGAGAGCATCTCAAAAACGGCAGGATCATCTTCCGAAACATTCTCTACGCGAAAATCAGCCTGCTTTTCCCGGACTAACCGTTCGGCATCGGCAAGGACGGTGAGGTTGCGAAGCCCGAGAAAGTCCATCTTCAGTAATCCGAGTTCTTCCAAAGTAGTCATTGGATACTGACAGACGACGGATTCATCGTTCTTGGCAAGCGGAACATACTCGGCGACCGGGCGTTCCGTGATGACAACACCGGCAGCATGTGTCGATGCATGCCGGGGCATGCCCTCCAGCGCACGTGCCACGTCGATCAGCGTGTGAAGCTTTTCATTGGTATCGTAGAATTCTCTGAGCGGCCTGGATAGCCGGAGCGCTTCGTCAAGAGTCATGTTGAGCGAGGTGGGAACCTGTTTCGCAACGGCATCGGTCTCGGCATAGCTGATGTTAAGAACACGGCCGACGTCACGGATAGCCGCACGGGCTGCCATGGTTCCGAAAGTGACGATCTGGGCAACATGATCCGAACCATAGAAACGGTTGACATAGTCGATAACTTCTCCGCGACGGTTGACACAGAAGTCTACATCGATATCGGGCATGGAGATGCGTTCCGGATTCAAAAAGCGCTCAAAAAACAAAGAATATTTGATAGGATCGACATCCGTAATATAAAGACAATATGAAACAACACTGCCGGCAGCGCTGCCGCGCCCGGGACCCACCGGAATCCCATTCCGTTTTGCAAAGCCGATAAAATCCGAGACAATTAGAAAATAGTCGACAAAGCCCATTTTCTCTATGACACCAAGTTCGTAATCCAATTGATCATGAATCTCTGGACGATTCGGATAGCGGTCGGCAAACCCCTTCTCGCAGAGTTTGCGGAGATAGGAAGCGCTGTCGGTCTCTCCCTTCGGAAGACGGAAGCGGGGCAGGTGATAATGGCCAAACTCGAAATCATACCGGCATCGGTCAGCGATTAACGCGGTGTTGTCTGCCGCATCCGGCAAGTTTGGAAACAGACTGCGCATCTCCGCTTCACTCTTGAGATAGAACTCCTGCGTTTCAAAGCGCATTCGGTTCGTTTCATCGACTGTTTTCCCTGTCTGGATGCACATAAGCACATCCTGGTAATAAGCGTCGCTTTTTTCGAGATAATGTGCATCGTTGGTCAGAACGAGCGGGATTCCGGTTTCTCTTCCCAGGGAAACAAGCAGATCTGCGACGCGCTGTTCCTCTGGAATTCCGTGATTCTGGATTTCAAGAAAAAAATCATCTCCGAACAGCTCCCGCAGCTTTAATGCCCGCGCTTTTGCTTTGGCGGTGTTGCCGTTAAGGAGCGCCTGGGGAATTTCTCCTGCCAGACAACCGGACAGACAGATGAGTCCCTCCGCGTGGGAATGCAGCAGTTCCCAGTCGATGCGGGGCCTGACATAAAAGCCTTCGGTAAAACCGGCGCTGACAAGTGCGCAAAGATTCCGGTAACCCGTCTCATTTTTGCAGAGAAGGATCAAATGGGAATAATTGCCGTCGGCGGTATGTTCTTTCTCAAAACGGCTTTGCGGAGCAACATAGACCTCACACCCGATGATTGGTCGGATCCCTTCTTTGATACAGGCGCGATAGAATGCCACTGCACCATACATGACGCCATGGTCTGTGATGGCAATGGTGTTCTGCCCGAGCGACTTTGCTTTTTTCGCGACCTGATCGATACGGCAGAAACCATCCAAAAGGGAATACTCCGAATGGACATGTAAATGGACAAAACTCATGAGGATTCCTCCCCGGCGAGCATGATGAGTTTATTCAGACGATGAGAGAGACAGCTCTTGGTAACAGGAGGATTGGAGAGCAGCGCAAGATCTGCAAGGCTTGCCTCCGGATTGGCCAGACGCAGAAAAGCGGCATCGCGCAGAGGCTCCGGAAGAGAATCCAGGCCATCCCGCTTGATTATGGTGCGGATGGCGGCGTTCTGCCGCATTGCTGCAGAGACTGTCTTGTCAGCATTGGCGGAATCACAGTTGATCTGCCGCGTGACAGTGTTGCGCATTTCTTTTTCCACTTTAGCAGTCAGAATATTCATGGCAGCAACACCTGCCCCGATCCGGGCAAGAAAATCGGAGATCTGGTCCGCTTTCTTAAAATAGAGCAAGGAATGTGCTCCGCGATCAGCTTCTTTTGGCTGCAGTTCCATATCCAGGAGCATGGCATGGAGCTCTCTGCTGACGCTGCGGTGACTGGTTGCGAGTTCGAGATGAAAGCGCTTTTCCGGATCTGTAACGCTCCCGCCGGCGAGAAACGCACCTTTGACAAATGCCTCCGGGCAGCCAGGTTCCTCCAGAACACCGAGGTTGATGTGGTGGGAGATCGGCCCGTGCGCATCTGCTCCGAAGCTTTCAAGAATGCGGGAAAGTTTTCTGCTGTCCGTGATGCAGAAACTACGTTTTCCCTGAGCGTCTTCCGAAGGGAGCTGGTCAAAGCTGATGGAGAAAGCTTTCCGAAACAGACGGGGGAGCCGCTCTGCAAAGTCAGGATTTGCCGTGATAATTCGAATCTCGGAATTGCGGAACGTGTTACAGTATAGCAAAACACCGTAACATTCCGCGATTGCCAGACCGCGTTTTTCAATCCTGCTTTGACAGAGCTCAAATTTTGTGTCGGAGGAAAAGGACATGAGGAACTCCTTATTTGTCGATATCCCGATTGACATTGACAGAGCTGATGGAATTGGCCAGCAGATGCTGATGCAATGCGGAGGCGATAGCTACGCTGCGGTGCCTTCCACCGGTACATCCGATGGCAATCGTGAGACTGAGTTTTCCTTCTTCTATGTAATATGGGAGAAGAAAAGCAATCAGATCTTCCAGTTTCTCCAGAAAGCTGCGAGTCTGCAGATGGCTGAATACATACTCGGCGACCGGCCTGTCCAGCCCGGAAAGCGGCCGCAGTTCGTCAACATAGAAAGGATTCGGCAGGAAACGTGCATCAAAGACAAGATCTGCATCAAGCGGAATACCGTGCTTAAAACCAAAAGACATTACCGTGACATCGAGCCCCCGCTTTCGTCCCTCTCCGGCGAATAACGAGTAGAGCCGATTCTGCAGCATACCCAGCGTCATGGATGAGCTGTTCAGAACATAATCCGCTTTCTTCTTGATTGGGGCGAGTAGTTCTTCTTCGTGGAGAACGGCGTTTTCCATGCTCATGCCGGCTTCCGCAAGTGGATGCGGACGACGGGATTCTTTATAACGCCGGACAAGGGTGGGCACGTCTGCGTCCATATATAGAATCCGTACTTCGCATTCCATGTTACGCAGTTCTTCTATGGTGTTCAGCAATTCGCCAAAACCTTCCCGGTCACGAATGTCTGTGACCAGAGCTACCTTCTCGTAGCGGCCTCTGGTATCCAGACACAGTTCGGCAAAGCGAGTCATCAGCGCGACTGGCATATTATCCACACAGTAATAGTCGAGATCTTCCAGTACATCTGCAGCTCGTGTCTTACCTGCCCCGGAGAGACCCGTAATGATCAGAAACTCCATTTCAAACTCCTTGACCTCCTTGACCGACATCCGGCCCCGACAAGGAAATGACCCGGTTGTGTGGAACTTTTGGCCCATGATCCTCCAGATGATAATCCGGCGGCAGGATCATAATTTCCGGTTCCAGGACAACACCACTTTTCTCATAAACCTGTTTGCGAACACTCATCATCAGATCATGGACATCGTGAGAAGTAGCGCCACCGCGATTAACAATAAACCCGGCGTGCTTTTCCGAGACCTGAGCCCCCCCGATCTGATACCCTTTCAGACCAGCCTGCTCAATCAGTGCTGCCGCAAAATATCCTTCCGGACGGCGGAAGGCACTGCCTGCCGATGGGAGATCCAGCGGCTGCTTGCTGCGGCGCCTGTTGGAAAGCTCCTGCATCCGGAGCGCGATGGCCTGAGGTTCGTCCCGCTCCAGACGGAAAACCGCACTGAGGACCACACAACCGGGGGTTTTCTGAAAATAGCTTTTGCGATATGAGAACTGACAGTCGGCATTCGGCAGTTCATAGAGTGATTGGTCCGGGATGTACAAAAAAACGACACTTTCGATGGTGTCTTTCAGTTCTCCGCCGTAAGCGCCGGCGTTCATGATACAGCCGCCGCCAAGTGTACCAGGGATTCCCCCGGCAAATTCAAGGCCTTTCAGACCGTTTTCCTGCGCAAAGGCGGAGAGCCTGGCAAGAGACACCCCGGCTTCGGCATAAATCGCACCGTCCGGGAGCAGAAACAATTTTTGCAGCTTTTCCGTGCTGACAATAAACAAATCAGGAAGGCCTTCGTCAGGGAATAAAATGTTGGTACCGTTTCCGAGCAGAAAAGGAGCAACATGATACTCCTTCAGAATATCACAGAGTCTGGTCAGAGCCGTAATATCGGATGGGATGGCCAATGCACGCGCTGGTCCTCCGATATGGAAAGAGGAATGCGCACTCATGGGCTCCTGCTCCAGAAGCTTCATTTCCGGAAGGCGTTCTTTGACTGCAGCAATTGCATTTTCAAGATTATCCAACATCAGTGACTTCTCCTCGAACGGTCAGAATTTGCCGTTGTCAATGGCGTAATCATGTTCTGCTGCAAGCATCTCTGCAGCGTTATAGCCCATCTTCTTCTGGCGGTTGTTCATTGCTGCCAGTTCAAGAATCACAGCAAGATTTCGTCCCGGAGTGACCGGAATGGTGACACGGGGGCGTTTGACACCGAGGATTTCCTCCGTTTCGCTCTCGAGACCGAGACGGTCGTAAGCTTTCCCGTCGACCCAGTGTTCCATCACAACCACAAGATCGATGCTGGAGGAAGGAAGCACAGCGCCGACACCGTATAGATGGCGGACATTGATCACGCCGATACCGCGGAGTTCCATGTAATAACGAATAATCTCCGGGGCAGAACCAATCAAAATGTTTTCTCCGATGAGCTTGATGTCGACCGCATCGTCTGCTACCAGACGGTGCCCGCGCTTGATGAGTTCCAGCGCGGTTTCGCTTTTCCCAATACCGCTGTCGCCCATCAGCAAAAGGCCTTCTCCGTAGACGTCCACCAGAACACCGTGGGTGGTCAGCCGCGGAGCGAGATAGTCATGCAGGAGGAAGATCACCCTTGCCTGAAAATCGGAAGTATCTCTGGGAGTATAAAATACATTGCGGTCATACTTTTCCGCCATCTCCAGGCATTCCGGAAAAGGTTCACATCCATGGCAGATAACCAGGGCTGCGATATCATAGGCCATAAAGCGCTCGAAGGCTTTCAGACGCTCTTCATGGCTGAGAGTATCCAGATAGGTTGATTCAACACGACCGATGACCTGCATCCGTTTCGGGTCAAAATAGTTATAGAATCCAGTCAGCTGCATGGCAGGTCGGTTGACATCTGCCATGGTGAGCACAGCAGATTCGTAGTTTTTGGAAAGATGCAGGGATTCCAGGTGCATTTCCTGAACGATGGTTTTGAGCGGTACAGTATATTTGCTGCGCATGGCGGAAGCCCTCCTGTCAGTATTCCTGTAAAGCATAATATCAATATTATATTATAAAATTGTACCTTCGGTTTGGCAAGCAAAATTTCCACGCACCCGGGTGTAAAATGTTGTAGAATATAAAAAAACTGCTTGCTTTTCTCCTTTCGGTCTGCTATTATATGTAAGCTGTCTTTGCAGCAAACACGAGCAAGGAGGTGCTTCAGCTATGGCAAAGTGCCAGTTCTGTGACAAGGATGTGGCTTTCGGCATTCAGGTCAGCCATTCTCACAGACGCTCCAACCGTACTTGGAAGCCGAATGTGAAGCGCGTCAAGGCCATCGTGGACGGGACGCCCAGACATGTTTACGTCTGCACTCGCTGCCTTCGCAGCGGAAAGGTCACTCGCGCTGTGTAATCGAACATTACCCGATCAAGCCTGTCGTAGAAATTCCGCGACGGGCTTTTTCGGCTTTTTCGGCAATCTGTTTTCCGATTTCCGAGACTGTTCGGAAAAGCAGCGGTATCCAATCAAACAAAGGAGAATAAGAGATGGAAACTTTGGAAAAACGCATCTTAACCGATGGTGAGGTTCGCCCCGGTGGGATTTTGAAGGTCGATGGTTTTTTAAATCACCGTATCGATCCCCAGCTGAGCTACGATATGGCAATGGAACTCAAACGACTGTATGAGGGAACGGAGATCAACAAAATTCTGACCATCGAAGCCTCCGGAATCGCTATGGCAGTCATGGTAGCCTATGTGTTTCAATGCCCGCTGGTTTTTGCGAAGAAGAGTAAAACGAAAAACATCTCCAGTAACGTCTGGGCGGTAGAGGTCGAATCCTTTACCCATGGAAATACGAATACCGTAATTGTATCAAAAGAGTATCTTGGCCCGGATGATCGGGTCCTGATCATCGATGACTTTCTTGCGACAGGAGCGGCACTGAAGGGTCTGAAGACACTGGTCGAACAGGCTGGCGGTACGGTGGTCGGAGCGGGGATTGCCATAGAGAAAGCTTTTCAGGGCGGCGGTGATGAAATGCGTGCATCGGGCATGAGAGTAGAGTCTCTTGCACGAATTGCCCGCATGACAGATGACAGTATTGAATTCGTAAGAGAATAATATACCAGACGGATGAAAGAAAACCCGAGAGACTTGGAAGATATTAAACTCCAGCCTTTCGGGTCTTTTTACGTTCTTCTGATCATCAGGACTTCACCATTGAGGGGCAAATTTGCACAAACACGTTAACCAACCCAGCTTCTGCCGGGTTGGTTAACGTGTTTTTACAGGCAGAAACAAGAAATGTCCCTCCGCTGGAAGATACTCAAATCTATATATAAAGTGAAATGAGAATCCGCGTCAGTTCAGAAGTGACATTACCGCCTTCTCGTAATCATCATCGATTAGCACAACCTGCTCTCCGACTTGGTGAAAGCCTTCAATATAATATTGATTGTCCTCCTTCAAACTGGCAATTGTGCAGTCTGGATCGCCCAATCGGGATTCAATTGCCGACGCATACTCTACGATTGCACCGAAATGGTTTTCGATATACTTTTCTGTCATGGCAAGGCAGATGAACCGGATAAACGGTAAATACCGCTCGTCAAAATCCCGTCTCCAGTCAAACGGAACATAGCAACCCTCCACAATAAGACTCTGCTTGTTCTCGATAGCGGTTTTTACCATCTCCCGCACAACCGGCCACAGATAAATAGTCAGAGCAGCATCCTCCTCGGGAGAAAGATCTGAGTATCCGCTGCGGATCAACCCCATTTTCAGATGATCGATGGAGAGATATGGATATTGATACTTTTCAAGCATTCTCTGGGCCAAAAGGGTTTTTCCTGTACAAGATGCTCCTGTAATGATAATAATCATAATCTGGATCTCAGTGCTTTTCTGACTTTTTCCAGATCGCTGCAGGTCAGGATCGGAATCAGACGGTCTATTTCTTCTATGCTTTTATCCCACCATTTAAATCTGAGCAGCAGGTCGATCAGTTCATCATCAAAGCGTCTGCGGAGTACCATTGCGGGATTGCCGATCACAATCGTATACGGTTCAACATTCTTTCCCACAACGCTGTTAGCGCCGATAACAGCTCCGTCACCGACCTGTACGCCGGGAAGAATAACAGCATTCTGCCCAATCCATACATCATTGCCGATAACGGTATCTCCCTTGAGCGGCAGGTCAGAAAGCGAGGGGGGATTCATATTCCAGCCTTCCAGAGTATAGAAGGGGAAGGTAGACACGGCATTCATCTGGTGGTTTGCACCGTTCATGACAAATTCAACACCAGCCGCAATTTGACAGAATTTTCCGATAATGAGCTTATCGCCGTTCCACTCATAATGATGTGTCACATGGCGTTCAAATTCTGAATCGGCAATATAGGTAAAGTCTCCAACAATGATATTTGGATTTGTAACCGTAGGTTTTACGTAGATTTCTTTATCATATCCGGCAACTGGATGAATCGTAGTCGGATCTGGTTTTTTCCCGTTTTTCAATTTATCTCTACCTCCCGTGCTTCTCTCTGCATTTTCCATAGACGCACCTGTAAACATATATGAAAGAAGCATTGTCTGTTACGGTTAAGATCTCAGATTTCTATTCAGGATTACTCCTTCCGGTGTAAGAAGGCTATGGTCTGAGCGAGAGCGTTTTTGTGGTCCACACCGGCAAGCTGCAGCTTGTGCGCGTAAGCCAGTGCCTCGTGGAAGGCAGCGCTTGGATGGAAACCAGCTGCAATCAGATCATTGCCCGTAACCCCTGGCGTGCTGATCAACAGCTCATAATCCTGGAGCCGCTGACGGAGAACATTTTCTGTTGCCAGATATATTTCTGTGCTTACACAACTTCCAAGAGCATCAGCTCTGGCGAGCAGCAGCAGATCCGGCGGAGAGACAGCGCGGTCATACATACGGTTAAAAGCCTTTTTTCCCGCGCTTTGTGCAGCCAGCATGTTTGGCTGCATATGAAGAAGCACCATGTTCTTTACGTACTTTTTCAGCTTTCTCTCGTTGGAGATTCTGGAAAGCAGAACTTCTGCAAGCATGCTCCCGGCCTTCTCATGCCCATAAGCATGTAGCCGTCCATCCGCCTCTGTTTTTGTCGTACATGGCTTTCCAAGATCATGGCACAGTGCTGCCAGCATCAGTCCGATTGGATTTCTGGCTGCTTCACGGAGAAAGGCAGCTTCATCCATCACCATCATGGTGTGGTTCCAGACATCTCCTTCCGGATGAAAGTCCGGCGGTTGGGGAACACTGATCAGGGCTTTCACTTCTGGAAACCAGAGATCCAACTGGTCCATCCGCCTCAGCTCTTCAAAGAAAATGGAAGGAGAATCCGATTTCAGAAGAGCCTTCTCCAATTCTCCGAAAATTCGTTCTGGAGCGAGAGCAGAGAGATCCATCTCCTGGCAGATTCGGATGGTTTCTGGAGCAATTTGAAAATGAAAACGTGCTGCAAACTGAGCGCCACGCAGAACACGCAGAGGATCCTCCGCAAAACGATCGCTGTCAATATGTCGAATCACGTGTGCCTTCAGATCCTGCTGACCGCCAAAATGATCTACGATTTCGCCGGTCAGGATGTTCTGCATGAGTGCATTGATCGTAAAGTCACGCCTAAGAGCAGCCTGCCGGGTTCCGATAAATGGATCTAAGGTGCAGAGGAAATCCCTGTGTCCAGGACCGATCAGGCGCTCTGAGCGTGGCATGGCGATGTCCAGGTGCATATTTCGAAGACCGAAAATGCCAAAACTCTCGCCGAAAGAGGTCATCTCTCCGAGAGAAGACAGAATTCCGATTAAATCATCAGGCGTGATTCCATGAACTTCTATATCAATGTCCTTGTTTTCGTTTCCAAGCAACATATCACGCACATATCCGCCCACAAAATAAGCACAGCCGCCAGCCTCTTGAACTCTCAGTGCGATGGCCTGTGCCATTTCCAGCTCTGTCAATTCATCCCCTCCCGTTTCATGGTCCATACGATAATTATGATCGTTCACCGTATATCCCGCTGTGACCCGCTTTTTGACCATTATATCACAGGGAAAGAGGGTTTCAAGCCGCTTTTTGGTGACCGGAGAGATCGGGCTTTTCAGTTGCGGACGAGGGAATTCTGTGATAAGATGGTGCCGCTTATTAAGGATGTTAACGGGAGAAACAAAATAATGGAAGAAAAGAAACTCAGGGAAGTTCAGGTCGAATCTGAAAACATTTTTGATGGCGTGATTCTGAATGTCAAGCGTGATCAGGTGCGTTTGCCGAATGGGCACAAAAGTGTCCGCGAAGTGATTCGCCATGTCGGGGCGGTCTGTGTTGTCCCGGTGACTGAGGACGGCAGAGTTGTTGTAGAGCGGCAGTACCGCTACCCGATTGATCAGGTAATTACAGAAATACCCGCCGGAAAGCTTGACAGCAAGCAGGAAGATCGGCTGCTCGGAGCTCAGCGCGAGCTGGCTGAAGAAACCGGGATTACTGCCGATTTATGGACGGATATGGGGCTTTACTATCCTGCACCGGCTTACTCGGATGAGAAGATCACCATGTATCTTGCCCAGAACCTGCACATGGGGAAACAGCATCTGGATGAAGATGAATTCCTCAATGTGGAACTTGTTCCGATAATGGAGCTGGTCGAGGATATCATGTCGGGGAGAATTACGGATGGAAAGACTCAGGTTGCCATCCTGAAAGCAAAGCTCCTGCTGGAAAAACAGGAAGGACTGGAGTCCTGAGCATGGACAAGCTGAATGTCTGTTTGATCAACGACTCATTTCCTCCGGCCATCGACGGTGTGGCAAATGCCGTAACAAATTATGCTGAAATCATAGCGCGGGACTACGGGTTCCCAACGGTGGTGACGCCATATTACCCGGATGCCGATGATTCGGTTTATCCGTTCCCCGTAATCCGCTATCCCAGTATAGACATGACCAAACTGGTCGGCTACCGGGCTGGAATGCCATTCTCTCCGGAGATTACAGCGAAACTGGAAGAGTCTCATTTTGACATCATTCACAGTCATTGCCCGATTACGTCCACCATGCTCGCGCGCTCCGTCAGACAGAAGCTGAATGTGCCGGTGGTTTTTACCTATCATACCAAGTTTGATATTGACATTGCCAATGCCATCCGTTCAAAACGCCTGCAGGAGGAAGCGGCAAAGATTCTGGTGGAAAACATTTCTTCCTGTGATGAGGTCTGGACGGTTTCCAATGGCGCCGGAGAGAATCTGAGAAAGCTTGGGTTTCAGGGTGACTATATCGTTATGCCGAACGGCGTCGACTTTCCGCAGGGAAGAGTGGCTGACGATCTGATCGAGAGTGTAACAAAGGAGTATGATCTGCCAGCCGGTGTTCCGCTCTTCCTGTTTGTCGGCAGGATGATGTGGTATAAGGGAATCAGGATCAGCCTTGATGCTCTGAAACGGCTTGATCAAAAAGGAATCGACTTTCGCATGGTGTTTGTAGGCGGCGGAACGGATAAAGAGGAAATTGTTGCCTACAGTCTTTCCCTTGGGTTGGAAAAGAAGGTCTTCTTCGTTGACCCGATCCACAACAGGGACCGCATACGCGCCTGGTACTGCCGGGCGGATCTGTTTTTGTTCCCGTCCACGTTCGATACCAACGGGCTTGTCGTGCGCGAAGCAGCTGCCTGCGGACTGGGGAGTGTCCTGGTTTCGGGGAGCTGTGCTGCGGAGGATGTAACAGACTGCAGAAACGGATTCCTGATCGAGGAAAATGCCGAATCCATGGCGTCCTGTTTGCAGACGCTCTGTCAGAATCCCCGGAAGATAACGGAAATCGGGGAAGGTGCGCAGAGAGACATCTATATCTCATGGGATACCTCCGTAAAAGGAGCGGTGGAGCGCTACGGGACGGTGATTGAAAACTACAGAGCCGGAAAGTATCCGAAACATGAATCACCGAGAGATGAACTCCTTAACAGTATCGGGGAACTGATGAATGTAATCGGGACCAGCGAAGCCAGGCGAAGGGAGATCCGAGAATATCTGGCGGATGCACTGGCTGAGAGAAAGTTGAAGACTGACTGGCTGCATCCCTTTGATGCCAATGTCACCAATGCGGTTTTTCGCACAATGAGGGCAGGATTTGAAGACTGGAAAACCGGAGTGGAATCCGACCTCACGGACTGGCGGGCCGAATGGGAAGCAGAAACGAAAAGAAAACATGCAGAGTTAAAGGAATTCATAGAAGACGGTTTGCAGGAGTACTATGATATTTTCCTCTGAGTCGGAACCGTCAACCAGGAAGGGTAAAATGTTGCAGGGGATTTGAACGCGTATGAACATCAACTACAACAAAAGCAAACTGGCGATATTTGGGTCCTATATTGTCCCACATCGAAGAGACTTTGCGATTGACATGGGTTTGTCCCTTGCGGTGGCGCTGGTAGACCTGGCGTTTCCGTATGTTACGAGGCAGTCTATGAACCGACTGCTCCCGCAAAGCCTTTTTTCGGCTTTTTTTGCGGTGATGGCAATTCTGTTTATCAGTTACCTCCTGCGGGCTTGGTTTCAATACTTGATCACCATCATAGGCCACCGAATGGGAACTTTGGTGGAAGCTGACATGCGGAGAGATGTATTCATGCATATGCAGTCGCTCTCCTTCTCCTTCTTCGATCGAAACCGAACCGGTGTGCTGATGGCGAGAGTAACGAATGATCTGTTTGAGATCGTAGAGCTTGCTCATCACGGCCCGGAAAACCTTCTGACCTGTGGTGTGACACTGCTCGGTGCAATGATTATTCTGCTGACGGTGAATGCGAAGCTTGCCTTGGTTCTGATCTTGCTGCTGCCGATCTGCATTCTTTTTTCGATTCGTCAGCGCCTTCGGATGCAGGAAGCGAACAAAGAGGTGAAGGTCAAAACCGGCGAGATCAATGCGGCTATTGAAAGCGGAATCTCCGGAATCCGCACGTCGAAAGCCTTCACGGCAGAAAAAGCAGAAGACAGGAAGTTTGCACGGGCCAATGAAGCATTCAAAAAAAGCAAGGTCCAATATTACCGTGCGATGGGGCTTTTTAACGCGGGAATCGAAGCAACTGTGGGCATCATGCAGGTGGCGGTTGTGAGTTTTGGCGGCTTCCTCATTATGCGGGGAGAATTGGACTTTGTAGACCTTCTGACCTTTACGCTCTATGTGTCGACGTTCATCTCGCCGGTGAGAAAACTGGTGCAGTTTATGGAGGTTTATGCACAGGGGAGTGCAGGCTTTGACCGCTTTGTAGAGATTATGCGCACGCAGCCGGAAATTGCGGATGCGCCTGATGCAAAAGAGCTTGAAGCCGTAAAGGGCGATGTGCGTCTGGACCACGTGGACTTCTCCTACCAGGAAGGGGTTCCGGTGTTGGAAGACATTTGTTTGCATGTAAAACCGGGCGAGACCTTTGCACTTGTCGGTTCTTCCGGAGGAGGAAAAACCACAATATGCCATCTGATTCCACGGTTCTATGATGTAAAAGCCGGTGCGGTGCTGATTGACGGACAGGATGTCCGGCAGGTGACGCAGGAAAGCCTGCGGAGACAAATCGGCATCATCCAGCAGGACGTTTTTCTATTCGCAGGGACCATTATGGAGAACATCCGGTACGGACGGCCGGAAGCGACGGACCGTGAAGTAGTCGAAGCGGCGGTCCGCGCAGAAATCCATGAAGATATCATGCGCATGCCGGACGGGTATCAGAGTTTCGTCGGAGAACGTGGTGTTGTCCTCTCGGGAGGACAGAAACAGCGAATCTCCATTGCGAGAGTATTTCTGAAAAACCCACCGATTCTGATTCTGGATGAGGCAACCTCAGCACTGGACAGTGTGACGGAACAGAAAATTCAGAGAAGCCTTGACAGCCTGAGCAGCGGAAAAACATGCATTGTTATAGCGCATCGGTTGTCCACCATCAGAAATGCCGATCATATCGCCGTAATTGACGATCAGAGAATTCTGGAGCAGGGAACCAGAGAAGAGCTTCTGCAGCGTGACGGAGCCTATGCAGCACTGGAACGCGCACAATATTCTTCTCAGGATATGATGGACAGCGAACTATGAGAAAAGCAACGGAACTTCTGATTCTTTCAGGATTGCTGCTCTCTCTGCTCGCGATCCTGTATGCGCGGGAAAGAATGGCCATTCCTGCAGCAATGGAAGCGTCTTCTGCGCGGGAAGGAATCTCCCTTGCAGAGGAATCTGTGGAGCCGGCTCCTGTTGCGGTGCCGACCGAATATCATGAGACGGCACAACCAGAGGAGACACCAGACGACTTTGAACCGGAACCGGCTTGGACACCGCCGCCGCTGCGTGAAGCTGTGATGGTAGAGAATACCCTTCCGGAAGAGCTCCGAAGACCGGCGGAGCATCACGGAACAGTGGCGGAATTACAGTATCAGACAACCGATCGGGTTTCAGAGGGAACAGAACCTGTTCAGAAGGATGTTTGTGTCTATCTTCCCTATGGTTACGATCCTGAAAAGCAGTATGATGTTTTGATTCTGCTGCACTGCGCTGGCGCGGATCATCGGTTCTGGCTGGTAGAAAAGCGGAATTACGGAACGGAAGAAGACCCAAAGCTGGTTTTGGTCCCGGAACTGCTGGATAAGATGATTGAAGAGGGCTACTGCAGACCGCTGATCGTGGTTTCGCCGTGTATCTACCTGTACGACCGGCATCAGAGCGCCGCAGGAACGGGATATGACTATATCCAGTTTTCAAGGGAATTCGGTCCGGATTTTCTCTCCTTTCTTGCAGAAAACTATGCGACTTATGCCACGGACGGCAGCAGGGAAGCGCTGTGTGAAGCGAGGGAACACTTCGGCGTGCTTGGGGCGAGTTTCGGGGCCTATGCCAGCTACCTCAGCGTGATCTCGGATAACTTTGATCTTGTAGCGTGGTATACCTTCTGCGGCGGCGGAGTCATTGAACCCGGGTATCTGGTAAACCACTGGGCAGAAGCAGAAGCGGCGACGGAACGTAAACTGCCGTTGCGAATGCTGTACATCTGCGAGGGAGAGCACGATGACCGTGCGGGGCCGGAGCTCTCGTTCCGAAATCTGCTGTATTACGGTGGCCCGTTTACTGACGAAAATGTGAAGTTTACCCTGGTCAGTGGTTGGGGTCATGAGGACCACAGTTATCTCATTGGTGTGTATAACAGCCTGCAAATGTTCTTCCGGGATTATTGATACCGAAGGAAAAAAGAAACGGTCATCGATGGGAGTAAAGCAAAAACAGCTTACAGGCAATTCGCACAAAAATTCATAAAAAATTTTGTGGAAAAGGGAGAAAAATCTTGACGTCTCCCTTTTCTTTTGCTATAATCACCAATTGCGTGGATTGCGCCTATCAGGGCAAAATACATGCTCCGGAACATGAAAAACCATCCGGAATTGATCTTTGAAGAAAGGAGGAAAACAATGCCAACCTTTAACCAGCTGGTGAGAAAGGGCAGAGAAAAGGTCAGCTACAAATCCACTTCTCCTGCACTGCAGAAGAGCATGAACACCCTGCGGAACAAGGAGACCGATCAGAGCTCTCCTCAGAAGAGAGGTGTCTGCACTGCAGTCCGTACCTCTACTCCGAAGAAGCCGAACTCCGCTCTGCGTAAAATTGCACGTGTACGTCTCACAAATGGGTACGAGGTCACCGCATACATCCCCGGTATCGGCCACAACCTGCAGGAGCACTCCGTGGTTATGATCCGCGGCGGTCGTGTCAAAGACCTGCCTGGTGT
>JAEEGL013533222.1_pt1 | contig 31823 bp, 27 predicted proteins | sample 9134231 | NCBI WGS metagenome assembly JAEEGL01 (sample SAMN16246548, study PRJNA631951) | gut metagenome | biome: gut microbiome; feature: rumen; material: fiber-attached | host: Bos | place: Iran: Karaj | collected 2018-10 | reverse complement strand
GCGGCATTAAGCCAATACTGGGCTGCGAAACTTATGTAGCCGGGCCCAAAGGGCGTAAAGATCGCACAGTGCGCGAGTCTTATCACCTGGTGCTTTTGGCCAAAAACGAAATTGGCTATAAAAATCTCATGTATCTCATCTCCATGGCCAATATAGAGGGCTTTTATTATCACCCGCGCGTAGATAAAGAGCTCCTAAAGGGGCGCACCGAGGGCATTATTGCCACTAGTGCCTGCCTGGGCGGCGAAGTCATTCGCTCTTATTTTAAAAACGGCATGGATGCCGCTATTGCCACAGCTAAAGAATATGCCGAACTCTTTGAACCCGGCCATTATTTTTTGGAGTTGCAGCACAACGGCTATAAAGATCAGCCAAGAGCCAACCAAATGCTCATGGAAGTAGCCGAGTATCTTAAACTCCCGCTGGTGGCCACCGCCGATGCCCACTATCTGCGCCAAAGTGATGCCGCCGCCCACCAGGCGCTCATGGCCATGCAGCAAAAAGTGCTGCTCTCGGATTACATTGCCACTCACGAGCATACCGACCAAAACTATGTGAAAAGCCCGGAGGAAATGTGGGAAAATTTTGGTTCTTCTTGCCCTGAAGCGCTGGAAAACACACTGAAAATTGCCGATATGTGCAATGTCACTCTCGATCTCGGCCACCACTATCTGCCCAAATACCAGGTGCCGGAGGGCTACACTCTCGCCGATTATCTGGTAAAACTGAGTAACGACGGCCTAAAAAAGCGCTATACTGAGCTCTCTTATGAAGTGGATAAAAAGCTCTACCAGGAGCGCCTTGATTATGAGCTCTCAGTCATCATCAAAATGGATTTTCCCGGCTACTTCCTCATCGTGTGGGATTTTATCAACTGGTCCAAAGAGCATGGCATCCCCGTGGGGCCCGGCCGCGGTTCCGGTGCCGGTTCACTGGTGGCTTATGCCCTACGCATCACCGAGCTCGATCCCATCAAGAATCAGCTCATTTTTGAGCGCTTTTTGAATCCCGAACGTATCTCCATGCCCGATTTTGATGTGGATTTCTGCCAGGAGCGGCGCGGCGAAGTTATCGAATATGTCACCCAAAAATACGGCGCTCAAAATGTAGGCCAGATTGTCACCTTCGGCAAACTCTGCGCCAAAATGGTCATTAAGGACGTGGCCAAATCCCTGGGCCTGCCTTATACGGAAGTAAATAGCCTGACCACCGGCATTCCCAATATGATTGATGGCAAAAACATCACTCTGGAACAGGCTTTACAACTGGAGCCAAAGCTCAAACAAAAGGCCGATGAAGATCCCACCTGGCACAAGGTTATTGAGATTTCCAGCGCCTTAGAAGGGTTAAACCGCCAAACAGGTATGCACGCTGCCGGCGTGGTCATCGGCGAAAAAGTGCTTTGGGAATATGTGCCGCTCATGACCAACGATGGCGAGCTCATCTCGCAATATGCCAAAGAGGAGGTGGAAGAAGCCGGGCTGGTTAAATTTGACTTTTTGGGCTTAAAAACCTTAACACACATTGATAAAGCGCTGCGCCTCACCAATAAAGCCCGCGAGCGCGAGGGGCTACCGCCGCTAGATTTAATGGCTGTAGGCACTGATGATCCCAATATTTATAAAAGCATCTCCGATGGCGATACCAACGGCGTCTTTCAGCTGGAAAGCAGCGGCTTTAAAGCACTTTTAGGGCGTCTGCGCCCCGATTGCTTTGAAGATATTGTAGCCGCTGTGGCTCTCTACCGCCCCGGCCCCTTGGATGCCGGCATGGTGGATGATTACATCGATAGAAAACATGGCCGCAAGCCGATTGAGTACCCCCACCCGGTACTGGCCGATATTTTAAAGAATACTTACGGTGTCATCGTTTATCAAGAGCAGGTCATGCAAATCTCCGTTGCCTTAAGCGGCTTTACCATGGGCGGCGCCGATAAGCTCAGAAAGGCTATGGGCAAAAAGAAAAAGGACGTCATGGCCGAGCTCAAAAAGAAATTTGTCGATGGCGCTTTTGAAAAATCAGGCATGCCCAAGGACAAAGCCACAGAACTATATGAACAAATTGAGAAATTTGCCGGCTACGCTTTTAATAAATCACACTCTGCGGCCTATGCCCTCATCACCTACCAAACGGCTTATTTAAAATATTATTACCCTACCGAGTTTTTGGCCGGCTTGCTCTCCACGGAAATGGGCAACACCGACAAAGTGGTGCGCTATGTAGCCGAAGCCCGCTCCATGGGCATTAAAGTGCTCTCCCCCTGCATCAACCAGAGCGAGCGCTTCTTCTCTGTGCCAGAGCCTAAAACCATCCGCTTTGGCCTGGGAGCCATCAAAGGTTTGGGCGATACCGCGCTGGAAGTTATTCTGGAAGATCGGCAGCAAAACGGCCACTTTGTCTCCCTATTTGAATTTTGCGAGCGGGTGGACTTGCGCAAAATAAATCGCAAGGTACTTGAATCATTAATAAAATCAGGCTCTCTCGATTGCTTCGGGCAGGAACGCGGTTCTTTGATGGCCGCTATAGATAAGGCCCTAAGCCACGGGCAGCGCGTGCAAAAGGATAAACTGCGCGGCCAGCAAAGCCTCTTTGATATGTTTGGCGCCGAGGATGTCGATGTAAGCAATATTCGTGATGAAACTTACGACCCCGGAGCAAAATGGAGCGACAAAGAGCAGCTTAGGGCCGAGCACGAGGCGCTGGGCTTTTATCTCTCAGGCCATCCACTTGAAAATTTCCAGGAAAATTTCGGCGTTTGGGATATATCTCCAATTGATAATCTAAATAGCGATGAAGTAAAAGAAAAGCTCATGGCCATGAATAGCGGTGGTGATAGTGAAGACGGCGGTTACCACAAAAGAGCGCGCATTTCGGTGCGCGTAGCAGCCATTATTTCGGCCATAAAAGAAAAAATCACCAAAGACGGCTCCGGACGCATGGCATTTTTAACTTTGGAAGATTTAAGCGCCTCCATCGAAGCCTTTTTACCACCCAAATTATATCCAAATTTTGAAACTCTCATTCACGGCGATGAACCCATTATGGTAAGCGGCGATTTGGAATACGACGGCGAGCGCGAAACCACTAAGATGGTAATTTCCGCCATCACGCCGCTCGAGGAACTATGGCACTTAACTACCGGCATAAATCTGGTGCTCGATTACGATGATGCCACCGATGAACAAATTCGCGCCATAAAAGGCAGCCTCATTAGCTGTCACGGCGATGTGCCCATAAGCATGACTATTATCAAACAAAAGGCCTTTGAGGCTCATATAAAATTGCCGGATTATTTAAGAGTAACTCCTTCTTCGGCCTTGCGGGCAGCTATAAAAGGCATTAGCGACAACATTGCCGTGCAGGCTCTCGCCCATAACAATGCAGCCGGTTCAAGGTAGATTTTTCTTGTAATATTAAGGTATTAACTATGTTCAAAGATATTTTGCGCGTTGTAAAATTTGAATTTAGCCTCCATTTGTCATCCACCCGCATTTGGCTAAACAGTATTCTTTTCATCGCCATCGGCCTCATCGGCACTTTTGTCTATTCTATTATTGCCCGCGAAGTAAAGACAACAGCCATGCAGGTTGGAGCCCAGGCCGGCGGAGTTTTGGGGAGCTTTGGAGTGGCCACTTCACTTGATGAATCATATAAATCATCGGTTTTTTTTGTGGTAAAACACATCAGCGACTGTGAAGTGCTCATTGATAGTGCTGCCGCTTGTACCGATGCTACTATCACCCTTTCGGCCTGTGATAAGAGCGTTTGCCAATTATATAACGAACTTTTGCCTGTCCCTCCGCTCATGCTGGGTGCCCTTTGGTTTTTTATAATGCTCTTGCCTTTCTTGGGTGCCATACTGAGTTTTGATATGATTTCCAGTGAGTTACAGCATCGCACCGCCAGTTTTCCCCTCCTGCGCATCAGCCGCCGCACTTGGTATATCGGCAAACTATCGGCCCATACGATTTTGATTTGGAGCCTTACTTTACTCATGCTGTTCGTCATCATCGCTACCGGCTGGTGGCTTTTACCAGCCTTCGATGTGGCTTCGGCCGTAAAATTCGGCTTAAAAACCATGCTGCTAATCATGCCCTTCACGCTAACTTATATGGCGGTTATCGCCTTGGCTTCCGGTTTGTCGAAATCGCATTTTACCGCCCTTTTTACCTGCTTTGCCCTGCTTACCGGCCTCTGGCTAATAAATCTTTTGGGCAATGCCGAGATAGACAATGCTTTTGGCACAATATGCCATGCCCTTAGTTATCTCACACCGGGGCACTATGAAAAATGGCTCTGGCATCCCGGTATAAGCGGCCTTTTACAGTGTATGGGCATATACAGCCTCTTTGCTTTGGCCTTTACCGCTCTTGGCGTTTTGCTTATTGAGAAGAAAAACATTTGAGGTACAAAATGAGCGAAGAAGCTATTGTTTTCAATAAGTTGTGCAAAAATTATGGTTCTATAAATGCCATTTCTGATATCACCTTTGCCATTCCCCGCGGGGCAGTGTGTGGCCTTTTAGGCCCCAACGGCGCCGGCAAAACCACCACTTTCCGTATTCTTTGCGGCTACTTAAAGCCCAGTGGCGGCTCAGTAACCATCTTTGGCCATAAACCGGGCAGCGAATCACTATTGCACGGCCGCGTGCTGGCTTTGCCGCAGGATGCCATTTTGCCGCCCAGCACCACCATAAGAGCCTTTTTAGCCTATTTGGGCTCACTGCAGGGGCTAACAGGCGAAAAACTCACCGCCGAGGTAAAGCGCGTACTGAACCTGGTCGGCCTAACCGAAGCAGCCGGGCAATCCGGCAAATCCATGAGCCATGGCATGGCCCGCAGGGTAGCCCTCGCAAGCTCCCTCCTAGGCAGCCCGGAGGTAGTGCTCTTAGACGAACCTACCGGCGGCCTGGACCCGCGCAACGCCCAAGCTGTGCGCCAAATAATCTCCGCGCTGGCCGGTAAGTGCACTGTGGTTATCGCGTCACATAATTTAGCGGAAATACAGGAAATATGTTCACACGTTGCCATTATCGATCATGGCAAACTCACAGCCTTTGGCACCGTTAGCGATCTCTGCCGGCGCGGTGAGCATTTTATCATCACCCTGGGCAAAGAGCCAAACTTGGAAAAGCTAAAAGCCGCTCTGCCGGAAGCCACACTTAACTGGGATAAAGAAAAATGCGAGCTTTTCTGCCAAAAAAGCGGCGAAACAGCTATCTCGCTCGATGAACTGACACGAAAAGTTCTGGGCGAACTCATAAAAATGAGCGCCACCATCTTGGGCCTAAAAATGGGCGAAAGTTTGGAAAAGCGCTATCTGGAGCTGACATGAGCTTAGGCAAAGTCGCCTTTTTGTTTGATATAGACGGCACACTTTTGACTGTGCACCACCACGGGCGGGAGGCCCTCACCAAAGCGCTTGGCGAATGCTGCGGCGCCGACACTTCCAGGCTCTATCTGGAAATGGCCGGGCGCACCGATCTTTCCATCATCCGCGAGGCTCTGGCTTTATTCAAAATAGCGGAAACACAAGCCATATTTGCGGCCATCTCCGCTAAATATTTAGCAAATTTAGAAAATAGGCTCATTCTGCCGGAGGCCATGACGGTTTTTCCGGGAGCTTATGAACTCCTGGCGGCACTAAAAAATAATGGCGCTCTTTTGGGCCTCGGTACCGGCAATATGCAAAGAGGCGCCCAGCTTAAAATGGAAAAATCGGAGCTCGCCTCTTACTTCACCTTTGGCGGCTATGGCGATGATGACGAAGACCGAGGCAAAGTGCTCCAAATCGCCTGTCAGCGCGCATTAGCCATAGCCGGTGAGGCGCCCATCGGCGAATTTTGGGTAGTTGGCGACACTCCGCTGGATATTAAAGCCGGCCGGGCCATCGGAGCCAAAGTTTGCGCTATTGCCAATGGGCGCTACACGGCAAAAGAGCTTTGGGCTTTCGAGCCGGATTTAGCTTTTGATGATTTACCCGCAGCACAAAAAGCACTCCTAAATTTACTATGAATAAAAGTTTCCGATTGTCTAAGCTAAGTCTATATGTTAATCCTTCTATGCGCACTCTCGTGAAGTGTCCGGAGGACTTACCGTGAAACCGCGTTTATTCTTGCAAGTATTCATAACATCTCTGCTTCTTATTCAAAATGCCTCAGCCAAAGAATACGAACAGGATCCCTTTAACGATGCCGATTTTGCCATCAAACCAACTCTCTTGGATAAGGCCCACCCCACGCAAAAGCGCCTCGAACTGGGGTTGGATTTTACTACATCTATGGTTAGTAAGTATGCAAAACATAAAGGTTTTGTTGGCACTATCGGTTACCATTTTCATGATAGTTTCGCTTTAGAATTATATGGCGGCATCATGGTTGGCAAACATGATCCGATCATGGCTACAGTACAAAATAAAATCAATGCCAACGGCGGGGGGCGCAATCCCAACTTTCCCGATTTACAAATGATGACTTGGATTGCCGATGCCGTTTTTTTATGGACGCCTATTTATGGTAAAATAAACCTGGTGAGTGAGCTGGCAATTAGCGGAAATATTTACTTTTTACTCGGTGCCGGAGCCAATGGAGCCCGCCACATAGAATATACCGGGGAGAAAGTTTCCGACGGCGTGAAATTCAACTTTCAGTGGGGCGCCGGCGGCCGTATTTATCTCACCAGCTGGATGGCGATCCGCATGGAATATCGCGATATCGACTATTTCGGCAAATGGAAAAGCAACAACGACAAAACCAAAAAAACACCTGATTACACTTACTTAACCATGAATCATATGTTTCATATCGGTTTAAGTTTCTTCCCATTTTAGGTATATGGAGCGTTAAAGGATCATGAGAATGTCACGTTTACGCCGTTTAATCAGCCTGTCGCTCTTCTTTGTTACCCTATTTAGTAGCGCCGCCGCTCTGGCCGCCGACAAGGATGAGTCCATCTATGTTGTGCAGGAACGCGCCTATTCCAAACGGGGAAAGTTTGAAATAAGCCCAATTTTTATGGCTAAAACCAATACCCGTTTTACCGGTTTTATAGGCCCGTCGCTCTCACTCGCCTATCACATCCGCGAAAATTTTGCTTTGGAACTTTCCGGCGGCTGGGCCTGGAATTACTATTCCAACCTGGTTGAGGAGCTAAACCGCTTTGAAAGCCTGGCCCCCACCATGGCCGATTTAAAGCAAATGACCTGGTACACCACTTTTGGTTTTCAATGGTCACCTTTTTACGGCAAATTGCGCCTGGTTCCCGGAGTGCTGGGCGATTTTGATTTTTACGTTGGCGCCGGCATGGGCATTGCCGAAACCAGAGAGCCCTGCCTCACTTCCAAAACCGGCGTAAATACTTGTAAAGTCATTGATAAAGATAGCCCGGAACGCTTTTCTTTTGGCATTCAGGTGCCGGAAAATAAGGCCGACCGCTTTAAACTGGCCGGTGACTTTTCCATAGGTATGCGTATTTTCTTCAAAAACTGGCTCGGTGTGCGCCTGGAATTAAGAGATATAGTATATGCCGATAAAGTTGATAACCTTGGCGAAACAACTACCAAAATAAATAATAATTTGGCTGTGTTCCTCGGCCTTAGCTTCCTCTTGTGATCTAGCGGAGAGCATGATGAAACAGATGATAAATAAATTAGTTGGCCTCATTGTGATTGCCGCCTGCCTGGGTCCGGCCCAGCTTAAAGCACAATCGGTCGATAATGCCCTGGCCTACTACAGGAGCGGCAATTATGAAGCGGCCGCCCTTGGTTTTTACGATGTTTTTATCAATACCATTAACCCTGATAACCGCGAGCAAGCAGAGATTTATTTGGCGGAATCTCTTAATAAATTAGAGATTTATCTGCCGGCTTATTATTTTTATGCCGAGATTTTTAAAGCTGGCCCGCACCATCGCTATTATTTAAATGCCATCCAGGGCCTTTTGGCAGTGCGCACTAAATTGCGGGATAATTTTCTTATCCCCTCACTCATCAATCAGGGCTATAACGGCCAGGCCTTTAGTCGCCTGCCGATGGAAAATATCAATGAAATAAATTATTTAATTGGTTCAATGACTTACCGCCAGGGCAAATATGACGAAGCGGCCCAGTTTTTGGCTGCGGTAAAAAGCAAGGCCGGCCTGCGTTTTCATCAGGCTCGTTATATTCTGGCTCTTATTGCCTTGCAAAAAGGGGATACTCAGCGGACTCTCGAACTTTTCCAAGCCATTTCCGAGGAACTTAAAGACAAAACCGCCGAAGATTGGGAGCTTCACCGCATTTGGCAACTGGCCACTTTGGGCATGGGCCGCACTCTCTACGGTAGCGGCCGCTACCAAGAATCCGTTGATTGGTATAATAAAATTCCCCGCTTTGATTCCATGTGGTACGAAGCGCTCTCCGAAAGTGCTTGGGCCTATTTTCAGCTCGAGGATCCCGGCCACGCCCTAGGGCAATTGCAATCACTCTTAACTCCTTATTTTAATAAGCATTTAATGCCGGAGCCGCGTATCATCCAGGCCACTACTTATTACATCAACTGTCAATGGGACCGGGTCCGCAGCACTTTGAGCGCTTTTAAAAATGAATACCAACCGATTCTCGATAATTTAAACACTTACCTAAATACCCCGCAGGATCTTTCCGGCTATTATAACGATGTTGTGGCCACCGGTAATCACAAATTTGCCCCTAATGTGGCTATTGCCGTGCGCCGTAGCCAGCGCTTTTTGGATTTTCACCACCTGCTCACTCACCTGGCCTGGGAGGATGAGGCAGCCAAAGCCAAGTCCATGTGGACCGGTAGCCAGCTTTTGCGCGATATTCATTCGCTCATTTTGCAACATCAGCAAGATTTAGGCGCCAGCATCGGCATTTGGACTAGGTCGCAATTGGAATTTCAGCGCAATTCTCTAAAAAATCTTTTAAATCAAGCAGATATTATTGAATTTGAAGTGATTGATACCGAAAAGCGCTGGCTGGAAGCCGGGCAGAATATTATCAAAGGCCGGCGTGCCCGTCTGCCCCGCCCCGATATTCCCTCCGACCAATGGCAACATTGGAACAACAGTTCCGAACATTGGCTCGATGAACTCGGTTATTATGTCCATTCGGTAAAAAGCGAATGTATTGAAGGCATGTAGATATTTATTTTATAACCGCTTCATAATGAGGCAATTATGCAAAAAGTATTAGTTTTTCTTGCGTTATCTTTGATGGCTTTTCCGGCTTTTGCGCAAAAAAAGGCCCCGGCTAAAGCCGCCACCCAGCAAAACCAAGAAGAGGGGCGTCAGGGGCCGGCCGCTTTAAAAATTAGCGACCGCGATATGCGCCAAAGTCAAATGAACTCTTTGGCCCAAGCCAAAAGACAGGAAGCTATTGAACGCCTCAGTACTTTAATGGAGAATTTCAGCGGCATGCAAAAAGCCGACCTCACCTTTCGTTTGGCCGAGCTTTATTGGGAAAGCCAAAAGTATTTTTATTTTCAAGCTATGCAAAATTACAACGAGGCCTATAAAGCCTGGTTCGATGCCGGAGCCAGCGGCCCGCAGCCGGTCATAGATGAGAGCCAAAGTAAAACCTATAAAGACAAAGCTCTCGCCCTTTATCAAGAAATTTTAGATAATTATGAAGGTTATGAGCGCACTGATGAAGTTCTCTATGTCATGGCCTTTAACCTTTATGAAAGCGGCAATCAGGAAAAGGCGCTGGCGATGTATAAATCGCTCATTGAGCGCTTTCCGCAATCCAAAAATGTGGCCGACGCCTATTTACAAATCGGCGATCATTACTTTAATAACAACCAGTTAGACCCGGCAAAAGAAGCCTATGAGCAGGCATTAAAAACTAATAAACCCAAAATTTACTCTTACGCTGTCTATAAATTGGCCTGGTGCGATTTCAATTACAAAGATTATGCCTCTTCTCTCACCAAAATGAAAAAGGTAGTGGAATACTCCGACACGCAAAAAGGCAATGAAAATGTGGAAGGCGGCATTGCCGAGAACGATCGCATTCAGCTACGCGAAGAGGCCCTCTCTGATATGACGATGATTTATAGCCGCCTTGATGAATATAAGGAGGCCATTAGCTATTATCAAAGCAAAGTCGATGGCGATACAACGCAGCGTTTTATCAGCAAATTGGCGGCTTTATTTAATGATCAAGGCAAGTGGAATTTAGAGCTCTCTACGCTAAAAGATATCAATGATATTTATCCCAACCATCCCAAGGCGCCGGAAAATCAATCAAATATTGTGCGTGCTTATGCCCAGCTTGAGCAGCCGGACAACGTGCGCAAAGAGGTGCGCCGCTTAATTGACCTTTATCGCCCGCAATCTCCTTGGGCCGTGGCGAACAAGGATAACCAAATTGCCATTGCCGCAGCTTACGAACTCACCGAAGAAGCCCTGCGCAACCTGGTGGAAGAATACCATCGCGATGCTCAAAAATTCAAAAACGTCGCCACATACCAACTGGCCCGCGATTTATATGCCGAATATTTGGATTACTTCTATGAAGCCGAATCGGCTTACAGAATGCGCTTTCTCTATGCCGAAATTCTCTATGCTTTAAAGGAATTTGCCGCTGCCGCTCCGCAATACGACAAAGTGGTAGAGCAGGATGCCGCCGGCGAATTTGCCAAACTGGCCGCTTATAATGCCATTTTGAGCTATGAGAAGGTGGTAGAAGGGGCCAAGGAAGAGGCCTCAGGACGCATTGACGAAAAAGCCAAAAAGGGCAATATGCGTAAAGTAGAAAAAGTGGACAAGCTGGAAAAAGGCAAGAAATACGAGGTCATAGAGCTAACAGCAGCCGAACAGAGCCTGGCCAATGCCTACGACCGTTTTGTAAAAGTAGCTCCGGATGACGAGGAAGTGGTTAAAGTAAAATATAAAAGTGCCCGTATTTATTATGTAGCCAATCAATTTGATGCCGCTTCCACCCGCTTTGGCGAGATTATTGATAATTGGCCCAAAGATCCGCTGGCCCGCCTGGGTGCCGAGCATATTTTGGAATCCTATAACATTAGAGAAGAATGGAGCTCGCTACGAGTTTGGGCCGAAAAATTTGCCGAAAACAAAGTGCTGATGGCCGATAGCAAGTTTGCCAAAACGGTTAATACCATGCTGGAAGGTGCAGCTTTTAAGGAAATTCAAACAGTTATCGAGCCCAGAGGTGATGCTTTGGCCACAGCTGAAGCTTACCAAAAATATGTTTCGCGCTTTAGCAAAGGCTCCTTTGCCATAATCGCGCTTTACAATTCCATTATTTACTATGACAAAGCCCAAAAGCTCGACAGAGCCATCGTGGAGAGCAACAAATTATTAAAAGATTTCAATAATTTTTCCACTAAAGACAATGAAGCGGCCCAAGCTGTAAGCCCTACTCAAATCCGCCGCATGACACTTTTCGGCCTAGCTAAACTCTATGAGCGGGTGGCCATGTTCCCTGAAGCAGCCGAGCAATACGAGCTCTTCTTCAAGAATTACAAAGAGGCCGAAGAGGCAGCTGATGCCATTTATAATGCCGCCCTTTTCCGCCAGGGTCTCGGCGAACTCAAAGCGGCCATCGCCGATTATAACAACTATTTAACCACCGCCGCCTCGGCGCAGGATGCCGCCCAAATATATTGGCGCATCGGCACTCTTTACAGCAAAAACAAAGAATGGGCCAAAGCGGCAGCTCACTTTGACGGCTACGAAGCTAAATTCCGCAATAAAGTCAGCCCGGCACGCATCCTTTACTCACGCCTGAAAATGGCCGAAGCCTTAGAAGAAAACGGCCAGGCAGGCAAAAATACCGCCAATAAAGTATATAGCGATATTGTTGCCCGCTACAACCGCCTGCCGGACAATGCCAAACGCGACCCCGAAGCAGTAAGCTCTATAGCGAGAGCCCGTTTTGCCTTAACAGAGCCGCAGTACAACGCTTATAAAAATATCAAGCTGACTCTGGCCCAAATGAATCGCCAGCTGGAAAGCAAAATGGCCAAATTAAGCGAGCTGGAAAAAGAATACACCGCTATTTTAGGCCTTGGCGACGGAGCTATGGCCATTGCTTCACTTTACCGCATTGGCGCTATAAACAGTAATTTTTCAAGTACCTTAAAAGAGGCTCCCGTGCCACCTAATCTCACCGAAGATCAGCAGGAGATATACCTTGCCGCTCTGGAGGAACAAACCTTCCCGCTGGACGAAAAGGCCATTGAGGCCTACGAAATGGCAAACAGCAAATCCTTTGAGCTGGGGCTTTACACCGAATGGACCATTAAAACCCAGGCCGCGCTTAGTGAATTTGATGTAAATCGTTTTCCGGAGCAGCGTTCTTTTACCTTGCTTTCCAGCGAACCGGTTTCTAATTTGCCCAAAGCTATACCGCCCGACCCCATTCCCTATGAAGAATTACAGCCGGCACCGGCAGAGAACTCAGAAAATAGCGGAGCAGCTTTATGAAATTATTAAATTTTCATTTATTCACGCTTATAAGTTCTCTAACTTTTTTAAGTTTGCTTTCTGCTTGTGGCAGCCCCAAAAAGCCGGAAGCAGCACCTAAGCAGGTGGCCGATACTCGCCCGCCTATTTTGCAAAAATATGATGCCGCCAAGGCTCTTCTTGATAACAAAGAATTTTTGCAAGCTGCCGAGATGTTTACCGCCATTTACAAAGAGGAGCCGCGCCTCTTAAACGCTCTTTATAACTCGGCTCTGGCCTATGAAATGGCGGGCAAGCATCAGGAAGCGGCCGAGCGCTATAGTGATCTTCTCTCCGCCCGCCCCGGTGACCGCCTGGCGCTCATTGGTTTAACCAGGACGGCTATAAACACCGGCCGGCCGGAAATAGCCGTAAGCGCTGTTCAGGATTCGCTGACTATCCATCCTGCCGATCGCGATGTCCTCCTCAGCAAAGCCACTCTGGAACGGGCTATGCAAGAGCCGGAGGAAGCCATTAAAACGGCCCGGCGCATTATCATGCAAAGCCAAAACGACCTTGAAGCTCTGAAAATTATCGGCATGGCCTATGTTGATATGGGCAAATTGGATATGGCCACTACTTTTTTTAATAATGCCCTCTCTGTAGCTCCGGATGACAGCACTTTGCTGGATAATATCGGCGTTATTCAGTACAATAAAGGCAGTTACAGCGAGGCGCTGGAAACTTTCAGAAAGAGCCTGGCCAAAAATCCCGCTGATCCTGTTGCCAATGCCAATGTAGGTTTTATTGCATTAAAATTCCGCGATTATGAAAAAGCTACTTCTTCGCTGAAAAACGCCATTGATAACGGCCTTAATAATTGCCAGATTTATAAAGCTTTTGGCTATGCGCAGGAAGGAATGCAGGCCGGCCAGGAGGCCATTGATGCTCTAAAACAGGCCGGGGAAATTTGCCCTCCGGATATTGAACTCACTTACGATATTGCTAAAATTTATAATACTATGCTGCGCAATTACGCCGAGGCCAAAAAGCTCTATGGTGAGTACCTGACCGCCGGCGGTAAAAAGCAGGATGATGCCAAAGCAGCCTTGGAGCTCATAAAGCAAATTGAGGCCTCACAAGCGCAAATGGACAATATGCCTGCCGAAAACAGTGCCGATAACGCGGGCACTGGTGGTGGGATATAGAATATCATGCCGGGAAGCGCAAAAAGTGTTTGTCTATTGGTGAGGCACTCGTATAAAATAGCGTCTGCGGTTTCTGGGGGGTTACGATGAAGAAATATACCTTGTTATTAGCTCTTTGCGCTGCCTTTGTCTTGATACCGGCAGCCTCAGCTCAAGAAAGCGATACAAAAGTTGTTTATAAAAAACAAACAGTTATTGATTTCTCCGATGTAACCATTCAAGGTGAATTGACCAAGCCGGAATCAAGTTATGTTGTTAACAGAAAACGCACTAAATTCAGTCAGTTAATTCAGATTCGTTCTAATTTTAATCCCGAGCTTTTTAATTCCGTGGATATGTTTTAATTAGGGTTTTTAAATGGCCAGTAATCCTAAAATATTAACCAGAATAATTATTGAGGGGCATGCCAGCAATAGGGAATTTGCCCAAGAAACAATAATGATTGGGCGCGGAGCCAATAACGACCTCGTTATTCAGGCCCAGGGCGTTAGCGGCGTCCATGCCCTCCTGAAACTAAATGGCCATACACTGACCATTCAGGATCTGGGCAGCACCAATGGCACTTATGTCAATGGTGTGCGTATCAATAACACCACTCCTGTTTCCGCCAAAGATATTATCTCCATCGGCCGCGCGGAGATGCGGGTAAAAATAAAAGCCGAAAAAGCGGTTCAGCATGTAGCCGCTCCGGCGCCGCTGGAAGAAGAATCAACACCGGTAGAAGAGGCACCCAAGGCTCCATCAATGGCGGCGCTGGAAGATGAAGATACGCCAACAGAAGCTGAAGAGTTACAAAACCCGGTTCAGCTTTCCGCCGCGCACGTTGCCGGGGGCCAGCTTCGCGAAGCCGCCCCGGTTCATGAGGCTGCACCGCTTCATGTTGCGCTGCAAACGCGTGATGCAGCACCGCTGCGCAATGTAGCACCTGCTCATAATACTCCAAGGGCCGAAGTTATTAAGCCGGCCCAGGCTTTTACTGCCCCTGTGGCTGCAAAAAGCGCTTCACAAGCACCTGACGAAGCCCCGCGTCCAGACAACAAAGTGCTGGAAATTTCAATGCTTTGGGGCGAGCAGCTCATGGCTGTTTCTCACCATACCAAGCCGGAATCCATTTACATTGGCGATGATAAAAAAAACGAATTCAGAATAGAGACCAAAGAGCTCATCGGCAGCGACCGTTTTCCCTTTGTCGTAGCCGAAAATGGCGGCCATATTCTGCAATTCACCGACCAAATGAATCTCCTTATCACCGATGGTTTGGGGCAGGTTTTAGGCGATAAAAATACTCTTTTGCGCGCCGGCAAAGTGGCTCATGTTCCCTACCCCGGCACCAAAGGAATTTATCGTTATCCCTTGGCCTTAAGCGATAGAATCTCATTACAAGTAGGTGAAATTACTTTTATTATTCGCTATGTGGCGCCGGCTCGCTGGCTCCCTATAAATGTGGCTAACACTTTGGATTTTTACTTTTCCAAAGTTGTGGCTATAAGCTTGATAGCCCATATTTTTCTCGTTTTGGCTTTGCTTTTTACTCCGCAAATGCCGGCAGGCCTCGAAACCAAACTTTTCCAGGATCCGGACCGTTTTGCCAATTTAATAATTGCCCCACCGCCGGTGAAAAAGGCCAAAGACGATTTTAAATTGCAAGCCAAAATAGAAAAAGTGCAGCAGCAGACCACAAAAACCACCGAGCGCGAAAAGTTCGGCAAAGTAGAAGAAAAGAAGGTTCTGGCTTCCGGCAAGAAGGGCCCGGCTGTTGATTTGGACAAACGCGAACGCGACCAAAAACGGGCTCTTAGTTCCGGCATTTTCTCGGCTCTAAAAGGCAGCAAAGGTGCCGCTTCGGTCTTCTCCGGCGGTGGTCTCGGCGCCGGTATCAATAATGCCGTAGCTACTTTACAAGGACCAAGTGTTGAAGATGCCGGCGGCGCCGGCGGACTTGGTAGCCGTGGTACAGGCGGCGCTTATGGCAGCGGCGGACTCGGCATTGGCGGCCTAGGCTCAGGTAGTGGCGGTGGCGGCCTGGGTGGCGGCGGAGGCAATGTTGGTCTGGCCGGCCGCGGGAAAAGCACTTATTCTGTCTCGGCTGGGCGTTCTGTCGTTGAGGGCGGTCTTTCCAAAGCCGAAGTAGCCAAAGTATTGCAACGCGCCGAAAGCCAAATCCGCTATTGTTATGAAAAAGAGTTGCAAAACAAGCCTAATCTCTATGGCAAAATAGTCGCCACCTTTAAAATCGGCCCCAATGGGCGAGTCATTCAATCATCTATCTCGCAAACAACGATGAATGATAGCAATGTAGAAAGCTGTGTTTTGCAAGTTATCAATCGCCTGGTCTTCCCCAATCCGCGCGGTGGTGGGGCTGTTGATGTCAACTATCCCTGGCTTTTTAAACGTTCGGACTGATAACCGCGTTTTGGCTAATGCTCACAGGAGCTTAAGATGATGTTTAAAAAGATTTTTATCCCTTTAATGCTGGCCATGCTAATTGGCCGTTCGCCGCTGAAGGCAGACTCTCTGCCGGAGGGGCCGGCCGGCACTCCGGCTGTTGTTTCCGATAACGAGGCCGATGCCATTGAGCAGCAACTGGCGCAGGAAGCCCGCGCCGAACAGGGAGAGCGCGGCAAACTGGTGGCCGAGGTAAAAGTACAACGCGGTTTTTATATCGCTACCGATATTGGCTTTTTTCTCACTTTTGCCGGTGAGCGCGGCCATTCCAATCTGCAACCATATATCGGTTTTAATTTGGGCTATGACTTTAACAAGTGGCTCTCTTTGCAACTATCTGTAGCCAATGGTTTTGATTCCAACAATGCTGTCGGCCCGCAAGATGACAAAAATAAGTTTTCCAACGGCATTCCCAGTTGTCAGCTCACCAATTTAGGCCTGCAACTGGTGGGGATGTTTATGCCCCATGAACGGGTGGGTTTAGAATTAAAACTCGGCGGCGGCACCACAAGAATATCCCCGCTTCCCCGCTCTTTGCGCAAAGATCCCAATCAGGAAAGCGGCTGGCAAGGCCATATTGCCGCCGGTTTTGGCGTAAAATACATTACCTTGCTCACCGATTTTACCGCCGGCCTGGATATATCATTTTATCTTGTTTTGCCAGCTAAAATTCCTGCTCTGGCCATTACGCCTACTGTTCGTTACACCTTCTAAATGGCTGTTTTTTTACTCTTTTTAGCTAGTTCCATTCCTCTTATACCGGCTGAATCCTGGTCAAAAGAGGCTGCTATAATCACCGAGCTGCGCCTTGATTTGGAAAAGCGGGAACAAGAGCTGGTTATGGAGCGCTATACTAATCATGAAGAGCTGAAAAATTGGCAGCTTGTGCTCTCCGAACTGAACCGTGATTTAAAACTGGCCGATAATCGGCAAAAACTTTTAAAAAAAGAGCTCTTAGCTTTGGAAGAAAAAGAAAAACTGCGCAATTTGAGCCTTGATGAAGAGCGGGAAGAGTGGCTGACGCTCATTTCAAACTGGCAAAAAGAGCTAATAGCCAAGCGTTGTTTTGGCCACCTGACGCTAAAAGCACGCCTCAATGAATTAAGCGATAATTTGCGTCAAAAAGAGTTTTCCCCCAGTGAAGCAGCCTATTTATTAAGCTCATTATTATTGGAATTTCACCAGAAAGCCGGAGAAATTTACGCCGGGCTGGAGCCTATTGATATCGGCGGGAAAACCATATTGGCCGAGGTAGTAAACTTTGGTGACACCTTGCTTTATTACCGCAATCAAACTCATTATGGCTTTTTATACCATGATAAAAACGGTTGTCACCGGGAGGAGCTGGCGCCGGAAGCTGCCGCCGAGCGCAGGTTTATCGATCAGCTTCTAAAACTTTGCCAAACGACTAACTGCCGCTTAGAAGACCACTTGCTTTTACCTTCTCCCAATAAACTGGCTACACCATGACTAATTTTTTGCCCATTTGCTGCACAATTATTTTCCTGGCGGCCAATGAGGGAGCTAAAGCTGAAGATCTTTTTGCCGCCGAAAAAACTCATTTAAAAAATGAATTACAAAAAATTGAGCTCCTGATAAAAAATGAGGCCATGGAACACAAAGCCGGCTGTGCCAAGTTAGTAGCTGAAAGTGAGCAAAAACAGCTGCGACTATATGAGCTTAATAGTGCCAACAGCGATTTGGAAACAACCATTCGCCTTTTAAAAGAACGCGAGGTCTTTGCCACAGCCGGCGCTGGAGAAAACAATCTGGCCCCGGGATTTGATAAAATAAGCCCCAAAGAGGCCGGAGAATGGCCTCCTATGGCCAAATTGCAAGCAGCCTGGGAAAGCGAACTTATGGCCAGAACCCTCACTAAACGCGAGGGCAGCTATTTTGCCGCCAGCGGAGAGGAAAAAAGCGGCCGGATTTATCAAATAGGCCAAATTGCCGCTATTGCCTTGGAAGATCCCCCTATGCCGCTCATAAATAACAGCCGTAAGTGGCAAGTAAAAGCGCCGGAAGAAACCTTTACCCATCCCTTTTACCCCATAGCGTTTAAAGACGCCGCAAGTCCCAAAAAGGAGAGTTTTTTTAGCTATATGCGCGCCGGCGGCGTGCTTTCCTGGCCCATTTTTGCCTTGGGCCTTAGCAGCGCTTTTATCCTTATCTGGCACCTTATTTCTTTTGCCATTAGAAAAAATAGAAAATCTAAAAAAAGTATCCATAGCTTTATCAAAACTCTGGCTCTTATTGCAACTGCCGCGCCGCTCATGGGGCTTTTGGGCACTATACTAGGCATTATGGCCACCTTTAATGTGCTTGGCAGGGGCACGGGAAGTGCCGATCCGGCGGCTCTTTCGCAAGGCATATCTGAGGCTCTTATCACTACCGAACTGGGGCTAATTGTAGCTCTGCTCGCCCTCTTTAGCCACCACATTGTTACTTTTTTAGCAGCTAAAGCCGATAAGGAAAGCACACAAGATGGCTCTGCCACTTAGTTACGGCGGCCCCGTTTTTTGGGCCATAGCACTACTTAGCTTCAGCGCTGCCTTCATTATCTGGGCGCAAATACTGGAGTGTCTCTCCGGAGGGCGTCTTTTTCACGGCGCTCCCTTTGGCATATTTTGGCAAAAAAGCACCGGGCTTATTATCATCAGCGCTCCGCTCCTGGGCCTTTTGGGCACTATCCGCGGCCTGAGAATCGCTTTTGACGGCCTTAGCGGCCAAATGGAAAATTTAGCGGCCGGCCTTGGAGAAGCACTCATTTCCACTAAAGATGGGCTAATACTGGCTCTCATCACTCTAATTGCCAGTCGCTTACTGAAATATCTGTGGGAGCGACAACGTGGGGCTAAAGGTACCATAAATGGCTGATTTTAAAGACAACATCCCGGATATCAACCTCGGCCCGCTAATGGATATCATCTTTATATTATTACTCTTTTTTATGGTAAGCACCTCATTTGTAAATGAACGGGCCTTTCCGCTCGAAAAACCGGAAAGCAGCGCCATGCCGCCATTGCCCGCAAGAAATGTGCGCCTGATTATCGGCCGGAGCGGCACTTTGCTGCTTGATGGCCGCGAAACACCGAGCTGGGCGCTTTTAAATCATTTGCAAAAAATTCTGGCTGCGCGCCCTGAAAGCACAATGCTCCTAGTTAGTGATAAAAATGTGCCCAGCGGGCAACTCATTGCCATTGCCGATATTTGCCGAAAAGCCGGTTTTAAGCAAATCGCCGTGGCCACGGAAGAAGAGCGCCGGTGAAAAAGTTTTTTGGTTACAGCCTGGCCTTAATACTGGCCATTATCACTATCGGCGCCATCTACTGGCCGAAAGGCACCACTCCAAGACGCGTCAAAGAGCCAAAGAGCGAGCAAAACCAAGTAGTTGTAATACCGATCACCCCAGTAGTTCCACCAAAAAGCCAGGCACTTTCGGCCCAAGAGGCACCCGCCGGCCGGAGAGAGCAGATTGCTCACCGGGCGCAAATAAAGGCCGGAAGTGCCGGATTATCCGCTTCTTCTCTCTCTGCTTTGCATTTTGAGCCGAGCAATAATGGCATATTGCCGCGCGGCGGGCATAAACTTAGCGGCGAGTTAAGTACCCTGCCCTTTCCTGAGGAACTTTTGGAAAGTAAAGCTAAAGTTTTGCCCAGAACGCCACTCACCTACCCGGAAAAAGCCCGCCGCGAGCGCATAGAGGGCTATGTCACTCTGACATACCATATAAAAAGCGATGGCACGGTGAGCAATCTGGCCATTACCGCCAGTTCTCCGGCCGGCTATTTTGAGGAGAACAGCCTAAAATATGTAGCCTCTTGGCGCTTTTCCCCAGCTATCTATAAGGGCCAGCCGGTGGAAGTGCTGGGGAAAAGCACCATCGAGTACCGCCTGCCATGAAAGTGCGCGTCATTATTATCCTATATTGCCTGTTTCTGTGCGCTGCCCCGGCCCGGCTAAGAGCCGATGAGGAGCCCCGGCATCCGCTGGCCGAAGCTTATGAGCTAATCTTAGCCGGCGACTTCGGCCGAGCGGATGCCCTGCTCAGCTCTTTTCAGGGCACTGGGCCGGTGGGGCATTATCAAGAATATCTTGTGGGGCTCCGCTTGTTACTCATGGGCCGGGCCGGGGAAGCCATAGCGCCGCTCAGCGCGGCGGCCCGCGCCCTGCCGGAAAGTAATGAAATAGCCCTGGCTCTCGGCAGGGCGCTAAGACTTGGCGGTAATGGGGCCGGTGCCTTTGCCGAACTTAGCAAGCTGGCCCTTAAGGCACCGGCCGATTTGGCTATAAAAGAGGAACTAGTGGCTCTTTACCTCGATTATGGGCTCTATCTGCCGGCGCTAAATGTGCTAAAATCCATTGATATAAATAGCTTTTCTCCTGACCTTGCCGATATTTACATAAAATTGCTTTTGGCTCTTGGGCAAAAAGAGGCGGCCTTAAAATTTGCCGAATATTATCATCTTTTACACGGGGACGACCTAAAAGCCGCCGCGCTTCTCGCGCTAACATTAAAAGAAAACGGCCTCTACTTGCAGGCTGCCGCCATCTATGAGCTAATCTGGCCACAAAATATGCCTTTATATGGGCCTATGCTTGCCGAAAGCTTTTTTTACGGCGGATTAAAAAAAAGTGCCGAAAACTTCTCATTCCTCTCTACATCAAAGGCCTTATACTAAGAGGCAGCTGCCTGTTTTTATTAGGATTTTTTATTAAACGAAGGAAGAAAAAGACTATTACCGGCTAATCAAGCAGTTTTACATCAATTTCCGCAAACGCGGCCGCTTCCTCTTTACTTATCTCCCTTTCCCAAGCGGCGAGGGGCTCATCTATTTTGCTTTACATGCTTTTACAAATGATAACCGAGCCCGTGGGGGCCGGGGCGCAGCCCCGGCTAAGCCAGAAGCAGGCTACCCAGATCCGCTCTCAAGTGTGGCCTCTGGCTTTTAAGACAAATAAGAAGTGAATAATTTTGTAACATGCCATAAACAAAGCCATTTTCATTGAATGCTCGGGTTCCAAGGGTGTCCCTTGGTCGTGCGGCGGAAAGGGGTTTGGGGAAAACCTGAGCAAACGAAAGTAGCGGATGTTTTCCCCAAAAAAGTAAAAGAAACAGAATAAAATCAATAACTAGTATCGAATAAAAACGGGCATTGCAGTTAAGAAAAGAGAAAAAGATAACACAATCACCACCTTCCCCGCCCCACCTGGCCATTGCTCCAGCCAATCTGCCACTTCAAATGCTCCCTGCCGCTTTCTGGAATCCCTTGTACGTTGATTTTGATTTGATTTTCACTGCAGATAGCTACTGTAGTGAAAGGGGGAACGGGAGCTTTGGAATCCCTTAAAGCATGCGACTTTGTTAGAGAGATTAAGCCCCGTTCCCCATTGTTGCCCAGACTTTGAACGGTATCCTCTCTATTTGTACAAATGTAAAGGAAATTGCATTGTAATTAAGCAAATTCTTATGTGGATATGATTTGCTCATAAAAGGCCCTAGTGGCCGCGCATTCTTCATCTATAGTGCGCCCGGCCGCCAGATTTTTAGCCTTTGCGCCCAGAGTTAAGAGCAATTCTCTATCAGCTAAAAGGTGGCTTATTGTCGGCCCAAGCGCGCCCTCCTCCGCCACTAAAAGCGGCGAAACGGCGGCAGCTCCCTCAAGTAAAGCCGCACGGCGCAATTGAAGATATGAATCACTTGTTGCCAGTGTTAGCACCGGTACACCGGCCGCCCAGGCCTCGCCCATAGCTCTGGCCGCAAGATCGTTGCCGGTATTGATGAGCACAGCCAAATCAAGGCTATGGTAAAGAGCGCGCAAATCATTTTTTAATAAATAACCGGTAAAATGCACATTAGGCGCTATAGCGAGCTCGGCGGCCAGATCTTTAAAATGTGGCATACACTCACCCTCCCCGGCCAGAATAAGCTGGGCATTGGGCATATTCTGCACCACCTGCCTAAAAGCGCGCAAAAGCTCCTCATGGCCGCGATCTTTTTGCATCATGGCGACAAGTGCCACTTTGGGGCCTGGCGGCAAATTAAGCGCTTTTACCGCCTCTTCATTGGGATTTTCGCCCCAATAAGCACTCTCAATGCCCGGCGCAATAACGGCAATTTTCTCTGCGGGAATAGCCAGGTTTTTAGTGAGCCACTCTTGGTGAAATGTTGTGGGCACAATAATTCCGGCGGCCTTCTTTAGCGGCAGAGCGCGGCCCGGGCCGGTACCAAAGGAACGGGCAGAGTGAATGGTGCGCACTAAAAGCGCTCTTTTTCCCAAAAAGCCAAGGAGAGCCAATTGGTGATCATGCGACATATGTGTGTGTATTATTTGATAATTTAATGATAATTGTCTTAAATGACGCCAATCTTGTAAAAGCTCCCACGGCCTTGACTTTGGGGAAAGAGCAAGGCCCGGTAGCGGAGAAATTCCCAGTGCCGCCATGCGCGGAGCAATAGGCTCCTCGCAGGAGGTTTCGGCATGAACAGTATCCCAGGCTATATCGGCCTTTATGCCGTCCGCCCTTTGCGCCAGTATTAAATTAGCCGTGGGCTCAGCCGGCCCGCTCCAGAGATGAAAAGCCAAAAGATGGAGGACCGATAAGGGCTCTTGCTCTTTATCGGCCGAGGTAAGTGGCGACTTTGGCAATTATTTCCTCCATATCCATTTGGTAAAAACACTCCGGCCGCTCGTAGCGGCATTTTCTGTCTCCCTTTTGCGAGCAGGGGCGGCAGGGCAAATTAAGCTCAATAGCGCTATTTGCCGCTTTGGCCGGGTAGCCGCCGCCCTGCCGGCCGGTGGGGCCCAGTAAAAATATGGTATTCACTCCAAGAGCCTCGGCCGCATGGGTAAAGCCGGTATCATTGCCGATAGCCACTTTGGCGCGGCTCAAAACGGCCAGCATCTCCGGGAGCGAAAAATCCGGCACAAGGTGGCAAAATGGGCTTCTGGCCGCTTTTAAGAGCTTTTGCGCCGCATCATCGCCCTTGCCGCCAATAAGCATAATCTCACAGGGAAAGCGCTCTAAAAGGCTTTTTATCAGCTTTTCCCAAAGAGGCAGCGGCAAACACTTTAGCGGCCAGGCCGCCCCGGTAATAAGAGCTATAATGGGCTTTTCGCCCAAAGCCCTGCTCCACTCTTTTGTAGCCGCCAAAGCCGCAGCCGGCGGGCGCAAATTAGTTCCTTCGCGCACAGTGGGAGAAATCTCGCCAAGCACCCGGCAATAATCATCTATTACATGAAAATCTTTGGGAAAAATATCTTTATGAAAATGAAAAAGCAGGAAGCGCTTAAAATAGGGCTTATGATAGACAAGGCGCTTCTTACCGCCCACAAAGAGGCGGGCCACCAGGCTGCGCATAACATTATGCATATCCAGCACCAGGTCATAATGATAAGTGCGCCTGAGATTATGCGCCAAGCTGATTAAGCCCTTAAGCCCGCCGGCCGGCTCATAAGCTATAACTTTGTCAACAGGCGGAATAGCGGCCACAATAGGCACATAAGCGGCCTTGGTAAGCCAGTGAATCTGGGCCTCAGGGTAAAGCTCACGCAAATAGCCGGCCAGAGCCGAAAGCTGAATAATATCACCCAGAGAACTAAAGCGAATAATGAGAATACGAGCGGGAGAAAGAGGCATAAAAATGCTTATTTAGCCGCATTAATAATGGCCATAAAGCTATCGGCTTTAAGAGCGGCACCGCCAATCAGGCCGCCGTCAACATTTTCTACAGCAAAAATTTCGGTGGCGTTTTCCGGCTTCACACTGCCGCCATATTGAATGCGCACTGTCTCGCCCAGTTCCGGAGTTAAAAGCTCATTTAACACTGCTCTGATATGGGCATGAGCTTCGCGCACTTGGTCGGTAGTAGCCACTTTGCCGGTACCGATAGCCCAAACCGGCTCATAAGCGATAACCAGGCGGGAAACCATATCAGCGCCGGAAATATCGGCCAAAGCGCCCTTTAATTGGGTAGAAAGCACTTCATTGGTCTTGCCGGCTTCGCGCTGGGCCAAAGTTTCACCAATGCAAACAATGGCGCTCATGCCTTCAGCAAAAGAAGCTTTCAGGCGTTTATTTACTGTTTCATCGGTTTCGCCAAAATACTGGCGGCGCTCACTGTGGCCAATGATGGTGTATTTTACACCGCAATCTTTCAGCATGGCCGGAGCAACTTCACCGGTAAAAGCGCCTTGCTTTTCCCAAAAGATATTTTGCGAGCAGAGGGCAATATTACTGCCGCTTAACTCTTTGCCCACCGGATAAAGAGCGGTAAAAGTGGGGCCAACGCCCACTTCGCAGCCTGTATGCCCTTGAAGGCGGCTCTTTAATTCTTTAACGAATTCCACTGATTCGCTGGGGGTTTTGTGACATTTCCAGTTACCGACTACAATTTTTACTCTTTTCATAATTACTCCTACGAGACCAAAGCATTGGGCTCATGGTCAGCAAATTGTTTCAAAGCAGGGAGATCACCCTCGGTTAAATAAGTAAGCAAGGCACTACCGGCAGTGCACTTCATAAAGTGGCGCGGCATGGCCGTAGAAGAAAGCTGGGCCAAAAGTTCACCGCCGCCAAAAATAGTGGGAATTTTATTTTTAATAAGTGAGCGCGCCACCTCCTTGCTACCAGCGCTGGTGTTTTCCCATTCGGAGACACCGAGCGGGCCACAAAAAAGCGCACGCTTTACCTCGGTCAGGCGCTCTTTAAATATAGCCACACTCACCGGGCCGATATCCACGGCAAAAGTGCCTTCTTCCACATTTTGCCCTTTTGAGGCCCTAAGCGGCTCCAGCGCGGAATACTTATTTACTAGTTGATGATCGACAGGCAGCACTACATCCACGCCGCGCACTTCGGCATTACGCAAAAATGAGCGGGCTATTCCCAGCATATTCTTTTCTACTTTGCTGCGGCCGGTTTCCACACCTTTAGCCGCTAAAAGCGTATTAGCCACACCGCCGCCCACCAGAATTACTTTGGCATAGTCAAGCATACCTTGCAAAAGCGGGGCTTTTTCGGCATAGGAGCGCCCACCAATCACCACACCAAAGGGCACATCCTCTTCTTCGTCCTCATCTTCGGCAAAGAATTCGCGCACTTTAGCGAGCTCAGCCTGGCAAGCCGGACCCAGACATTTATCCTGAAAATATTCGCTCATACTCACCAAGGAGGCATGGCGCCGGTGGCTGGCGGCAAAAGCATCACAAATATAGGCCTCAAAAGGAGCAGCTAATTCTTTGGCAAAATCTTCGTCATTGGCTACTTCGCCGGAATTAAAGCGCAAATTTTCCAGTAAAATAAGCGAGCCGGGCTTTAATTGGCGCAAAAGGCCTTTAACACCATCGCCCACACAATCCTCAGCCAAAATAACATCCATATTGAGAGCTTCGGCCAAAGCAGTGCCAATGCCGGCTAAGCTCAGCCGCTCTTCCACCGCTCCGTGCGGCCGCCCCAAATGGGCACCAATAGCCAGGCGCGCACCTTTAGCCAACACAGCCTTTATGGTAGGCAGAGCGTTCTCTATCTTAAAATCGTCGCGCACCTCACCGCGGCTGGCAATCGGCACATTAAGGTCGAGGCGCAAAAAGGTGGCTTTATTTTCCAGATTAAGATCGGCAAGAGCTTTCATCAAAACCTCGCAGACAAATTAGAGGGAAAATCCTACGCATTCCCGCTAGTGCAATATAGCGAACGCTTTTTTATCGTCAAGAGCAGTTTTAGAAAAATTGGGGCTTATTCGCCTTTTACGGTGAGGTCGTCGATGCCAAGGCTGGAATTAGCGCCGATTTCACGCGGGTCGAGCCATTTGAGCATAATATAAGAATCAACAGGCACAGCCACATTAAAGCTGGCGGAGATTGACACTCTGTTGGCCTCAAGATTGCCATCAAGCTCATCACTTTGTGAACCAGTGGCTTTACCTTGAGGAGCATTGAAATCCAAAGATGCCACATCGGTGGTTGCTACGTCATAAACATCTTCATAACTTGCAGGCTCACTATCAAGCACGGCATAAGAGAAATGCAGCACACCAGCTTCATCTTTATTGGCCGAACGCCGCCATTGTTCACCGGTATAAGAAACGGTGATTTTAGAAAGAGCGGCATCGGAATCATTTTTAAGTACCAGGTAAAGAGACATATCATTGTCGCTATTAGAGGCCAGTGTCCCCAGAGCGCGGTCGGTGGCATTTTGGGAGCCGTAATTATAGAGGCCGCCGTTGGTGCTGTTACCGTATGAAGGATTGTATGATTTGCTGCCGCCCCAATCAATCCAAACTTTTTCGTCATCTTCCATTTTCCAAGCTGTAGCAAACCAGCCGGCCATGGCGTCAATATTGGTGAGCTTGCCTTGAGTTTTGCCAAGGCTATCAAAATCATTTTCATAAAGAATGCCGATATTACTCACTTTATCTACAATATTGGCATAAGCGGCGGCGCCGATGTTTTCCCGCACTTTTTCCCAGCTGGGGCGCACGGAAACGGTATCAGTGTAATACCAGTTAATACCGCCATCGCCGGACCATTTGTACATCACCATATATTTACCTTTTTGATTAAAGGTGACATTGGCAACATAAACATCATGCAAGCTGGCATCATCTTTTTCATAAGCGGCATCAACGCAAGTAAGGCTTGCAAATGAGTTAGCGCTACCGGCCTGGCCGTCGGCTTCATAGCAGAGCTGAGCTTTCACGCCGGGGCAGCGGCCATCTTTGCGTTCATCTACGGGATACGCGGTGGTATTGGTAAAAGTACCGCGCACAGCCAGAGCCTCCCCGGGATGACCTTCTTCCGGCTCCAAGACCACAGCGCCGGCGTTGCCATTCACAAAATAAATATCGCGCACGCAATCTTCACCTTCACGGTGATAAGATTTGCCATCAATATCTTTACATTCGGAACCGGAAGGAAGTACGCAAGAATCACCTTTTTTCTTATAACCGTCGGCACATTGCCATTTACAGGCAGCGGCAGCTTCCCAACCATCTTCAGTGGTATAATTAATTGTCACATTGGCGGAAATGGACTCGGCATGTTCCGGAATAGCATTGGCATTGCAAGGCACTTCTTTGCTGTGAATGCAAATTCCGCCCTCTTTCACAAAATCATTATGGCAGGCACATTCGCCGTTTTGTGGGTCACAAGAAGCATTTTCATCATCACAATCAACATTTTTACATTTGTCACTCTCACCATAACAATTACCGTCTATTTTGCTGCATTCCTCACCGGGGTCACACTTAACACCCTCACAAAGGTCCACCGGCCCGGGGCCCGGTTTATCGGTATCGGCATCACTATTGCTGTCAGTAGAGGCATCTTTGACACAATCGCCGGACTTATCATCGCAATGCCAGCCGGGATTGCATTTAACTTCTTTACATTTATCAACCGGTGCCGGAGTTTTGTTACAAGTCGCATCACCGGCGCAATCTATATCGTTGCAATCAATAAAACCATCACAATCATTATCGACGCCATCGGTACAGCTCATGGCAGTCGGAACACATTCCGAATTGCCAATCGGGTTTTCTTTACACCCGGTTGACATAACCATGGCTACACCTACTAAAGTCAGCCATATAAAACCTTTAATTTGCTTCATTGCAATCTCCTCCCGTTCCGCATTAACGGAACAAATGCCTTTTAACTTTACAGCGATAAAGAGTTTTTGAAAATAATCTTTTATTCTGTTTTTTTAATATCGCCTTTAAAAAACTCCTGTTGCTTTACCCATTCCATAAAAATATCGGTACATTCAGGGCACAAATGACTGCCGCGAATAGAGGTTATAACCGACATAGTTTGCTCAATGCTCATAGATGGCCGGTAAGGCCGGTCGCTGCTTAAAGCATCATAAACATCGGCAACCGCCGTCATTCTGGCCCAAAGAGGTATTTCCTTGCCTTTTAATCTGTTGGGGTAGCCGGTGCCGTCATAACGCTCATGATGATAAAGGACTATGGAAATAATACCGGCCAGCGAGCTGATAGGCTCCAAAATATGCGCGCCAATTACCGGATGCTGCTGAATAAGCTGCATTTCATCGCTATTTAACGGGCCAGGTTTCAAAAGAATGGCATCGGGAATACCGATTTTGCCGATATCATGCAGACGTCCGCCCAGATAAGCCGCTTCCACATCGGCCTCACTACCACCGGCTATTTTTACCATTTGCGAAACAATATTCGCCACATTCTCCGAGTGGCCGTGAGTATAAGGATCGCGCGCTTCCAAAGCGGCAACCAAACTGGTGATGGTACCAAGGAGCAACCCGCGCTCACGTTCCAAAAACTCACGCTTTTTAAGCAACATATTGTAATTATTAGCCAATATCTGCTCCACTTGCATAACCAAGTGATCCATATTAAAGGGCTTCACCATGTAGGCTTCCACCCCCATGTGCTGCATGCGGAGCAAATAACTGCGCTCGGAAAAGGCACTCATAGCCATAAAGGGAATAGCGGCCTTTTCCGGCCAGGAGCGCACAGTCTTGAGCAAAGTAATGCCGTCAATCTCCGGCATGACAATATCGGAAATAATTAAATCTGGTGTAACGCTTTCGAGTGCTTTAAGCGCCTCGCGCCCGTTATAGGCCTTTATCACTGTAAAACCGGTGAGAGTAAGCGCTTCTTCCACAATGTCGCAAACGCTGGGGGCATCATCAACCACCAGGATAGTCCGCCCCTGGCGCATATCCTGTTTTTTGAGGATATTCTGCACGACATCCAAAAGGCGGGTACCAAGCTCATAACTGGTGAGATACGCTGTAGCTCCAGCTTTAAAAGAGGCCTCAATATTGGCTTCGGAATTAATAAGGCTGATTATAACTACCGGAACAGCTTTAGTAGAAGAGCGATTTCTAAGTTCTTGGCAAAGGGCAATACCGCTCTCATCAGGTAATTCCATACTGATGAGGATACAATCAAAGGGCAATTCGTCCGTCAGCTCCAGAGCTTTCGCCCCAGAAGAAGCCGAACGCAGCTCCAAATCCATATTACCGCCCAAAATACCGTAAATGGTCTGCAAAGCCAGAGGATCAGCATCTACTAAAAGAAGTCTATACTGTGCCATATTACATACCCATTTTTGAGGCCAGTTTGGTAAAAGCCTCGGCCGCCCGCATAGCTATAGTCACCGCATTGTGTTTTAGCACCGGGCGGGGATTAATCTCAATAATAGGTACCTCCATCTGAAAAGCCAGTTTAGGTAGCGTTGAAGCCGGATAAACCTCGGCGCTTGTGCCTACAACCACCAGGCAATGCGCGCGCACCAGCGCTTCTCGGGCCGCGTTCCAAGGGAGCTCCGGCAAACTTTCACCGAAGAGCACCACATCGGGCCGCATTAAAGCGCCACAAGAGCATTTGGGCAAAAAAGATACCAAATCGGCAGCACAAAGAGCCTGCCCTTTTTCTTTTACTGCTGCTATTTTATCTTTTAATTCAGTGAGATAATTACTCATGTCATTAGCTATGGCCCCACACTTTGAACAGCGAAAAGTAAATAAATCACCATGCAATTTATGCACTACAGCACTACCGGCTCGCTCGTGAAGATCATCGATATTTTGCGTTAAAACAGTAACTTCATGGCCGTTTTTAGCTAGGTTGGCAATTGCCAAATGACCGGCATTAGGGGTGGCTTTTAGAAAAACATTTACATTTTCCTCAATGAAAGAGAGCACTTTTTCCGGAGTTTTCAGGGCAGTAGCCTTTAAACTATCGACTGTACCAAACTGCTCCGGGGCATAGCGATTCCAAAGACCATCCTTATCGCGAAAAGTGGGAATACCGCTTTCCTGGCTCATACCGGCACCGGTAAACAGCACAATATTCTTTGATTTTTTTAACAAATCCGCTGCTTCGCCAAGTAGGTTTTCCATGAGTAAATTCTGTTCCGTAAACGGAACCCTCCCCTGTTTTCTATGCAATCACTACTAATCTATTTAAGCAATTAAATTTTTTAACTATTGCCAACTGAGCCCCGCCCTGTTAGTAATTTGCAAAAGCCGTGTGACCTAAAGCCATTTCGGCTACAGGTCGTCAACTTGGGAGGTACTATGGCTCAAAGTACTTGGCATCATCCGCAGAGTGTAGCACAAACACTGAAATTGCTTAACACCTACGCCGGCCAGTGTGTCGTGGTAGGAGGAGCAACAACCCTAGCCCTACGCAAAGACAAATTACCTCCGCACATTATTGATTTAAGTGCGGCAAATTTGAGTTTTGTACGCGTGGCACCGGCTAGCACCTTAATCGGCTCAATGACTCGCATGGCCGATATGTCACCTAAAGCTCTTCCGGGCGTTGGCGGCGCTTTTTTAGCTGAGGTTGCCGCTCATGTGGCCACCACCCCGCTGCGCAATATGATCACTTTGGGCGGCAATGTGGCCCAATGTTATGCCTGGTCAGAAATGCCGCTGGCCCTTTTAGCTATGGACGCTACCGTTCATCTGCGTTCTCTCAGCAGCCGCCGGCGCATAAAAGCTACTAAATTCTTTAGTCAGAGCAGTAGCCGCATTATTCGCGATGGCGAAATTATCACTCAAATCGAGTATCCCAACTACGAGGCCGGCCAGGCCGCCTTCGGTTATGAGCAAATTCGCCGCACCGTTACCGATTATCCGCTGCTTTCGGTAGCCGTTTTTCTAACTCAGGACAAGGGCATTATCACCAGCTCACACATTGTTGTTGGTTCCATAAAAACGCGCCCGGTCCTAGTCACTCAGCCCTCAGGCATGATGCTTGACAAAGCTATAGACGATATAGATATAGACCTCTTGAGCGCCAAAGCTGCCAAGGATTTAATTATTTCCAGCGACCCGCGAGCCAGTACCGGTTACAAACAAGAAATGGTTACCGTTCTCTGCCGGAGAGCTTTAAGCACCGCCTTGGCCGGCCTTGCCAAGTAAGAAGAAGGAGCGCACCATGCAAGTAAACATGATTATTAACGGCGAGCCCAAAACACTCGAAGCCGAAGCCGGCGATTTGCTTTTAGATGTCCTTAGAAGAAATGGTTACAAAGGCGCCAAAAAAGGTTGCGGCCACGGTACTTGCGGGGCCTGCACCGTGCTGATGGACGGGCGGCCGATTCTCTCCTGCATGACTTTTGCCGCCCAGGCCGAAGGGCATGAAATATTTACTGTCGAAGGCCTTGGTTCTGTAAACGAACCAAGCGAAATGCAAAAGATTTTTGTTAATAACGGTGCTGTACAATGCGGCTATTGCACTCCCGGCATGCTTCTGGCCACCAAAGCCCTTTTGGAAACCAACAGCGACCCGACGGAAGAAGAGATTAAACGTGCTCTTGATGGCAATCTTTGCCGCTGCACCGGTTATGTAAAAATCATCAAAGCCATTAAAGAAGTGGCTGCGGCTCAAAAAAGCCACTAACCGTAACAATTCGGAAAGCAACCAGAATTGAGGCGCCTCGGTAATGAGCTCCAGTGATGAGAAGGTAAGCAAAGAGGCGCGCGCAGAAACAGAGCCGCCCGAAGAACCCCAAAAAAAACAGGAAAAGCCCAGGCGTAGTCTTATTTCCCGCTTGTGGAGCATCACCTGGCGGATACCTGTTTACCTTTTTGCCTTCATCATCCTGGCCTTGGTACTGGCCCGGCTTTTTATCTTTACAGACGAACGCCTACGGGTTATGGGCAGTGACTTTTTAAGCGGTCTTTTAGGCACCAAAGTCACTATCGGCAAGTTAAGTATCGATATACCGACTACCATCGTTATTTCCGATTTAATCATTGCCGC
>JAEEGL010912467.1_pt1 | contig 31823 bp, 25 predicted proteins | sample 9134231 | NCBI WGS metagenome assembly JAEEGL01 (sample SAMN16246548, study PRJNA631951) | gut metagenome | biome: gut microbiome; feature: rumen; material: fiber-attached | host: Bos | place: Iran: Karaj | collected 2018-10 | reverse complement strand
TGTATATCATCCTCGTGCCGATACTCGGGATCTTCATCCGCAAAAAAGTAGGCATAAACGTCTGGATCAGCGTGGCGATCGCATGTGTCGGCCTTTACCTTTTGTGCATCACCGACACATTCAGACTTCAGGGAGAAGACTGGCTCTTACTTGCATGCGCATTCTTTTTTGCAGTGCAGATACTGGTCGTTGACAAGTACGTGCCGGATGCAAACGGAATAGCAATGGCGGCGATCGAATTTGCGGTATGCTCGGCGATGTCGGCAGTTGTCATGGTATTTACGGAGACTCCGACCTGGGCGCTCATAGGCGAGTGCAAAACTGCGATACTTTATGCGGGTATCGGAAGCTGCGGAATTGCGTACACATTGCAGATCCTCGGACAGCGCGATGTCGATCCGACCATGGCAAGTCTCATCATGAGCCTTGAGAGCGTGACCAGCGTGATAGCAGGCGCAATCATCCTCCACCAGATCATGACAGGCAGAGAGATCACAGGATGCGCGCTCATGTTCGTTGCGATCATCCTCGCCCAGCTGACGGATGTGATCTACTCAGGCAGGGCCAAGAAGAAAACAGAAAGCCGTTCGGCATAAAACACGACCACGCGGCAGCAAAGAAGAAAAAAAGGACATAGAAATCAGAGCCTTCAAATAAAAGAAGACGTATCACTAAAGATAATAAAAAAAACAAAACATATAATCATGGACAACAATAACGACAACAACAATAACAACTCAACACCCAACATAAAGCAGGCGCAGATCAAGATGCCCGTAAACCGTTCACACCTGGATGCTCTCGCAGACAAGTTTGCGGACAGCAGGGACAACAACGATTTTGCGGAATTCATGCATGAACTTGAAAACAGCATGGTCTGCATTCCTGCCCAGGCGCCAGTGGAAGGTGAACCTCCGAAGGTTTGTCTTTTGGCAAAAGATGACGGCTCCAAGGTATTCCCCGTGTTTACCTCGACACAGCAGATTCCCGCAGACAAACGTCCGCCTGCAGTAGTAACCATTCATTTCAAACAGGTGGTCGCGCTCGTCAAGAACAATTCCGACGAGCTTTCGCAGGTAGCGGTCAATCCGTTTACCAAAGGATTTGTTTTAAACGAGAGTCTGATAGACCTCGTGGACAAAAGATACAAAGCAGGCGCAAATAACCCCGGACAGGGTACGAGCGTTCAGGTGACCGAACAGCAGATGCATGCTCTCGCCCATGTGAAGATGGTGAGAGGTTATCTTGCGCAGGAGTTTTACAAAGATCCTGCCAAAGTGCTGTCGGACATCAAACTTAACAAGGAAAAATACATACTGGAAGCTTACAGGCACGTTTATCCGCAGAACATCCGCACACCATACACGCTGGATGACTTCGCGGTGATGTGTCTTCAGATAGAAGAAGGACTGATCATCACCCGTATCGATCTGCCCGAGAAATATACACAGGAAGGCAGCCCGCTTCGAATCTACATAACCGAGTACGGCGACAAGTACGGTTATTATCTGATAGAAAAAGGCGCAAAAGGCAGTCCGGGCATGATAACGAGTGTTGACGAAAACGGTGAGCACATTAAGATAGAGGAAGCTCCCGACAACGGCGCCGAGATCGAATCGGTCATGAGCCTGATCAGACCTTCGTGAACCGGATCCGTATGACCGGCCCGGCAAATATATATCAACGGAGCATTTGAAATATGTTATCTATAAACAGTTATAACCACATACCGCGTTTCACAGGATCCATACGCCGTATCGCGGCAGCCACACTTGCAGGCGCGCTCGTCATCTGCGCCCTGACATCATGCGGCAAGGATGTTACGGAAGGCGCGTCGGTCAGAGAGATCCACAAGGACGGGACCATAACAGCGACCATAGTGACGGATTTTGATGAAACCTTATATAATATCGATGAACTTAAGTCCATGATGAACCGGGAGATCGACGACTACAACTTCGGCCACGCAGGCGAAAAAGTGACCGCAGGAGACGTGACCTGCACGGAAGGCGTCCTGACCTGCATCATGAACTATGCGGCGGCTGAGGATTATGCCGAGTTTAACACCAGACGTTTCGTGGTCGAGTCTTTTGAAGAGGCGCTTTCATCCGATCTGGTCCGCATCTCGGTGAACTCTGTCGAAGACATGGCCCAGACAGACCTAAGCACTATCCAGGATACCGGCAAACTTTCGGTATTCATTACAGACGAGACCGGCTATGTAACTTTTCCCGGCAAAGTCAGATACATATCGCACGGCGTGGAAGTGGTCGGCAAAAAACAGATAGATGTGACCGAGGATATGGACGGCCTCGTTTACGTTATATATGAGAATAAGTAAGCATAACAGCGGAGGAATATTATGGAAAAGACAATGGACAAGATAGTAACGCTCGCCAAGACAAGAGGATTTGTTTATCCGGGTTCCGAGATATACGGCGGACTGGCCAACACTTGGGATTACGGCAATCTGGGCGTTGAGCTTAAGAATAATGTCAAAAAAGCATGGTGGCAGAAGTTCGTTCAGGAAAGCCCCTACAATGTCGGCGTTGACTGCGCGATCCTCATGAACCCCCAGACATGGGTGGCTTCGGGACATCTCGGCGGATTCTCCGATCCTTTGATGGACTGCAAGCAGTGTCACGAAAGATTCAGGGCCGACAAGATCATAGAGGACTATGCTGCTGAGAATAATATCACTCTCGAGTCTTCCGTTGACGGATGGTCGCACGAGCAGATGGAGAAGTTCATAAAAGACAACAATGTTCCCTGTCCTTCATGCGGCGGCCATGAGTTTACTTCGATCAGAGAGTTCAACCTGATGTTCAAGACTTTCCAGGGCGTAACAGAGGATGCCAAGGATGTTGTTTATCTGCGTCCCGAGACCGCTCAGGGTATATTTGTAAACTTCAAGAACGTTCAGAGAACTTCCCGCAAAAAAGTACCTTTCGGAATCTGCCAGGTAGGTAAGAGTTTCCGTAACGAGATCACACCCGGCAACTTCACTTTCCGTACCAGAGAGTTTGAGCAGATGGAGCTTGAGTTCTTCTGCAAGCCCGGTACACAGACGGAGTGGTTTGAGTATTGGAGAAGCTTCTGCTACAAGTGGCTCTTAAGCCTTGGTATCAAGGAAGAGCACTTAAGGCTTCGTGACCATGATCCTGAGGAGCTTTCATTCTACAGCGATCATACGACGGATATAGAGTATGCATTCCCCTTCACCGACTGGGGCGAGCTCTGGGGTATTGCATCACGTACAGACTATGACTTAACGCAGCATCAGAATACATCAGGCGAATCAATGGAATACTTCGATGATGAGTCAAACGAGAAGTATATCCCTTATGTTGTTGAGCCTTCGCTTGGTGCCGACAGAGTGACTCTTGCATTCCTCTGTGAGGCATATGATGAGGAGAATCTCGGAACCGAAGAGGCTCCCGATATGCGTACCGTTCTTCGTTTCCATCCGGCGATCGCACCCGTTAAGATCGGTGTGCTTCCCTTATCAAAGAAACTCAATGAGGGCGCCGAGAAGATATATGCAGAGTTGTCGAAGTACTATAACTGTGAATTCGATGACAGAGGCAATATAGGTAAGAGATACAGAAGACTTGATGAGATAGGAACTCCCTTCTGCATAACCTACGACTTTGATTCCGAAGAGGATCATGCAGTAACTGTCAGGTTCAGAGACAGCATGGAGCAGGAGAGAGTGGCTATAGACGAACTTAAGGCTTACTTCGCCGACAAGTTCACATTCTAATTGATGAAGGAGAAGAGCGTATGACAAAATGGGTTTATTTGTTCAGTGAAGGCAGGGCGGATATGCGTAACCTCTTAGGTGGTAAAGGCGCTAACCTTGCGGAGATGACCAACCTTGGTCTTCCCGTTCCCCAGGGCTTCACCATCACGACAGAGGCATGTACACAATATTATAATGACGGCAAAGAGATCAATGATGAGATCAGAGAACAGATAGACAAGTATATTGTTAAGTTGGAAGAGATCACAGGTAAAAAGTTCGGCGATCTCGATAATCCCCTCTTAGTATCCGTACGTTCCGGTGCGAGAGCTTCAATGCCCGGTATGATGGACACTATCCTTAACCTTGGTCTTAATGAGCAGGTTGTGGGCGTTATCGCCGAGAAGTCTCAGAATCCCAGATGGGCATGGGACTGCTACAGAAGATTCATACAGATGTACTCTGATGTCGTTATGGAAGTCGGCAAGAAGTACTTTGAAGAACTCATCGATAAGATGAAGGATGCAAGAGGCGTTAAGCAGGATGTAGAGCTTACTGCCGATGATCTTAAGGAATTGGCCAACCAGTTCAAGGCTGAATATAAAGCCAAGATCGGGACAGATTTCCCGGATGATCCCAAGGAACAGCTTTACGGCGCGATCAAGGCGGTGTTCCGTTCATGGGACAATCCCAGAGCCAATGTATACAGAAGAGATAATGATATACCATATTCATGGGGTACTGCAGTCAATGTACAGTCTATGGCATTCGGTAACATGGGCGATGATTGCGGAACAGGTGTTGCATTTACCCGTGATCCCGCTACCGGCGGCAAGGGACTGTTCGGTGAGTTCCTTACCAACGCACAGGGCGAGGATGTGGTTGCAGGTGTTCGTACACCCATGAAGATCGCTGAGATGGAAGAGAAGTTCCCTGAGGCGTTCGCACAGTTTAAGGATGTATGCGAGAGACTTGAGAGTCACTACAGAGATATGCAGGATATGGAGTTCACCGTTGAGCACGGTAAGCTTTATATGCTTCAGACAAGAAACGGTAAGAGAACAGCACAGGCTGCACTAAAGATAGCTTGTGATCTTGTAGATGAGGGTATGCGTACTGAGCAGGAAGCAGTTGCGATGATCGATCCTCGTAACCTTGATACTTTGCTTCACCCTCAGTTTGATGCAGAGGCTGTAAAGAAGTCAGAGCCTGCAGGAAAGGGCCTTGGAGCAAGTCCCGGAGCTGCATGCGGTAAGATCGTATTCTCTGCAGAGGATGCTCAGAGTTGGGCTGAAAGAGGCGAGAAGGTTGTTCTTGTACGTCTTGAGACTTCTCCCGAGGATATTACCGGAATGAAGGCCGCTCAGGGTATACTTACAGTAAGAGGCGGTATGACGTCTCATGCTGCAGTGGTTGCACGTGGCATGGGCAAATGCTGCGTATCAGGCTGCGGCGATATCAATATGGACGAAGCAGGCAAGAAATTTACTCTTGCAGGCAAGGAATACCATGAGGGAGACTATATATCAATAGACGGTACCACAGGTAAGATATATGACGGTATCATCCCTACAGTGGATGCACAGATCGCAGGAGAATTCGAGAGAGTAATGAACTGGGCAGATAAGTATCGTACGCTTGCTGTTCGAACCAATGCAGATACTCCGGCTGATGCAAAGAAGGCAAGGGAGCTTGGAGCTGAAGGTATCGGCCTCTGCCGTACTGAGCACATGTTCTTCTCTGAAGACAGAATAGATGCATTCCGTGAGATGATCTGCGCCGATTCGGTTGAAAAGAGACAGGCAGCGCTTGAGAAGATACTGCCTTATCAGCAGAACGATTTCGAACAGCTGTATGAAGCTTTGGAGGGATGCTCTGTTACGATCAGATTCCTTGATCCTCCGCTTCATGAGTTCGTTCCTACAGAGGATGATGATATTCAGAAGCTTGCATATGCACAGGGTAAGCCTGTTGAAGAGATCAAGAGCCTTATAGCTTCACTCCATGAATTCAATCCCATGATGGGACACAGAGGAATAAGACTTGCAGTTACTTATCCCGAGATAGCTGCCATGCAGACCAAAGCTGTTATCAGGGCTGCAATAAATGTACAGAAAAAGCATCCCGAATGGCAGGTTAAGCCTGAGATCATGATACCTCTCGTATGTGATGTCAAAGAACTTAAGTGTGTTAAGAAGGTTGTTGTAGAGACTGCAGATGCCGAGATAGCTGCAACAGGTGCTGATCTTGAGTATGAGGTTGGTACCATGATCGAGATTCCCAGAGCTGCACTTACATCTGACGAGATCGCCAAGGAAGCTGATTTCTTCTGCTTCGGAACAAACGATCTGACGCAGATGACATATGGTTTCTCAAGAGACGATGCGGGCAAGTTCCTTTCAGCATATTATGAGAGCAAGATCTTCGAGAATGATCCGTTCGCACGTATCGATCAGGATGGCGTAGGTAAGCTTATGGAATTGTCTATAAAGCTTGGTAAGCCTGTTAATCCGAACCTTCATATCGGAATTTGCGGAGAGCATGGCGGAGATCCTACATCAGTAGAATTCTGCCACAGAATAGGTCTTGATTATGTATCATGCTCACCTTTCCGTGTTCCGATCGCAAGACTTGCTGCAGCACAGGCAGCTATCACCTATGGTAACGGCGGCAAGGAGACTATAGAAGAGAAGATTCTTGATGCTTTCCATGATGTTAAGGATAAGGCCAAGGAAGCTGCCGGAGCGGCCAAGGACTTTGTCAATGCCAATAAAGGACCTGCAAAAGAGGCAGCATGTGAATTGGCCAAGTCAGGAAGTGAAGTGGCCAAGGATGTAGCCAAGACAGGTAAGGAAGTGGCCAAGGCAGGGCTTGCAGGTGTCAAGGCCGGCTGGGAAGAAGCCAAGAAAGTATTTAAGAGCAATAAGGAATAATTATTGCAATTATAATATGTAAGATCAAGAAGCGAAACGATTGCTGTTTCGCTTCTTTTTCTATGTTGTACGCGGGTCATGAAAATGTAGTTTAGTAAATTTTAGTAATTTTTACCAAAAATGCAAGCGCAATATTGTGAAACACGACGTTGACATATAATATAAAAGTGTTAAGATGGTTTTAGTAAGTTTTAGTAAACTTTACAAAAAAGGAGGAAAACATGAAAAAGAAGATTTTAGCAAGCATTCTTGCTGCTACTATGGTTCTTGGCCTTACAGCCTGTGGTGCAAGCGGAGCAGACGCAGCAGCCAATACAGCTGCAGATACAGCAGCAGACAGTGCAGAGGCCGCAGCAGAACCGGCAGATACAGCTTCCGATGCAGGAGCTGACGCTGCAGCAGAGGCCGTAGATTACGGCACGGGTGAGATCAAGGTATGGGTCGCAGATGCGGTTGTTGATTTCACAAAGAGTCAGATCGATACATTTATTTCCAATAATCCTCAGTTCGCAGGTTACACTGTGACAGTTGAGGCAGTCGGTGAGGGTGATGCCGCAGGCAACATGATCACAGACGTACAGGGCGGCGCTGATATCTATGCATTCGCACAGGATCAGATTGCAAGACTTGTTTCAGCAGGTGCTCTTGAGACAGTCAATCCTGAGTTTGAGGCTGATGTTAAAGCCAATAACGATGCAGGTTCCATCGCAGCGGCTACAGTAGGCGGACAGCTTTATGCTTATCCTCTTACATCAGACAACGGCTACTTCTTATACTATGATAAGAGCGTTGTTACAGATCCTTCTTCTCTTGAGAAGATCCTTGCTGATTGCGAAGCTGCAGGTAAGAACTTCTATATGGAGATCAACTCAGGATGGTATCAGACAGCATTCTTCTTCGCTACAGGATGTGATCTCTCTTACGAGACAGATGATCAGGGTAACTTCACCAAGGCTAATGTATCTTATGCATCAGATGCCGGTGTTGTAGCTCTTAGAAAGATGATCGAACTCAATGGATCCAAGGCATTCCAGAACGGATCGGCTGCAGGCGAAGCTACCAATGTAGCTGCTATCGTGGACGGTACATGGGATTCAAGCACAGTAAAGGATCTTTTCGGAGACAATTATGCATGTGCTAAGCTTCCTACATTCGAAGGTTCTGACGGCAAGACATATCAGTTAAGCGGCTTCGGCGGATTCAAGCTTCTTGGTGTTAAGCCTCAGGATGACGAGATGAAGCTTGAGGTATGTGACGCTATCGCCAACTACCTTGCAAGCGGAGATGTTCAGCTCGCAAGATACAATGAAGTAGGCTGGGGTCCTTCCAACCTTTCAGCCCAGGGCTCAGCAGAGGTTAAGGCTGATGAGGCACTTGCAGCACTCGGACAGCAGCTCGCATTCACTGTTCCTCAGGGACAGTATCCCGGAGATTATTGGGGACTTGCTACATCACTCGGTGATTCTATAAGAAATGGCGAGATATCAGCATCTTCAAGTGATTCTGATCTGATGAGCGTTCTTCAGGAGTTCCAGGATACATGCGTAGGATATGCGCAGTAAGTTATCGTTAGTAAAGTGAATTATCAGATAAATTCACTAAACATGTTCAATCTGTGGTATAATTTAATCGCATAGATTGATTCAAGGGATAAGAGAATGAGCCCGGCGAAGATATCTTTGCCGGGCTCGTTTTTTGTTAAATATGAAATCAGACGGCATTTCATGTTTAACAAAAAAGCTTCTCATTGTCTATTGCAACAGATGGAGGTTATTTATGGGTGATAGGGTGAAAAACATATTCGCGCCTATTGGATTCGCGGTTACAAAAGGGGATTGGAAGACTAAAATATCACTTGTTATTTTAGGCTTCGGGCAATTGCTCAGAGGACAGATAATAAAAGGCTTAAGCTTTTTGCTCATTGAGATTGGCTTCATAGTTTATCTTGTGAGCTTCGGAGCAAAGTATTTTGCCAAACTGGGCACTTTGGGGACGGTCGCCACACAAAAAGTCGGCCGTAAGACTGTGTATGGGGACAACAGTTTCCTTATACTTCTTTTTGGCATATTGACGCTATTTGTCATGGCTGCATTTCTGCTTGTATGGTATCTGAACATTAAGGATAATATGGAGGCAGAAGAGCTGCTTAAGAAGGGCAAGCAGCTGCCTTCCAACAAAGCAGTATTTGCGTCTCTGTTTGACAAGCACTTTGATAAGACACTTTTGGCGCTGCCTGTTACCGGCATATTCGTATTTACCGTGCTGCCCATTCTTTTCATGATCTGCGTGGCGTTTACCAATTATGACAAGAATCATCAGGCACCTACCAACCTGTTTACATGGGTGGGTTTTGATAACTTTAAAAGACTTCTTTCTTTTGGCTCGTCCGGCATAGGAGGGACTTTTGTGCAGGTGCTTACATGGACGCTTGTATGGGCACTGTTTGCTACATTTATAGACTATTTCCTTGGACTTGCCGTGGCGATGCTTATCAATAAAAAAGGTGTAAGATGTAAGCAGCTGTGGCGTACGATACTTGTTCTTACCATTGCCGTTCCGCAGTTTGTCTCTCTTCTTTATATTATGAAGTTCTTTGCCAATGACGGATTGCTTAACGGCTATCTGCTCAAATGGGGCGTTATCAGTTCGCCCATACAGTTCTGGGTCAATCCGATGTTGGCACGTATCACTATCATTGTAGTCAATATATGGATCGGTATACCGTATATGATGCTCATAGCGACCGGACTGCTTATGAATATACCTGAGGATCTCTATGAGAGCGCAAGGATAGACGGAGCCAACGGATGGCAGATGTTCAGATCCATTACACTGCCTTATATTCTGTTTATCACGGGGCCTTTTCTGCTCACGCAGTTTACAAACAACCTGAACAATTTCAATGTCATATATCTGCTTACACAGGGCAAGCCACAGAGTATGTCTCTTAAGGAGAATGCGGGCAGTACGGACCTATTGGTTACATGGCTTTATAAGATGACTGTCAATGACACCAACTATTGTATGGCGGCTGTCATCGGTATCATGGTATTCATTGTTACGGCGGTTGTATCTCTGGTGGTATATAATTCTTTGCCATCTGTAAAGGACGAGGAGGGCTTCCAATAATGAAGACATCATATAGAAGAAAACAGGCAACGAGTAATGTTTTGGCACATATATTGTTGGTTATCATAAGTATCATATGGCTGTTTCCTTTTGTCGGACTGGTACTGACAAGCTTCAGAAGCTTTGATCCGAAGGTGGAATACGGTGGAATGGTCGATTATCTGATCCCCAAGACATTTTCACTTGATAATTACAGATTCTTATTCAGCGGGCAGACCAATTTCTTACGCTGGTATCTGAATACCATCATCATAGCGGTGTTTGTATCGCTGTTTCAGACTATCATAGTTCTTTGCGTGAGCTATGCGCTTTCACGCATGAGATTTGTCGGAAGAACCTTCCTTATGAGATTCTGGCTGATACTTGGTATGTTCCCGGGATTTCTTACCATGATCTGTCTGTACTTCCTGCTTAAGCAGTTCGGACTGACACAGGCGGGAGCTGTGCCCGGTCTTATACTTGTGGCCGTAGCCAGCTCAGGCATGGGTTATTATGTATGTAAGGGCTATTTTGACACGATTCCGAAAGCGCTTGATGAAGCGGCCAGAATAGATGGTGCTACAAGGGCGAGAGTGTTCTTTACCATGACCATTCCCATGAGCAAACCCATCATCATATATACGGCGCTGGTGGCATTTATGGCACCCTGGTGTGACTATGTATTTGCTTCATACGTGGCATTCGGACATGACGAGAGCTACAACGTGGCTGTGGCCATGACCAGATGGGTATGGACCAACGATTATCAGGCGTATTTCACGAGATTCTGTGCCGGAGGCATACTTGTAGCTGTTCCTGTTACAATACTGTTTATGTGCCTGCAGAAGTACTACGTTGAAGGTGTTACCGGCGGCGCAGTTAAGGGCTAAATGCTTCGCATGTATGAATAAGAAATATTTTTTGATCATATTGACAATAATAATATCTATCACCGGATGCGGAAGAATGAGTTCTTCCGCATCTGTTAATAATGCGCCTGACGATAATTACAGGAACTATTATGAGGTGTTCGTGTATTCCTTCTATGACAGCGACGGGGACGGGACAGGCGATCTTAAAGGTGTGGAAGAAAAACTTGATTATATAGCGGAGCTTGGATGCAACGGAATATGGCTGATGCCTGTGATGCCGTCTCCTACGTACCATAAATACGATGTGACCGATTATATGGATATAGATGCGCAGTATGGTTCCATGGAAGATTTTGAAAGCCTGATAAAGACGGCTCATGATAAGCATATAAGGGTGATCATGGATATGGTCATCAATCACACTTCTTCGAAGCATCCGTGGTTTGTGTCTGCAACGGATTATCTTAAGGGACTGCCTGCGGAAGATGAACCTGATGCATCGGTATGTCCGTATGTCATGTATTATCATTTTGGCAAGGAGAAAAAGGACAGTACATGGTATCCGGTAGCGGGAACACAGTATTACTACGAGGGAAGTTTCTGGTCGGAGATGCCGGATTTAAATCTTGCCAACACTGATTTGGTTGGTGAACTGGATGCGGTGGCTGACTTTTGGATCGATAAGGGAGTGGATGGATTCAGAATGGATGCGCCGCTTCATTATGAGGAGAATGATAAGAAGTTTAATACAGATGTTCTGAAACATCTTTATGAGCACTGTATTGGCAGGAATCCTGATTTTTACATGGTCAGCGAAGTTTGGGGCAGTGAAAAGACTATTGAGGAGTATTATGAGAGTGAGACTCCGAGCATGTTTGATTTTACATTTGCACAGGCTGAGGGAGATATCATAAAAACGGCAAGAGGTGCTGAAAAGGCTGAGAAGTTTGTGCGCAGGATGACTGAGGTTCAAAAGGCGCGGCAGGAGATATATCCTGAGTATATCAATGCGCCTTTTATCACTAATCACGATATGGCGAGGATATCCAATGCGTTAAACGGCAAATCTGCGGATATGAAGATGGCGGCAGCTCTGCTTTTTAGTATGGATGGATCGCCCTTTATATATTATGGAGAAGAGATAGGCTTAAGCTCCAAGGGGACAAAGGACGAGAACAAAAGATTGGCGATGTACTGGTCTGATGCCGATAAGGCAGGTATATGTACCGGACCGGAGGATGCGGATAGGGACATAGAACAGAAATGTGAACCTGCGGATATGCAGATGAAGGATCCCGAGTCGCTGTATTCATGGTATAAGTACGGGCTTACTCTTCGTAATACCTATCCTGAGATAGCAAGAGGAAAAAGTGAGATACTTGAAGAACTTACAGACTCTCATGTGGCTGCTTTAAAGAGAACATATGGTGAAAATACCATATATATAGTGTATAATACCGGTAAAGAGACTACAGAATTGATTCTTGACGGTACAGAACCGGCCGCATGTAAGGTAGCAGGATACATGTCTGCCGGTGAGGGAAACTGCGAGATCACAGACGGTGTTCTGAGACTGCCGGCTAAGACTGTGGCATATCTTAAGTGAATATTATGAAAGGATATGGATATAATGAGCAATAGTGTGGGAGGATACGATATAGTATCCCTGATCAATTCGGTCTGGATGCCGGTACTGCTTGCGCTTTTATGCGCAGGATATGGAGTGTATCTGGCCATTACGAAGGATCCCAAAGCGGTGAGACGAAAAAATGACAGAGAGGCAGTGCTTAAGGAAAGCGCGGTGTATGTTAAAAATGCAATGTGGCTTATGTTTTTTATGGCACTTGGTTGTGTGATCATGGCATGCATAATCTTCTTTACCGGGAATGATATGGCAGCCACGATCCAATCGATAAGCTGGTTCATCTTTTTTGCAATACTGTGGAAACGCAATGAGGATAAAAACGGGGCATTATAAGGCACTTGCCCCGTATTCGATTTTGAATATATAAATCATATATATGTATGATGCCCTGTATCAAAATGCAATACAGGGCATTTTTTATGCAGCAACAAGCCGGATACAGATCGCCGAACAGAGAAATATTGCCTGCCTGGTTTTGAAGAAAAACAGATATCAATTGTCTTAATTGTGTTCTTTTTTAGAAAATTTGGTCTTCATAAAGTTTTGAAAAATATGTGAGACTAATTACCCGGTGTGATCTATATATTGTGAGATGGCGGATTGCGTGCATTCGATAATCAGGATTTAATCAAAACAAGAAAATGACTGCAGGGCGTGTTTTTTTCGTATAATTCCTTTATTTTCCAATAAAAATGTACATTTTGAGAAGATATTGTGGTAAAATATATAGCATAGTGCAGAAAAAACACTATATATTGTGCTAAAAATGCAGGATTGTTCGGGCGTTAACATAAGAATATGCAAGATTATATGTGCGGAGCGTGTCTGGGCGTCGTTTTTGGGTTGATTCTTGCAATTTGACTTGCAGAAGTCTGATTATAATTTTGTGCATTTTATGATACATTTTTTACGGTATCAGATATGACACCTCAATATTTTGTGGGAGACATAAGATTGACCAATCTGTAACGATCGATCACTGAAGACGATAAATCTGACTTTTCGGTAATAAAATATAATTGTCTTAGTTGCGCGACCAATAAGAACAATTCTGCACGCGTTATTTATTGCGAATTTTGCCGCTTTAAGCGGCTGCGATATATAATATCGACTGTTATACAAGAGGTAATTTTTTGATTCGGAGGAGAATGTGAATACTGTTGGACATTATTTGGTGATATTTATTATTTCGATGGTCCCGCTTGTCGAACTGCGGGGCGCCATACCTTATGCGGTTGGGTTTATTGAAAACGGTGTACCGTTAAGCCTGCCGTTATGCTATGTTATTGCGATCGTCGGCAATATGCTTCCGGTTCCCATTATTTACCTTTTTGCCAGAAAGGTGTTAGAATGGGGCAAGGATAAGAAGATCATAGGCGGCTTCTTTACATTCTGCCTTGAAAAGGGTGAAAAAGTCGGAGAGAAGATGCAGGCCAAGGCCGGCATGGGACTGTATGCAGCATTGCTGCTGTTTGTTGGGATTCCGATACCCGGAACGGGAGCGTGGACTGGTACTCTGGCAGCAAGTATTCTTGATATGGACTTCAAGAAAAGCGTCGGCGCTGTTATGGTGGGGGTTGTCATGGCCGGGATCATAATGGGCATTGTGAGTGCCGGACTGTTTAAACTTGTTTTTTAATGACAAGTCTGTGCTCTGATTCGTATAAGAATATGTGTGAGGAATTTTTTGATTATGGAAAAAACTGATTCTGCCGTTTCAAAAAACCGAATATACACGGGCGCGATAATTGCTGTTGCTATTATATCCGTGGGCGCAGGTATATTTCTTTTAAGAGATGATTTTGAAAGCCTGTTAAGGTGGTATATAGCCTTTTTTGCTCTTGGATTTGCATCGATCCCGCTTTCGATGGTCCTGTTTGGCAAGATGGGTAAGAACGGGTACTATTTCGGCAAGGCGCTGGGACTGGCGGTGTGTGCATATGTTCAGTGGCTTTTGTGCAGTTTCGGCATGGGCAGGTTCAGTGCCATAAGTTCAATAATCGTTATTGTAATATATGCAGCGATCTGTTATGTGAGTGCATTCCTTATATATAAGAAGAGATCTGATACGGATAAAGATGACAAGAGCACTGAAAGTCTGTTTACTAAATTGTTCGGCGGACTTGCTATAGAAGATATTATAATTAGAGAAGCCATATTCTTCTTTATTATTGTGGCGTTTTCATGGCTTTTCGGACACAAGATACCTGCTACAGAGACGGAGAGAGTGATGGACTTCGCTTTCATGCAGACTCTGTATAAGAGCGATGTTATGCCACCGCTTGATCTGTGGGCAGCCGGCGACACTCTTAATTATTATTATTTTGGTCTGTATCTGATCACCTATATGTGCAAGATCAGCTTTGTTGATACTGCTACAGGCTATTCGCTGGGCATGAGCCTTGTCATAACGTGTGGACTCATCTTTTCGTACAGTCTGGTTCACGGATTGCTTGTTCATAAGACGACCGTCAATAAAAAGGCGCCTGTCATAGGCGGACTTATTGCTTCTGCGGCTGTCTGCCTGTGCGGTAATATGCATTATTTTGTATTCTATAAGATCGTTCCCATGCTGTGGGATATTTTGCGGATCAGTGGAGAAAAGCCTACTTATTGGTTTGCCAATTCGACCAGATATATTGGCTACGTTCCCGTGAATGATGCTGACAGGACCATATCCGAGATGCCTGCATATTCGTTTATCATAGGCGACCTTCATGCGCATGTTGTAGATATAATGTATGTACTTACGTTCATGGCGCTACTTGTATGTTTCGCTTTTAAGCCGGCGAATAAATCCGGAAAAGACGGACGAGTAATGTGGGACGAGATTTTCGATATCAGACTGATCGCGGCTTCTTTTATCCTTGCAATTTCAGCCATGACCAATTATTGGGATTATCCGATATACTACGTGGTAGCACTTGTTATTATATGTGCTTCCATGTTGTATCGCTACGGAGCGCACGTAAAGACTTTTTCAAACATTGCTTTGCAGGCTGTATTGTTCATTGTATTTGTTATCATCATAAAGCTTCCGTTTGAGCTTGGATTTGACAGGATGATCAATGGCATTAAGCTTGCAACACAGCATTCGCTCGTTCATCAGATAGTCATTATGTGGGGCTTGCCACTGTTTACGCTGATCGTATTTACTTCATATATATATATCAACAGAAAGAAGGGCATTGCCACGATAGCCGATACGATCGCACTGCTTTTGGGAGCCTGCGCTACGGGTCTTGTGTTGCTTCCCGAACTTGTATTTGTTGCTGATATATATATCAATGGATTTCCCAGATGTAATACAATGTTCAAACTTACATATCAGGCGTTTATAATATTCGGCCTTATGATGGCTTACTACATCACCAGAGTTCTCTTTGGTACGGATGATACGTATCAGGTGGATGGGACTGCGGATATTAAGCTTTATGCAAAAAATGCATACATTAAGAGATTGATGTGCGTAAGCCTTGTGCTACTTACCATTACATTCGGGTATTTCTTTACATCATCTTCAATGTGGTACGGTAAAAGCTTTAAAGATTGGCACTATATGGGACTTGACAGTATGAGTACGGTTAAGAGCAATCTTGGCGATGAACTTGCTGCCGTAGAGTGGATCAATGACAATACCGAAGGCCGGGAGGTGATCCTTACGGCTTACGGCAACAGCTATTCGATGGACTGTGTAATACCTGTTCTGACAGGACATCCGACAGTACTTGGATGGGGGACACATGAGTGGCTCTGGCACAATGATTACGCTTATATAAGCGACAGACAGGCCGAGATCGATACCGTATATTCGACCGGCAGTGTCGATGCTGCAAAGAGCGTGATCGATGAATATGATATAAGATATATATATGTCGGGACGCGAGAGAATGACAAGTATCCTGAAATGGATATGGACAGACTGTACAGTCTGGGTGATGTTGTATACAGAAATGATGACATATCAAGTGTTATCATTAAGGTGAAATGATGAAGATAGATACAAGAGGCAGATGGCTCACAGTTACTGCTCTGGTATATATATACATACCTGTATTATTGTTTCTGTGGGGATTTACGAAATGGTACATAGCCTTTATATCGTCGGTGGCGGTGATATGGGGAGTGTACCTTTTGTTGTCTGATATCATTAAAAATCATACGACCGGTGAAAAAGATGAGCCCATATATCTGTCGCTTCCAATGTTTGTTTTGGCGGCCGTGGTCATCACCGGGCTGTGCATGGTGCTTGGAGTGGGAGGCTTTTTTCCGCAGGCGGGAGACTGGTATAAACATAATGCTGTATTAAGTGATCTTATCAACTTCTCATGGCCCGTATACTATGATGATTTCGGACGATGCATGCTTACGTATTATCTGGGGCAGTATCTTATTCCGGCCGTGATAGGCAAACTTTTCGGTGGATTCAGCACCGGAAGTATTGCTATGTTTGTCACAAGCGTATTGGGGCTTTGGCTTATCTATATCATGCTTGTGAAGATCACGAGAGCCGATAATGTCGTCAAACAAGTGGCGCTTTTGCTTATCATGCTTTTATTCTGTGGTCCGCTTAATCTGACGCAGAGTGTGCTGACTCAGGTGTGTGGGGATAAATTCTACTCAATGGGCAGTTATCATTGGGTCCTCATGGATAATATCCTTCTTCAGTACAGAAGCAATACGATCATGATCAGATGGATACTTCCGCAGATCGTGGTTCCATGGTTGACGGTTATTATGCTTTTGGAATACAGGAAAAAAGTAAACTTCTATGTAATCTTGCTTTTGCCGACACTTCTGTTTGGCTCGTTTTCATTTGCTGCATTGGCCGTTCTTGGCATCATGGAAGCGATTTATCTGCTTATAGGCAGAGAAGCCAAGATAACGGATGTTTTCTCACTGACCAACATACTGCCGGCGTTAAGCTTTGGCTCGGTTCTCTTTATGTATTTTCTTGGGAACATGCAGGTGGACAAACCGGTCAGTTCTTCGTTCAGATTCCAAATATATGGACCGGATGAATTGCCGCTGTACATTGTATTCTGTCTGCTTATGTTCGGAGTGTATTTCGCATGCTGCTATAGTGTGAATAAGAGCGATGAACAATGGTATTTTAATCTGCTCATCCTGCTGTTGCTTCCGTGGACCAAGATGGGGCTCTGTAATGATGTGGTCATGTCAGGCTCGATCCCGTCACTTTTTATCCTTATGATCATGATATGCAGAACTCTGTTTACACAAAAAGAAAGCACCGCTCTCGGGATAGCAAAGGGTATAATGATCGTGTTTTTGCTGATCGGATGCATATATCCTGTGAAAGAGATAGGAGATAATATACGTGATAACAGACCGGGAATGGAGACTGCAGACTATTATGCGACCATGAGATGGTTCACCGACAGAAGCGATACAAATATATCCGAAGACCTGGTATATAACTATTATACATATGATCCTGAAGGCAAGATATTCTATGAATATATAGCCAGAAAAAAGTGATAAAAGTTAATTCAGGATATAACTTCCACTATCATATATAACATCACCGTCATCATCGATGAGGATGACATATATCTTATTCTTTTTCAGTTCATCAGCTCTTTTGACAGCTTTTTGCATTCCCTCGGAAAGAAGTATTGTGCTGAGCACATCTCCCTCCATCGAAGAAGCACTTATTACAGTTGCACTGCTTAAATCCGTCTCAAAAGGATAACCGGTAGAGGGGTTTAAGATATGATGATATAACCTGCCGTCCGATTCGAAATATCTTTCGTATGTTCCGGAGGTAACTATGCTTCCGTTGGAAGATCTTACGGTACCTATGATATCTCCTGAAGAAGAGAAGGGCTTTTTTATGCCTATATTGTAGGCGTCATTTTCGCCGTTGTTCATGACCACGACATTGCCTCCCAAAGATATGATGGCTTTGTTTACTTCTTTGGATTTAAGGAAATCACGGATCCTGTCGGCAATATAGCCTTTTGCGAGCCCACCAAGATCTATCATTGTGCGGTCGTCGGTAAATGCCACATATGAGTCCGGGCATAGGATGATATTGTCAGCGCAAACACTTTTTAAAGTTTCTTTAAGCATGACATCATCCGGTATGGAGTTATTTCCTGAACCGAACATCCACAGGTCACTTACCGGAGCGATAGTGATGTCGAACAGTCCGTCTGACATTGCATATGCATCCAGCCCGTATGAGATCATATCGTACAGTTCGTCTGACACTTTATACGCTGTAAGAGATTGTCCGTTATGATCGATCTCAATATTGTCAGAAATTGATTTATGATTTAATTTATAGAGTTCAGATCTTTCGTCTGTCCGACTGCATATCAACTCGTATTGACGGCACAGATCCTGTAAGGCGGCTTTGACAGAATCCGGATCTGCCGCATTATATATATCGATACCTACTACGGTGTCAAAGTGGAGAGCGGTGTAAGTTGTTTTGATTTCTTGGCCTGATATTTTGATAAGTAATCTGTTGGGAAGACAGGCAATAGTATCGCCTGTGTGAGAGACAGCACCCTGACGTACACAGAGCCTGTCAGGACAATCTGCAGACGATACATATACTTTGCCACCTTTTATGGTGATGGTATTATGATCCAATTCGATATCCCTGTCCCTGGATAATGGATAGGAGCCTATGAGTTCTCCGTCTGTATATATATCGACATTGCTTCCTTCATGCCGGCCCTTTAGAAAGTGGATGCACAGAAACGCAAGTAATATGACGAGTATGCAACTTAACAGTCTGTAATCGGATCTTTTCATGATAGTGATTCCTTCGGTTATTCACTCACTATATCATAATAAGCCTGCAAGGTATAGCGGTAATGCTTCCTTGTATGGTATATTATTTCCATGACTTCTAAAAGAATTGCAACGGACGGACTGGTTCTTTCCCTTGCACTTGTGCTCAGTTACATAGACAGCCTTATTCCCATGCCGATTCCCGTGGCGGGTATAAAACTTGGCCTTGCCAATATGGCGGTACTTTTTGCGCTGTATAAGATGGGACCGGCTGATGCTGCCATAGTTTCGATAACAAGAGTTATATTATCGGGACTTATGTTTGCCGGTATGTCAGGGATAATGTATTCGTTAAGCGGAGCGCTCTTCAGTCTGCTTACCATGCTTCTTGCTAAAAGATATACCGACTATCATATATTGACCGTATCTGTGTGCGGCTCACTTGCACACATCATGGGACAGTTGCTTGTGGCCGGGCTTATGGTCGGCATGGGGGTAGTGACATATTATGGGCCGATACTCTTAGTGGCCGCTTTTTTTACAGGAGCGATAACGGGAACTATCACGAGACTTGTGATAAATAGTCTCAACAGAGTGGTCTGATACTTGTAATTTGAGATCAAAAATGATAGATTATTATAGATTTGGCACTTTAGATTGGAGATTGGTATGAAACAGTTTACTTCAAAGGAACTTAGAAAGATCTGGAAAGACTTTTATATAGAGAGGGGACATGTCGATGTCGGAGCGGTATCGCTTGTATCTGACGGTTCGACCGGCGTAATGTTCAATGTTGCCGGTATGCAGCCTCTTATGCCTTATCTTCTTGGTGAGAAACATCCTCTCGGCACGAGACTCTGTAATGTACAGGGATGTGTAAGAACCAATGATATAGATTCCGTGGGCGATAAGAGCCATGTGACATTCTTTGAAATGATGGGAAGCTGGAGCCTTGGAGATTATTTCAAGGAAGATCGCTGCAAGTGGAGCTATGAGCTTTTGACCGGAGTGTTTGGATTTGACAGTGATCATTTGGCTGCCACCGTTTTTGCCGGAGATGAGAATGCGCCAAGGGATGAAGAAGGCGCCAAGTACAGAATAGCTTCGGGATTTAAGAAGGAGAATATTTATTATCTTCCTGCCGAGGATAACTGGTGGGGACTTGAATATGGTCCCTGCGGTCCGGACAGTGAGATGTTCTATATAGCTGATGTGGATGACTGCGGCCCGGATTGCGGCCCCGGCTGCTCATGTGGCAAATATACGGAGCTTGGTAATGATGTATTTATGCAGTATGAGAAGCATAAAGACGGACATTTGACACCTCTTGCTCAGAAGAATGTAGATACCGGATGGGGGCTTGAGAGAATCCTGGCTTTCCTCAACGGAACCAAAGATGTGTATAAGACGGATCTTTTCACCTCCGCTATTTCCTATATAGAAAAGAAGAGCGGCTTTGAGTATGACAAGGACGAAAAACTTACACGTTCTATGAGGATCCTTGCGGACCATATGCGAACAAGTGTTATGCTGATCGGAGACAAGGCCAAACTTACTCCTTCCAATGTGGGTGCAGGCTATGTGCTAAGACGTCTTATCAGAAGAGCCGTAAGACATGGCAGGACACTCGGCATGAATAAGGATTCACTCCTTGGACTTGCCAAGATATATATTGATGATGTGTATGATGACAGTTATCCTTTGCTTAAGGAAAACAGAGACTTCATAATTGCTGAACTTGATAAAGAGATAAGAAGATTTGAGAGTACGCTTGAGAATGGAATGAAGGAGTTTAAGAAGATCCTCGGCGAGAAGAAGAACGCAGGTGTAAGCGTGATCGACGGCGATTCTGCTTTCAGACTCTATGATACATTCGGCTTCCCTATTGAACTTACGATAGAGATGGCTTCAGAGGAAGGGCTTACAGTAGATGAGGCCGCATTTGATAAGGCTATGGAAGCAGCCAAGCAGATGGCAAGAGATAATCAGAACTTCTCAGCCAAACTCAATGCCGATACGGATGTATTTGCAGATCTCGGTGATGATGTCGTAAGTGAATTTACAGGATATGGTAAGCTTGATGATACCGGCGTGGTTAAAGCATTGGCTTCAGGCGATTCGATGCAAGATTCGCTTACAGAGGGCACTGAGGGAATCATAGTGACCGATAAGACTCCGTTCTATGCGACCATGGGCGGACAGTGTAATGATACAGGTGTTATTGAATCTGCGGGCGGCAGGTTCGAAGTAACTGATGTGGTTAAGCTTCCGGGTGGAAGAATAGGACATATCGGCAAGGTGGTATCCGGAAAGATCGCGGCGGGTGATAAGGTTGAACTTAAGGTAGCATCTCACAGAAGAATGAGCATATGCATGAACCATTCGGCTACGCACCTCCTTCAGAAGGCGCTTCAGAATGTGCTTGGATCGGATGTGCATCAGGCCGGATCATATCAGGACGCTGACAGGACAAGATTTGACTTTAGTTTTGATCGTGCGGTCACAGCAGAAGAACTTAATAAGATCGAACAGACAGTCAATGATAAAATAGCTGAAGATATAGACGTAATCACCAATGTAATGACCATAGAAGAGGCCAAAAAGACGGGTGCCATGGCGTTGTTTGGTGAGAAATACGGAGATACGGTAAGAGTTGTTGAGATGGGAGACTTCTCAAAAGAGCTCTGCGGTGGTACACATGTGGCACATACCGGACAGATCAGATGTTTTAAGATACTTTCGGAAAACGGTGTTGCTGCCGGAGTCAGAAGAATAGAGGCTATAACCGGAGACAATGTTCTTAAGCATTATGCATCCATAGAGGATAGACTTAATGAAGCGGCTGCACTGGTCAAAGCAACGCCGGCTGCTTTAACTGATAAGATCACAGGCCTGCTTAAGGAGTTAAAGACTTTGCAGAGTGAGAATGAATCATTAAAGAGCAAGGCTGCAAAGGAAGCTTTGGGAGATGTGACTGACAATGTTACTGAGATAGATGGCCTTAAACTTATAGCCACCAAGGTATCCGGAGTAGATATGAACGGCCTTCGTGAACTTGGTGATTCTCTTAAGGAAAAGATCGGAGAAGGAGTGATCGTGCTTGCTTCCGATGCGGGAGATAAGGTCAATCTTATGGTTACGGCTACGGACAAAGCTGTTGCAACAGGAGTTGCTGCGGGCAACATGATCAAGGAACTTGCTCCGCTCATCGGAGGTGGCGGCGGCGGTCGTCCGAATATGGCTCAGGCCGGCGGTAAGAATCCTTCCGGAATAGATGCGTGCATAAGTAAAGCCAAGGAAGTGTTTACTTCCATGCTTAACAAGTAAAAAAATGTTGACGAATGGGCGAAAGTATATATAATAGAATTGTGTATTAGGTGTCGAAGGGAGGTCAGGAATCAGATGTCTAATGTCATAGTTAAGGAGAATGAGTCTTTAGACAGCGCTCTGCGCAGATTCAAGAGAAGCTGTGCTAAGGCCGGTATCCAGCAGGAGATCCGTAAGCGTGAGCATTACGAGAAGCCGAGCGTAAGACGCAAGAAGAAGTCTGAAGCAGCTAGAAAGCGTAAGTATAACTAGTACTTATAAGCCCTTGGACATAGTTCAAGGGCTTTGTTACATTATTGGGAAGAATATACAGATTATGATTAAATGCCTTTTGTTCATTTTGATCTTCATAGTGTGGACTCTTTTTGTTGTTATGTGCATAGACATCAACAGGTTTGTTACAAAGGAGTATACGATATACAGCGACAGGATCAAGGATAAGCTGGATATCGTTCTGCTTGCCGATATGCACAATAAGGAGTTTGGACGTGACAATTATAAGCTGATAAAAGCAATCAAAGACTTTGAACCTGATATCATATGCTGCGTCGGGGATATGATGACTGCCAAGAAGGATGGATACTCAAAGGCGGTTTCTTTATTTTCTTATCTTAAGGAATATCCGATATATTACAGCCTGGGCAATCATGAATACCATACGAAGATATATCCCGAGAGACATGGCGATACTTATGATGTATACACGGAAAAGATAAAAGAACTCGGTGTACATGTCCTTGAGAATGATCATATCGATCTTGCGGATCGTAAGATACGCATGCAGGGGCTCATGATAGATGAAAAGTACTATAAAAAGACCGTAAAAGCGCAGATGTCCTCGCAGTATGTAACGGATCTTACCGGCATGGATGGCAGCGAATATACAATATTATTGGCCCATAACCCGGAATATTTTGAGCAGTATGCGCAGGCCGGTGCAGACCTTGTGTTTGCGGGCCATGTTCACGGTGGTCTTATGAGGCTTCCGGTACTTGGGGGAGTGATATCTCCAAAGCTCAAGCTTTTCCCCAAATATGACGGCGGCATATTCACACATGACAATTCGCAGATGGTGCTCAGCAGAGGGCTTGGATATCACACGTTACCTTTGAGGATCTTTAATCCGGGAGAGCTTATCTGCGTTCATCTGTTGCCTTGCAAAGATTAACGGTTAAGGGTATACTTTTATAGTATTTAAGGAGATATGGATGGAACTGTCGTTTAAACTGGAGGTCTTTGAGGGACCGCTTGACCTCCTGCTTCATCTGATAGAAAAGAATCAGATCGATATATATGATATTCCCATAGTACTGATTACTGAACAGTATATGGAATATATCAAAAACATGGAGACTGAGGACATGAATGTCATGAGTGAATTCCTGCTCATGGCGGCTACTTTGCTTAATATTAAGAGCAGGATGCTTCTTCCCAAGAGTGAGACTGCCGGTGATGAGGAGGAAGAGGATCCAAGAGCAGAGCTTGTACAGAAACTTTTGGAATATAAGATGTACAAATACATGTCCATGGAACTTAAGGACATGTCGATGGGCGCAGCGAGATATATATATAAGCCGGCCACGATACCTGATGAAGTAGCGGCATATAAGCCGCCGATAGATTATGAGTATCTCATAGGTGATCTGAATCTTCAGAGACTGAATGATATCTTCAGGGATACGATGAAGCGCAGAGAGGATAAGATCGATCCTATCCGCAGCAAGTTTGGCAATATCGAAAAGGAAGAGATAGATCTTGATGCCAAGACTGAGTATATCAAGATGTTGCTTTGGTCGGGCAAGAAGATAAGCTTTAAGGAACTGCTTGAAAAACAGGGCAGTAAGATGGAGATCATAGTTACATTTTTGATAGTTTTGGAACTTATCAAGATGGGACTTGTGAATATCAAACAGGATGATCTGTTTGATGACATCATAATTAAGGTAGCTAATGTGACCATGGAAGAGTTCATGGGAGCAGAGATCGGTGAGGAAAATGGAGAAAGCTAAACAAATGGCCGTGTTAGAGGCGGTCCTTTTTGCCATGGGCGAGGCGGTTCCTGTTAAGAAACTGGCTGAGCTTATTGAGACGGATGATAAGGAGACGGTCACTCTCCTTGAAGATATGAAAAAGAAAATGGATAAATCGGATCGCGGCGTGACTATAGCGCAGATCGGGGATTCCTATCAGATGTGCAGCAAACAGGAACTTTATGAATACCTGATAGAGCTAACCAAGAATGACAGGAAAGCGACGTTAAGTGATTCCGCGCTTGAGGTCCTGTCGATCATAGCGTATAAACAGCCGATCACAAGGCTTGATGTGGAGAAGATCAGAGGCGTCAACAGTGATCATGCCATCAACAGACTTGTGGAATGTGAGCTGGTAAGGGAGTTGGGAAGGCTGGATGCTCCGGGTAAGCCCATTTTATTTGGCACGACCGATCAGTTCTTAAGGAGTTTTGGCGTTAAGAGTCTTGAGGAACTTCCGGAACTGTCTCAAGTGCAGATAGAAGAGTTCAAAGAACAGGCTGAACAGGAAGTTCAGCTTAAACTCGATATATAGTAACGGATGTTTTTGTTTCCGGGGTGTTGTGATGACTAAGGAAGAAGCAAAGAATAAACTTAGAAAAGCTGGATATCAGGTGGTGGATGACAATTCCGTGGTAACGGTTTTACTCCCCAAGGACATGCCTTTCAAGTCGACATTAAATGAGATAAGAAAGAAGCTCTCCGATGCAGGATATAAGGCGAGCTTCAGTGTCAGACAGCTTAAGGACGGAGAACAGGCTGTAAAAGAGAATGCGGAAGATGACACGAATCTGCCTACAGACATTGATGAAGAAGTTATGGAGGCTGACTCTGCGTTGACGGAGGATGCAGTTACTCCTGAGCCTGACGAAGCAGTGAATGAAGCGATCCGGGAGGAAGAAGATCCTATTGTATCGGGATCTTCGAAGGAAGAGGAAACAGCCCGGACTGATGATGCACAGGATGCAGATGATACGAGCATGATTTTGTCTGCCGATGCGGTTCAGTTTTCACTCGATGATTTTGGATTGGGTTTTTGACATTCACATTACTTACAAGCAGACACAGAGTATTTGACAAGAGGCGATAAGAAATCATGGCAGGTAGTACCGAGATTAAGATCAAAGGCAATGACAAAAAGAACGCACAAAAAAACGGCGGACTCAGAAACAATCTGATACGCCTGGTGACGGTTCCCTTGATCATCATGGGCATTGTAGTCATGATATTTTCGTATTACACCGGATATAATACGGTGAGCAAAGAGGTGGAAGGCGGACTTCGCAATATTGCATCCGCGGCACTCTATGAATATGAAGATATATATGACAGTGAGATGCGTTTTGTGGAGCACGGCAATCTGACTTATGAACTTGATGAAACGGCATCGGCTGCAGCGTCCGATACTTCCTATATAGATTATCTTAAGGAAGTGACCGGCAGCGAGGTTACGCTTTTTTATTACGATATCAGGATCATTACGACCATAACAGATGATACCGGCAAAAGGATGAACGGCACTGTGGTCAGCAAAAAAGTAGTAGACGAGGTGTTCGGTAAGGCAAAGCCCGTATTCTATGATGACATTATGGTTGGAAGCGAGAATTTTTACGTATGCTATATCCCTGTTATGCGTGACGGTAAGTGTATAGGCATGGTGGCTGCGGGTAAGCCTACAAGCTATGTAAAAAAGGAGATACTCGGTTCCACGCTGCCCATCATACTTATCGTTTTGGTGATGATATTCCTTGCAAGTATGTTAAGTACCGGCGAAGCAAGAAGGCTTGCGGAAGTGATAGCCAAGGAGAAGAATTTCTTGGGACAGATCGCGGACGGCAATTTAAGAGCCAATCTTGATGCCGATATTTTGAAAAGAGATGATGAACTCGGTGAGATGGGCAAGTTCACCGTGCATGTGCAACGCTTTATCAGAGATATGATAGAGAGGGATACGCTTACCAAGCTGTACACGAGACGTATCGGAGAACCCAGACTTCGTGATACGAGACAGAGATTTATCGATGAAGGCGTACAGTTCCAGATGGTCATGGGCGATATCGACCATTTCAAGAGATTTAACGATACGTACGGACATGATTGCGGAGATCTTGTGCTTCAGAGCGTGGCCGGTATATTTAACCGCATGATGCTCGGTAAGGGTTATGCGGTACGCTGGGGCGGCGAAGAATTTATAATCTGCTTCGAGAATTTCACATATGAGGAAGCTTATGAGCACCTGTGCACGATCCGCGAAGAGATCATTCATCATATCGTGGAGTATAAGGATGAGAAGTTAAGCATTACAATGACATTCGGTATTGTTCCCGGAAGTGATGAGGATCTGGATGAGATCATCAAACAGGCGGATAATCTGCTGTATGTCGGCAAAGAGGGCGGAAGAGACAGGATAGTAAGACTTGAGGATTATGAGAGGCTGTTAAAGGAAGCCAATATGACTGATCCCGAGCTTGAAAAGAAGAAAAAGAAAGAGAACAAGGCGGAGATCAAGTCTGTTGCGGAGTCTGAGCCGGAGGCAGAGGTTAAGACTAAGACGAAGGCTAAACCCAAGACAGAGTCCAAAGTCAAGACAGAGGCTAAATCTAAGGCAGAGTCAAAGCCCAAGGCAGAAACTAAGCCCAAGGCGGAGTCAAAGCCTAAGGCAGAATCAAAACCCAAGACGGAGTCAAAGCCAAAGACTGAGACTAAGTCCAAAGCAAAACCCAAGCCCAAGACTGAGCCCAAGTCGTATGATTCGGTGTTTGAGACAGCGATGAACACTCCGGTCGTAAAGAACGGCCCTAAGAAAAAGACTGAGCCTAAAGAGGCACATAATGAAGCCGGCGAGGAAGAGAAGATGACGGCGATGCTTGCCAAGATGATGGGCGTGAGCGCCGAAGAACTCACTGCGGAATCGGCAGGGAATGAAGACAATACAAAAAGCTGACACATAATTGATCGAATAAGCTTATAAAATGATAAAAAGCCCAAAGAAAGTTCTTTTTCTTTGGACTTTTTTGTGCTATACTTGCTTACAAGTGCGCAAGAATGAAGAATGATTATTTTAATAAGAAGAATGACATCCGTTCATCTTCTGATGCGTACAATGTGTTAATTAATTTATATTATATAAATGGAGGGCTTTTAATGAGTACTACGAGCAAGGCGAGCCAGAGGATCCTCTCTGTGCTTGACGAGAACAGCTTCGTTGAAATCGGCGCTTCTGTTACAGCAAGAGCTACCGACTTCAATGTGAATGCCGAAGATACTCCGTCTGACGGTGTTGTTACCGGATATGGTGTTATCGATGGCAATCTTGTGTATGTCTACAGCCAGGATCCTTCTGTATTAGGTGGAAGTATCGGTGAGATGCATGCAAGAAAAATTGTCAATCTGTATGATCTGGCCATGAAGGTGGGTGCACCCGTGATCGGCTTTATTGATTCTACAGGACTTAGACTTAACGAATCCATGGATGCTCTGGATGCTTTGGGTCAGGTATATGCACAGATGTCTTTGGCATCAGGCATTATTCCCCAGATCACTGCAGTATTCGGATCATGTGGCGGCGGCATGAGCGTCATTCCTGCATTATCAGACTTTACATATATGGAAAAGGGCGCCAAGATGTTTGTTAATTCGCCCGACGCTATCGAAGGCAATAACGCAAGCAAGTGCGACAACGCTGCAGCTGCTTTCCAGATGGAAGAGGCAGGCAATGTTGATGCTGTATATGAGGAGAGTGAACTCTACGGTGCTATCCGTGATCTTGTGAGCATTCTTCCCGGTAATTGCGAGTCTACCGCTTTTGATGACTGTGATGATGATCTTAACAGAGTATGTGAGAATATATCAGGTTGCGTAGGCGATACAGCCGTAGCTATCTCTCTTATAGCCGACAACGGACAGTTCGTTGAGACCAAGGCTGACTATGCAAAGAGCATGGTAACAGGATTCATTAAATTGAACGGTGACACTGTAGGTGTTATTGCCAACAGAAGCGAGATCCTTGATGAGTCAGGTAAGGTAAAAGAGAAGCTTGGCAGCGTTCTTTCAGCAAAGGGCTGTGAGAAAGCAAGCGCATTCGTTAAGTTCTGTGATGCATTCGAGATCCCTGTTCTTACTCTTACCAATGTAGACGGATTCTGCAACTGCATGTGCAATGAGAAGCGCATAGCAAGAGAGAGTGCTGTGCTTACTTCAGCATTCATTTCTTCTACAGTACCCAAGGTCAATGTGATCATCGGCAAGGCATTCGGCAGCGCAGGTGTTATCATGAACTCCAAAGCCGTTGGCGCAGACATGACATTTGCATGGAACAGTGCCAAGGTTGGTACGATGGATGCCAAGCTTGCAGCACAGATCATCTGCGACGGCAAGGGCGCTGATGAAGTTTCAAAGTGTGCAGCGGAGTACGATGCGCTTCAGAACAGCGTAGAGAGTGCAGCAAGACGCGGCCTCGTAGATACGATAATTGCTCCTGAAGATACAAGAAAATATGTAATCGGTGCTTTTGATATGCTTTACACCAAGGCAGTAGATATACCGGACAAGAAGCATGCAGCTATATAAGAAACGGATAAAAGAAAGGAAACTGCTTAATATGAAGAAAATATTGCTTATATTGGGTATGGTGACCTGTCTTGCAAGCTTATCTGCATGTGGCCAAGCAGCAACTACTGCGGAGGCATCAGTTGATTCTGCCGCTGTTGAACAGGTGGCTGATTACTACATGAGCGTAGTAGACAGTCTGTCCGGTTCAAGCGAGAATATAGCGGATTATGCCGATCAGATCCAACAGTACTACGGTATTGAGGCTTCTGTTATTGTGGCAGCCGTTGAGAATTATCAGATAGCGCTTGAAGATTTGGGATCATACGTTTCCACACAGAATGTGGAATTTTCCGAGGATGGCAATGTACTTACCATCAACTCGACGATAGTGGGCAGCAACTTGGATCCTGACGGTAATCCAAGGACCGCGGAAGTAGTTATGGAACTTGCTCTTCCCGGTGGAGAGGTTAAGAGCATACTCACCAATGTCAACTATACATTCAAAGAGCTTATGACCAACGCAGCACTCAATACCGTACTTGGAATGGGTACCGTGTTTGTTGTGCTTATTATCCTGATGGCGATCATTTCGCTGTTTAAGATTATCAACAATATGCAGAGCGGAGCAGGAAGAAAGGCTTCACAATCTGCTGCAACGGATTCTGTTGATAAGGCTGTGGCTCAGATAGAAAAGAATGAACAGGCACAGGATGATACGGAACTTATAGCAGTCATTGCTGCAGCTATTGCTGCAAGCGAGGGCGCTGCATCTGCTGATGGTTACGTTGTGCGTTCTATCAGAAGAAGATATTAATATAACGGAGGAAAGAAAGATGAAGAATTATACCATTACAGTTAATGGCAATGTATACGACGTAACAGTAGAAGAAGGCGCAGGAAACGCTTCTGCAGCACCCAAGGCAGCACCCAAGGCTGCTCCCAAAGCTGCTCCCGCTGCAGCACCCAAGGCAAGTGCCGGTGCAGGAAGCATCAAGGTAGAAGCCGGTGCAGCAGGTAAGGTATTCAAGATCGAGGCCAATGTTGGTCAGGCTGTTAAGAAGGGTGATGCAGTAGTCATCATCGAGTCAATGAAGATGGAGATCCCTGTTGTTGCTCCTGCTGACGGAACTGTAGCCAGCATAGATGTAGCTGTAGGTGATGCGATCGAAGCCGGTGCAACACTTGCTACTCTTAACTGATAGCGTCAGCGCAATACAATTATTTTCGTAAGAATTTAGAAAGGAACAACATGGATTATATATCTAATACACTGAATAATCTGGTGCACCAGACAGCGTTTTTTAACCTGACCTGGGGCAACTACGTGATGATCGTTGTAGCGTGTATTTTCCTGTATCTTGCCATTGCCAAGGAATTTGAGCCGCTTTTGCTTATTCCGATAGCATTCGGCATGCTGCTCGTTAATATCTATCCTGATATTATGCTGAGCTTCGAAACATCACCTAACGGAATCGGCGGTCTGTTATACTATTTCTACAAACTTGATGAGTGGGCTATCCTGCCTTCGCTCATATTCATGGGTGTCGGCGCCATGACGGATTTCGGCCCCCTTATTGCCAATCCCAAGAGCTTCCTTCTTGGAGCGGCAGCACAGCTTGGTATCTACATGGCATATTTCGGTGCCATTGCACTTGGCTTTAACGGTAAGGCTGCAGCGTCTATCTCTATCATAGGCGGTGCTGACGGTCCTACATCAATTTTCCTTGCAGGTAAGCTTGGTCAGACCAACCTGCTCGGACCCATAGCGGTTGCGGCATATTCATACATGTCACTTGTGCCGATCATTCAGCCGCCTATCATGAAGTTATTTACTACGGAAGAGGAGCGTAAGATCAAGATGGGTCAGCTTCGTCCGGTATCAAAACTTGAGAAGATCTTATTCCCTATTGTGATCACGATAGTGGTATGTATGATCCTTCCTACGACAGCTCCCCTTGTAGGTATGCTTATGCTTGGTAACCTCTTTAAGGAGTGTGGAGTTGTAAGACAGCTTACAGATACGGCTTCCAATGCGCTTATGTACATCGTTGTTATCATTCTCGGTACATCAGTAGGAGCTACCACAAGTGCGGAAGCATTCCTTAATGCAGCTACACTTAAGATCGTGCTCCTTGGACTTATTGCATTTTCGTTCGGTACAGCCGGTGGAGTATTGCTCGGTAAACTGATGTGTGTACTCAGTCACAAACAGATCAATCCGCTTATCGGTTCTGCAGGAGTGTCTGCGGTGCCTATGGCAGCCAGAGTGTCACAGAAGGTCGGCGCGGAGGCTGACCCTACCAACTTCCTTCTGATGCATGCGATGGGACCCAATGTGGCAGGCGTTATAGGAACAGCAGTTGCTGCCGGAACATTCATGGCAGTATATGGAATTTTATAATATAAGGAGATTAACATGGCAGAAGTTGTAAAAAAGCCGGTTGGAATAATGGAAACGGTGCTTCGTGATGCTCATCAGTCATTGATAGCTACTAGAATGCCTACCGAGAAGATGCTTCCGATCGTAGATAAAATGGACAAAGTAGGTTACCACGCTGTAGAGTGTTGGGGTGGTGCCACATTTGATGCTTCTTTAAGATTCCTTAAGGAAGATCCCTGGGAGAGACTCAGAAAGCTTCGCGACGGCTTTAAGAATACAAAGCTTCAGATGCTTTTCAGAGGTCAGAATATCCTTGGTTACAGACCTTATGCGGATGATGTTGTATATGCATTCGTTGAGAAGTCTATAGCCAACGGTATCGATGTGATCAGAATTTTCGATTGCCTTAACGATATCCGTAACCTTCAGGCAGCTGTTGATGCTACCAACAAGATCAAGGTTCAGGAAGG